>FLSE01347900.1_pt1 | contig 25946 bp, 30 predicted proteins | sample 1550461 | NCBI WGS metagenome assembly FLSE01 (sample SAMEA4031758, study PRJEB14383) | metagenome | biome: human; feature: oral; material: saliva | place: Philippines | collected 2014 | reverse complement strand
CCCGAGCGGACCAGCCCATCGGTCGCGACCCGCTCGCCAGGGCGGACCAGCAGCACGTCGCCGACGGCGATCTCCCTGGCCGGGACCGAGGCGGAGGTCCCGTCACGCAGCACGGTCGCGGTCTCCGGCACGAGCTTCAGCAGCGCGCGCAGCCCGCCGCGGGCGCGGTCCATCGCCTTGTCCTCCAGGGCCTCGGCGATCGAGTAGAGGAACGCCAGCGCGGCCGCCTCCTCGACGTAGCCGAGGATCACCGCGCCCACGGCGCTGATCGTCATCAGCAGCGCGATCCCGAGCTTGCGCTTCACAACGAGATTCCGGATCGCACCGGGCACGAACGTGTACGCGCCCAGCAGCAGGCCCGCCCAGAACGCGACCAGCGCCGCGATGTGCAGCCCCGACCACTCCAGCGCCAGGCCGGTGCCGAACGCGACGCCGGAGAGGATCGGCACGACCAGGCCGGGATCACGCCACCACGGGCGCTCTGCCTCCTCTGCCTCGTCTGCGGGGCTGGTCGTCGGCTCGTCGCAGCCGCAGGCGGCGCTCACGAGGCGTCCCCCGAACTGCTCGCGGCGCAGCAGCCCGGCACCGAGCAAGCCGGGTCGATGCACGGCGCGCTCTCGTCCACGGCGAGGGTCACATCGACCAGTGCCGTCAGCGCCGCGGCCAGGTGCGGGTCGGCGATCTCGTAGCGAGTCTGGCGGCCCTCGGGCTCGGCGACCACGATCCCGCAGTCGCGCAGGCAGGTCAGGTGGTTGGACACGTTCGAGCGGGTCAGCCCCAGCTCGCGCGAGAGCACCGCGGGGTGGCTCGGGCTGTCGAGCAGGGACATCAGGATGCGGGAGCGCGTCGGGTCGGCCATGGCCCGGCCGAGCCGGTTCATGACGTCAAGACGCGAAGCAATGGTCAGCATGCACTGAACTATATAGTAGCTGCTGACCTAATGTCCAGTTGTCGCCGCTGCCGCACGCGCTGCGCGCGCTTGCCCTCGTGAGGCGTGATCACCTCTTGCGCCAGCGGGGCCACTTCGGCATCCCGCGGCCCTTCCAGGTCTCCACGAGACCCGCAACCCAGCGGACGGACGCGAAGACCCCGTAGCCGGCCCCGGCGAGGCCAGTGCCGACCACGAGCCACCGACCGATGCCGAGCCACACGCTCACGTCCACGTCCAGCGCCCACTGAACACCCGTGATGAGCCCGGCGATGCCCATCCAGAGACCGGCGACGACCATGGCCACCGGCAGGAGAACGAGGCACATCGCGGCGGCGGACCAGAGCTGTCGCGCCTCCAGCTTCGCCGTCGCGGCGATGATCCGCTCCGCCCGCGCGTTCGAGGCGTCGAGGCTCGCGGTCATCGTGGCCGAAGCCTCCCCGGCGACCTGCTCGACAGCCTTCTCGACCCGTTCCTCGGTGCGCTTCTCGATCCGCTGGACCGCGCCGCCGACCTGGCTCACGAGCTTCTGGTTCGCTGTGACCTGCGCCTTCAGACCCTCAATCGCCGAGGCTGCGCCCCTGCACGAGCAGTACCCTACCCAGCTCAACCCGGGTACGCCCCTGCCGGTCCTCCCGTATTCGCCCGGCTTGCGCTCCCGGATCTGGTATGGCGCGGGGTCCAATGCATCGGCGGTCCAGGCCGCGCGCGACGGCGTGAACCTCATGAGCTCCACCCTGGTCTTCGAGCACGGTGACAAGCCTTTCGGTGACATCCAGGCCGATCAGCTGCGCGCCTACCGCCGCGCCTGGCGCGAGGCTGGTCATGACTGGACGCCGCGCGTGTCCGTGTCGCGCTCGATCTTCCCGCTCCTGTCCGAGCGCGACAGAGGCCTGTATGGCCTGAGCGCATCGGGAGACCAGGTCGGCCACCTCGACTCGAGCATCGCGACCTTCGGGCGCACCTACGCGGCTGACCCCTCGACGCTCATCAAGCAGCTGAGTCAGGATCGCGCCCTCGCAGAGGCTGACATGCTCCTGCTGACGATCCCCAACCAGCTGGGATTCGAGGAGAACTGGTCGATTATCCGCAACTTCGCGGAGTATGTGGCGCCCGCCCTTGGGTGGGAGCCAGCGCGCCCGGGCATCCTCCCGACGGGCTACGACATCGACGAGGCCGTGGCCGAGTAGGAGGTCGTGGGACCGCGAGTGGGCAGAGAAGACTGACGGGAAGCGTTAATCCAGGGTGGGAGTACCCGAGAGCTCTCACCCCGGTTTCACTTTCTGTGTGTGCTGTCCTACACTAATTGGACAGTATCCACGCAAGACAACGAGGTCTCTTCGTAATGGCTCGACGCTCCAAGGGCGCGGTGTCAATCAATCCGCGGTCCGCTCAGAATATGTCCACCCGACAGGCAGATTTCTCTAAGAAGAAGGGGAAAATCAGTCCAGTCAAGGCTTTTGGTGCTATTGGTGCGCTGATCTGCATCGTGGCATCCCTTTTTATTCAGCTGCCAGGCCTGGATGTGTCAGGCACTCGCATGTTCGGTATCTTCCTGGCGGCGATTTTGCTGTGGGTGACGGAGGCGGTGCCGCTCGCGGGCACGGCGGTCCTGGTCATTTTCCTGGAGGTCCTGTTCATTTCGGACCACGCGCTGCTGAGCGTGGGTGAGGGTGCCCCGGCGTACACGAAGTTCTTCGGGGCGCTGGCTAACCCGGTCATCATCCTGTTCCTGGGTGGCTTCATGGTGGCCGACGGTGCTGCCAAGTACAAGCTGGATCGCGCCCTGTCGGCGGTCCTCCTCAAGCCTTTCATGGGCAAGCCGCGCCTGACGGTTATGGGCGTCATGCTGATCACCGCGATTATGAGCATGTTCATGTCGAATACGGCGACCACGGCGACGATGTTCGCCGTCATGATGCCGGTCATCATGGCCCTGCCCGAGGGCAAGGCGCGCACCGGTATCGCCCTGTCGATCCCCGTGGCCGCGAACGTCGGCGGCATGGGCACGCCGGTTGGCACGCCCCCGAACGCGATCGCCCTGGGCGCGCTGGAGAACGCGGGCGTCAAGGTAACCTTCCTGCAGTGGATGCTTGCGGCCGTGCCGCTCATGCTGGTGCTTCTGGCCCTGTCGTGGGCGTTCATCGCGTGGCGCTACATCCCCTCCGATGCAAAGTTCGATATCGACACGTCGGCGCGCTTCGAGAAGTCCCGTAACGCGATCATCTTCTACTCGGTTGCGGGTCTGACGATCCTCCTGTGGATGACGGAGTCGCTGCACCACATTTCGGCCAATGTCGTCGGCTTCCTGCCGGTCGTCGTCCTCCTGATGACGAAGGTGATGAGCGGCGACGACCTGCGCGCCCTGGATTGGCCGGTCCTGTGGCTGGTCGCGGGCGGTATCGCGCTGGGATCGGGAGTGTCTGCGACGGGCCTCGACAAGTGGATGCTCGGTTCGATCCAGTGGGCCTCGATCCCCGGTGTCCTCCTGATCTTCGTGTTGGCCCTCGTGGGCTGGGTGACCTCGAATGTCATTTCGCATTCGGCGTCGGCGAACCTCTTGATCCCGATGGGTATGGGCCTGGCGGCGACGGTGTCCACGAGCGCCGCGGAAATCGCGATCGTCATCGCACTGGGCTGCTCGCTGGGCATGTGCCTGCCGATTTCGACCCCGCCCAACGCGATCGCGTACTCGACGGGCACGACCCCCACCCGCGAAATGGCGGTCGTCGGCATTGTTGTCGGCGTCGTCGGCATTATTCTCCTGGCGTTTGTGGCACCGCTGACGTGGGGATTCATCGGGGTGATGTGACGTGTCCATGGACGAGGCCGTGGTCGGCTCGGGCGCGAACGGTCGCCCCAGGCCGGGGCTGGCCCACGGGTGGACGCAGGGTCCCGCGCAGGAGGATGCCTCGGTCATGGCGCGCACGGATGTGCGCTGCGGAGGTCACCGCGCGGGGTACCCGATTCATATGCTGGTGGTCGGTGACGATTCGCGGCATATCGCGGCCCCGGTAACCAGGGACCTGTCGCACGCGTTCCCGCGCTTGTGCCTGGATCGAGTGGACGGCATTGGGGACTTGGCGGCCTACGAGGCGAGCCTGCGCCCCGGCGATCATGTGCTGATGGGTCTGGTGACCTCGGAGGTTTCCGACATTGACGCGATGATTGAGTATGCGGCGTCGATTCCCGTGCTGACACGCGTGCAGTGGGTGGTCGTCACGGATAAGTCCGAGCATCGTGACCTCACGGGCTGCATGCAGTCGGGGGCGCTGTCCTCGGTGTTGAAGGCGCCGTGGACGGTGCCGCTGCTGGCGGGCCAGGCGTATTCGACGATGGTGCGTTACCTGAGCGGGTGCGGCTATTCGCAGCGCCAGATCCGCAACCTCATCGCGGATCCGCCGCCGTTCGCCGTCCAGGGTCCGCTCTTGGAGGGTCTGGACCGTGACGAGCGCGAGGTCGTTATGGAGCTCCTTGCGGGCGTCGAGCGGGTGCTCGGCCAGCGTCCGCGACTTATCATCCCGGAGGGCACGCAGCTGGTCACGCAGGGTCAGCCGGTGGGTGCCGTCTACCTGGTGCTTGACGGGCAAGTGTCCCTGCACAGGGATTCCCCGCAGGGCGAGGTGCTTGCGCACTTGGCGACGTCGGGCCCGCTCATTGGCCTGGTGTCGCTGGCCCGCGCGGAGGATGCGTTCTTCACGGGCGAGACGGCGACCGAGGCGACGGTCGTGCGCCTGACGACCGAGCAGCTCCAGATCGTCATCTCCGAGGACCCGTCGATCGGTGGAACCTTGACGGCTCTGGCGATCCGTTCGCTGACGCGCCGCCTCATGCGCGCCGAGGACCTTCACCTGCAAAACGCGATGCTCGCCGAGGACCTTGAGGCCCAGAAGGAGGCCCTGGCGGCCACCCTCGAGGACCTGCGCGCGACCCGCGCCGAGCTGGTCGAACGTGCGCGCTTCGCGATGCTCGGTGAGCTGAGCGCCGGTATCGCCCACGAGCTCAACAACCCGGTGACCGCTCTCGTGCGCGCCGCCAAACACCTACACGAGGACGTCGATGCGGCCCTCGCTGCCCCAGCCACGGCCTCGTCGAGGGAGGCCATGTCCCGGGCGTTGACCGCGCCCCCGCGCTCCACGTCGGTCGAGCGCGCCCTCATGAAGGAGCTCCTGCCCGTCGTCGGTGACCGCACGCTCGCGCGTCGGCTCGTGCGCGCGGGGATCCAGGGGGCGGACGGTGCGCGCGCGCTCGCGCAGATCCCGGGAGGCATTGACGCGTACGAGGCCGGGGCGCGCCTGGGTGGGTCCCTGCGCTCGGTGCTCGCCGCGGGTGACCGTGTCATCGAACTCACCCAGTCCCTCAAGGGATATGCGCGCCCGGACGCCGAGGATCTCAAGCCTGTGGACGTGCGCGAGGGCATTGACGACGTGCTGCGGCTGACCGCCCACAGGGTACGGGGTATCCGCATCGACTGCGACTACGAGGACGTGCCGCTCGTGCGCGCGCATCCCGCGAAGCTGCAACAGGTGTGGACGAACCTCATCGTCAACGCGGCCGAAGCCATCGAAGACGAGAACGCCGACTTGATCGCGGCGGCGGAGGCGTCGGGCGGCGTGCCCGAGCTGCCGGCACGCGGCGAGGCCGAGGCGTTGATCCGCATCACCGTGCGGCCGACGCCCGAGGGAGTTGCCATCACCGTGTGCGATAACGGTCCGGGTATCGACCCGGGAATTGTTGACAAGATTATGGAGCCGCACTTCACCACTAAGGCGGGGCGCGTCCGATTCGGGCTGGGTATGGGCATGTCCATCGTCCGAAGCATCATCGCCGACCACGGGGGAACACTCGTGATCTGCTCTCACCCGGGGTCCACCACTATGAGGATCTCGTTGCCCACTCAACCACAAGAGGAGGAATCATGACCCTGACAATCCTGTCCCTCGAGGACGAGGCCGACGTGCGAGACGCGCTCGAGCGTGATCTTGAAGAGTTTTGGGACAAGATCCGGCTTGAGGTCGCCGAAGACGTCGACGACGCGTGGGCCGTGATTGATGAGATCGTCGAGGATGGGGACGAGCTGGCCCTGGTTCTCTCGGACCATCGTCTGCCCGGTAAGTCGGGTGTGGATTTCCTCGTGGAACTCATGCAGGATGATCGTTTCACCGCGACCCGAACGGTGCTGGTCACCGGTCAGGCCGACCAGTCCGATACGATCCGCGCGGTTAACCATGCGGGCCTGGATTACTACATCGGTAAACCGTGGGACCCCGAGGAGCTGCGCAACACTGTGCGCGACCAGCTGACGGAGTATGTCCTCGAGGCCGACATTGACCCCCTGCCGTACGTGACCGTGCTCGATGGTGTGCGTGTCATGGAGGCGATTCGCTGAGTGTGAGTGCGGGGCCGCCGCTCGACCGTTGTTGGTCGGGCGGCGGCCCCGCACTATGCGTCTGTGAGAGAGACGAGGCCGTGGTCGCGTTGCGCTGATGGGAGTGTTCGCTGGTTTCCTGGTGCTTGAACTCGGCGGATGAGGCAGAACCCCAGTCCCCGCTAGGGGGACTGGGGTTCCTATCAAGCGTTGCCTCTCAGAGCAACCCTTTCCTGATTGAGGGTTCAATCAGGAGAAGAGGCCAAGAATGGTACCAACAAAGGTGAGGAACGCGTTGATAACTGCGGTGATCTGCTCAAACATCGCTGCTTCTTTCTTCTGGTCAGCTCCCAGTCCACCTGGAGGGCTTGGTTCGTCGAAATTTCGTCTCCGGAGGCCTTAAATATATCTAAAGGTGATCGCGTGGTCAAGTTTTACACCCGTTATCTTTTCGTGATTTTTAGCTGAGGGATTTGAGTTATTTCTTTCATTTCGTATGAGTGTCGTTTTGTTATATTTACTTGTAATGCGTGCATTCGCGCTTTATTTTCTGGGTAAGTGTGGGTCGCGTTTTGCAGTTGTGGCAAGTGGTTGCAAAACCGAGCTAGAAGAGATGGTCGTCACTATATTCCTGACCAATAGGTCAGTTGAGCGTGATGTGCCCGGAATCTGCGTCGGTGCCCGCGCCTGGCATACGATCCGCTGAGGCTAGGTGAAGGGCCGCCACTCGACCGTGGATGGTCGAGCGACGGCCCTTCGTTATCGTGTTGCCAGTGGCCGGGGGATAGTGCGAGGCTGGCACTTCGCTGCCCGTCTCGCCCTATCGTCCCTTACCGGTGCAGGAGCAGCGCAGTGTCGATGGTGCGGCGAGGCAAGCGTGTCACGTGGTGCATGATGCGGGCGGCTTGCGCCCGATCTCCGTGCGCCTCGCGTAGCGCGGCACCAGCGAGCTGGTGAAGCTCCTCGTACCTGTGTGTCGTCGCGTATGACGGCTTGCGTCGGCTGGTGAAGAAGCGGGCCGTCGCCCACAGGAGAAAACCGACGAGGTAGGCAGCGAGGCCCACGCCGACGACGCCGAGAACTGCGGTGGTGCTCATCGCTCGTGCCCCGATTCGGTTGTTGCCCCGCGCGGGGTGGTCGTGCGCGTCGCGGATGCCTCCCTCGTGGCGGAATCGGATGCCGAGGCCTCGTCCGGCTGGAACTGCGTGGTGCCCGGTCGAGATGACATCGGGTAGGAGGGTCTCGTGCCGACCTGTGGTGCGGCCGAACCAGGATGCGCCATCGGGTAGGGGCTGGAGGTGAGCGGGGCGGCGGGTTCACTGCACACGAGGATCTGGGCGACGTCGATGGGCAGTCCCGCGGCCGAGGAGACGTATCGGATCGTCGGCACGATCCCGATCATGGGGATGAGCCGGTGAATGTGCTCCATGAGCAGGGGTTCGTCCTGCCGGATGCGCTCAAGGTCGAATCCGTAGAGCTGTACCAGGCGCTCGCGCTCCATCTGGAGGTTCTTTTCGCGCACGCCCGTGACGACCACGTAGAACATGGGCGCGAGCATCAGGAAAAAGAAGATGACGAAGAATACGACAAGGGTGAAGGGCAGTGCGTCGTTATGCATGATCGGTGTAGAGGGAGAGGAGGGTATTGATGGTGGCAGCGGGGAGCAGGGTCTTGCGGCGCAGCTTGCGGGCGGCTTTCGTGCGGTCGCCGTCCGTGTCGGCCAGGACTTGGCGCACGAGGGGGTCGAGCTGCGAATAGCGGGTGTCGAGAGACCTCCGCTTGAATTGGGTGCCAAGTGCCTTTCCGAGTGGCGACACAAGCACGATAAATATCATCATCATGATCATGAAGATGAAGAACAGTGTCGAGCCGGCTTCGTATGTCACGGGCGCGCCTCCTTCCAGATCATCCGCTCAGTGCGGTCCAGGTGTCACGCGTGGCGAACCCGTCTCATACCGTGCGGTAGATGTATGCGCTACCACCATCCTATGGGCTATCGGGGCGCGGGTCTAGTTTCGGAGGAAGATACGAGAAACGGGAAAAATCGGCCCAGAACCTCCCGGTGGAACCTGCGATAACGCTGTCATAGCGGATGACACAGGGGCCGGAGCAGGCCTCGACGATGGTGAGCGCAGCGGCCCAGGCTGTCAGCCCCTGGCACGCGGGTTGCCCGGGTCATTACACATGGTGATGCCCTCGAAACCAGCGGCACCCAGCACCTGGAAGATGTCGTCGAGGAGGACCATCGGCTCGGCCGTGCCCGCCGCGAACTCTGGGTGGCGGATCTCGATGGCGGCCATGCCGCGAGGGTCCGAAACGGGTTCGGTGTCGAACTTTTCCGACAGTAGCTGGTTCGCTTCCTCCAGGTCGGCAGGGGAGCCGAACGCCCAGGTCACGGCCTTGTTGCCCGCGCCCGTGGGGGTGCGATGAATGTACATGCGGGTCATGAGGATGCGTCGACCGTGGCGCGGGAACACGTCACCCACGCGCATAAACAGGGCGATGTCGGCCAGCTCCCCACCCAGCGACGAATCCACGAGCGCGTACCCGTAGGCGCCGATACCGCGCAGGGTCAAGGCGTCCGCGAGAAGCCCGATGACCTCATCCCCGAAGGGCTCGGGCTGGAAGTACACGCCCTCGCCGACCTTCGGCGCATTCGGGCCGAGCAGTGTGATCTCGAAGCCGGCGTCCGCCAGCGCGTCCCGAACGAGCGCCACGTTGTGCTCCGGGAAGGGATGCAGCGCGGCCGCGTTCGCGGCGATGCGCTCGATGAACACGTAGGTGGAAAAACCAAGCTCAGCCATACATACATTGTAAGCGCGTGTCAAGCTCCGCATGCGACGAGGCCGTGGCACCCCGGGCGGTCAGGTGACCACGAGGGGAGACCACGGCCTCGTCAATGAAAACGGGTCAGCGCAGGCACAGCCCCTGCTCGTGGAGAACCTCCATGATGGGAGAGACGTGCGCGCCGCCCACGCCGATGTTCGTGGCGACCAGGTGCGAGAAGGACTCGAGGCGCGACCCCGAGCGCAGGTCGTAGTACTCGGTGACCTCGCGGTCGTAGTCAGCGAGCGTCTCGGAGTAGGACTCGACGCGCGGGTACGTGTTCTGTGCGGTCATGACAGAGCGGGGCATGCGCGGCTTCTGGCCGGGCTCCTGGTCCGGGTGGCCGACGAGCAGGCCGACGATCGGGAAGGTCAGCTCCGGCAGCTCGAGCGCCTTGACGACGGTGCGCGGATCGGCGAGGATCGAGCCGAGGTAGACGGTGCCCAAGCCCATCGACTCGGCGGCCACGACCACGTTCTGCGCGGCCAGGAGCGCATCCTCAAGGGCCGTGAGGAACAGGTTGATCGAGCCCAGGGCCTCTGAGGAAATTCCCTGCTCGGCGCGGATGCGGCTGTTGCGGTACAGATCGGCGACGAAGATGAACAGGTCGCCCTTCGTGCCGCCCACGTAGGGCTGGCCGGACGCGGCGCCAATCGCCTCGCGCACCTTGGGGTCGGTGATGTGCAGGATCGTGCAGGACTGCAGGAACGAGGAGGTCGCGGTGTGGCGCGCCACGTCCATCAGCGTGGTGACCTCGGCCTCGGTGAGAGGCTGATCCTTGTAGGCGCGGATCGTGCGGTGGGCGAGCTGGCTCGCAATCGTCTCGTTTGTCATGCGTTCATTCTACGATTGGGTGCGTGAAACAAATAGATCCCTTCGGACCTTTTGCGCTGGCAGCAAACGTCACGCCCGTCGCCGTGCCCTCCCCGGCCGACGAACTGAGCGGCCTGCTGACCGGCCCGAGCGCACCGGCCCTCGTCGACGGCACCCCCGCGATTTCCGCCGCCTCGGCCCCGGACGCAGCGGGGGAGAACCGCGCGCTCCTCGTTCCCGGCTACACGGGATCCAAGGAGGACTACGCGCCCGTCCTGCCCTTCCTGGGGAAGGCGGGCTGGGACGTCCTCGCATACTCGCAACGAGGCCAGGGCGGGTCCGCCGCACCCGCCGGCCTGGGTGCGTACGGGATGAGCGACTTTGTCGGTGACCTCATCGCCGTCGCCGAGGCCTGGGCTGGAGCATCGGGTCGCGTGCACCTCGTGGGCCATTCCTTCGGCGGCATCGTCGCGCGCGCGGCAGTCGTCGCCCGGCCTGATCTCTTCGCCTCCGTCACCCTGTTCTGCTCGGGTCGCGTCGTCTACGACTGGATGAACACCCTGCCGATCCTCGAACCCCTGCCCACGGGTCCCGGCGCGCGTGAGCAGGTGCTGCGCGCCTACTTCCCCGACATGAACTTTGACGAACCCGGCGTCGGATGGGCCGAATTCCAACGTGTTCGCGCACTGGACACGGCCTCGGAAAACCTGGTGGGCATCGCCCGCATCCTCTCCCAGCTGCGCCCCGACACCCCCGCGCTGGCAGCCACGGGCGTGCCCGTGCACGTGCTGTACGGGGATCAGGATGAGGTGTGGCCGCCCGCCTGGTACGCGGAGGAGGCCTCGGATTTGGGTGCGCGAGAGAGTGTCATCCGCGGTGGCGCGCACAGTGCACAGCTGCAGTTCCCGCAGCAGTGGGCGGATCTCGCGCGGGCATTCTGGGCGGACGTGGAGTCCGGGGCGCTGGTCTGGTCCCTGTGACGCGTGTGTACGTTGTCCCAAAAGCTGGCATCGTGACGCATCGTTGTAAGGTCCGCTGCCTATGATGGAGATATGAACAAGCGTTCCATCCTCACCGCAGTGCTCGCACTCGGCCTGGGCGTCACCGCCCTGACCGGTTGCTCCGACAACACCGGCGCCAACTACGTGACGCCCAGCAACGTCGAGACCATCCAGAACACCATCGCCGAAATCGGCGACCAGGGTGTCAAGGTCCCCGAGAAGCGCGACCTCAAGGTCACGCTGCCCGAGTCTGATAAGGCAGCCGACTACAAGGTTGAGGTCTCTGACCCCGAGACCCTCTCCGTTGGCAAGCCCGAGAAGAACGTCATCACCCTGCATCCCCTCAAGGTGACCGGTGAGGACGCGGACCCCGTCACCGTCACCGTTACCGACAAGGACGGTATCACCACCGACTTCAAGGTGACCGTGACCGAGGGCGCCAACTGATCTGGCACTATTGACACTGACCCTGTGAGGGCCCGGGATCGCCGCGATCCCGGGCCCTCACGTATTGACGCCCAATCGGTGTGCCTCACAGAGCATCGATAAACTCCCGCAGGGCACGTAGCGGCAACACCAGGTGGTTCTCCGCTCCGGGGCAGGGAACAAAGTTCGAGGACTGGTTAAGGTAGAACTCGCGCGCTCGGTCGTTAGCGCAATGGACGAGGAGCGCAGCGAATCCGATGTCGTTGCTCAGTCGATAGGTCCGCAGGAGGGCATCTGTGAGCAGGGCTGCGCCGATGCCTCGTCCTTGCGCGCGCTGATCGACGGCGAGGCGCGCAAGGAGGAGAACAGGGCATGGGTCCGGGCGTCGTCGCGGCTTGAGAGACTCTGGGAGTCTGATGCGCTCCACGGCTCCCGTGGCAAGGGCGTAAAACCCTAGCGTTTCCGGCCCCTGCGTAGCGACGAAGACGTGCGCGTTACCGGTCGCGTGGTTCTGCCATGCGAATCGGTGGAACCAGTCGTCGATCTCGGGGTTCCCCGATTGGAAGCGTGATCGGTCATCTCGCCGTTCAAGGGGACGAGGCTCTTGCAGGACTGATGCGTACATCAGTTCTCGGAAATCTTCGGTGTGCTCAGGTCAATGTGAGTGCCGAAGGGCGAGGGGCGATCAAAGAGTTTGCGCAGCTTGGGGTCGTCCGTCGGTGAGGCCTCGAGGATTTCTTCGAAGCGGGCGTGGTCCTCTTCGTTCAGCATGAAGAAGCGCTGGTCGGCGAGACGCCGCTGGGCTTCCATCGTGGCGGCGGAGAGAACGAAATCGCTGATGCTACGGGCGTCCTGTTCGGCCGCCCGGCGAATGAGCGCGTCCTGTTCTTCGGTGAGGCGCAGGTCCAGGCGTCGTGTCTTTGTGCTGTTCATCGACTGTCTCCTCTCATCTGTACGGAATATATCCGTACAGATGAGACTCTAGCATGTTGGGACGAGGCCGTGGCCGCCTTCCGGTTCCGCGCGCGGGTACGAGAAAAGGGGGCACCCGGCTGTGAACCGGTCGCCCCCTTCCGTGTTGCTCAGGAGTTAGCGCAGGATTCGCGCCAAGAAATCCCGGGTGGCCTGCTCGCGTGGGTCGTCGATCACCTGCTCCGGCGGGCCCTGCTCAACGATCTGGCCGCCGCGGAGGAACACGACGCGGTCGGCCGCCTGGCGAGCAAAACTGATCTCGTGCGTCGCCATGAGAATGGTCGATCCCTGAGCCTTGATTTCGCGCACGAGGTCCAAGACCTCGCCGACGAGCACCGGGTCCAGCGCAGCCGTGATCTCGTCCAGCAGGAGCAGCTCCGGGTTCGTGGCGAGAGCACGGGCAATCGCGACGCGCTGCTGCTGGCCGCCCGACAGGCGATCCGGATACTCCTTCGCCTTATCCTTCAGCCCGATGCGATCCAGCAGCTCCAGGCCGCGCTCGTGCGCGCGGCTCTTCTCCCAGCCGTGCACCTTGCGGGCCGCCAACGTCACGTTATCCAGCACCGACATGTGCGGGAACAGGTTGTAGTGCTGGAACACCACGCCGATGCGCGCACGGATCTTATCCGCGTTCGCGCGCGGATCCGTGATGTCCTCGCCGCCCAAAAAGATCTGCCCGTCATCCACCCGCTCCAGCAGGTTGGCGCAGCGCAGCAGCGTCGACTTTCCCGAACCCGACGCGCCCAAAAGGACCACGACCTCGTGCGAAGCGACGTCCAGGTCCAGGCCGCGCAGCACGACGTTGTCGCCGAAGCGCTTGACGACGCCCACGGCACGCAGGACCGGGGTGGCCGACCGAGCGGCGTGCGCCGATGCCTCGTTCATTTCGATAACCGACATCAGACGGTACCTCCCATCTGCTCGCGCTTACGCAGCCGGGCCGTGTACCAGTCCGACAAGCGAATAAAGGGGAACGACAAAACGATGAACAGTAGGCCGGCAACCACGTACGACGTCATGTTGTAGGTCTTGGCCTGAACCATCTGCGCCGAGCGGATCGCGTCCACCGCGCCCAAGACCGAGATCAGGCCCACGTCCTTCTGCATCGAAATGAAGTCGTTCATCAGCGCGGGCGTCACCTTGCGGATCGCCTGCGGCACGATGATCATGCGCAGCGTCTGCCCGTGAGTCAGACCCAGAGAACGGGCCGCGTAACGCTGGGACGGGTGCACCGAGTCGAGGCCGGCGCGCAGCACCTCGGCCACATACGAGGAATACGTCAGCACCAGCGCAACAGTGCCCAAAACAGCGGTCGGGATACGCGTCGTCGGATTGAGAGCGGGGATACCGAAGCCGATCAGGTAGAGGACCACCAGGAAAGGGACGCCTCGGAAAATATCCGTGTACGCCGCCGCCAGGAAACGGATCGGGAAGAACACGGGCCCGCCCAGCGTACGCGCGGCCGCCAGCAGCGTCGCAAACACGGCGACGCCGAGGACCGCGACCAGCAGAATCCGAATGTTGAGCCACAGGCCGGACAAGACCTGCGGGAAAGCCTGAACGAAATACTTGCCGTTGAAGAAGGTGTTGCGGGTGGCCTCCCACCCGTCGGAGTTGACGACCACGGCGATGAGGATGCCCGCCACCACGATCGTGGAGGCTAGGGAGATGAGGACCGACCGGGTCGTCTGCTTGCGTCGATAAGCGCGCCGACCACGCTCCACCGCTGAAACGGGAGGCGTGGCCAGCGCGTCACTCGAGTAGTCACTCATGAGCCCGGGGCCTCACTTGAGGATCGGCACGTTCTGTGCCTCGTTCAGCCACTTCTCCTGCAGCTCGTCGAGCTTGCCGGACTCAGCCAGGCGATCAACAGCTGCGGAGACCGTGGGGGTCAGCTTCGAACCCTTGGGCAGGACGATGCCGTAGTTCTCGCCGTCCTGGGCGTCCGCGAACTGGCCGACGACCACACCGTTGTCAACCTGCGTGGCGATCATGTTGAACGCGGTGGGCAGGTCAACGACGATCGCGTCCACGCGGCCCGTCTGCAGGGCTAGAACCGTGTCGTCGGAGGAGTTGAACATCTGCAGCTTCTGGGACAGCCCGGGCTCCAGGGTGTCGGAGGCGAACTGCTGCGACGTCGTGCCCGCCTGGACGCCGATCAGGACGTCCTTGAGGTCTGCGATGGACTTCGCATCGGCGGCTGGGGTACCGGCCTTGGCGATGATGGCCTCGGACGTCGTGTAATACGGGGACGTGAAGTCGACGGCGTTACGACGTTCGTCGGTGATGGAGAACTGCTGAATGTTCAGATCCCAGTCCTTCGCGCCGGGCGTGATTGACGATTCGAAGGTGGCGCGCACCCACTGGACGTTGTCCGCGCTGTAGCCGAGTTCCTCGGCCAGGGCGTAGATGACGGCCGACTCGTAGCCTTCGCCCGAGGCCGGGTCGTTGTTCAGGATCCACGGCGAGTAGGCGGGATCGGAGGTGGCGACGGTGAGCTTGCCTTCCGTCACGGTCGGTAGGGCACCGGGGCCGTAGGTCTGCTCGGCGTCGGCGGAAGATGAGGAGTTCGTGCCGCCCGAGCAGGCGGCCAGGCCGAGGGCCGCGACGGCGGCGACGGCAGCGAGGGAACGGACAGAGCGGCGCATGGGGCCTCCCAGTGACGTGGGGGGATCCCGCCGTGATCGGCGGGTCTGACCTGTTGAGAGTATCGACGCTCCGACGGGCGCGCTGGCGTCGTTTCAAAGCACGAAACAATGGAACAAGGTAGGGGAGAGAAAACGTTGCAAGTGCGGGGAAAACAAACGATAGGGGAATGGGACACAGTGACGCGCAGATGTGGAAAGGGACCGGGCCGCGTGGGCCCGGTCCCTTTCCGTCAGGTCACTTCTGGAACTTGTCCTTCAGACCGGAGGCAACCTCGGTCGCCTTGTCCTTGGCGACCTCAACGATCTTCTCGACGTTCTCTTCGCCGATCGTTTCCTTGGCCTTCTCGAAGCCCTCTTCAGCCTGCTTCTTCAGATCTTCCAGACCCATGTGTCCTCCTTAGAAAAAACCGCTCGAATGTTCCGGGCGGATGCGATCATCCTAGGGGTGTGTGCACGTGAGTGCGCTGTGAATGGGTGGGACGCGAGACCTATGGCGTCAATCAGCGGGGACACGTCGGTCATGCGACACTCCAAACGAAGAGAAAGACCGGCTGAACGACAAGGAAACGACAGGGTCAGCGCGAGGCCGAGTAGCGCACGCGCCCGGACACGACGGTCTCGACGACGCGCCCGGCGCCGTGGCAGGCAACGGTGTCGATGGTGTCCACGATCGAGGTGACGGGCACGTCGACGACGCACATGTCGGCGACCGCGCCCGACTGGAGCTGACCCAGGCGGTCGGGACCCGTCGCCAGGCCCATCGCGGTGGCACCGCCCAGGGTCGCTGCCTGCAGGAGGCGGCGCGCCAGATCCTGATCCTCATACCCCTGAACTCGCGCCAGATCGAAGAGGAGAGCGACGTCCTCAAGCAGGTCGAGGGAGGGGGAGGAGGACAGGGAGTCCGTGCCTACCGCGATCATGTTGCCCTCGGTGAGGTAGGCGGCGACGGGCGGCGCATCCAGGCCGATCACCTGATTCGAGCGCGGGCACAGTGCCACGACCGTCTGCCGGGCGCGCAGCCGTCTGCGGTCGTCGGCGCGCATGTACACGCCGTGTGCGACGTGGCAGTCGGGCCCGAGGACGCCCAACTGATCGACAAACTGCGTCGAGGAGAAGCCGCCGCCGCGTGAACGCATCGCCGTGAACGACGAGGAGTGCTCACTCTTCCACAGGTCGGCCAGGGCGGTTGTGCGCGTCTCAGACCATTCGGCCTCGGAGTGGGACTCGCCCAGGTGAATGTGGATGCGCATGCCGCGACGCCTCGCCATGTCGGGCAGGTCCAGCAGCGGCTCGGCGTCGAGGGAGTAGGGGGCGTGCGGGGAAATACCCACGCCCGGAGGGGTCGGCATCGCGTCCAGAGAAGCGGAGACCTCGCGCTCGCCGCGAGCCTTCCACTCCTCGTTCGACCAGCCCATGACCTCCCAGTAGGCGACGCCGTGCAGCCCAGCGTCGTGCAGCGCCGAGGCCGCGGCGGCGTCCGTCACCACGTCGGCGGCAGCGGTCGTGCCGCTTCCTAGGAGCAGCCGCGCGCCTTCGGCCGCGTCGCCTCCCCAGTCCAGGCCACCCGCGTCGTAGACCTCGTCGAAAGCGCGCGCCCAGCTGTCGAAACCGCGGTACTGTCCGGCTCCTACGGACGCCATGCCCGTGTACTGCAGGTGCGTGTGCGCATTAACGAGGCCGGGGAGCAGCACGCCGTCGAAGTGGCGTTCGGTGAAGGCAAGGCCACGCTGCGTGAGCGTGTCGATAACCCAGCCGCGCGCTCCCACGTGCTCGATGCGCCCGTCGCGCACGGCAACAGCGCCGTCGAGGATCGAGGGGGCGGTGATTGGGATGACCATGCCGGCGGACCAGACGACCACGTCGCTCATGGGGGACCTTTCGGTGGGGGACGCTGACTAACAGTGTAGGAGTGGGGCGGGCGCGCCCGCCCGCAGGTGGGCGTGAGCTGCGACTATGACAGGGACAGCGCACGCAGCGCAGCCGCCGCGACCGCGTCGTCGGCCTCGCGCGGCAGGTCGTGCACGCCGGGGGCCAGCTCGCTGCCACGGGTGAGGAGCTCGCGCAGGGACGCCAGCTGCACGCCGAAGCTCATGTCCATGATCTCGATGGGGTTTCCCTCACCCGCCGTGTAGTTGATACCCTCCCCGCGCTCGAGGACGCGCAGCGTCTTACCGGAGGGGCTGGTGAGGGCCTGCACGTGGGGATCACCCGACTCGGCCATGATCCAGGAGGCGGCCACGGCCTCGTCGATGGACACCTCCCCGTCGACGCCGCCGGCGACCGTGACGATTGCGCCGTCCGGAGCGGCCTCCAGCGCGCTCAGCGGGATTGTCGCCCGCTCGCCCGTCGCGGAAATCAGCATGCCCGCGCTCGGGACAGCATCCTCCAGCGAGGCAACCGTGAAACCGTCCATCGACGCCTGCAAGGCGCGCACGGGATCCAGCTCCACGACGGTCACGCGGGCACCGAGCGCCGCGCCGAAACGCGCGCAGCCGCGGCCCACGTCGCCGTAGCCGATGACGACGACGCTCATCCCCGCCACGGGCGCGCCTCCGCCGCGCGGGTCAATCAGGTCCAGGATCGTCGTCCAGCACGACTGACCCGTCCCGTAGGCGTTGTCAAACAGGGTCTTTGACCGCGCATCGTTCGAGGCCAGAACCGGAATGCGCAGGTCGAAAGAACGCAGGGGGCGCAGCCCCGAAGTGGTCTCCTCCGCCGCGCCGACCAGCGCGTCCAGAACGCCCGGGCAGCGTTCCGTATCGTGCGCCAGGCGGATCAGGTGAGAGCCGTCGTCCAGCAGGAATTCGCTGCGCTGAGCCAGGAAATCGCGCGCGAGCTGCCACTCTCGCTCGCGGGATGCGCTCGAGTCCGCGAACACGGTGATGCCAGCGTCGCGCAGCCTGGCCGCGACGTCCTCGCGGGTTTCCGACGCCCAGCCGAAGACGCTCACGCGCGCCCCGGCCTCGGCGAGCATGAGGGCCAGGGACGCCGTCTTCGGCTCCAGGACGAGAGAAAGCCCCACGCTCCTGCCCGCAACCAGGGGAGCCAGGGTGCGTGCCGCCGCCTCGGTGACGGGCATGTGGGTGCGCGCCCACTCGATGCGCCCCTCGTCGCCGGGACCCGTGATGGTGCGCCCGTCGGGGGCGACGACCGCCCGGAAGGTGCCTCCGGGAGCCAGGACTGTGATCGCCCCGAGCCTGGGGGTCGCGTCCTCCTCGAGCGCGAACACGACCAGGGGCGAGGCCGGGGTTCCCTCGGCGTCCGACAGCGGGCCCACGTGCGCACCGAACGCGCGCAGCAGGGCGGCCAGCGTCGGGTCGTCCGTCGCGAAGGAACGCCCCGCGATGAGCATATTCGTGGCCCGCGCGTAGGCGCGTAGCAGCAGCTGAGCGGCGAGGGGATCCAGGACGGCAGTCATGCGTCAAACGTAGCAACTGCGGTACCTGCGCGTCCCCGCGAGTATGCGCGAGGACTCCTCGCGGGTATACAAAAGGGACCGGGCCCTGCGGCCCAGCCCCTTTCGTCAGATCACTTGCCGAGCTTGTCCTTGGCCTTGTCGGCAACCTCTTCAGCCTTGCCCTTGGCGGCGTGGGTGGCTTCCTTGGCCTTGTCCTTGGCCTCGCCAGCCAGTTCGGTGAGCTTGTCCTTGGCTTCCTCGGCCTTCTCCTTGGTCGCGTCGACGACCTTCTCGATGTTCTCTTCAGTCTGCTTCTTCAGATCTTCCAGACCCATGGTGCTCTCCTTGGAGTAATGCCGTTCTGACAGTCAGAATGGACAAAACCGATCCTATCGGTCATATGCCCATGTGTCGTGAGGTGTGGGAACAAAATTCCACATGCCGATAAATGATTGACATAGTGCCGTGGGGAGGGGAGATTTCCGCCGTCTCTGTCGACGTGTCGGGGGACTCTCAGGGGGCAACCAGGGCAGCCCCTCATGGAAGTGAGATGTGCCTCGGGAATAACGTGGAGGCATGACTGAGAACAACGCGGGCCTGGTGACCCGAGCACTAACGAAGACATACATGCGCGGAAACACTCCCGTCCACGCGCTGGCGGGTGTCGACCTGACGCTCCCGCAGGGCACGCAGGTCGCGATCATGGGTCCTTCCGGCTCCGGTAAGACGACCCTCCTGCATTGCCTGGCGGGCGTGCTGCGCCCCAGCTCCGGGTCGATCACCCTGGATGGCGAAGAGATGACGACCATGTCGGAACGCGCCTTGTCCACCCTGCGTCTGCGCCGCTTCGGCTTCGTGTTCCAGGACGGCCAGCTCCTGCCTGAGCTGCCCACGCAAGAGAACATCGCGATGCCCCTCATGCTGGCGGGCACACCCAAATCGGAGGCTATCGCTCGGGCTCGCGAGATCCTCGCGAACCTCGGCCTCGACGGTGCCGGCCCCTATCGCCCCGGCCAGCTCTCGGGCGGCCAGGCCCAGCGCGTCGCCATCGGTCGTGCGCTCGCCACCAACCCCTCGGTGATTTTCGCCGACGAACCCACGGGAGCCCTCGACCAGGCGACCGGCGGCGAGGTCATGTCCCTCCTGACCAGCGCCTGCACCTCCACGGGCGCATCCCTCGTCCTCGTCACCCATGACCCGGCGGTCGCCGCGCGCCTGCCGCACACGATCCACGTGCGTGATGGCCGCGTTTCCCTCGAGGGACGAGGCAGTGGCGCGCCCAGCCCGGCCCCGGCCTCGTCGGGAACGACCCCGGGTGCCTCCACGGTGGCCGGCGTGGCGGGCCAGGGGGTGGCCCGATGAGCGCGGTGCGCACAGCCGCCGGGGCGCTCCTGCGGTCGCGCGACCGGGCGACGAGTGCCCTGACGGTCGCGGCCTTCGCCCTGCCGCACGCGTTCCTGCTCGCAGTGACGGGCGGCGTCATGGCTTTCGGGGCGCGGGCGGCCGAGGCTGCGGCCTCCGGCACGGGCGACGATCCTTCGACCCTGGATGGGATGGGACCCCTCTACGTGATGCTCGCGTACTTCGCGGCGACCCTGCTCATCGTCCCCATCATTTCGATGGGGGCTGCGGCCGCGCGCCTGGGCATGAGCAGGCGCGAGCGCGACCTGGCGGTCCTGAGGCTCATGGGCCTGGCACCTGGGGCGACGAAGCTCGCCTGCATCCTCGAGACCTGCGTGTTCGCGGTCGTCGGCGTCGTTGTCGGTTCGATCCTCTACGCGGTCACGCTGCCCGCGTGGGGTGCCCTGTCCTTCCAGGGCCGCCCGATGGGGGTAGGCGAGATGTGGGTGGGAGTCATCGCCCTCCTCGCCGAGGGTCTCGCCATGATCCTCTTGGCTTCCCTGTCCTCATGGCTGGCCATGCGTAAGGTTGCCATCACGCCCCTGGGCGTCGCACGGCGCGACCGTGCCGACCGGGTCAGCGCGGTTGGGCCGATCATTGGCCTGGTCCTCCTCGTCGTGTGGCTGACCGTCGGTGCCCTCGCGATGAACCTCGGCACCGCCATCGGCATGGCCGTGTTCATGGGCTTCATGGGCGCGATCTTCCTCATCATCAACCTGGTCGGCGTGTGGTCGATCAGCCTCATGGGCCGACTCATGGCCTCCATGGCGCGCACCCCCCAGATGATGGTGGCGGGGCGTCGCATGGCCGACGATCCGCGCGCCGTGTGGCGCTCCTTCGGGGCGGTTGCCCTCGTTGGGTTCCTCGTCGGCATCATGTATCCGGCCACAAGCGCGATTTCGATGAGCGGGGATGGCATGGACGAGGTCGGGCGCATCGTCATGGGCGACATCAACAGGGGCATGATGCTCACCTTCGCGATCACCCTCGCCCTGGGTGCCGTGTCGACCGCAGTCAACCAGTCGATCCGCGTCCTCGACTCCGCCGACCAGGTGCGGGCCCTGTCCTACATGGGCTCCCCGAACGGCTTCATGGACCGCAGCCGCCGACTCGAGGTCACGATCCCCGCGTTCGTCATGATCGTCGGCTCGATGCTGCTCGGCATGTTGTTCCTGTCGCCGCTGCTCGCAGCTGACGGAGCCAAGGGGGTCCTCATTGCGCTCGCCTCGGCGATTGTGGGCGTCCTGCTCATCGTCGCTGCCTCCGAGGCGACTGTGCCCCTGCGCCGCCGCATCCTCGCCAGCGTGCGCGAGGGACGCGAGTAACGCGCTGCGTCCTTGTGTCGAATAACCGGCCACGGCCTCATCCCCCTATCGACGAGGCCGTGGCCGCCCGAGCGACGATCCGCACAATTGCAGTGTCAAACCCCGACGGTGAGCGTCTGGTCGGTCATACCATGGAGCTGTATCGGAACGTACGACCTCAACGCAGGGCGTGCGCTTATTCTGTTGTGTTTCCCCCTCGTCGGTGAAGGGCGCGGACACGAGCGCGGCATGTGAGTGGCTAGCGTTCCGGTTGACGCAGAGATCACTCCAATGCGAACGAAGAGGTTCGACGATGACCAACAACGCTATCGGCTCGATGCCCGGCACGATACCTGAACAGATGACGGCACCGAGAATGCAGCCGCCACCGTCCTCCACGCTTGTGTGGTCGAGCGCGGGTCCAGGTTGCGCTCCCGTGCCTGCCCACCACGTTCGGAGAAAGCCGCGAATCCCCAAGATCTGGCTCATCTTTGCGCTCATCACAACCCTGGTCATCGTGAGCCCGACCATCCTGAAATTCTTGCTCGACTTGCAGCCAGGGGATCACACTGACAACGGTGACGGAACATACTGGCTATACGGGCTGTACTTGGTCTTCGTTCTATTTACGGCCCCACCGCTGGTGGCTCTGACGTTGTGTGTCGCGATCACTGAGGGCGTCATGTGGATAATAGACGAATGGCGGATACACGGTATAACCGTCCGCCTATGGCTTCTGCCCTTGCTCGTCGTCGCTACGTTGATGGGTGGGGTCATGTACTGGTTGCATAGTCTGAATCTTCTCTTCATATGACGGAGACAGAATCGGTGTACGGGAGGGGTAGTGTCCTCGCGACAACGAAGCGAAGTCCGCGCTCAGCAGCGTGAGGTTACCCCGGCCTCGTCGCAGGTCGTGAGCACCCGGTCCTGCGGTCGGGCACAATGGAGACATGACGATCCCCACCGACCCCGCGCGCTACGTGGGCGCTGACCTGCGCCTGGCCGCCATCGACATGGACGGCACCCTCCTCGACGACGACAAGAACTTCCCGCCCGGCATGGATGAGCTCCTCGATCTGATGGACGAGCGCGGCGTCACCTTCGCGCCCGCGTCAGGGCGCCAGGTGTGGACCCTCATCGACATGTTCCCCGGTCGCCCCGGCATGACGGTCATCGGTGAGAACGGCGGCATCGTCATGCGCGACGGCGTCGAGGTCTCCTCCAGCCCCGTCGACGCCCCCACCGTGCGCGAGGTCATCCGCCTGGTCCGCGAGGCCACGTCGGGTCCGGACGGGATCGACGGCGGCCTGGTCATGTGCGGCAAGCAATTCGCCTACGTCGAGCGCACCGACGACCTCTTCGTCGAGGGCGTCGCCCCCTACTACCACCGCACCCAGTGCGTCGAGGACCAGGAGGCCGTCATCGACGCCATCGAGGCCGGGCAGATCGACGACGCGATCGTCAAGCTGGCGGTCTACGCCATCGGCCCGGTCGGCGTGCTCGCGGAGGCGACGCTGGCGCACTTCGCCGACACCCACCAGTACGCGATCTCCGGTGCGAACTGGGCCGACCTGCAGATTCGTGGTGTCGACAAGGGTAGCGCCGTGCGCGACCTACAGCGTTTCCTCGGCGTGGATCGCTCCCAGACCGCGGTCTTCGGCGACGCCGGCAACGACATGTCGATGATGAGCGAGGGCGACCTGTCTTTCGCGATGGCGAACGCCTCGCAGGACGTCATCGAGGCCGCGCGCTTCATCGCGCCTTCCAATAACGAGGCCGGGGTTGCCCAGGTGCTGCGCGCTCTCCTTGGGTGAGTGCATCTTGCGCGGGTCCTCCCTCTTCGATAATCTCAATTCTTGAAAGAATTTTCGGAAAGGGGATGTGGGGGCTCTTCACAGCATCGTTGTCTGTGCTGCGCATTTGTGGCACACCAGTCGAGAGACGGATTGTCACCGCATGTCAGTGCAACAGAGGAGGAACTCGATGAGCATGCCTTATCCTCAGCAGCCTGTGGGACAGCCCGCGGCTCCCTACGTGCCCGGACAGCCCGCGGTTCCCTACGTGCCCGGACAGCCCGCGGTTCCCTACGTGCCCGGACAGCCCGTCTATCAGGGGGTACCCCAGGGGTATTCGACTGCGCCGCAGGGATTTGCACCGGGCTATGCGCCCGTGCCTCAAGGGCCTGTGACGCGGAAGGTGAACTGGGTATCGATCATCTTAGGTGTTGTCGGGTGGACCCTCATCGGCCTGACGGTGCTGGCCATGTGGATGGCCCTGCGAGCTAGCGCGTCCGATCCTGACCCGAGTGGCAAAGAAATAATCGGCTTCTTTCCGCTCTTCGCCATGATTTTTATTGGCCCGGTGAATCTCGCCGGTGGCATTATCGGAATCGTGGGGGCTACGGGGGCGCCGAAGGTGCGAAAGCTCAACTGGCTGGGAATCCTTCTCAACGCGAGCCCGTACATCGTTTTCACCGTCCTCATGATCGTTCTGATGTTTGTCAAGTAGGTCGCTGAGGTGTCGTAAGAATGTCGTCGAGAACGATGCCGCTTCCGAGCATTCTCCTTGCGTGAGTGCCTCCTCTTCATTAATCTCAAGTTCTGAAATACTTGTCGGAGTGAGGGGTGTTCATGGAAGCTTCCGACGGCAGCGAGTCTGTCGCCGCTCGACGGGTGCGAACGCGCACTACATGGATCCTGTCCATGGCGTGCGGGGTCGGCGGCTGGCTTTTGATCGCCGGTACGATCATCTTGGGTGTCGTCAACACCCTTATGGACGCGAACGAAGACGAGGCAGTGCTTCGAGACTATGGTTTCGTCCTTGCGGTTTTCCTCATGTTTCTCGTGCTCTTCGTTATCAACGTCATCGGTGCTCTCGTTGGTTTCGTCGACCTCCTTCGGTATCGCACCCGCAGAGAGGTCATGCAGAGCTGCCTCGCGCTCTTTCTCAATGTGTTGCCGTGGATCATTGTCGGCACCTGGACGTGGATGGTGTAGTCGCGTGACGCGAGGAGGCCTCGTGCCTCGTGGCTTCGTCACCGAGAGCCTGACTCGGCCTGGGTGAGGTTTTGCGGCTCTTCGTATTTGAGGGTGTGGGTGGTGTTGGCATGAGGTCGGGGCCTGCCCGATGATTGAGGTTGCGACACTTCAAGCGCTGGGAGACCCCGACATGGGTAATGGTACCTTTTGTGCTCCTGATTTGACGACCTATTGTGGGTTGGGGGAGCTGGGGCTGGTGGTAGTGGCCGCGCGTTTTGTGGCGCCCTCCAATAACGAGGCCGGGGTTGTGCAGGTGCTGCGCTCTCTCCTGGGATTGTGAGTCTTGGGCGGGCGGAAACTTACCGTTAATCTCAATTTTTGAAATACTAGTAGTGGAGGTAACCGTCAGCGGGTGCGCGCAGTGCAGTCAGTGCTGCGCTCGCTCACCCCTGCCGAGTCTCGAGGTGCCGTCATTGTGACGGCTCTCGACTTCAGCTGACAAGGCCGTAACGGTTTGTAACCGAGAATGGAGCAACGCATGAGCGTTCCAAACCAACCGCCCCAGCAAGGTCGAAACACGCCGATGGCAGCGCTGCCTCAAGAGTTCGCACCCTACCAGGGTGGAGCGCCGCAGGGGACCAACATGTACCCGGGTGGGGTGCCCTACCAGGGGTATCCGCAGTCCTACCCGGTCGGCCCCCAGGTGCAGATGCCCCCGCGGGTCAACTGGGTGTCCATTGCTTGCGGGGCGGCGGTGTGGGCGCTGCACCTGACAACCTATCTGGGGCTTTGGCTGCTGACCAGCACGGAATTTGGGAAGACCCATCACTCAGTCTTACGTTTCGTCGGCTTTATTCCGCAGATGACACTTTCGGTCATGGTTCCCCTCAACATGACTGGCCTGATCATCGGGATCATGAGGCTCTCGGATCGGTCGAGGAAGTGGCGGTTGAATTGGTTGGGGATCGTCCTCAACGTGAGTCCATATATCTATTTCGCAATCTGTTTTATCATCTGGGTGATGAACGGCAGCACGCACTAGATATAAGGGCAAGGAGCAGTGAATGACTGTGCCGATCAACAATCCTCAGCCGGACAGCTACGGAGATAGTGTGCCGTATCAGGGGAGTATGCCCTACCAGAGTGGCGGACTCTATCCGGGTGATGGGTTCTACCAGGGCGGTGTCCCCTACCAGAATGGCGGGTTTTACCAGGGTGGCGTCCCCTACCAGAATGGCGGGTTCTACCAGGGTGGCGGACCCTACCTGGGATACCCTCAGACCTATGTCGCCCAGCCCCAGGTAAGTTTCCCTCCGCGGGTTGACCGGGTCAGCATCTCCTGTGGAATCGCAGGGTGGGTCGTCATTGTTCTGGCTCTCCTGGCCACATGGCTGTCCTCCAACGCGGATTGGACGCAGGACTCTGTGAGTGGGGAGTTGATCATCTCTCTCTACTTGGTCATTGCCTGGATGCTGGTTGTTCCCCTGAATCTGATTGGTGGGATCACAGGGTTGATTCGTCTGCTCGACAGGTCTGGGAACTGGAGGCTCGCGTGGCTGGGACTCATCCTGAACGTCAGCCCGCTTTTCATCACAGGAGCGATCAACTCCTTTCATTCGGCGTAGCGAGCGCGCAGTACCAGGGGCAGGGATAGTATCCTCAGCCGAACGTGGGCGCATTGCAGTAGACCGTCACGCGAAGGAGAGACAATGAGCGCACCACGCAATCGTCCCTATTCCGGATATCCGGCTCTTCCGAGTTAAGTGTGGGTGACCGGGTGTTGGTCGGGGGTTGCGGGTAGAGGTCGAGGTCCTTGATGATGAGCGGACTTCTACCCCCGCGATCTTCAAAGGACCTCGACAATGTCTCACCCTACCTGCTGCT
>FLSE01003062.1_pt1 | contig 27401 bp, 21 predicted proteins | sample 1550461 | NCBI WGS metagenome assembly FLSE01 (sample SAMEA4031758, study PRJEB14383) | metagenome | biome: human; feature: oral; material: saliva | place: Philippines | collected 2014 | reverse complement strand
CGTGGTAACAGTTTGGTAATCTGTAATCTTTTTATTAATTTTGCAGACACACAACATTAACAATTATGGCAAAATTAACAGTAAACAGTTACGAGGAACTGGCTGCCCGACTGGGCGAAAAGATTGGTGAAAGCGAGTGGTTGCTCGTTGATCAGGAGAGAATTAACCTCTTTGCAGATGCTACACTCGACCATCAGTGGATTCATGTTGAGCCCGAACGCGCGAAAGTGGAGAGCCCTTACAAGAGCACTATCGCCCATGGATACCTCACTTTGTCGCTTCTTCCACACATGTGGCAGGAGATTATTGAGGTGAATAACCTCAAAATGATGGTTAATTATGGTATGGATAAGATGCGCTTCGGCCGTCCTGTCCTTGTAAACTCACGCATTCGCCTCGTTGCATCACTCGATTCTATCGAAAATCTGCGTGGTATCTGTAAGGCAGGTATCAAGTTCCAGATTGAAATAGAGGGTGAACGCAAACCCGCTTTGGAAGGTATCGCCACCTTCTTGTATTACTTTGAGTAAAGAAAAAAGCCTCCCCAAGCCCCTCCGAAAGGAGGGGATGTGAGAGGATACGGTGGGATATGGGTGGCTGAATAGCCTCGAGAGGGAGCCTCCCCAAGCTTGAAGAGTTGCCTCCCCAAGCCCCTCCGAAGGAGGGGATGTACCTGGCGGGGTACGCGTTTCCGATGAAAAAATAGAATAATTGGAGGAGTTAGAGTTCTAAAAGGAATAAAAACCGTTAAGTCAAAGGCGTTGTTGGAAATCTGAAAGGGTTTCCCACGAATGGTTTTTAATGACTAAAAGAACTTTAACTCCTCTAAATATTAAAGCGCAATCCGCTTGACTTTTAAATCCTAAAATCCATTGTTAAGAGTCCAAATCAATATCTTAAAACACACAAATCACTTACTTGTTAACTCGTAATCTTTTATGCTATTGCCCGCAATTTATCTACTTCTCAATTCGTAAATTCGTAGTTTTTAGCAGGCAATTAACTATCTCTCAATTCGTAAATTCGTAGTTTAGAGCAGGCAATTCCCCTATTTGTTAATCCGTAAATTCGTGGTTTAGAGCATGTAACTTGTCTATTTTTCTTCTTCAGAACCAGCCCCCAAAAACGCTCAAACACCGTTTTATGCCTCCTCAAATAAAATGGGGTATCTCGCTAATTGTTCTCCCTCTCCTTTCGGAGAGGGACGGGGAGAGGCTACTTCCCTCACTCTCTCCTACCCTATGAACAGCTTTCCGACTTCTCAAACACAACGGGGTATCTCGCTTTTTACCCCCCTCTCCCTTCGGAGAGGGGTCGGGGGAGAGGCTGCTTCGGGTGTGTTTCAGGCTGTTTTTATTCCCCCTCTCCCTTCGGAGAGGGTTGGGGAGAGGCTTCTTCGGGCTTCTGTTCAGGCTACTTTTCTTTGTACAATCAGGGAAGAAAGCGTGCATATCGCACCACGTTCTCCGCCCATAAACGAAAAAAGAGGCCGCGCATCGCTGCGAGACCTCCACCGAAATCTAGTATCTAACTATTATAAAATAGTTATTTCAAAAGTGGGTTTTCTATCTATTCAAGCGACGAGCCTTAGCCGCCATAGCCTTTGCCTGCAGCAAAGAGAACGATGCTGTGCGAGCGCGGAAAGCCTGAACAGCCTTGGCATTGTTCACCATATCATTGATACTTAAGAGCATTGGACTTGCTAACAACGCCACCTGACTCTTCATTTTGCTTGCACCTGAACCTACAACATAGGCATCTATACCCATCATGTTGGCTTCGAAGCCTGCAATAGGAGTGTAACCGATGTCCTTCAGGACCTGTAATGACTTAGCATAGGCGAGGTTCTGCGCTCCACCATCCTCAAATGTACCGATTGTCATGCCCTTCGTTAAATCGTAATCCATGTTGATGAGCATCGTCAGCTTACTGTTTGTAGCAGCTAAGTAGACCTGTGGGATATACGTCTTCAGTATCTCTTGGTATTGAGCCTCAGTCAGTTTGCCCTTGCTGACAGCCTCTTTCAGCTTGTCACTCCATAGCCCCATGTAGTTATAGATATTACTATCCCAGATGGTGGTACGGCTTTCTAACGTCTTACCAGCATCATCGCCCGTCGTGATAGCACTCTGATTGACAACGGCACCAGCAGAAACAACGAAGGTAAAGGTCTCTGGACGATAAGCCAAAACCAAGTTATTGAGAATGTGTTCCTCCTCTGGATCTTCGCAAACGAACTTTGGATACTCGTTACCACCAGCATTCTCTATCTTGATATGACCATGTATCTCCCTTACTAACTGGCTAAGATCGGTCACACTGGCATTCATCTTCAACAGGTCGTAAGCCACGATTGCTATTGGCATCCTGGTAAAATCCCTCAGCACAGCTTGCATAACAAACACGGTATCAACGCGTCCCTGATTCTTAATGTACAGACTCAGCTTGCGCAGTTGGTTTGTTTCGTTAGGCTTAACCTTCACGATGAAGGCGCTATCCTTCCGTTCAACACTCTCCAAAGCAGCCGTATCAGGACTCTCTAAGACAGGGTCTGCACCGAGAGAAGTGAAAGGCAACGTGATGGTCTGTGCATCATCAGAAGCAAAACGGAAGACCTTCTGACCCTTATAACTGAACTCTGCACCAGCCTGAAGGATGGACAGATGGACGAAATCAGTACCATTCTTGATGGTCAGGATAGCACTGCGAGAGTCAAGACGAGGGTTGTGAGAGACGCTGACAACGACAGAGTCGCCACGCACCTCAGCCTTTGCCCATGCACTTCCCTCCTCATCAACGCTCACCGTAGAGCCTGCAGGCGCCGTAAACTTCACACCGCCCGTCTGTGCCAGAGGGGAGAAAGTAAGGTTAGAAGCAATAACCTTGATAGTATTCTCCTGCAGATAGCTGTTTCCTGCATCGTCGTTGTCGCTGCAGGCAACAAAGCCCACAGCAACAACTAATATTAAACAAATACTAAATATCTTCTTCATAAAGCATTAACTTATTTGATTCTGAACTGTTTATTCGCCTGTGGTGCCAGGTGAAGGTTACTGTTGTAACGTGTGATCTGGTTAGGAACATAAGCCGGAAGGGTGAGAGAAGTGCTCTCATTGTTGCCCTCCTCCAGGATAGAAGGTTTGGCAGAAGAAGAAGGATTCTTCACCAAAGTGACATTCAACCACTGGTCAAACCAGCCATCTAAGTTGTCTTTACCAAACGGTTCAGAGGTGTATGCATTCAGAACGATACGCTCAATACTGTATTGAGAGACCTCAAGGTTGCCGTCTTTGTCGGCAAACAACAGTGGACCACCAGTGAGTGCAGTGCTGATCTTACCGTCATCACCGATGTTGAAGCTGATCAGGTTGTAAGCATTTGTGCTGTATCCCGTACCATTCTTCGCATTGATATTGAATGAATTGCCGATGAAGTAAGTAGCATTCGAATATTCAATCTTAGTCACACGTTGGCCAGACTGCATCAAGAAGGCATTGATTGACTGCATATAAATAAGTGGGAAGCGGTAGTTAACACCGTTGACGCCCTCTACCAAGAGGTAGAAATGTCTCTCGCCACCACGTGTAGTGTAACGGATAACACCGTTGAACGTACCGTTAGCAAAGCCATTCTTGCGGAAGTTATAGTAGGTCAGTGATACCTGATAGTTGCCCAACAGAGCAGGAAGATCGTACTGGGTGATCTGTATCTTCTTCTCAACATAACCATTCGAGAGTGTCACCCATCCGCCACGTGCATTCACTGCGACAGGGTTAGCATCAACCTTTATCGTCAGTTGGTTGCCGTCTTTAGAGAGATGTACCCATGAAGCATCACAAGAGATGTCAACCTTATTGAGGAAAGGAATGGTCTTTGTGATGGTCTTCTCACCATTTGTGAAGCTCAATCGACCGATGATCTTGGCAATAATGTCAAGGTTTACGGCAGTCTTAGTTACTTCTGCACCCTCTACTTTGACGGTGGAATTGTCCTTATCAAGGATAAATTCCTGTACAGGAACACCATTGAGCGATACTGGTTCATAGAGTCTTAAACCCTTATCAGTAAAGAGATAAGCCACCGTTTTCACCAATGTGCTGCCGTCATAGACAGCCATCTGACGGTTTGATGGGTCGGTAATGACGAAGTGATAAGGCTTGCCACCAGCGTTCAACTCAATGTCAGAGAAGATGAACAAGCTGCTAACCTCTGTCACCTTATCCATATATTCAGCAGGATCCTCGGTCAACTTACGAAGATACATCGTGTTGAGCGACTTCTTACCATGGACTTTGATGACGCCCTTACCGATACTGTCGATGACAAACTCAAAGTCACCTTGCTTTCCTTGATACTCTCCATCAGAAGGAGTGGCGTACAAATGCATAAAAGCATTGTATGTATCGAAGGACAAAACGGGTCCGTCGTCACTCTTCATCTTGTACAATGAGGTGATAGCACCATCGTCTGGCTTCTTCTCATAACGCACTGAAGCATCGTTCTTTGTGAACTTCACCGTGTAAGCTATACCACCATAAGCCCGGTTTTCCTCTGGATAATAGTCGAAAGCCCACCCATATGGAGCATTGACCAATGAGTCCTGTGCCTGCTGAAGGAAGTCTTCCATACGAGCAGAGTAGGACTTGTCAAAGACATCCTCCTGATCTTTCAAACATGATTGCAGGAAGAGTGCCGGCAGGGCAAGCATAAGACATATAAATATTCTGTTTGCTTTCATAATTGATTCATTCTAAATTAATTAAGACTTCGTAGGTCATAAGCCCCGTTGACAACATCATTCTCACGCTCAATGACTGCATCGCGAACCTTATCAAGGTCGATACCAAAGTTCTCCTTATAGTATAACTTGCAGATGGCGAGCTTCTTCTCAATGGCTTCACGGCCCGACTTGTCTGTTCCTTCAGCCTGTTTCATCATTGCTTCCCACTTCTCTGGAGTTGAAACAATGTAGGTACTGACCATCTCAGCAAAGTCTTCACGTGACTCTTTCTGTGAGTAATCGGTGATGAAACCACGCTGCAGATAACCCTCTCGACGCTCGGCTGATGACCAAGCATCGTTCACATAGCCGTTCGGAGTAATCTTATCAAAATCACGAGGATAGTCTTTCGTCTGGTTAACGATGTGTACAAACTCGTGATGGATGGTCTTCAGATAGTACTGGTCCAGTCCTGCACGGCTCTTTTTGAGCTCATCAACATGGTTAACACCCAAGAGACGGATCTTCTTTCCACCTTCAGCGGTACCCAATTTCATGGAACCATTGTTTGAATACTCGAACTCTCCGAGGAAACTAAACAGCTTTGGGAAGTACTTACGGGTGAAGTCTATACCCGCAACCTTCGTATAAGCCTCAACACAAGTGTACTTTATGATACGTGCAAGTTCGACAGACTGTGCCGAATCGGCTGGCACATCATAGTATGCCATGTCTGATTCGTTGTCTTCATAACGCCACTGTATCTGTATATTGTACGGCATAACAAAGTTGCGATGCAACCAATTATCGAAAGGAGTCTGCGCTGTTGCGGGGTTCTTGATAACGCTTTCGCCTGACAATTCATCTTCAGAGCAAGCGGTAAAGGCCACGGCAACTACAGCCAATAACGATAAAACGAATATATTTTTTCTCATTCTTTTGTCCTCCTCATTAATTAATTGTTACGTGGATTCAATGCTACTCCCGCTTCATGTGCACTCTGAGGAATCTGAACGGCCTGTCGTGGGTCGTCCTCTTTCAGCCAATCGAGGTTCTTGGATGGCTTTCCATCAGAACCAATCAGACGACGAGGAATCTCAATATTGTAACGTTTGATGTCAAACCAACGCAACCCTTGATGCAGTGTTTCCACACGACGGAGGTTGAGAACACACTGAAGTAGTGCCTCCTGTACCGATCCTTCCTTGTCGATAGTGAACCTTGGATGCAAGTGTTTCTTCATACTTGGCACTAACTTATCCGTATCATCATAGGCGTAACGTACTCCTTCAAAGAATGTCTTTACGCTGGTTGGCGTCAAAGTCTTGGTCGTATTGAAGTAATTCTTCATCCAAATGGTCATGTCAGCACATGCTGCATCATTCTGACCGAGCATGATTTCAGCCTCAGCACGGTTCAAAAGCGCCTCTCCCATAGAGAAACTGACGTTCAAAGCACGGCGATAACCCGTTCCTGTTGCCTGGTTCGTGACTTCAAACTCCAACGGAAGACACATCTTAAGAGCGAAGTTTGCCTCGCCTTGGTTGACTGTAAACGGTCTCCAGATGATGGTATTGGTACCTCCCCATATGTTATCACTCTTTATACACTCCGTCTCTGAGAGATAGTTCGTGTGGGAATAACGCTTATAGTAGACCCATGGACCCAGCGCAAAGCTTGCATTGCTGACACTTGTCTGGATAAGAAGGTTACAATCTAAGCTCGCATTACAATATGCTTCAGCAATCTTCACAGCCTGATCTGACGTACTGAGCGGTATTGCCTGCAGTGCACGATAGTCGCGAAGGTAAGCTCCTGGGGTGCTACCAAGCAACTTATCTGCATATTCCTTCGCCTTATCCCACTTCTCATAATAAAGGTAGAAGCGTGTAGCAAAGGCATATGCCGCCTTCTTATTGAAGTGATATTTAGGCACTTTATAGTTATCATTGATCAAAGGGATACCCGCTTCGATGTCTTTCGCTATCATTTCATAGACCGAAGCAACTGTCCCACGGTTAGTCTGAGTCTGTATCTCAGTCAGACTCTCCGGACTTGTACTATAATAAATACCCATGTCCTTATCGCTGGTCTTGCTGTTGTAAGCCATAGAGAACTCATTTACCAACAGGAAACTGTTGTAAGCACGCAGCAACAATGCCTCGCCCTTCGTGTTCTGAAGCTCCTCTGTCTTAGCTCCACCCAGCTCTTCAATAGATGCCAAAGCCTGGTTAGCCTGTTCAATACAGTTGTAATGCCTTGACCATATATGGTCTGGAGAGTCATTACCATTGATCTTATCCTCCTGCCAGAAGAACATCTGATCCCCCTCACGGTCGCCCAGACTGTTACGAGGTCCCATATAATCCATGTTATCCGACATGAGTTCGTTTATCAACACATTAGATGTCTGAGGATAAGCCGTAACAAGCAGTCCTGCGATCTTGCTTGGTTCGTCCATCGTGGTACGGTTATCTGGCATCGTATCCAGGAAGTCGGAGCAGGAAACCAGCATGGCTACGGATGCAGCCAGTAGTGTACCTTTATATATAATATTATTGATTTTCATGTTAAATCTCATTTATGCGTATTAAAGACCTAATCTCAAAGTCAGTGTAAACTGCTTTGGTGTTGGTGCAGCTACACCACCTGTATTGAAGAACTCTGGGTCCTGACCATTCAGTTTCTTATCTGCATAGAACAGGAAGAGGTTCGTTGCCTGCAGCTTCAGTGACATACTGTTCACTCCGATGTAGTTGATCAGTGAAGCAGGGAAGCTATATCCAAGTGAAATCTCCTTCATTCTGATGAAGTCACCCTTAGCAATACGCGCATCAGAATAGTTATAACAGTTATAAGCAATTCTCAGATCAGGGTCGTTCTGACGCTGTCTGCGACTGGCAATGACAGGTACATTCGTCTTAAATTCATCTCCTGCGTGTACGAAACGGTTACGGAATTCCTTTGGTAAGGCATCCATATCGTCATAACGAGAGCTGAAGACAGGGTCGAGACGCACCTTATTGCCGAAGCTATAGGTGATAAAGACGTTCAGATCCCAGTTCTTATAACGGAACACGTTACCAAGAGATCCTGTTGTCGTTGGGTCAGCTGGACCTTCATACTTTAGGAATCTCACCTTGTCTGGGTCACGTTCCTGAAGATAGATACCCGATGTTGTGAGGTTTCCATTCTCATCATAGAACTGTGGCAAGCCCTCATGACTGAGTCCTGCAAACGGTATACTAAAGATGGAATTGGCTGGATAACCCACGAGACTGTAGCCTTCTCCCTGCACAAGGTCTAAGATACGAGCATGTGAGAAGAGGTCTGTAATCTCATTATGTGTCCATGAGAAGATGAAGTTTGTTTCCCAAGAGAAGTCTTTCTGTTTGATGTTTTGCGTAGTAAGAGATACCTCGACACCGTTCGACTTCATTGATGCGACGTTGGCAAGGTTATAAGATCCTAAGATTGGACTGTTCACATAACCGATCAAATCACTGTTCCGACGCCAGTAGAGGTCCGTTATCAGGTTGATACGGTTGCTAAGGAATCCAAGCTCGAAGCCGATGTTGAACTCATTTTTCTTCTCATAAGTAAGTTGCTTGTTACCCACTGTCTCATTGTAACCAGTCTCCTGGATAGAGGTGAATGGGCGCCAAGGCACCAATGCTCTAAAGATAGGTAACGAGTTGGTTACCGGTGGACGGTCACCCGTAAGAGAGTAGCTCACACGGAAAGTAGCGTGTGTCAAGGCTGTCTTGAACACCTTACTGAACCAATCTTCCTCATGTGCGTTCCATGCACCAGACACGTTATAGGTTGGCAACCAGCGTGCTGAAGTAGCCTTACCCAGATAGTTGGTACCCTCATAGCGGAAGGTTCCAGTCATCTGATAGCGTCCTTTATAAGAATATGTACCTGTACCGAAGTATGCTATACTACGGATGTGACGGTTGTCGAGGCCGAAGTAATCCGTACGTTGCTCTTGCCATTTCTTGAAAGCACGGTAATCAAAGGATGCCACCTCACCATTATAATACTCAATACCAGCACCACGGAACCATGTTTGCTTACGGTCTACACTGTTCGACTCCACACCTGCGTACAGGTTTATGATGTGTGTATCATTGATTACATCATTGTATGCAGCAGAGAGACGTGTATCCCAACCATAGAAACTGTTCTCTGTCTTATCCAGGAAACCACCTACAGGGAGGACAGATACTGGCAGAGAATAGATGTCATCTGGGTCTTTATAGAGGTAAGAGTTGTTATCACGGATGGTGGTTGTTGCCATAGCGCGATAAGCCAATGCCTGGTTTGAACGCTCTGCGATGCGGTGTTCCATAGAAGAAACGGCACTCTTGACAGCTGCCAGAGCAGTCAGTTTCACCTTAGGAATAGGCTTATAGTCAATACTTCCCTGTATACGGAAGTCATGAACATTAAGGTCCATGTAGTTATTCTGCAACTCGTTGAAGATATTGAACGGTGCATAGTTACGTGTATAGTACTCGTTAGGGTCGAGCGTACGTGACGTATTCAACGAATAAGAGTACGGGTTGATGTCGAAAGCACGGCTCACCGTACCCGTTACTGGGTCAAGGTTCTGGCTCAATGAGCCTGGTGCGCGCTGCTTACGATAGGAAGCATTGGCAATAAGGTTCACTCCTACCCGCTTATTGATGTTATAAGTGGTGTTGAGGTTACCTGTATAACGCTGTACCCGACTTGCTTTATACCATCCTGGGTCCATCATTGCAGAGAGAGAAGCATAGTACTGACCCTTGTCCGTACCACCAGATGCGCTCACAGAGTGGTTGTGCATGATGGCAGTAGAGAACAACTGATCAAACCAATTGGTGTTACGATACTCTGCAGCACGCAGGTATGCGTTGCGCGCCTCTATCGTATTCTCCAGTCCGAACTGACCTGTCACAGGGTTATACTGTGATATCAGCTGATACATCTTACCATAAACACCACTCGTTGCAGCGTTGGCAATCTCAGCATAGTTAAGGTATCCCTTCTGCTGCAGCTCCTGATAGACACCCATCTGGTCCTGAGAATTCATGATATTGAAGTTCTTATAGCTCGGTTTCAGGCGTAGCGTGTATTCACCTGTATAGCTTAAATGGCTCTGACCAGACTTACCTTTCTTTGTTGTAACAACGATCACACCTGCCATAGCACGTGCACCATAGATGGAAGTTGCCGATCCGTCCTTCAGAATCTGGAAGCTTTCGATATCGTCAGCATTCAGTCCTGCGATGGCAGAGGATATCAATGTCTTGGCATCACCTGATGATAAGGCACTGGCATCAACGTCTGTGATGTCCTCCATGATGACTCCATCAACAACCCACAACGGCTTTGAAGAGCCGAAGATAGACGTTGCACCACGCACACGGATCTTTGGTGCCGTACCAAAGGTACCCGAAACGTTCTGCACACTCACACCGGCAGCGCGTCCTTCAAGCGAACGACTGACGTCAGCCATACCATCAATCTTAGCCTTTGAGGCGTCAATCTTCGTGGCAGCACCAGAGAAGAGACGCTTGTCTTGCTGTGTCATACCCGTCACAACCACCTCTTGCAGAGAGTGGTTATCGGTAGCAAGAGTTACTTTCATCCCATCTTTCGGTGTCAATGTCTGTGTCACCATACCGATGTAGCTGACTACGAGTTTCTTACCAGCAGGGACATCAAGTGAGAATTTACCGTCAATATCGGTAACAGTACCTGTCTGTGTTCCTTGAACCATGACAGATGCACCAATAACGGCCTCACCATCGCCCTGAGAAACTACGGTACCTGTAATCTTTGTTTGCCCGAAAGCCGTCCCAATAGACAACAATAGTCCAAACAAAAAGAGAGTAAATCTTTTCTCCATAGATCTCAATAATTTAACATTTTTGGTTTATTGTGTTCAATTTCTTCAACTTGTATTAGGAGGATTTCCATGTGATAATAGCTTCTTAAGCTGCCACCAGTATAGAGATTCACCTTATTATATATAGAGAGAGTTTAACTAGTTCACGTCAAGATCATGTGTTTCTTTCTATTTCACGATATTTTTGCTTGATTAGTATATCATAATACCATCGATTGCAAATTTAGGAATTATTGATAATAAACGCAAACTTTTCATATAGAAAATTACATAATCGTTGCAAAAAGGTAGTCTTCTCTTTTATTTCATAGATGAAAATGCTGTTTTCATGAAAGGTTATGCATAAATTAAGAATAAAATATTGACATTAAAATCGTAACCTTTCCTGCCCCACTCGCTTCTCTTTCCCGACGTGAAAAGGGAACCTTGACAGGATGAAAAGACTGCGTTTAGGTACATTATTTGCAGAATTAGAATATTATTGCTACCTTTGAAAGGGAAAAAATAAAAGGGTAAAAGGGTAAAAAGCAAAGGGTTAGCGGTTGGAAAGATGTCCTTTAGCAAGCTACCCAGCTACTTGTAAACCCGAAAAATGGGCAAATAAGCAAGCTGCAGGGCTACTTATAAACCCGAAAAAACGGGCAAATAGGCAAGCAACTCGTCAATAATTACACATCCATCAACAATGGGAAGAAATAAATTCGCACAAAACGAGATAAAGGAAATAGCAAAACTCCTGCGACTGAAGAACGCCGGAAACCGTGCTAAACAGAAGCTGGTAAGGCATGATCTGCGCACGATATACGAGTTTAATATCTCTGACTTCAACGAACCGGGTAAGGCTTTCGGTGAAGAGGAACTGCAACTGGCTATACAGCGGGGGGCTATACAGATTCTGGATGATGCCACCATCGCTGACATGAAGGCGAAAAGGGCACGTGACAAGGCACGCGACGAGGCTGAAAGGGAGCAGAAAGCCATTGCTAAAGGGGAGATGACCGACTGGAAAAAGGCTATGGAGGAGTGGGAAAACTACGGAAAATAAGCGCCTACGCCCCCACCCTTTCTTGCAGAAAAAGAACCAGAGAAGGGTTATTTTAATCGGTCATTACCCATCAGAATCGTGACTTCCGAACAACAAAACAGAACATATAATTAGGTAAAAAAACAAACAAGATAAATACAAAACTTATGACATTATATCCGAAACTGATAACAGATGCACTGGAAAAGGTGATCTATCCGGGCACAAAGAAGAGTATCATTGAGAGTGAGATGCTTGCTGACACACCGAGCATCAACGGTAATAAGGTGAGCTTCACACTCATCTTCCCACGCGAAACAGACCCTTTCCTTAAGTCGACCATCAAGGCGGCAGAGGCACAGATACACTATTCGGTGGGCAAAGAGGTGGAAGTGACGATTGAAACGGAGTTCAAAAGCGCACCAAGACCAGAGGTCGGGAAGCTCCTTCCACAAGTAAAAAACATCATCGCAGTGAGCTCTGGCAAGGGAGGAGTGGGCAAAAGCACCGTCTCTGCCAACCTTGCTATCGCCCTGGCAAAGCTCGGTTACAAGGTAGGACTGCTGGATACGGATATCTTCGGACCCAGTATGCCGAAGATGTTTGGCGTTGAGGACGCTCGCCCATACGGTGTTGAGAAGGACGGACGACAGCTTATCGAACCTGTAGAGAAGTATGGCGTGAAGCTTTTGTCCATCGGTTTCTTCGTAAACCCCGACACTGCGACACTCTGGAGGGGTGGTATGGCGACGTCAGCACTGAAACAACTCATCGCAGATGCCGACTGGGGAGAACTTGATTACTTCATTCTCGACACGCCACCGGGGACAAGTGATATCCACCTGACGCTCATGCAGACGCTTGCCATCACGGGAGCAGTGATCGTTTCGACACCACAGAACGTGGCATTGGCTGATGCACGCAAGGGTATCGACATGTATCGGAATGACAAAGTGAACATCCCTATCCTTGGATTGGTGGAGAATATGGCGTGGTTCACACCTGCCGAACTACCTGAAAACAAGTATTATATCTTCGGAAAGGACGGTTGTAAGAACCTTGCAAAGGAACTGGAATGCCCACTGCTGGCACAGATCCCTATCGTACAGAGCATCTGTGAGAATGGTGACAAGGGTACTCCAGCTGCCACAAAGCCGGACACAATGACCGGACAGGCATTCCTCTCGCTGGCACAGGCTGTCGTTACTGTCGTCAATCGACGCAATAAAGAGCAGGCACCCACAAAGATTGTGAGGACGGAATAGGCGGAAAAACGGACTGGGAAGGCGATAAAACAGCCTTCCCAAGCCGCTTCGGAAGGTGGGGATATGCTGAAAAAAGGGGCTTGTTAGCGATATCCCGTTTACTCATTAAGATGCACTTAAAAGATTTATGATTTCAGAAATATTACAATACAACCAACGATTTGTTGCCGAAAAGGGCTATAAGCCTTATGAAACAAGTGGACAACCAGACATGAAACTGGCGATTGTCAGTTGCATGGACACACGGTTGACGGAGCTTTTACCACGTGCGCTCGGACTGAAAAACGGTGATGCAAAAATCATAAAAGTAGCCGGTGGAACACTGTTGACACCCTATGACTCGGTGATGCGCTCACTTCTCGTTGCTATCTATGAGCTTGACTGCGAGGAGATTATGGTCATTCACCACTCAGGATGTGGTGCGTGCGACATGCATGCGAGCCACTTCCTGCAACTGATGCGCGAACGTGGGATAAGTGAAGAGGACATTCGGGAAGCTGAAAAGCACGTCGATCTGAACAAATATCTTGACGGTTTCCACGACACACCACGCAGTGTTCGGCGCACAGTGGATGCCATTCGCCAACATCCGCTCGTCCCAAAGGATGTCACAGTGCGCGGATTCATCATCGACTCCAGGACTGGAGAGCTTGAGGAAGTGCGATAAATAATAAGAAAAGGGGGGAAAGAGGAAGCCCAAGTACAGAAGAAGGGCGGCCTCCCCAAGCCAGAAGGGAAGCCTCCCCAAGCCCCTCCGAAAGGAGGGGATGTACCTGGCGGGGTACGGATTGCTGGGGATTGGGAGATAAAAAGATGAAGAATTAAACCTCACAGTTCGAGGTTTAATTCTCGATGTTGTAGAGTTTAAAACTCGAACTAATAACTTGAAACACACAATTCATCTATCTTTTACTCATAAAATCGCATCTTATAACATGTAATCCATCTACTTGTTAATTCGTAAATTGTAGTTATCGTTTGTGATTCACTATCTCTCAATTCGAAAATTCGTAGTTTATAGCACGCAACTCACTTATCTGTCAATTCGTAAATTAGTAGTTTAGAGCACACAATTAACCGATCTTCAATTCGTAAATTCGTAGTTTCAAGCACACTATCCACCGATCTGCAATTCGTAAATTCGTAGTTTTAAGCACACTATCCACCGATCTTCAATTCGTAAATTCGTGGTTTTAAGCACACAATTCACCTATCTGTTAATTCGTAAATTCGTAGTTTATAGCAGGCAAATCGTTTACTTTTTAATCTCAAAGTCAGTCTACTAAAACTCTCAAACACCCAGTTATGCCTCTTTAAACACACCAGGGAATCTCGCTAATTGCCCTCCCTCTCCTTTCGGAGAGGGTCGGGGGAGAGGCTGCTCCGGGGTGTTTTAGGCTGTTTTTTCCTCACTCCTTCCTCTCAAACACAACGGGGAATCTCGCTAATTGTTCTCCCTCTCCCTTCGGAGAGGGCCGGGGAGAGGCTGTATCGGGTGGGTTTCAGGCTGTTTTTGAAATACCCTTACAAACCGCAAGGTATTCTTGTTCGCAAATCAACTCATTATCATCAAAAACCGGATCTGTAACCTCCGCAGTATCAATAGGTTACAAAGAGGATTGTAAAAGACGCCCTTTTGCATTGCAAAACATGCCCTTTTACACGTCAAAAGATGCCCTTTTACATTGCAAAAGGGCATCTTTTAGAACACGAAAGGGCGTAGATGGGAAAGCAGGAAGGAAAGAAATTGACAAAGAAGGGCGGAACTAAGAAAAGAGAAGCGGCCTCCCCAAGCCCCTCCGGAGGAGGGGATGTGAGAGGAAACGGTGGGATATGGGTGGCTCACTAAGCCTCGAGTTACAGCCTCCCCAAGCCCCTCCGAAGGAGGGGATGTGCCTCGCGGGATAAGGAATGAAGTGTGTTGGAGAGATGGAGGGAGGAAGTTTTAAAGCTAAAAGTTCATGGGTTAAATTCCAAAGATCTAAGATTTAGAGTTCAAAGAATATGCTTTGTCGCATTTAATCTGTTTACTTACCAATCCCCAGGAAGCAGTGTTTGTGGGCATTAACATCGTCTTCGAATAAAGAAAGTGTGTTGCATGGCACCGCTGATGCGCATCTATCAGTCGCAAAGAGGGGTACAACGAAGAAGCGGGATATCACACCGATGGATAAGAATAGGACGCCTACAGAAACGCGGTTTATGACCTTTCACAACCTATTTGTAAGCATCATAAACCGTAAAACACAAAAAAAAAGAACACTCAAGACGAGTGTTCCTTTTGTGATTCCGACAGGATTCAAACCTGTAACCTCTTGATCCGTAGTCAAGTGCTCTATTCAGTTGAGCTACGGAACCATTGTTAATGGTTGCATTCAGCATGTAACTGATAGCTTATTGCTGAATTGCGAGTGCAAAGGTATGGCTTTTTATTGGTTCTACCAAATGTTTACGTATCTTTTTTACTTATTTTTTTTCATCTTCAGCATGCAGTGTTGGTAGGGAAATGTGGTAACCTACTGCAACAAAACGGATTATAGAGACTGTGAGGAAGGTGATGACGACAACCCACGGAAGGCTCAATCCGAGGGAGAAGAGTGCCCAATAGACAATTCCTCCGGTCACACTTGCGACGGCATAGATCTCCTTATGGAAGATGACGGGCACGTTATTGAGCAGTACGTCACGTATCACTCCACCTGCCACACCCGTGATACAGCCCATGATGATAGCCACCCAGAAGGGATGACCGAGTGCAAGTGTCTTCTGAATACCCGCTATGGTGAAGAGTGCCAAGCCCAATGTGTCGAATACAAACCAGGCATTGCTGAGTCGTTTTATCCACTTTCGTGACAGAATAACGAGCAAAAGCGCCAGTGCAGTACAGAGAACATACATGATATCCGTCATCCAGAACGGGCGTACACCCAGCATACTGTCACGGATTGTACCGCCACCTATGGCGACAGCAAAGCCACAGACGTAGCCTCCAAACCAGTCGAAATGCTTCTGTGCAGCATGTCTGATACCTGAAATGGCGAATGCGAAAGTTCCAAGAAACTCCAGAATGACCTGGAGCGTATGTGCAAGTTGTGGGTCGTTGTATATCATAATCCTGAAAAAAAGCCACCCCTTTGGGTGCATCAAATGTCCATAAAGGAAGGATAGACATCCCGTCTGCCTGTGGTGTTGCCTACGTGTGGGTTGGACAAGGATGCCCTTTCCCACGCATCAGCAGTATTATAGATGATTGATACTCCCTCCCCTTACACGCCTGCCATGGGTTGACGGGTGGCATAATACCATAATTTAATATATTGAAAAACTATTTTGCTGCATCACTGCAGTGTCTTTTAAAATCTCTTTACCTATACTTCGTTCTGTGGTTCACCTGCCATGAAGCGTTTGATGTTCTCCACACAGATGTCCATCAGGCGTTTGCGTGCTTCACGTGTAGCCCATGCGACATGCGGAGTGATGTAGGCATTGGGCTGACGGAGCAGTGGATTGTCGGTACGAGGGGGTTCCTGTTCCATCACATCGGCACAGTAAGCACGCAGATGTCCGCTCTCGAGTGCTGCTGCCACAGCTTCTTCATCAATCAATCCACCCCTTCCGGTATTGATAAGGATCGTTCCCGGACGCATCATTGCCAGTGTCTTGGCATTGATCATATGGTGGTTTTCAGCCGTAAGAGGGCAGTGTAGCGTGATGATATCGGATGTACTGAAGAGTCCTTCCATGGTCACTTTACGGATACATTCTGGTAGATCACTACTGTTTTTGCTTGTTGCTGCAGAAATATCCATCCCCATGGCATGGGCAATCTCAGCCACTTTACAACCGATGTGACCCAGTCCGACGATGCCCATTGTCTTCCCTGACAGCTCAATCAACGGTGAATCCCAGTAGCAGAAGTCGAGCTGTCGACTCCAAGTTCCCTCACGTGTAGCCTCTGCATAGTGGTCAACCCGATTGGTAACGTTCAACAACAGTGCGAAGACATGCTGTGCAACGCTGTCCGTACTGTATGCCGGAATGTTCGTAACTGTGATGCCTCGCTCATGAGCAGCATCGAGATCAATGTTGTTATAACCTGTTGCCAGCTCACCAATGTACTTCAACCGTGGCAGTTGTGCAAGTAGTTCACGGGTGATATTGACCTTATTAATAAGGATGGCATCGGCATCTTTCGCCCTTTGCACCACCTCTTCGGGTTTGCTACGTTCGTAGACGGTGCAGTCGGCAAGACCTTTTATCTCATCCCAAGAGAGGTCTCCGGGATTGACTGCATGGCAGTCGAGTATTACTATTTTCATGATTAAGAGCCCCTCCCCTGCCCTTCTCCACGCTAACCGGGCGTCAGGCGGCTTGTCATGGGATTGCCTTCACCATTCTGTGGGGAAACTATTACGTTTTATGGGGTGTGTTATTACGTTTTACTTGTTATTATTTCTGTTTACTTTATCATTCTCTTGTCGCTCCCAGAAGCTGACATCTGTGAGTCCGTCTGGCATGTACTGTTGTTTAACATAGTGCCCCGGATAATCGGGTGGATACTTATATTCCTTGCCATAGCCGAGGTCTCGCATCAGTTTTGTTGGTGCATTGCGCAGGTGAAGAGGTACGGGTAGGTTGCCACTCTTCTGTACTTCAGCCAGCGCAGCATTGATTCCGCGGTAGGAAGAGGTGCTTTTTGGCGACATGGCAAGGTACACAACAGCTTCAGCAAGAGGTATCCTGCCCTCTGGCCAACCGATCTTCATCACCGCATCGAAGGCTGCATTGGCAAGCAGAAGGGCGTTGGGATTGGCTAGTCCGATGTCTTCCGAGGCACTGATGACCACCCGTCGTGCAATGAACTGTGGGTCTTCGCCTCCTTCAATCATACGTGCCATCCAGTAAAGTGCCGCATCTGGGTCGCCACCACGTATCGATTTGATGAATGCCGACACGATATCGTAGTGCATTTCACCCCCTTTATCGTATGCCAAGGGGTTCTGTTGCAGGCGTTCTTCAACTATCTCGTCCGTGATCTCCACTGTTTTGCCAGCTTCAGCACTGACGATGAGGTCAAGGATATTCAACAGTTTGCGTGCATCTCCCCCACTGTAACGCAACAAAGCAGCCGTCTCAGTGAGGCGGATGTCGCGTTTCTGCAGTTCAACATCTTCCGTTATAGCACGGTGAAGGAGCTTCAGGAGGTCGTCTTTCTCCAAAGATTTCAGTACATAAAGCTGACAACGGGAGAGCAACGGGCGTATAACTTCGAACGAAGGGTTCTCTGTTGTGGCGCCGATGAGCGTTACTGTTCCCTTTTCTACAGCCCCTAAGAGTGAATCTTGCTGTGATTTGGAGAACCGATGAATCTCATCTATGAAGAGAATGGGCGACACGGAGTTGAAGAAACGTCCGCTCTGTGCCCTCTCAATAACGTCTCGTACATCCTTCACACCGCTCGTTACGGCAGAGAGAGTATAGAAAGGCGTCTCCAAACGATGTGCTATGATCTGCGCAAGGGTGGTCTTCCCGACACCGGGAGGTCCCCAAAGAATGAACGATGATATGTGTCCTGAGTCTATCATACGCCTCAGTACAGCTCCTTCCCCTATGAGATGTTGCTGTCCGATGTACTCATCGAGCGTGTGGGGGCGCATGCGTTCAGCCAATGGTTCCATATCTTTCGCTTAATTCTTTACTGTTACAAAAGTAGTGAAATATTTGCATAATGCAAAGGATCCCACTCCCTTTTAAATGCTTTCTGGACTGATATGACCAGTCAGGATTGCCCTGTCAGCTGCTCTGAAACTGTTTCCTGCAGCATCAGCCACCACCTTTACTGTTCAATTTTGCAGACAAAGCAGGGAAAAATCACTGTTTCCTGCAGCGCCAAACACTACCTTTACTGTTCAATTTTACAGACAAAGTAGGGAAAAATGACTGTTTCCTACAGCATCAGCCACCACCTTTACTGTTCAATTTTGCAGACAAAGCAGTGAAAATCTACTGTTTCCTGCAGTGTCAGCCATATCTTTACAGCTCAATTTTACAGACAAAGCAGGGAAATTCTACCGTCTCCTGCAGTGTCAGCCATATCTTTTACAGCAGACTTTCACCAAAGATGGCGTTCTTAATATCCTTCTCGTGGTCGAAAACGAAGCGTGCTACGATGGCGCTAAGCAGTGCTGTTGAAGGCAGTTTGATGCTTGATGCCGACTTCAAACGGTCGAGAACGCTCTTCAGATCGGAGTCAATATACACCGTTGCAAGCCTTGAATCACGTGCTTTATAGTCCCGAGCGAGGTCGAGAAACAGCTGCCAGCTGTCTTCACCACTGTCTTTTGCTATCGTATATTCACGTGCCAACTGTCGTCCTTCAGCCTTTGGGAGCTTCTTTGCAGCTGGTGCTGTACGGTCTTTGACGTCATTTTGTGCCGTCTGTGTAGCATGACGTGTGAAGCTTTCAGCCTGAACAGGCTGCTGAGCTGCCTTTGCTTCAGCCTCTTTCTTTGCTGCTTCTTCAGCTGCTGCCTGCTCTGCTGCCATGCGTTCTGCCTCTGCAGCAGCTGCCGCTTCAGCCTTCTTAGCCTCTTCAGCTGCAGCGTTCTCGTCGTTATTTGTTGCCGATGGGCTATCGCTACCTCTCTGTGCGTTATGTGCCAGACCAGCAAGTCCACCAGGCATCACAACCATTGTTTTTTTCTTTGCCATAGTTAATTTATCTATTCTTACTTCATTTTCTTTATCATATATTCAAAAGCTTTCTTCACAGCATCACGTTGTGTTGCCAAAAGCTCGAAGGTATTCGTTCTTTTCAGCGCTGCCCTACTGTTCACAACGGGTGTAACCTTTCCGAATTTCCCGAAGAGATCATCTGTCTCACGCCACATCATCTGCTCATCAGCAGTACCGATGCGGGGGTCAATGCGGTTCGGAACGAAGAAGATTTGCGCATGCATCTGTGGGTTATGTTCGCGTAAGGCGTTGAGAACCTGTACGAAAACGCCTGTAGAATCAAGTGTTTTGTCTTCGTATTCATACGGACAAACGATGAAATCAGCATCCACAAAGAGTGGTGCCAGACCGTCTTCACTGATGTTACCTGGTGAATCGAAGAGCACATAGCCATCCACTTGTGCTGCAGAATCCATGAGTTGCTGCATCGTTTCGGGGTCGGTGACATCGAAATCCTGTACGTTATAAGGTTCATCCCAGTCTTCATAGATCTGTGTATCCTTCTGGCGTTGCATGAGAATGGTCTTCTGTAGGTCGGTATCTATTATGCATACGGACTTCCCTTTCCATGCAAGATAGTTGGCAAAGAGGATGCACAGCGTGCTCTTCCCTACTCCACCTTTCTGGTTTGCAAATACTATTTTCCTATTTTTCATTATTTATATATTTATATTTTCTTATTTTCAAACCTTTATATTCTTATGTTTCTACGTTTTAAAGTAATAACATAAAAACCTATGTATATGCTTCATAGGATGCTCCTTTAGCCCTTTTGTCTTCCGATTCCTCCTCTTCTGGAGTGCATGAAGCTGAAGAAAGGATTTTTCTCCACGTCATTCCAAGTACTGAAAGTAACAGAACATACACCAAAGCTATCACTAAGTAAACTGTCAAGGACAAGTTAAAGAGAAGTATAGGGAGCAGGAAACCTCCTACAAAGAGTAGAAGCAGAATCGAAAAGACCAACGCTCGGTTGGCTAAATGGTACAATCGGTCGGTTGATAAACCTCTCATCATCACCAAAACAAGGAAATAAGCGAGTAGACTTATCATCCAGAACAGTGTACTGGCACTATCAAAGAAAGAGAAAAGATCGGAGTCTTCATCGGTAAAGTAGAACAATCCAACTTTACTACACAATGAAGCGCAAGCCAAAGTACAACCTAAAACGGAAGAAAGCCAACTCACTTTGCGCCATCTGAAGCTCCTTTTCCCTACCCTACCCGTGATATGACCCAACAAAAAGGAGATTCCTGCCAAAGAGAAACCGACCAAAAGCTCGGAAGAAGCTGATATATAATCGGCTGTTGTGTTCTGTTCTGCAGTGAAAATTCCACCATTGATGATGTCTGATTGACTGAAAAGTGCTAACAAATCAACCAAAACACCGAGAAAAAAGAGTGTTGAAAGCCCCGTTGAGAGGTTTTCCTCGAATCTTCTTACAGGTAAAAAAGTTAACTTTTTGCTATGTTTCATATCTTAATAAGTACTCGTGTGCATCATCTGATGTAACAATTCACAAACAAACGTACCATAAACTTTCATTTTGTCAAGTACCCCCTACTCTATCAAGGCTCATTTTTGCGATATTTCCAAGCGCTCCGCCATTTGCCCGTAAATACTGAAAATATGAGAGAAATAAAAGCCTTTAAATCACCAATATTTATCAATCAGAGCAAAATGAGGCTGCCTTCAAAGTATCAATGATAAGCATTCAGGTCGGAATTGGCTATCTCCTCCTCCGTAATCTCTGTCGTCATCGAAGCACGAAGCGCAATAAATGGCAGCAAGCTAAGCACGAAACCAATCAAAGTGAAGATCGTTCCGTAAGTCCGAATGGCTGTCATCGTCACGCCTCCCACATTATTATATATATAGAGGTAAACGAAATTACAAAGTGAAGTGAGCAACGGACAAACGAAAACCGACCAACCGTAAAGGCGAATCATACCGCGGAACTTCCGAATTAGCCCTATCCCCAGAAACAGATTGGTAAAGAATATCGCAATATAACTATTGTCCAGGATGTTACGCAGCACCATTTCCGTGTGCGACATGGCTGGAACAAGATTACCATCTGCCGTCACGTCGCTGACAGGATAACAAGAAACGCCTGTCACAAGGAGCGACAAAACCATCAGAACGATCACTGCCAACTGCAGAAAGAAGTGTCCCGACTTATGCAAACATCTGCGAAGCACTTCCCACATTGTCAACTGAGTGGCTAAGAGCAATACTGCTTCAGCAATCTGAATGACTGATGCACTCTGCATCGTAGCAAAGGCTTCAACGAAAGAACTCTGTCCATCATTCGGCGTTCCAGTCCAATGGTCAATCATACTAACCAGACTGAAAGCAACCAAAAGTCCTATTGCCCAGTTTAATGTCTCACCCTGAAAACCGCTAACAAGGAACTTTTTTATCTTCATTTATATATTTATATTTAAATAGATTCAGATAAATAAGCACATAAATGCGCCATTATATTTATACACATGCAAATATACACTTAATTATTGAAACAAACAAATACATTCAAATGTTTTTAATGATAAAAATAAAAAGAGAAAAAAGTAAAAGATTAAACACATTTCCACATACTTATACTTTTATATATTTATCTTATTAAGGAAACAAATAAAGAGAAAAGAGAAGCAAACAAAAGAAGAGAAACGAGAAGAATTATGATAAAACAAAATATAATACTTATTTATATATTTATGTATTATAAAACCAAAACATAGATAATAGTGCATGCTTTATATAATCATACATTCATCTAAACATATAAATAAATACAAATTATACTGCTATTAGAACCGAAGGAACAAAAGATGAAAAGACCGAGAAGAGGGACTTATCCTGCACTATACCCAAAGGAATATGTCAGGAGCAGCCAGCAAATGATCATAAGGAGAACAAAAGGGCACCGACAAAGCTGCTGTGAGCAGGAAGAAAAGCAAAGAAAGTAAGATGATAGAGACAGAAAAGCACACCAGAAGGCATTCAGAATAATCACTAATCAGATATATTTAGATAAACAAACAAATATATAGAAAATTAATTATTAGTGTTTTAGAAGAAAAAGCGAGTAATTATAAAGAGCTAAGCAACACCAAAGAGAAACAAATAACGACCCATATAAGTCAGAGAAGCCAAACAAGAAGGGCTGAAACACAGAGAAAGGGAACAAGATCAGAGGAAGAAAAAAAGATGTTTCAGCAGCAATGGAGTGGGGGAAGACTACTTGTGAAAAGCTTAAAAGCGAACCGAACATGGCTGAGAAAGCAGTATGAAGTTGCAGCTAACTATGGCAAAGAAGAATATTTAAGATATAAATAATTAAAAGTATAAATATATAATATATTAATAACAAACACTTTATAAGTAATTATAGAAACTAAAGCAGCAAACACTTCAGGACAAAGAGAGAAAAGAAAGAGCATCCAAGGAGGCAGGGAATAGCACAAGAGAAGTAGTAAAAAGCAATACTATTAGAACGGGAATGACCTAAAAACCACACAATAATATATAAACACGTTATTATATATAAAACACGTAATCAAGTATTTAAGTCCCATTAGGCGCAACTATATAACAAGAAGAAGAGAAAACAAGTAGGCAGAAAACAAGAAAAGAGAAGTATTAAACTGTAAAACACTCATAAAACACATATAAACGATTCAATAATGAGCCAAAAAGGCTGGAGAAAAAAAGACGAAGAAGAAAAGAAAAAGGAATTAAACCAGAACGAAATAGATTCTTAATAAACACCAAACACAAAATATTACTCATTTATATATTTATATATTATATCGATATAACAAGATACAAACATATAGTATATATTTAATTATTTATTCTTTTATACTATCATATAAATAACTATAGATATAAATAAGGAAACAAACAAATAAGCATACAACAATGTATTTATATATTTATGTTTATATTCTTTCACGCATAAACATAACAACATAAGTAATCAATCATGTTTTTAATTATATACATCTTTATAGAAACGAATAAATAACACAAGGAATAAAGCTATAAAAAAGTAAATAAATTAATCCGTTTATATATATTTATATTATTATACGATTACAGAAGAACATAATGATCGGGGGAAATTGGTAAAGAATAAACATCGGAAGAAGGAGAGCAAGAAGGTATTAGGGGATAGAGAAGAGAGGAAATAAAAAGTAATGAATTGGTCGACTGAAGCAGCTGCTGCTGCAGTGAAGAACAAAAAAGGGGTATCTTGACGAAAAATAACGTGCTCATATTTTCAATATTTGAAAGCAAGTGGGGGAGTGGACGGAAATATTTGAAAAATGAAAGAGCGGCCTCCCCAAGCCCCTCCGAAATAAAATAGAGAGAGAAGCAGAGCCTCCCCAAGCCCCTCCGGAGGAGGGGATGTGCCTGGCGGGATGGTGTTCCAGTGAGTGGTTAAATGTGAAAAATATTGCAGAACCTCATATTTCTCATTATATATAGCATGATCTCTGAAAGGATGAACAGTTAAAAGGTGAGGAAGTTGCCGTTTTCGATGGTGGTAGAAAGGAATAAAGGAAAGGAAAGATGGGGTCTCCCTAAGCCCCTACGAAGAAGGGGATGTACCTGGCGGGATGGGGTTGGAGACGATGATTTACTGTTGAAATGCTTGTAAGTTCCTTACTGAAAAAGGAAGAAGGATGAGCCTGTACGGTGCAAAAACTTTACCATAAAAAAAGGCTGAACCGTAAATAAGTTCAGCCCCATGATGAAATAAGCGTGAATTATCTCAACACTACGGCATAAGAGACAAAGAATACCGCCTTATCCTTATACAAATCACCCCTGTAATCATTGTATCTAACGCCCAATCCTATCTCAGAACGAACACCGTCCTTCTTAGCGGATGCAGTATAAATACCGCCCTGATAATACATATAGCCTCGATCATGCCCACCGCCTATCGTATGTCCAACAATAGCACGTGCCTGCACATTAATAATTGACATAAAGTGACAAACATCATAAGCAACCTGACCACCAAGTGTGAAAAGCTGATCATAAGATTTCACACCTTGCGCCTTCATCAACGTGATTGCATCTTCTGCTCGCACACCAGCTGACAGTCGTGGCGTGATATCATAAGTAGCAGATACATTAGGAGTTACAATCTTATAGTTCTTACCAGATAGACCCAAGTCTGTACCTAAGGTCATTGCGAATTTTGTTGTTTGTGCATGACAAACGGTAATTAGCACAAAAAGAAGTGCGAAAGTAAATAAACTCTTCATTTTCATCAAAAATCTTTATTTAATTATTAACTGATACGTTGCAAAATATTGGTGTTAGCCAATGCTTCAAACTTACATATACCACGGAAATAGTATCTAGCAGAGTACCTTAAAATACTATTTAATGTTATCAACAAGTACAATAAAAGTAAATATAATGGAAATATGAATGCATGTTTGAAACTCTTTAAAAGACTAATCAATAGTCTAATAGATCAAATAATCATCGTTATTAGAACAAATTGATACTATCTGGACAGGAAGGAGCAGGAGAACGATTAGACTTTTTTTTCATAATAATGTGTGTTTTAAGTTATAATATAATGTTACATTATAAAGTAGATACATATTGATTTTCTGCAAAATTAATATATTTAATTATGATTCACAAATATATTACAGCATATTTGATATATTTTGATCAAAATATTAGGATTCTCCCTATTATAAAAGATGTAATAAACAAGCTAAATTTTAAAATCTATTTACATTCGTATACAACGTACAGGTTAAAAGAATGAAGAGAGTACATAAATTTAATTGTCACTTATTTATGACAAATACTTACTATTCACATCAAAAAGAGTATTTGAAAAAACTTCATAAAAATTGCCCACCAGTGATAAACATCATAAACTTTGTGGCTCATAAAATAGCGTGAATCCAATAAATTAGAATTAAAATAACTACCCGCAGGAAAAAGAAAGGACACATTTACGACTGTAAGATGAAGGAGGGAAGTTGCTGTTGTGGACTGCTATGAGTAGGTGAGGATAAACGGTTGGAATGCTTTTCAGTACGTTTTGGACAGTGGGAAGAGAATGTTACTGACAAGATTTTTCATGATTGGTTTCCAATAGATGCTCTTTCACGTTGTAAAAGAGCACCTTTTGCACGGTAAAAGATGCCCTTTTGAGATGTAAAAGACGCCCTTTTGCAATGCAAAACATGCCCTTTTACAACACCAACTGTAACTCATTGAGAATCTAAGGGTTACAAAGAGAGAAAAAGAAGGGGGGGGGAGGAAGAATAAAAAATAAGGGGGAGGAAATGTAAAGATTGTTCAGGAAGGGCGGCCCAAGCCCGAAGAGCGGCCTCCCCAAGCCCCTCCGAAACAAAAAAAGGTGAGAGGAGGTGGTGCCTCCCCAAGCCCCTCCGAAGGAGGGGATGTACCTGGCGGGGTGTCGTGAATAGTCTTGGGAAAAGAAAACAAGGAGAAATGGAGGTTTGGAAGACCGTATTTTCCGTCTGAAATAAAGGCTTATTTGTTCATAAGTCGTGTGATTTTAGACTCAAAAATAGGGCTGATCCTGATAAAATATTGCGAGAAATAAAGTATAAAATAAAAAGAAATGTAGGGTTAAAAATCAATTTTTAGTGGCTGAAATGAAGGTTATTTTGCATGTAATTCATGCGATTTTAGAATCAAAAATAAGGCTGAAACTAATAAAAATTGGGAGGAATAAAGGATAAAACAAGGAGAAATAGAGGGTTGGAATTCAACTTTTAGTGGCTGAAATGAATGCTTTTTGCCTGCAAATCGTGTAATCTAAGAGCTATAAATAGGGCAGTTCTCGATAAAATATTGGTAGAAATAAGAGATAGAATAAGGAGAAATGTAGGGTTAAAATTTAATTTTTAGTGGCTGAAATGAAGGTTATTTTACCTGTAAGACGGGTAATTTTAAACGCATAAATAGGACTGATCGAGATAGATTATCGGGAAAAAAGAGGATGAAATAATAAGAATTTGCTGCCAAAAAATCAATATATAGTTACCGAATTAAGAGCCAATTTCACACAACACGTATGAGAATCAAGCCCCAAAAGCAAGGCTGAAGGAATTGAAAACACCAAATATAAAGCCATAAAATCAGGGTGTATTTTACTAATTTCGCCGCTCTTTTGCAGAAAGAAGACAGCTACTGGGCAGCAGTGTGACGACATATTGGGAGTAAAAACTCGATGGATAAGAAAGCAGAAAAGCGACAAAAAGGGAGTGTTTTTTAGGAAAGTGAATTGTAGGGTGGGGCAAACTATGCGACAAAATAGGAACATGTTTCGGGCAAAAGGGATGTGCGACAAATAGGGAAGTGATTTTATATAATTATAGAAAGATGGTAAACGATTGAAAATCAGTATATTTACATAGTGCATTAAAGGCGAACGGCGACAAAAAAGTGACAAGTTTTGTTTACAGTTTAATCTTTCATTCAATCAGAAAGATATAACATTCGAATTATCAAGTACTTAAATTATAGCATAAAAGGGTATTTATGAGTCTATATGTTCCCTTTTTGTCACCGTTGAAGGATGTAAAACGGAGGATAAAAAGGTAAATTTCAGGGCGTGAAAAACAGAAAAACGACAAAAAGGGAGTAAAAACTCAATTGTAAAACGACGTAGATTAGGACCCCAAAAAGAGGTGAATTGGTGGACGATCAGAAGACTAACGTACGGCGCAAGTCGGTCAG
>FLSE01337992.1_pt1 | contig 27517 bp, 9 predicted proteins | sample 1550461 | NCBI WGS metagenome assembly FLSE01 (sample SAMEA4031758, study PRJEB14383) | metagenome | biome: human; feature: oral; material: saliva | place: Philippines | collected 2014 | reverse complement strand
TCAGCAGTTGCATTTTTACCATCTTGACCAGCAGGACCAGTCAAACCAATGTGACCTACGCCATCTTTACCGGAGATAGATACTGCATCTTTACCGTCTTTACCAGAGATACCAACTTTACCGTTGTTACCATCTTGACCAGCTGTGCCAGTAGGACCAGTAATAGTTACACCATCTTTACCAGGTTGACCATCTTTACCGTTAACAACTACTTTATCAAGGTTAGTTAAGTCTTTATTCAATGCATAAGTGTATGTTTGGTTACCATCAGTACCGATTTCTTGTTTTACAGTCAAGTTTTTACCTGCACCGAAGTTTACAGTTTTACCGCTTGCTACTTCAGTTTCAGTAGAGTTACCGTCAACGTTACCAGCTGCATTTGTTTTGAAGCTGTAAGCTGCAGCAGGAGTTGGGATGTTCAAATCGGAGAAGTCGATAACTGCTTTAGTATCAGTTACAGCTTTACCGTTGCCATCGTTGTAAGTCAATGTAACTTTCTTAGTAGCTGCATCGTATTTGTATACGTTTTCAGTACCGTCAACTACACCGCCTTTAACTTCAGTGCTACCAGCTTTAACTGCTGTAGGAGCGATGTGCAATTCAGAAGCTTTCAATGTATCATGTACAGATTTCAATTGATCTTCTGTAGCTGCTTGACCAGATACAATATTCGTAGGATCGAAAGTTTTATTAGTCAAACCACCGATATTACCAGTTTTAGCATTCAATGTGATAGGGTTAGTACCACCAACTGTTACTGTTTCGTTAGGACCGAATGTGAGTTTACCAGAACCAGCGCCATTTGTGATGGAGTTGATATCCGTTAAGTCACCTTCAACGTTGATTTTGTATGGATCAGCGTCTGTACCAGTACCAGTCTTAGTAGTATTTTTACCGTTTTCAATTTTTGCTAATTTAGCATTTACAGTGTAAGTTTTTTGACCTGTAGTTGCATCAGTTGCATCAGTAACAGTTACATTGTCACCAGCTTCAACTTTAGAACCAAGACCAGTGATCACTTTCTTACCATCATTATTGATGTTGGAAAGATCGTTTTTAGCTACACCTTTAATAACAGCTTTTTCACCTGTTACCAAGTCACCATTACCATCTGTGTATGTCATAGTAACATTGCCATCGTTATCTACTGTATATTCATTACCAGCAGTTGTTGCTGTGATGTGTTTTTCATCTTTAAGATTAGCAACTTTATTAACTGTATTGCCACCATCATTAGTATATGTAATGCGGTCGCCATCTTTCTTGATTACAGTTTCGCCAGTACCACTAGGATCTTTCAATGTAATTTCTTTAGTGATTGTTTTACCAGTTGTTACACTGTCAAGATCTTTAAGGTCTTTTGCCAATGCATATTCAACTTTAGCACCATCAGTATCGCTAGTTTGTTTAACTGTTAAGTTTTTACCAGCAATCATTTCTACTGTTTTAGTGTTTTCAATAGTTTTAGCTGCTGCTTCATGACCTGTCGCAGTAGCACCACCATTAGCTGTATCTGCAGAGGATTTGATGTTCCAAGTGGATGCAGTAGTACCACCAGTATTATTAACTTTCAAGTCATAAGTTAATGCATCACCATCTGTACCAGGTGTTACTGTTACAGAACCATCAGTGGATTTAACAATTGTACGTGCAGCTTTTAATTGATTGTAGTTAACTGCATCAGTACCATCAGTAGCAGGAGCTACATTAGTAATTTTCTTGCTACCAGCATCAATACCAGTTTTAGTAACGGATGGACCACCAGTAATTGTAAGACCATCATTATTAACTTTAGTATCACCAACAGTCAAGGAACCAGCATTAGTAAGAGTTACATTGTCGTTCAAGTTAAATTTAACAACGCCATCATTACCAATTTCTGCTGTTGTATTTGTACCATTAGTGAAGTCTAAACCTTTGTCTAATTTAACTGTTTTGTCACCAGTGCCATTAGCTTTGTAAGTTAATGGAATTTGTTTAGCTGCTTTATCACCATCAAATGTTACTGCATAAGTAGTGTTATGGTTAGTTTCATCTTTCGTAGGTGTTACAGTAATAGGGTTATCAGTGTTACCACCATTATTTACTGTTACTGCTTCACGAGCTGCATCTTTAACAGCATTTTTGGAAACATTAACTTCGTATTCAGCACCTGCATCGCCAGAGTTCTTACCATTACCAACAGTAATATCAGCAATATTAGTATCCCCTGTTGTAGCTGCTTTTTTAACTACACTTTCAGTAGAAGCTGCAGTTGCAGGGCCAGTTACAGCATCAACAGCTACTTTATAGATAGTTTTACCTGTTACAGATGTATCTTCTGTTACATGAACATTATTGCCTACACCTTGAACCTCAACTTTATGATTCAATTTAGCTTTTGCGTCATCGGACAAATCAGCTACTACATCTGTACCAGAAGCAGTTGTTTTGATGTATTGACCGTTGTTAGCACCAACTACACCAAAGCTTAAACCACCATCTTTGCTCAATTTTTGAGTATCTGTGTTGCCAGTGTTACCAGCTAATTTAACTGTGTTGTTGAAGCCATCGCTTACTTTTTTCAATTGGTCTTCAGTTGCTGCACGACCAGAAACAACAGTTGGGTTAGTAATATTCCAATCTTTGTTTTGTAAGCCAGTTACATAGCCACCTTTACCATCTAAGGAAATAGCATGGTCGCCATCAACTTTTACAACTTGATCACCAGCGAAGGAGATTTTACCAGAACCGCTACCATTTGTAATGGAAGAGATATCTGTCAAGTCGCCTTCCACATTTACTTTATAAGGAGTAGCTGTAGAACCGTCACCTGTTACAGTAGTATTTTTACCAGCTGCAACTTTAGAAGGATCTGTGTTACCAGTAGCACCATTAGCACTTACTGTATAAATATCATGACCATCAGTACCTTGAGTTTTAGCTACACTTACACCAGTACCAGCTTTAACTTCAGTTCTTAAATCTTTAATTTGGCTGTAGTTAACTGCATCAGTATCATCTGTACCAGGAGCTACATTAGTGATTTTTTTGTTACCAGCGTTGATACCAGTTTTAGTTACAGATGGACCACCAGTGATAGTCATGCCACCGTTGTTAATTTTAGTATCGCCAATTGTTAAGGAACCACCGTTAGTCAAATCAACATCTTTATTCAAGGAATATGTGAATTGTTTACCAGCTTGGTCTAATACAATGTTTTTACCAGCACTCAATGTTACTGTATCGCCAGGGCTTACTTTTTCAGAAGTAGTGCCGTTTGTAGTACCACCATTGTTAGCGGAAGTTACTTTCCAACCAGAATTATTAATTGCTTGAGTTACATTGTCAGTTGTCGCGATGCCATTTGTAGTAGGAGCTACTGCTTTACCATCTGTGTTAGTAGTAATATTGTCACCTACTTTAGCTGTTACTGTAATTCCAGTAGCATCAGCAGATGTAGAAATAAGTTTTGTATCACCTTTAACCTTTAATGTACCATCTTTCAACAATACATCACTATTACCAGAGTCGCCAGCATATTTCAAGTTAACGTTTTTCAATTGAGCTACGTTAACAGCATCAGTATCTGCAGTACCTGCAGCAAGACCTGTAATTTGACGAGTTGCAGTTGTACCATTGCCTACGGAAACTGCAGCTAATGTAGATGTGCCAATTGCACCAGCTTGATCACTGTATTTATTAGTACGGCTATCTGCAGGATTGTAACCTTGTACACCTGCTGCAGTAGTTGTTACAGATTGGTAACCAAGAGCTACGCCACCTGCAATATTAGCAGTTGTATCACGACCGATTGCAGCCGCATTTTCAACACTTGCATTAGCTGCCCAACCAAGTGCACTAGCACCTTCTTTAGTCGCTTTAGCGCCACGACCAACCGCTGTTGCACCTGCAGCTGCATCAGTACCAGTACCAGCATTAGCACCAGGACCAACTGCGGTAGCACCTAAACCATTAGCAATCGCTTGTGTACCGTATGCAGCACTGGAGTTACCTAGAGCTTGTGCAGTACTACCGATAGCTGTAGAGTTATTACCGATTACTTTAGTTTGTGTACCAATAGCCACGTCATTATTACCCTTAGCATATGCTAATTGGCCCATAGCAAGCACACCACTACCATCAATTGCTTGTGCACCAGAACCAATAGCGATAGCAGCCGCTGGTTCAGGTCGACCGTTTTTCATAGATACTTTACCACGAGCAATAGTTTGTGTTTGAACCCCATCATTATCTGTATTAGTAGAACCAATTGCAATGGATTGACCTGTGCCAGCTATAACATTAGAACCCATTGCCACACTATCTTGGCCTTCAGTAGTATTATTGTAACCAATCGCAATGTTACGATCATCTTTTGCTTGAGAGTCTACACCAATAGCAATAGCTGAACCACCAAGACGACCTGTAGGAGTAGTAGAAGCAGAACCAGCTACTAAGTTATTACCAACAGCAACAGAGTTAGCACCTACTGTATTAGCCGTGTTAGCAGAACCATCAAGCTTTTTATCTGCCCACAAGTTAACAGCGTTGCCACCATTATTTGCACCCGCTTGTACTGGAGTACCCATTTGTGCTGCAGCACCTACCATAGCCAAACCAGCTAATACGCTAGCAAGAGCTTTTTTCTTACCACCATTGTTTTTTGCAACTTCGGAAACTACTACGTAGCACTCTTTAGTTTTGCTCCAAACAACTTTAAAGATTTTATTCATATTACTATGAACCCCTTTCTTAACTAGACACAATTACAATCCTTATAATTAAATCATTTAAATACAAAAGAACGAAAAGCCTAAATTTCCCATACCTTTACGCCTTTCTGAGTATCTTTCATATTTCTTTCATTTTGTGTCATGAACAGAATATCATATATCGAAAATGTTGTAAATACTTTTCTTCATATTTTTATCATAAACAGCAAAGTTTGTTGTCAGAACCTTTATTTTGTTAAACAAAATTTAATATATGAGTGTTTTTTTACTCATTTTTTCGGCGTTTTATACGTATTTTATAAAATATAATCTATTTTTCTCTATGCAGTACGATTTTTTTAGATAACCACATTAATATAAGTTATAAATAAACGATTAATTGATTTAATCTCATTGATTTTTCTCGATTTTGGCATCTATTTATATATTATCTATAAAATATAGATCATAGAAAAAAATAGTTATAATAATCCAACAACCTTTTAAAGGTACTTTCACATTTTTTTCATATACGAACTCATAAATGAAATAACTATGAATTTTTTGACCGATTCTGATAAAAATTATGATATACTAAATCATTATGAGGAGCATTTTACGAGTATTAGTTATAGAGGGGATATATTCTAATGAGTAAACAACACATTACTAGTGTAGATCAATCTAAAATTAACGACCTAAAAGAATCTTACGACGATTTTCTATACGTATCAAAACCATTTTCTAATACATGTATTACATCTTTAATGGCAAAAGCTCTTATTTATGGCTTAGACCCAGTACCAGTTGAAGACGCGCACGTATTAGAGTTGGGCTCTTCTTGCGGTGGAAATATCATTCCCCAAGCCCTATATAATCCAACGACTACCTTTACAGGTATCGACCTATCCCCTACACAGGTGAAACATGGGAATGAATTAATTGAATCCATGGGGCTAAAAAATATTACCTTATTAGAAAAAAATATCATGGATATTGATGATTCATTTGGTACCTTCGATTACATTATCGTCCATGGTATTTGGTCTTGGGTGCCTGATGTGGTAAAAGATAAAATCCTTAATATTTGCAGTCGCAACTTATCTGATCGTGGTATTGCCTATGTTTCATATAATACGTATCCCGGATGGAAACGGTTAGAGCAATTGCGGGATATTATGTTATATTCTGAAAAACATGCACCTAACGAATCATTACAAGAGCGTACGGTCTACACAAAAAATGTATTAAAACTCATTGCAGAAACAATGAAGCTAGATGAACGGTCTACCCAAATTTCTGATTATAAGATCAAAAACATAAATCGTGTACTCCAATCTAACGATTACTACGTTGGGCACGAATACTTAGAAGCTTTTAATGATCCTGTATATGTGTCAGAATTTATTGAACGTGCACAAGAGCAAGGTTGTGCTTACATCGGTGACGAAACATTAAATCGTTCTTTTATCACTTGGCTCAATAGTGATGTAGAAAAAAATATTAGAACATTAGCTAGAGATAGCTACATTGATAAGGAGCAATACTACGATTATGTATATGATACTCAGTTCCGCATGGCCCTATTAACAAAGTGTAGTAACGAAGATAAAATTTCCCATGACGAAAGTGTTGAGAAGAAAGTACTAGATACACTATACTTCAACAATGCATTAGATGAAGAGCCTGGCGTTCCTCCAGAGTGGACCAATGTTATGCACATTAGCATTCAAGAATTAATGGATACAAAACGACCATTCAATGTAGCGGATATTATGAAACATATTGAAGAACACCATCCTGGTTCTGAAATCGATACTGATGCTATGTATAGACGTTTATTCCATCTTGCTATCGTCGGCCATATCAACACATATGCAAAAAAATATGACCAATTACCATTTGAGGAAAACAAAACCTATATTCCAGAACACTTTATCAACTATGTATCTACACTTGTTGAAAAAGGTGGTTATCAATACATGTGCCTCGGCAATATGTATAACCAAATAGACTTTTCAGTAGATGAAGGCCTATCCTACGTCATGAAATTGATGGCAAAACCAATATCTCGAAAAGAATTAATTAATACAATGAATGAAAACTTGACCGTTGAAAGAACAAAAGATGACGGTACTAAACAGATTGTATCCTCTGAACAATATTTAAACGAGTCCATCGCGCACATTCAATCGCTAGGTTATTTCGGCAAATAAAAAGAATAGTGAGCCTAATATAACAACAAAAAGGAGTAACTGATTATATCAGTTACTCCTTTTTATATTCACTACTATGCAACCTCGGGGTGGAGTTGAGGTATGCATAGTAGCTACTTATTAAGTTGTGTGAACACTATAAACTAATAGTATCCTTATTTTTTATTAACACGAACGCGTTCGATTGTTGGTTCACCTTTAGCATTTTTAGCTACAGTGTCAACACGGAACAAAGCCATTTCAGAGCTGAATTCTGTTACAAGGCGATCATTAACTGTTACGCCGTCTTGAATTGCACGGTATACGATTTGAGCAAATTCATAACGTGTTAACATGCGGTCACCACCGAATGTGCCATCTGGATAGCCTTCTACAAGACCACGGCGGGACAAATCGCTTACAGCTTCATATGCCCAATGGTTTGTAGGGATATCTGGGAACAATGTTGTGTGATCGGCTTTCATCTTAGTACCAGCAACACCGTTCAACAATGCAGTCAATTTTTGAATTTGAGCATTTTGTTCAGCTACTGTTTTCTTAAGAGCTAATACTTCTTTACCAATTGCTACACGAGAACGAGATACACCACTATGAGCGCCTACTTTCACAGATAAACCAGCATTAAATACTGTTTCATCACTGCCTACAGTAGACCCTACGCTAAGTTGTACGTCTTCATTAGGACGGTAGAAAGCGCCTAATGCGGCAGCATTACCGCTGCGGTAATGACCATAGCCTGCTGCAAAGTCCCATTTAGCATCTGGATCGAAATCAAGCGGATGCAATGCTGCCAACGCTGCTGCACCTGCTACAGATTTATCAACACGTTTATCGATTTTAGATAAATCACCTTTGATATTTTTGATATCATTTGTATTTTTGTTGATATTTGTTGTGTTATTTGTAATTTGATCAGCAATATCATCAGCAAGAGATACTTTATAGTCGTGAGTATTACCATTTACAGTTGGTGTTACCTTAATATGGTCACCAGCTGTTACAGTTGTAACACTAGAAGATGCTGCGATTTGATCTTGTAAATGTTTAAGTTGAGATACGTTAACCGCATCAGTATCTGCTACGCCAGCTTTCACATTGTTGATTTTTTGATCGCCTGCACTAATACCGTTTGTAGTGTAGTAAACAGTTGTATTCCCTTCACTAGCATACATACCATATTTATCAAATTTTGCTTGTTCTAAGCTATCTGTGTTTTCTATTTTGACACCTTCAGTAGCTGAAATACCGATATTTTCGCTACCGTTGAAGAAGCTAACACGGTCTTTATCGATACGAGAACGCACATTATCAGTAGCTTTGCCGAAGTTAGCAGAGTTCATATCTACTAAATCTTTATTTACAGCTACTTTGTATTCCGCACCACCATTAGCATTTGTACCAGATGTGACAGTTGTATTATCCCCTGCTACAACAGTAGTATGTTTTTTAGCATCTGCCTCAACAGTAGAGATTTTAGTTTCTACCTTTTTAAATTGTGCTACGTTAACCGCATCAGTATCATTTGTACCAGCTGCAACAGATGTAATTTGACGTGTTACATCATTAGCTACGTCGCCAACAGATACAGCAGATGCTGTGGCTTTCCATGTGGAGCTTGTATCAGTAGATGCCGCTTTTGTGCTAATATCATAACCAGCTGCACCGGCTGCTACAGTCGCCTTAGATTTACTACCAAGAGCTACACCGCCTTCAGCAGATACTTCAGTATTATGACCAATAGCCACTGCATCATTTACAGTTGTAGTTGTTTCTGCATCACTAGAGCCAATAATAACAGAGTTATTAGCACCTGTTACCTTGCGGTTGTCACCAACAATAACTGTATTCTTTGCATCAGAAACGGTGTTCTTAGAACCGATAGCAGTTAAATGCTGTACATTCGTACCAGTATTACCAACGCCTACTACAAAGTTATCTGCGCTTTTAGCACCATTTGTACCTGTAACAGTATTATTAATACCAATCATAGATGTGCGCAATGTGTAGTCAGCCTTGTTACCACCACCGAATGCCATTGTAGCACCGCCACCGTTAGATTCTTTTACGGCTTCACGGAATTTTTCAGCTAATTCCTTAGCGGAATTGCCGCCATCTTCTGGTGCTCCAGAAATAGATTTAACAGAGTTAGTGATTTCGTTGCCAGCACCCATAATAAGAGAGCCATTAGAATTAAACGTTCTATTTGCTGTACCAACAATGCTGTTAGCAATACCAGCGTAGTAGCTATTAGCTGTTTGAGACTCAATGCTGTTTAAAGAACCATTAATAGTGGATCCCAAGTTTTTAACAGGGTTTGCTAAACGACCACCATTATATTCACTGGAGATAATGTTATAGGTACCTGTATTAGTTGTAAAAGCGCCATTACTAAAGCTATTAGCACCTACTGTAGTCGCATAAGCATTCAATGCATATTTACGAGTAGTTGATGTATCTACTGTGATATCACCAAGATCGCCTTTATAGTTGTGGGAACCAATCATAGTACTACCAGTACGAGCAAATGTATTATCCCCAATTGCAACACTGCCTACTACCTTTGTTGGATCCGCAGGAATTCTTGAAGAAGAGAACCAACCACCACTATATGTTGTTTGACCTAAGGCAAAGCTAGCCTCTACACCGCCTGCCATATTTTCAATCTTTGCATTTTTACCAATCGCTACACTACCGCCTTGGCTAGCATAGTTATTAATATTAGCATCCTTACCGACTACGATATCCCCTGTAGCAGCACTAGCACCATTGGAATAACCAATCTTAGCATTATTACCAATCGCTACGTTTTCTGCTTTTGGTGCGTTACTGCCTGTACCATAAGCAACGCCATTTCCTGAACCTGTTGCAGTGTCTGCAGCGCTAGCTACCATACACAAGCTAGACAATAGCACACCGTTAATCAACACGGTTAATAAACGTTTCCGTTTGTTCATAGTTTAGAACCTCCATTTACAAACTACAAAACCAATCATTCTCTCTTTGCATTAAAATTCACTTTTTATTCATGAGTTTTATATGAATATTGTAGCACGTATACGAATTTTGTAAACAGTAATTTATATATCTATTAAGAGAATATAAAAAAGGATAGTTAATCGAGGAGGATTAACTACCCTTTTTTGGTAAGAGGAAGGCGAACCTCTTACCGGTGCCGTATGATATAGGTTTGTTATTAAAAGAGAGAGATTTTGAAGTAAACACAACACAAAGATTATTAAATAGTTGGAGAGTAACTAAGATGAACGGGCGATCACACGGCATCAATAATAAGATAATGGCTTTTATAAAAAGCCATTATCTTAAAGAACAATTGATATGAACACTAACGTTTCCCTTACCTAGAGTATATCACTTATATAGGAACAATAGTAGATTATTTTTCATTTAATTTTCATTAAAATAAAATGAATGCAGGAAATGGCATGACCATTCAATTTGTCTATTCAGTTATCAAAATTATTGTTCAACAAAAACCGTATTAGTTCGTCTTACGAGGTTGAGCATTTTATCGCGAACCGTTGCAGATTGTTCTAAACGATGCTTGCCACCATACCAAGCCATCGGAGCTCCCGCTAAACGGAACGTAATTTTACCATATGCACCGCCAGAGCTATGTTCCGGTTTATTATACCCCATATCTATAGATACACGCGGCGTGAGTTGCATCTCAGAGCCTATGCGCAAACCATTCTTATCAGCTTGTCGATCCTGGTTCCAGTGATAGCCTTCAACATAGACTCTAGCCCAGCGCGCATTTTTAAAGGTTTTACCATATTCTAAGGTATAACCATTAGATACTCGCTCTAAGGTATGTAGGTTCGCATCCAAAACACGCTCATCGGAAGCAGAACCATACCAGTTAAAACGAAACTCGCTTTCACCAGACATATATTCAAGACCTGCACTGAGTCGATCGTGACGATTTAAGAAGCGATGGTCATAGAATAGATGAGCCCCATAGAGGCGACGGTCGTCCTTGGAAATACGGCGGTACCCAACGCCTACGTTAAGGGTAGTACCCGTATCAGAGGCACGAGAAATGCGCTGCTGCGTAAACCACACATCACGAGAGGTTTTATCGTAATGACCTAGAGGCTGAATAGTCTCCGCAGAATACAGCGGCTTCCACCCTTCTTGGAACTGAAAGCTCAGCGTAGTGCGGCGCATCCATGGCTTACCTTTGGCACCATACATAGCATTAGATACATTGGACATAGCCACCGCATTAATGGCGCGATTCACTGCATCCACATTGCTATACTGCACGGTCTTAGTATCTTGCCGATCCATGATGAGCGGCCCACCTTGGCCAATCACGTGATCTGGTGTAGCAGCAGGTGTAATGTGAAAGCCCTCTGATGCGGCCTTCATGCGCTCTGTTTGAGCATTAGTTTTTGCAGACACTACGCCCTTATCATTATGTAATTGTTGTTTTTCTGCCTCAGCTGTACCCACACAACACAATAGGGCGCTCAAGGCGATACACACAATACGTTTCATTACTCTCTACATTTAAAATTCATGAACAACAAATGAAATATATACTAGTGTATCGAATAATGTTTATGTATGTCAAGATAAGAGGTCACTAGAAACGTATTATATTACTATTATATGTATATAAAAAGAGGTAATAACCATGTTATTACCTCCTTTATATCTTTTAAACCCTATTTTTCATTAAGTTTTTGCACAAGCATATCTACTGTTTCTTGTAGTTTTTTATTTTGTGCTTCTAATGTATCTACCCGTTGTTCTAATGCGTTATAGGATGCAGGAGAAATCTTAGCAAGCGTCTTATTTTCACCGAATTTATAAGACACACCCACATTGGCCATCAAATCGCCGCTTACGGTTGTACCTGCTGTGAGAAGTAGGTTTTCTTTTGGATAGTAACCTACGCCAAGAGCCAATGCATTTTCGCCCTTGTAGTGACCATAGCCCCCCATAACTTGAACCTTATGGTCAGGATCAAATTGTAGTGGATGTAATGCAGCTAGTGCTGCGGCGCGAGCATCACCGCGGTTGGATTCTTTTTCCACGTGGCGTACATCGCGATGCAATATATCAATTTGTTGGTTTGTACCGTATAATTGAGAGCCGTTAACTGCATCTGTAGAGTCCGCTGTAATACGGCCTGCTGCTACATGAGTAATTGTCCGTTCTTGACCGGCTGCACCAACGGATACAGTAGACACAGGAGCAGTACCAGCGAATTTTTCAGTAACACCATTATTATAGGTATAACTAGGAGTGCTCACTACATCACTACTTTCAGCAGTAGAATTATTACCTAATACAACGGCATTATCTAGCGATGTTTTCACATTATTACCCACTACGAATGTATTATTCGCACTGACTTGGTTATTATTACCCACACTGTAGGAGTTATCCCCCTTAACAGTATCTACATTATATGTACCTACACCAAAGGCGCCGGATTGGTTGCCTTCAATCTTGTTATATGCACCAATAGCGGAGTTCTTATCACCTTTAAAGATAACGCCATGGCCCATACCATAGTTAAAATCACCATTTACAGTAGAGTTAGAACCGATTAATACAGTATTATTCCCCTTACTACCGCCAGCTTGAGATGCACCGAGCCATACGTTTTTATTACCTTCAGAGCCAGCTCCTGCAAAATAACCTACCGCAATTGTATCCGAAATAGTTGAGTTATAACCTGCTGCAAAGTTACCTAAAAAGTTATAATCACCTTTACCACCTACAAAGCTCTTAGCACCTAATGCTACATTGCCGCCACCTTGAGAACCATTTAAGGCAAGACGACCGATGGCAATATTATTACCCTTTGCATTTGGATCCCCTGCATGGGAATATGGATCGCTGTTAGCTGCCCCAGTTTGACCACCGAGATGTACATTGTCTGAGTTGGTGAAAGATGACCAGCCTTGTAGACCAATGTTATAAGTGGCACCACCAGAGGAAACAACAGGAATATCTGCTGCTTGTACCAAGCTAGCAGAAGATATGGTTAAAACTCCGAGTACTGCTAATAATTGTAGTTTCTTTGCGTGATTCATAATCATACGCCTCCCTTGTTATACTACAAAACACTTCCCCTTCATATTACCCTCATGATTACTACGATTAAATTATACTGCTATCGAAAAAATATGTAAATAATATAAATAATAATTCATAAAGGCCAGATTAGCCAATACAATTAAAAACAAACCCCCGTAGGAATGAATCCTACGGGGGTCATTTGTTTTAGTACGACCTATAGCTTGCGAGAGAGAACATAGTATCCAAAAGGATTGTAATTGCTTTGTATCTAGGAGTAATTGCATATACTTGAATACTATTATGTAAATTTATGTATAGTATGTAAGGGCTTACCTATATATAAACAGCTATAAGGTCATGGAATTAGTATAGTACTATTAAGGCCACTATTATGTGATTTACCTCACATTTTCCAGAAATAAAGTAACCATAAAAACTAAAAGAGGCAACGGCTTTTACCGTTACCTCTTTCATAAGTATAAATTTATAATTATACTGATTAGCGGATGCGTTTAACGCGGTTGTTACCATCGCGCATAGCTTGTTGCAAGCTGTAGATTACCATTTCGTTCATGTAGAAACGCAATTCATCGTTAGACATGTTAGCTGTATTCTTTTCAAGAATTGCCAAGATTTGGTTTTCATATTCAGCTTTGTTCATGTCAGACACAGTTGTGTGATTTTCGAAGAATTCTTTGTAATCTAAGTACAAGCGATCTAAAGCTACACGAGCATAGCTATCTTTTTTATAGCGATGGCTCACGATGTACCAGCTACGACGAACGTTCATGTAGTACAACACGTTATTAGTATAGCGTTGTTGCCCAGACATAACACGGTTATCGTCTTGAATCAAAGCATTGCTCATACCCAATTGGAATGCTGCGAATTCAGATACTACAGCTTTTACCTCTTCGCTAGGTACAGCAAGAGAGATTTCTTGTTGTTCTGCAGTCAAAGGAGCCGCAGGTTGTTCAGGCATCATCAAAGGATCTTGTGCCGCATGTACTTGGCCAGCAACACATACAGAAGCAATTGCCATAACTGGTAATAGTTTAATTAGTTTCATAAGTCCCCTCATTGGAAGCCGCCCTCCCCAGGGCGGCTCTCCTATGTTTTAAATACTCAATACACTCTCAAGTGAATGATTATTTGGTTAACCCAGCTTGTTTCATAAGCAATGCAATTTGAGCTTTCATCTCTTCATTATCTCGTTGTACTTGTTCGTACTTAGCAGATAATTCCTCATCGCGTTGTTTCATGCGTAAGTTCTCAGCTTTCAATGCAGCTACTTCATCTTGCATTACATAAGCAGAGCTGATTGGGCCCGCTTTATAACGTGCTGGAATTGCTTTTTTAGCATCAGATGTACCGAATTTATAGGATACACCAGCGTTAACCATATTATCATGACCACCTAAGGAAACACCCATATGAAGCATTGTAGATTCATTTGTATAGTGAGCGATACCAATAGCAGCAGCAGTACTACCTTTATAGTTGCCAACAGACGCCATCACTTGTGTAGGTTCTAATGGATCATATTGCAATGGTTTAAGACCTGCCATGGCTGCGCTAGCTGCACCAACATCAGCGATTTTACCATCCACACTATGCATAGCATTGCGCAATTGGTTAACGTTAACCGCATCAGTGCCGTTGATGCCTGGCGCCACATTAGTAATCGTATTATTACCATTGTTTAAGCCATTTTCTGTAAGGCTTACAGTGTGACCTGGTACAGGTTGACCGTTGATGGATGGAGTAATTGTGATACCGCCACCATCTACTTTTGTATCTACTGTGTAAGGAATTGTTGTATTAGTTCCTGGTACAGTTTTTGTATACGTAGTAGAACCGTCTTTTAAGTTAAGGTCCTTAGCCAACTTGATATCATAGCCATCACTAGCGGCATTCTTCACAACAGCGAGGTTGTTGTCGCTCAAACGATTTACATCAGCGCCACCTTTGAGGTTCATTGTATCGCCTAAACCGCGAACAACTTTACCATCATTACCAGCTTGGTCACCTTGGAATACACGACCATTTTTAGCCTTTTCGTTAAAGTCGTCGTTAACAGCTTTCAATTGATCTTCTGTTGCAGCACGACCTGTAACAGCTACAGGGTTGTTAGGATTCCATGTTTTATTGTCCAAACCAGTTACAAAGTTACCGTTTTGACCACCAGAGCTTTGGTTACCCATAATTACATCGCCAGCTTTCACAGTGTTACCTGCTGTAACAGAACCTGTGCTGCCATCGATTGTAACTTGGTTAGCCCCATTGCCTGCAGTAATCGTACCAGTAGATCCATCAACTGTAACTTGTTTAGTTGGATCTGTGCCAAGTGTAATTGTATCGTTCAAGGACATCTTAACAGCAGTGCCATCTACGGAAGTCTTGATGTTGCCGTCGCCTTTAAGGTCGATTACTTCACCAAGAGGTTTCTTCACGGATTGACCATCCTCTGCTTTAAGACCGAAGCCTTGAGCCTTGATGTCTTCGATTGCAGTATGCAATTGACCGCCATTTACAGCATCTTTGCTGCCTGCAGCAATTGTACCATCTTCTACATTAGTGATTTTCTTATCACCCGCATTAATGCCGTCTTTTGTTACCTTAGGGCCATTTTCGATAGTCAAACCATCTTTGTCGATCGTAACAGCTTTGTTACCACCATCGTTGATTTGCAAGCCATCTTTAGTCAACTTAGTCGCTTCATTAGCGCCATCTTTGATAGTTACGCCATTTGTATCCATCTTAGTGTCGCCTGTAGTTACTGTGTTTGCTGTAACAGTATCTACATTAAGATCTCTAGCCAATGCTACTTTCACAGCACCATTATCTACAGATGTCGTAATGTTTGCACCGTCACCTTTCACAGTCACAGTATCACCAAGAGGTTTCTTAACAGAAGCGCCATCTTCAGCAGTTAAACCGAAGCCCTTAGTTTTGAGGTCTTCCACCGCTGTATGTAATTGACCGCCGTTTACAGCATCTTTACTGCCAGCTGCGATTGTACCATCTTGTACATTCGTAATCTTCTTATCGCCAGCGTCAACGCCGTCCTTAGTCATAGATGGACCATCAGTAATCGTAACACCGTCTTTAGTAACGGATGTTAATGGATTACCTGCTGCATCATTAATAGTGAGGCCGCCACCGTTTACAACAGTGTTGCCATCTGTACCATTGTTGAAAGTAGCAGAATTTAGGCCTTTAAGGTCTTTTGCAAGACGAAGCATCAATGTATCAGTGCCATCAGCTACTACCCCAATGTTATCTTCATTGGACAGTTTCGCTGCATCTGTAATACCACCCTTAACATTAACTTGATTGTTAAGTTTTTTCTTGATTACAGTACCACTGTCGCCACCGTACAACATGCCGTCGTCCATTGTAGCTACTTGGTGCTCACCAGTCTTATCAGTATACACGATACGCGTGATTCCGTCTATACCATCTACACCTTTTTCGCCTTTTACACCCTTAGCAACATCATCGTAACCATTTTTCACGGACATATCGATGCCATTGGAGCCGTCCTTGCCGTTTGTACCAGCAGGGCCAGTTAACCCGATATGGCCTACGCCGTCTTTACCGGAGATAGAAACTGCGTCTTTGCCGTCAGCACCAGTGATGCCTACCTTACCGTTGTTGCCGTCTTGACCAGCTACGCCAGTAGGACCTGTAATGGATACGCCATCCTTACCGTCTTTGCCGTCTTTATTGACTTTAATAGAATCAGCTACGAGGTTTTTATTCAATTTAACGTCAATTGTTGTATTGCCCGCTGCATCTTGATTGATGAAAGTCTTAATATTTTCACCGCTGTAGTTAGCGTCTGCATCAGTGCCTTCGCCTTTTACGATGACAGTGGAACCTAATTTATTAGTCTTAGTACCACCAACGTTAGCGTCGAATTTAAGGCCTGCATTGGATTGGTTAGCCAATGCAGCTTTCAATTGATCCTCTGTAGCAGCACGGCCAGTTACGATGTTGTCAGCATCCCAAGTTTTGTTATCAAGACCTATTACATAATTGCCAGTTTCTTTAGTACCATCTGCTTTAGTCGCTTCTTGGTTACCCATAGTCGCTGTACCTGCTTTTACAGTTTCAGCAGCTGTTACGGTGTTAAGACCTTTAAGGTCTTTTGCCAAGCGAACTTTCAACGTATCTGTACCATCAGAAACTACACCAATATTGTCATCAGTAGTCAATTTAGTTTCGTCAGTAATGCCACCCTTAACATTCACTTGGTTGTTAAGTTTTTTCCTGATCACATTACCAGCGTCACCGCCGTACAACATACCGTCGTCCATTGTGGCAACTTGGTGTTCCCCAGTTTTATCTGTGTACACAATGCGTGTAATACCATCAACGCCGTCTACACCTTTTTCACCCTTAACGCCTTTGGCTGCATCGTCGTAACCATTCTTAACGGACATGTCGATACCGTTAGAACCGTCCTTGCCGTTTGTACCAGCAGGGCCTGTTAAGCCGATGTGACCTACGCCGTCTTTACCGGAGACAGATACAGCATCTTTGCCGTCAGCACCTGTGATACCAACCTTACCATTATTGCCGTCTTGACCAGCTACGCCAGTAGGGCCAGTAATGGATACGCCATCTTTACCATCTCTACCATCTTTGTTAACTTTGATGGAATCGGCTACAAGGTTCTTGTTCAATTTAATATCAATTGTTGTGTTACCAGTTGTATTATCTTGTTTGATGAATGTCTTAATGTTTTCGCCACTGTAGTTAGCGTCTGCTTCATTGCCTTCACCTTTTACAAGAACAGTGGAACCAAGTTTATTAGTTTGAACGCCACCAACGTTAGCATCGAATTTAAGGCCTTTGTTAATTAAGGCATCGGAGCTGTCTTTGATTTTGTCAGTTAAGTAATCTACGTTAACTGCTTCACTACCGTCGTTACCTGTTGCGTATGCCACATTAGTTACATGAGTACCACCAGTTTTATTAGTGTAAGTAGGACCTTCATAAGTTACCTTAGATTTATCTACAGTATTTGTAGCAGGGTCTAAATCATACTTAACAGCGCGGTCATCTAATTTATCTAGGTTAGATTTAGATGCTACGTCCTTGATAGTTACTGTTTCAGTTTGGTTTGGATGATTTTTATCTTGTACAGTCAACGCTACATCGCCATTGCTATCTACTGTGTAATCACCATTGGAGCCAGCTGTTTGGTTTTGAACTAAACGATAATCTGTGGAGTTGGAGCTTTGATTGTTGATAGCCTCTGTAACCTTTTTCAACTGATCTTCTGTAGCAGCACGGCCACTAACAGCAGTCGGATTTGTTACGTCCCAATCTTTATTATCTAGGCCTGTTACATAGTTGCCAGTATTGGCTGCAGGTGTGCCATCAGATTGTTTACCCATCACAACATCGCCAGCCTTAACTGTTTCAGTAGCAGTTACTGTGTTAAGACCTTTAAGATCTTTTGCCAAACGAACTTTCAATGTATCTGTTCCATCAGATACAACACCGATGTTATCGTCAACTGTAAATTTAGCAGGATCTGTAATACCACCCTTAACATTTACTTGGTTGTTAAGTTTTTTCTTGATTACAGCACCTGTATCACCACCGTATAACATGCCGTCGTCCATTGTAGCTACTTGGTGCTCACCAGTATTGTCTGTATACACAATGCGTGTAATACCATCAACACCGTCTACACCTTTTTCGCCCTTAACACCTTTAGCAGTATCGTCATAACCATTCTTAACGGACATGTCGATACCATTTGTGCCGTCCTTGCCGTTTGTACCAGCAGGGCCTGTTAAGCCGATGTGACCTACGCCGTCTTTACCGGAGATAGATACAGCGTCTTTGCCGTCAGCACCTGTGATACCTACCTTACCATTGTTGCCGTCTTGACCAGCCACGCCAGTAGGACCAGTAATGGATACGCCATCTTTACCGTCTCTGCCATCTTTGTTAACCTTGATGGAATCAGCAATGAGGTCTTTATTCATCTTCACGTTAATAGTTGTGTTACCAGCTGTATCTTGTTCGATAAATGTTTTGATATTTTCACCGCTGTAGTTTGCATCAGCTGCAGTGCCTTCGCCTTTTACAGTTACAGTAGAGCCTAATTTGTTAGTTTGAACACCACCAACGTTAGCATCGAATTTAAGGCCTTTGTTAATTAAAGCATCGGAGCTATCTTTAATTTTGTCAGTTAAGTAATCTACGTTAACTGCTTCGCTACCATCGTTACCTGTTGCGTATGCCACATTAGTTACGTGAGTACCACCAGATTTATTAGTGCTATTGTACGCAGGACCTTCATAGGTAACTTTAGATTTATCTACATTACCTGTACCATCTAAATCATACTTAACTGCGCGGTCTTCTAATTTATCGAGCTCAGTTTTAGACGCAATATCTTTGATAGTTACAGTATTTGTAGTACCAGATTTATCATCTTTAACCTTTAAGTCTACTTGGTTGTTTGTAACCTTGTAGGAACCGTCAGTTGTGTTTGTTGGATCACCAATCAAGCGATAGTCAGATGTACTAGCACTCGCTGCTTTCACCGCATCACTAACAGTTTTCAATTGGTCTTCTGTTGCGGCACGGCCAGGTACGAATACAGGATCAGTCATGTTCCAGTTTGTATTATCTAGACCTGTTACAAAGTTACCAGTTTGAGTGCCACCTTTATTATCAGTACCAGTTTGGTTACCTACTGTAGCTGTGCCAGCTTTCACAGTATCTGTAGCCGTTACAGATTTAAGACCTGTAATATCTTTAGCAAGTTGCAATTGAAGTTTTGCATTGCCATCCGCATCAACTGCTGCAGATGTAACACCGATGTTATTACCTGTTGCAAGGTCAGCCGCGTTTGTAACGCCACCGTTTACATCCACTTGTTTGTTGAGTTTTACATTAGATGTAGCACCCATGTCGCCTTTGAATTTAAGGCCATCATTTAGTGTAGCAACCTCTTCTGTAGTACCATCTGGTTTTTCATATACGATACGAGTTGTAGTTGTGCCAGCCGCACCGTCTACACCAGGTTTACCATCACGTGTAATGGAAAGATTTGTTGTAACACCATCTTTACCATTGATGCCGATTTTACCGTCTTTACCATTTGCGCCTGTAGCAGTTACAGTTTCAACCTCAAGATTTTTATTCATCTTAACGTCGATTGTTGTATTGCCAGCTGTATCTTGTTTGATGAATGTTTTGATGTTTTTACCACTATAGTTAGCATCAGCTTCTGCGCCTTCACCTTGTACTGTCACAGTGGAACCAAGTTTATTAGTTTGAACACCACCTACGTTAGCATCGAATTTCAAACCTTTGTTAATCAACGCATCGGAGCTATCTTTGATTTTGTCAGTTAAGTAATCTACATTAACTGCTTCACTACCATCGTTACCTGTTGCGTACGCTACGTTAGTTACATGAGTACCACCAGATTTATTAGTACTATTATATGTAGGGCCTTCGTATGTCACCTTGGATTTATCTACATTCCCAGAACCATCTACATCGTATTTAACAGCGCGATCATTTAATTTATCTAACTCAGTTTTAGACGCAATATCTTTAATAGTTACAGTATTAGTAGTACCAGATTTATCGTCTTTTACCTTCAAATCTACTTTATTGCCAGTTACAGTATACGCTTTATCAGTAGCTGCATCATTTTCAATCAAGCGATAATCACTAGAGCCAGCATTTGCCGCTCTTACAGCATCACTCACTTTTTTAAGTTGATCTTCTGTAGCAGCACGGCCAGATACGAATACAGGATCAGCCATATTCCATGCCGTGTTGTCTAAACCAGTTACAAAATTGCCAGTTTGAGTGCCACCTTTGTTATCTGTTGCAGTTTGGCTACCCGCTGTTGTAGTACCAGCTTTCACAGTATCCGTAGCAGTCACTGTTTTAACATTAAGGTCTTTATTCAAAGCCACTGCAATTGTGGAGTCATCACCAGTTTGTGTGATTTTTGTAGTGATATTCGCATCGCCAGATACAGTTACGGTAGAGCCAAGTTTATTTGTCTTAACATCATTGTTGTCTGCGTTAAACTTCAAACCTTTGTTGATGAGCTCAGTTTTTGTATCGGTGATTTTATCAGTTAAGTAATCTACGTTAACTGCTTCGCTACCATCATTACCTGTTGCGTACGCCACATTAGTTACATGAGTACCACCAGATTTATTAGTACTGCTGTATGTAGGGCCTTCGTATGTCACCTTGGATTTATCTACATTACCAGAGCCATCTACATCATATTTAACAGCACGATCGTTTAATTGGTCTAACTCTGTTTTAGACGCGATATTTTTAATGGTTACCGTCTTCGTATTCGCTGGAGTACTACCATCTTGCACTGTTAAGTCAACTTTATTACCAGTTACAGTGTACGCTTTATCAGCAGCTGCACTGTTTTCTACCAATCGGTAGTCGCCCGCTGCCGCTACATTAACTGCATATGTTTTATATGTGCCATCTGTACCTTCTGTAACAGTTGTATTTTGGCCTGCAATAACCTTAACAGCCTTTTGAGCTTCTTCACGAATGACAGTTTTACCATCATTATTGATATTGGATAGGTCAGTTTTTGCTACCTTTGTAGGATCTACGTCAACAGTATAGTTACGAACACCGTTTGCATCAGGTGTACCACCTGTAAGGGTCATCAAGCCGCTAGTGCCTAAAGAAACCTTTGTATCCATAGCATTTACAGTATATGTTTTTTGACCTGTTGTAGCATCTACAGTAGCTGCTGGAATTGTTACATTATTACCAGCCTCAACGATTGTGCCTAATGCAGTGATATTCTTTTTACCTACATTTGTGATGTTGGAAAGATCTTTATTAGCTGCATTGTCGATTTTATCCTTTGTATCATTTGTTAACGTTACATCGATAGTTTGGTTATTAGCTTTAGTCGTTACATAAGTGCCATCACCTTTTACAGTTAATGTTTGTTTATCTAACAATACATCATTTTTGCCGTTATTATCATTCGTATTGCCTGCAATTTTAAGGTTTACATTGCGCAATTGAGCTACGTTAACTGCATCGGTGTCCTTTGTACCAGCTGCAAGGTTTGTAATTTGACGTGTTTCATTGCCAACACTAGTGCTTTGACCAACAGATACAGCGCCCAATGTAGATGTTGCTACATTGCCTGTTAAAGCTGTGTATTTATTGGCACGGTTATCTGCTGCGCTTACATCATAGCCAGCTATACCAGCCGCTGTATTCGCTACGGAATTAGAGCCTAACGCAACGCCGTCATCTTCTGTTACTTTCGCATTATAACCTAAGGCAGTGGATTTATCGCTTGTTGCCGTTGCCTTAGCGCCAAGGGCCGTACCAAAATTACCCGCTGCAGAGGCACGTACGCCTGCTGCTGTCGCATTTGTGCCCGTAGCACCTTTATTATCGTAGTTTGCATCAGCAGATGTGCCTTTAGCGCTGAAGAAGTTAGTTTGCGCTGCTTCTACAGCTTCTTTTACTGTATGGTATGTGCTATTTTTAATGCTGAAATCAGGTGCTTTGTAGGTAGAGCCATTTGCTTCATAACCAGTATATGTAGGGCCTGCAATGGTCATAGCCAAGTTGTTATTTACATAACGCAATTGTTTAATCGTTGCAGCGTCATTATCGTTTTGACCACCTGCTACGTTAACAATACGACGAGGCGTACCAGTATTACCAACTGCTACTACACCCGCTTCTGCAGGGTTTATTTCGTTGGTGAAAGCTGCATACGTGTTCACCAATGGACCATTGAATTCAGTACCAGCACCAAGGGCGATGGAGTTATTAGAAGAAATCTTCGCACCCGCACCTAATGCCATGGAGTTTTCACCCGTAACCTCTGCACCATTACCGATGGCTGTAGCATTGTTACTACTTGCTTTCGCAGCCGTACCAATAGCCATAGTACCCGCTTTACTAGCTTCCGCTGTACCACCGATGGCAAGAGCATTCGCTTCTAGTGCCTTTGCTTGACCACCTAAAGCGATGGCATTTAGCTGTCTAGCTTGTGCTGTTCTACCCATAGCAATCGCATTAGCACCTGTAGCATACGCCGTATTACCAAAGGCAAATGCATCTGTAGCAGTAGCACGAGAGGAATTACCCATTGCTACTGCATTAGCTGCTTTAGTTTTAGCATTAGAACCAAATGCCATAGAATCACTTGCCGCGGCTTCAGTACGCGCTTTTGTGCCGAATGCAAGAGAACGTGCACCTTCTGTTACAGTATTAGTATTACCATTATAGGCTGCGCTAGGTTCATTACCACTACCTGCTACAGTAATCGGCTCAGCTGCACCGATGGCAATGGATTGATCACCCTTGGATTGCGCAGAATAACCTAAAGCAAAACTACCCGTACCACTCGCCCAAGAAGTTGTACCAATAGCTGTAGAGAAATTACCTGTCGCTGCTGATTGGCGCATCATAGCCAAAGAGTTAAAGCCACTAGATAAGGAAGCCGTGCCAATAGCCATAGCAGATGGTTTTGTGGACTGTGCATAATTACCAAGGGAAAAAGATAAACCACCTGTAGCTTGTGCATAGTCGCCAATAGCCACACCAGAATAATACGTAGGATCACTAGACTCTTGAATCTTCGTATTGTGACCAATGGAAATACCATTTAATGCACTGCCAGAATAATATCCAGTAGTAGCAGTGCCATCTAAGGCATTCATATTACCAGGGTTTTTATAATTGTATAAATAACTCCATTTATTACCACCATTTTGAGCTGTTGCATAGCCAGCATTTACGCCATCAATCATGATAGCTGCTGCATTTACAGATGTAATATTCACACCCGCTAACAATGCAGCTACGGCCATAACAGCACCCATGCGAGCATGTGTTTTGCCTGTGTGCAAGGATCTAACCTTACCGCCGCCGCTTTTCACGATCTCAGAAACTACTACATAACACTTCTTTGTTTTACTCCAAATTACATTGTAAATTCGATTCATAATCTTCCCTCTAGCTTACAATACACACAGATAAGTTCATTTCTCACAATAATTTCACTAAAACTTCATTATTGTTGATTGTCATAATAATATCAAAATATTTCTATATGGTAAATAAAAATTCATTTTATATTCATCTTTGCTTAGTTTATAAAATAATACCAATTATGTACACTTTACACCACATAAAAAAAGCGTTATCAATAGATAACGCTTTTTAGTGTAAATTATTCTAATTTTTATCTCATTTTTCTATAGACTATATAATAACTCCTATATTTTTTTATGCATTTTTTATAATTAACAAAATATTTATTCATAATTTAGTGTCAAAAAATTTTACAATTTAAAATTATCAATTTTGGTTTATTAATAAGAAATATTTATAGAGAAATGCCGTTAAACCCTATAATACCTTGTATTATGATATATGCTAGGCTAGGATATAAATTAATAACCCTTATGATTACTGATGTTATATATAAACGCACTCTATAATTTGTATAAATAAATATTACTACTAAATCAAAACTCTCTCTAAACACAAAAAAAGACCCATGTATTAGCTATTTTCCAATACATGGGTCTTTTACTATTCTTTTATCTGTACATATATTTGTATATATATTTATATACTTTTATCTAACATCCTTAGATATCAATATACCTTTATATACTATATTAGAATTTGTGCGTGAAACCAGCGTTTACGCCCCAGTCTGCTTGGAGATCACCAGACAAACCTGTAGCAACATCAGCGAATACACTATTGTTGCTATTGAAGCCATAACGACCGCCGAAAGCAAGTTCAGTCCAAGTGCCTTTGAGATCTTGCTCTGTTAATTTCACAACACTACCGCTAGCGAATGCAGTTTTTACATTGCCTGTGAAGGCATGGCCTGCAGCAAAACGTGTATAAAGGTTACCATTGCCAAATTGTTTACCCAATTCAAGGCCGATTTTACCAGAAGTGCTGTTTACACTAGATTGGTTAACAGATACATTATCTACAGTAAAGTTACGACCACCGAAGTGTGTAAAGTTCAATTGTGCTTGTGGTTCTACATAGAATCCGTTATCGTATTTCAATGTTTTGCCATAGCGAACACCGATGCTATACGCATTAGATTTTGTATCGCCAGACATAGCTTCACCGATTTCATTGCGAGCTGTGAAGTCATTAGATACGCGACCAACTTGAGTTTCTACATGTACATATTGATCTTTGCCAAGGTCTTTCAAACCATAGGCACCAACGGAGAAGGATTTAACCTTGCCGGAACCATCGAATACATAGTCTTCAGAACCACGAAGATAGGATACTTGACCACCTACAGTCCAACCACGGCTGATTTTAGCATCATAACCGCCTTGAATGCGTGTATAATCTGTAGCTGTGTCGATACCACTGCCAGAGTAGCTGTATTTACCGCCACCGATGCGAGCCCAAATACCAGTTGGTTCACCTTGTTGCAATACACGAGGACGATACATATCGTCAGCTAATGTACGCCATGCGTTGATATTACCTACTACAGCAGAACGAATACCACGCATATGAGGTGTATCATAAGCACCACGAATAACAGGATTAGGATTTACTGGTTTAGGCGCTGGTGTTACAGGTGTAACTGGTTTTGGATTCGGAGTTACAGGTGTAACTGGTTTTGGATCCGGTGTTACTGGCGTAACTGGTTTTGGATCTGGAGTCACTGGTGTAACTGGTTTAGGATCTGGAGTCACAGGCGTAACTGGTTTAGGATCTGGAGTTACAGGCGTAACTGGTTTAGGGTCCGGAGTTACTGGTGTAACTGGTTTTGGATCCGGAGTTACAGGCGTAACTGGTTTTGGATCTGGAGTTACTGGTGTAACTGGTTTTGGATCTGGAGTTACTGGCGTAACTGGTTTAGGATCTGGAGTCGGTGTAGGTTTTGGTTCTGGCACTACATAGGAGCCTTGACCATTACCATCTTTCCATGTAATATCCCCTTCTTTTTGGTCTGTAGTCAACGCTTTTTTGTAACTAGACACGATGCCTTTAGAAGCGATGGATACAGTACCAGAAAGGTTTCTTTCACCGTTTACATAGTTTTCATAATAGAACTTGTGGGCTAAGTTATCTAAAATCTTGTTTACATTGCTTTCAGAAGAAGTATCAAGATGGTCACCTGTTACATAGCCATGTACACCAGAGCCAGCTGCAGCGGATTTCACGATGAAGTTACCGCCCTCGATGTCAGCCGGATCAAGGCCGTCTTTCTTAGAACCTGGTTTAGCATAATTTAAGCCAGTACCACTAGTCATATCATAAATAACGTTAATATGACCGTCCAATTTATTTACATGAATGTCGCTGCGAGAATCTTGGGAAATACGGCTGAAACCTTCGCGCGTACGAGTACCTGTGAGGTTGTTAATACTACTACGTTCTGTTTTACCATCAATTTTGAAAGATTCCAAGCCACCCATGTAATCATGGCTCCACATGCCACCATCAAAGGTCATGTTAATTTCGCCACCCTTATCCTCTAAGGTGTTCACTGCCTTACCAGAAAATTGGTTAGGACTATTGTGTGCGCGGCCTAGGCCAATATTAATAACAGATGGTTGCTGTTCTTGATGAGGAGGCATCATTTTATCAGATACAAGCACATCGCCTTGCATATTAAATACTTTGTGCTTTACAGTACCCGCATCATCGACACCAAGATTAATTTTACTATTATAAGCAAATGCCACTGGATATGGAGACTTCCATGGCGCAGTAGTCACGTCCATAACACCGCCATCTACTTGGATGGAACTGTTATTTAGCATGCCTGTAATGAAAGCTGGTTGACGATAGCGTTTAGGCAATTGAGATGCATCAGGAGTGTCCAAAGAGCCAATTGTAACTTGACCACCATCAGATGCGACTACACCATTCGCAGTCGTATTACCTGTACTTTCAAATTTACTATCAGCAGTAGTTGCAAAAATACGTCCATCAGAATTAATACCTGCTGCAGCCCATGTAACAGGCATAGCCATCGTAGATGACAATAAGGTCATCATAACAGCAGACAATAAAATCTTATTACTACCTTTCATCCTCTTATACCTCAATCAATATTTCACATACAATACAATCACATTTGTAAAAGCTCCTTCATACTTGAATATATATCTATGAGTTGATTTATTAGTCTTTTTTTATGATAAAAGATAGATATATACTCACTTATTAAAGAAACTTAAGACTAACACATTTAAAATATGTATAAAATATTACACCATTTTTAGTGAATTGTAAATGAATTATACTCATTTATTTTAAAAATAATTAAGATTTGATATGTGTTAGATAAAAATATAGCAAAAGAGGCAACGATTGACTCGCTGCCTCTTAGTAAATCTGTTGACCAGTATATTAGAATTTATGTGTAAATCCAGCATTTACAGACCAGCCTGCTTTATAGTCGCCAGATAGACCTGTGCTAAGGTCAGCAAAGATGCTGTTATTAGCATTGAAGCCATAACGACCACCGAATGCTAGATC
>FLSE01347887.1_pt1 | contig 30016 bp, 28 predicted proteins | sample 1550461 | NCBI WGS metagenome assembly FLSE01 (sample SAMEA4031758, study PRJEB14383) | metagenome | biome: human; feature: oral; material: saliva | place: Philippines | collected 2014 | reverse complement strand
CTGGGGCTCATCCAGGCGTGGGGGTTGGGCTTGCCCGCGTAGGCGTCCTCGGTAATGGAGATGGGCGTGACCCCCTCGGAGACGGTCACGTGCTTAGCGTGGGATTCTTCAACGAACTTGGCGAACCAGGATTCGAGGTTCAGGCCGTTGTCGAGCACCAGGTCGGCAGCGTGCGCCTTCTTCACGTCGGAGGGGGTGGGCTCGTACTCGTGAATCTCTGCGCCGGGCTTGGTGAGGGATTCGACGTTCAGGTCGTCGCCTGCCACGTTGCGGGCGATGTCTGCGAGCACGGTGAAGGTGGTGAGCACGGTCTTCTTGCCGCTGCTGCTCTTAGCGCCGTCGGTGGTGCTGGCGGTGCTACCGCAACCGGTGAGTACGAGTAGCAGGGTGAGTGCGAGGGCGGCGCAGAGCGCCTGGATGAGGCGGCGTGCGTTGCTGCCTGCGGGGGTGAGAGCGTTCATGAGGCATCCTTCGTTGGAAGTCACGGGTTTGAGTATGTGGTTGATGCGTTGGGATTTGCCGCGCCGGGACGATAGGGACACGGTGTGTCTGCGCAGGCATCATGATGCGCTTTTGCCTGTCTTCCCGGGCGGAATTTAACAATAGTTCGGCTAGACGAACTTTTCAACTAAGCCACACAGAAAACCTTGAAATATTGGCAGAAACCCAGGGGCAGGCGCGCAGGAACAGGCACGCAAAGGCAGAAGCCCAGACACAGAAGCCCAGAGACAGAAGCACCAGCAGATACAGCAAGAAGGCGAGGGACCCCTCCCCCGCCTCCTTGCTACACGCGGTTTTTACGGCAAGCTATGCGCTCCGTTTAGTCGGCAATCTCAACCACGACCGGCGTGTGGTCGCTTGCGCCTTCACCGGCGCGTTCCACCCTATCGATCCAGGCACGTTCCACGCGCGCGGCAAGCGCGGGCGAGAACAGCTGAAAGTCGATACGCATGCCCTCATCCTTGGTGAAGCGGCCCGCCTGGTAGTCCCAGTAGGTGTACTCGCCCGGGGTGTGCGGACGCACCACATCCACCATGCCCTCCTTCAGCAGGGCGGCGAAGGCGCGGCGTTCGGGTTCGGAAACGTGGGTCATTTCGTTGCGCAGGAAGTAGTCGATGTCCCACACGTCGGTATCTTCGGGGGCGACGTTCCAGTCGCCAACCAGGGCGAGCTGCGACTGCGGGTTGGCGGCCAGCTCGTTGTGCACGTTCTGGCGCAGCGCCTCCATCCAGCGAAGCTTGTAATCCATGTGCGGGTCGGTCAGGCCGCGGCCGTTGGGCACGTACAGGCTCCAGACGCGCACGCCGCCGCAGGTCGCGCCGATCGCGCGCGCTTCGAGGACTTCGGGCTCGCCGGGCTTGCCGAAGTGCGGCTGGTTATCGAAGCCGCGCTGCACGTCTTCGAGGCCAACTCGGGAGGCGATTGCCACGCCATTCCACTGATTCAGGCCAAAGTGCGCAACCTCGTAGCCCATGAACTCGAAGAGGTCGAAGGGGAAGGTCTCGTCCTTGGTCTTGGTCTCCTGCAGGGCGAGCACGTCAACGTCGTGTTCTTCGAGCCAGTCTTCGACGCGGTTCTCGCGGGCGCGGATTGAGTTGATGTTCCAGGTGGCAATCTTCATGCCTTCTAGCTTAGCGGGTGCGGGGAGCTCACCTCACGGGCGGGCGTATCGGAGGCATGCCGGTACACCACCGCCCGCCTGCGCAACCCGGTGGGTCGCGCCGGCGGGCGGTGAATATATGCACTAGTCAGCACTGATTTTAGCTAATGTCAGCCCTAGTTACCGGCGGGCGTTCCGACGACCTTCAGGCCGGCCTTCTCGTAGGCCCGAAGCATGTAGAGCGCATCCGAGAAGTACAGCGGATCGCCGGGCTTTACCTTATCCGTCACGCCGTCGCCGTCACGATCGGCCGCCGGGTACTCGCCCAGAGTGCGGGTGAGCCAGCGGCTCTCGGTGGCGAAACGGCTCTTCCGTGCGGCCGCGTCTTCCTTGCGCTGCGCATCGCGCTCAACCAGCTTCGGGCGGCGAATGGTCGCAGCCCCCTCGGGGCTACCCGCTGCACGGTACAGGAACGCGGAGAGGGTGTAGCGGCTGGCACGGTCGTCGGGGTGGAAGAGGCCGTCGTCCCAGCCAGCGGTGATGCCCGCATCCGCGGCCCAGATGATGGCGGCGTAGTCCGGGTCGCTGGCGGGCACGTCAGCGTAGGGAGAGACGGCCGGAAGGTCCTTCACAGCGGGCGAGCCGGCCATGCGGTAGAGCAGGCGCACCAGCTCGGCGCGGGTGACGGTCGCATCGTGGCGACGACGAGCGACATACTCGCCCTCGTCGAGGTAGCCGCGGCAGACGGCCCACACGCCGGGCGTGGGGGACGCATCGCCCACGAGGCGTTCAACGCAGGTGTTGTACTCGGTGTCAGCGTTGTTTCGGGGCGGCTGGACGGCGGCCACCGCGGTCTGGGGGTGGGGCACCACTGCGGATGCGCCCACCGGCAAGGCACCCAGGGCGAGGGCGACGGTTAGGGTGAGCACGCGACGCAGGGGTCGTGCGGGTGCAAGGGAGCGTGAGAAAGTCGAAAGCATGGTGCGGTCCTCGTACATTGTGGTTGGAAACCGGCCGGAAGGAACCGGTTGGGTCGGTGCGACACCGAAGGAAGGCACCGGGCCGCCCGCGGCGCGCGAGCGGTTCCGGGCAGGCGACAGCATTAAACCTTCCCTTTTAATAAAGTTAAAGTACATCTCGATAATTTATTCAAGATGAAATTGAATTCTTGGTGAGTGGTCGCCCCGACGCGCAACCTCTTAGCGCGCGGCTCCCCCGCCCGGGCCCTAGCCGCGCATGACGTTATACGCCTCCACGCGAAGCTGAGCGGGCGTGGAGGTGGTGTGGCGCAGGTCCTCCACCTCAATCACCACGTTCGCGCCCATTTCACCGGTTACGTAGACGCGGCGACCCAGCATATTGCCGTCGCCGATCCGCTCGTCCTGCGCAACGCCGTCGGTAATGCGCAGGTCGTAAATCTTGTTTTCGATGTAGTAGCCGTACAGCGAGGCGGCCTGCTCGGGCGGGTTATAGGAGACGGGAGCGACCATGCGGGTACCGCGGGCATTGCGGCTGATGTACCAGTTGGCCGCCTCGTCGGCGCGGGCGGCACCGCTGACGGTTCCGGCCCAGCTGGACGCCTCACCCGCGCAGCCGATGAAAACGTTATTGGCCCACTCAACGAGCCAGCCGTGGCCCGCGTTGGAGCGGGCGGTGCAGCCAATGAACATATTGCGCTCACCCTGCACAATCCAGCCCGCACCGGCGTTGCGGGTGCCGGGTTCGTAGAGGGCGCTCTTGCCGAGGGTGCGGTGGTTGCTATTGCTGGAGCAGTTCTCGAACTTGGACTGGGCCGCGTACACCTCGATACCGGCGTAGGAGCCGCCGCTGAGGTTGGCTTCGGCCACGTCAACGCCGCGTAGCTTGTTGTCGGCCGCGCCGGAGTTCAGGCCTTCGGTACCGCGGCGGCGGTGGCCGACGGGCTTGCCGAGCAGCAGGCCCTGGTTGAGGGTGCGGCGCACGGTCACGTCGTCGATTTTCATGCCCTGGTCGTCCAGGCCGAGCACGGCCACGCCAATGGCGGTATCCCAGACCTCCACGCCGGCGATGACGGGCACGACGTCCGGCTCGTTGAGCTGGTCACCCGTAAAGTGCGTGTGCATAATGACCCCGGCAACGTGGTCAAGCGGGGTGGTGTGCGCATCCAGCGGGTAGCTATCGATGGGGGTGTTAGCAGCGTTGGTGCGGATGTGCAGATTGCGCACGCCCATGCGCATGGGCTTGTTCGCGTTGTAGGCACCGTAGACGGGGGTCGTGTAGCTACCCACGTGGAACACACCGGTGTACTCGATATACCCGTCGCTGATGGCGGGAATGGCTCGGTCGGAATGGGCGATGACGACGGTCGCGGGGCCCTGCCCGATAACCTCGACACGGTGCTTGATTTCGATGAAGGGGTAGGAAACGCGGTAGATGCCGCGGGGTAGCTCAACGGATCCGCCGCCGTGCGAGGCGACGTCGTCGACGGCTCGCTGAATGGCCGCGGTGGAATCCTTGGCACCGGTGGGATCTGCGCCGTAGTTGACGGCGTTAATGCTCATGGGAGTATCAGGCACGTGAGGCTCAATTCTTTCCGGGAAGGGTGTGCCGCGGCCGGTATACGGGCTGCGGCGGGGCGGTTGAATTGAGTGAATAGGGTGCGCGGGCGGTGCGCTGTGCTGAGCGAGTTGAGCGGTGCGGGCCCTTTCGCGCGGGGCGAGAGTGGCTCCTGCTCAAGGGTACCGCATTGTGCCGGCGGAGGCGATGACCGGCACCCTGCGCCCGCCCACTCCCTTGCCGTCTCCCCCGCAAAGTGTGGCGGGCCGCGCATGAGACGGGGCATTTAAACGCCGCGGGGGCGAGGATTTCTCCTCGCCCCCGCGGCGACTGGTGTCGGTTCCGGGCCGCTGCATCAGCCCGGAACTAGTGGTCCGGAAACACCAGAGCGAGCCCGTGCCCCCTCGGGGCGGTCTCGCACGTCGAGGCCATCACTAGCCCATGAACACGCCGTTGCCGCGCTTCTCCAGCTGCTTGGGTGCGAAGGTCGAGTGACGGATGTGGTCCACCTCGATGAGCACGTTATCGCCCATAGCGCCGGTCACGTGCACGCGACGGCCCATCATATTGTTCTCGCCCAGGCGGTCATCCTTAGCGGAACCGTTCGTGATGTGCATATCGCGAATGTTGTTCTCAATGTAGAAGCCGTACAGCGAGGCCTTCGCCCAGCTGTAGGGGTTGTGCGCGCGGGGTGCCACGAAGCGGCTACCGCGGGCGTTACGGCCAATGTACCAGTTGGCGGCCTCATCACCTCGAGCAGCACCGGTCACGGCATCCTGGAAGCTGGAAGACTCACCCAGGCAGCCGATGAACTGGTTATTACCCCACTCCACGAGCCAGCCGTGGCCAGCGTTCTCCTGGGCGGTGCAGCCAATGAACATGTTGCGGGTGCCCTGGATGAACCAGCCGGCGCCCACGTGGCGGGTCTTCACCTCGTACAGGGCGTTCTTACCCTGGTTGCGCTTGTTGAACCAGCTGGTCGACAGCTCGAACTTCGACTGGGAGGTGTAAATCTCGATGCCGGCGAAGGTACCGTAGCTCATGTTGGCATCGGAGACATCAATCATGGAGAACTTGTTATCTGCCGCGCCGGGGGTGTCGCCCTCGCGAGCGCGCAGCGGGTGACCCACGGGCTTGCCGACCAGCAGGCCCTGGCGCAGGGTCTGGCGGATGCGGATCTTGTCAATCTTCATGCCCTGGTCGTCCAGGCCCAGGATGGCCACGCCGATGGCGGTGTCCCAAATCTCGATGTTGGACAGGGTGGGCACTGCGTCCGGCTCGCCGGGGTTGGCGTCCGCGATGCGGGTGTGGAAGATGACGCCCGCAACGTTGTCGACGGGCTGGGTGTGCTTCTCCAGGAAAATCTGGTTGCTCTTGGAGTTCAGCGGCAGGTTGTACTTGTTGGTGCGGATAAACAGGTCGCGCACGCCCATGCGCATGGGCTTGTTCTGGTTGGTGCCACCGCTCATGGGGGTGGTGTAGCTACCGGTGTGGAACACGCCGGTACATTCGTAGCTACCGTTCTTGGTGGAGGGGATGCTCTTGTCGGTGAAAGCGACGATGCGGGTTGCCTGACCGTGGCCGAAGATTTCGACGCGGTGCTTCATCTCGATGAAGGGGTAGGAGACTCGGTAGATACCGCCGGGGATCTCGACGGAACCGCCGCCCTGTGCGGCGACGTCATCAACGGCCTTCTGGATAGCGCTGGTGGAGTCTCGTACACCTGTGGGGTCAGCGTTGTACTTGGAATCGCATACGTTCACGCTCATGATGGTAGCCATGATAATGTGTCCTCGTTTCTGGGGTGGATGCACTACAGCGACGAGCACGCAGGATAGCCGGAGCTATAGCTGCGCGTGGTGAAGCTGAGTTATCCAGTTGTGTCTGAGTGAATGTTTGGGAGCGTCTACCGGTACGAGGGAGTGAATCTCTTCCGGTCATCGCGCGGTCGGGGAGTGAATCCGCCGCGGCGAGTGCTCCGGGCCGGTTGAGGGAGTGAATCTCTACCGTGCCCATGTGACGTAGCGTCAGTAAATACTCGCAGGTGGAACCCGGTTTCGCTGAAGCTACAGTGAAATATTCTAAAGCACCATTTGGCTAATGCGAACCCCCAACACCGGATAGTGTTCAGGGTCTCCGAGGGGAATTTTGGGCCGAATACCCTGCAAACCCCACAGAAAATCAACTGACCAGCACAAACACCACATATTGCACATAAGTGCACTGGTCGGTTATTTTTAAAAAATTTTGTCATGTTCCCCCCTCGTGAACGCCCCGCACGCTATCCGAGAGGGCAGCGGACGACCGCGTGCGGGGGACGCCGGCTACTTCTTCGAAGCCTCCAGCGCGGCCGCCGCGCCCACCACATCCAGGCGCGCGTAACGCCCCGCAAGCCAGGTGCAAATCATCAGCTGAACCTGATGGAAAATCATGATCGGCAGCATCATCAGGCCCAGCGACCCGGCACCGAAAATAATGATGGCCATGGGCAGGCCGGCCGCCAGCGACTTCTTCGAACCGCAGAACTGAATCGTGATGCGGTCGGCACGGTTGAAGCCCAGACGCTTAGCCAACTGGTCGGTCAGCCACAGCATGAAAATCACGATGAGTGCCATCAGCACGATGAGCACCACGATCTGCCACCAGGCCACGCGCGTCCACACGCCCTGCACCACGGAGGCCGAAAACGCCGAGTACACGATCATCATGACCGAGAACTTATCCAGCCACTTGGTGGTCGGTTTCTTCGCAAACCCGCCCACCCAGCGGCGCGTGAGCTGGCCGAGTACGAAGGGCAGGAACAGCTGAATCGCGATGTCGAGAAACACGGTGCCCGAGAACTCAATATGGTCCGTGTGCATCAGCAGCATGGCCAGCAGCGGCGTGGCCACCACCCCCACAATCGAAGAGAGCGAAGCGCTCACAATCGCCGCCGCCACGTTACCGCCTGCAATCGAGGTGAAGGCGATGGATGCCTGCACGGTCGAGGGCACAAAGGTCATGTAGAGGATGCCCATGTACAGGCCATCGCCGACCACGAAACGTAGCGGCGAGAGGGCCAGGCCAAGCAGCGGGAACAGCACGAACGTGCAGCTCAAAATCATCAGGTGCAGGCGCCAGTGGGTCAGGCCGCGAATGGCCTCCGCGGTGGAGAGGCGCGCGCCGTACAGGTAGAACAGCAGGGCAACCGCGAACTTCGTTCCGGTGCTGAACCAGTCGGCGAAGTCGCCGCGAGCCGGCACGATAATGGCCAGAATAACGGCGGTGATGAGCATGGTCAGCAGCGGGTCAAGCTTGATGGAGCGAAGTGATGAGAGCATAGACCCATTCTATGACCCGCGGTTAAAGAGCTGAACCCGCCGGGGGCACCTCTCACATGAGGTGCCCTCGGCGGGTTCTTGAGCCTTTAGCGCCCGCGGGCGCGTTCACGGCTTAGCGGGCTACTTGTTGCCGGGGTCGAAGCCGTAACCGCCCTCGCCGGAGGGGCCGGCGTCGGGTCGGTTGGAGCCGGGCTGCCCAGGGGCCGAACCGAACGGACCGGGCTGAGAAGCGGGCTGGGAGCCGGACTGATCCGGGGTTCCGGACTGCTGGCCAGGCTGCTGGCCGGGCTGACCGAAGCCGGAGGCCGCCTGCTGGCCGAAGCCGGACGCACCCGCGGCGGGTGCACCGCCGGCGGCCGCGTACGCATCCCAACGCTGAGCGTGGAACGCGCGAGCCTGCTCGGTCTGCCAACCGCTGAACAGGGCCGTGTTCTCGGGGTATGCGAGGTCCTCCTCGGGCTTCTGTACCACGTCCACGGTCTCGAGGTTGAAGGGCTCCCAGGTCTTCTGGTTTTCCTGCATGAACTCGGTGGACTGAATCGGGTCAGGCCACATGCCAACGGGCTCCGAAGCGGGAACCAGCACGGGCACGCGCGGGGTGCCGTTGTCCGTGGGGTTCTCGGTCGGGCGCCAGAAGAGGCGACCCGGCTGGGTGCGGTCACGCAGGGCGTGGGCACGCCAGGTGATCACGGGGTGGCTCATCAGCAGGTTCACGTACCAGACGGCCAGGCCGCGGTCGGTGACGGCGCGGTCGGCCAGCTCGTCGAAGTTGACCTGCTTATTCAGGTACTTACCGGCGGCCATGACCTTGATGGCACCCTCGGCACCCTCGGGGCAGAAGCGGTAGCCGAAGTTATCGGCGGTGTACTCCTGAGCGCGGGACAGCGCGCTGGACAGCAGGGGGATGCGGCTGAAGAGCGTGGTGAAAATCAGACGGAAGTAGCTGACGTGACCGGCCGCGATGTGGCCCACCTCGTGACCGATGATAAAGCGCAGGGCCTGCGGGTCACGGGACTTACCGCCGATTTCGAACAGATCGGAGTAGATGCAGATAAAGCGGCGGAAGCCGTGACCCGATGCGAAGGCGTTGATGGTGCCGTTACCGCTGATAACGTACGCGTCGGGTACGCGGCGCAGGCCGGCTGCCTCGGCGGCCTCGGCGAGCATCTGGTACGCCTCGGGGAACTGGGTCGGGGTGATGCGCACGCCGGTCACACGCTGCTGGGCGTAGAAGAGGGCACGAACGATGAAGAGCACGAGGGGGCCCAGAACCAGCATGGACACGGCCTGCATGACGATGTCCTGCACGCTGCTTGCCACGCGGCTGCTTGTGCCGCCGGTGTAGTCGCCCGAACCGGACGAGAAGAGCCACTGGCCCATGCGGCCAAACAGCGTAATGATCGACATGAACAGCACGATGTAGCCGGCCGCGGTGACCGCGTAGGCGGCGACCAGCCACGGGATTTCGGCGGGGTGACGCAGCGCGTGCAGCACCTTCGTCGGCAGTATGGACTGGTAGGCAAAGAACCTGGGTTCCGGAAGGGGGCTCACCGGCTTCTGACGCTTATCTTCGGGCAGCCAACCCGCGGAGAGGTCCTGCGGAAGGGGCGTGCCCTGCGGGGCGGGGCGCCCCTGGGGGCCGGGCTGGGCGTTGAACTGCCCGCCGGGCTGGTGGTTTTCAGGAGGTTGAGTCATATCTCGTCCACTTCGTATCGAGTGTTGTCTGACTCCACTCTATCGGGTTTGGGCACGCTTGGGTGAATACGAGAACGGTTTTTCTCACAAACCGCACGTATTTGGGCGTCCGGGTGCGCAAAAGCCCGCCGCAGCACCCGTTAGCAACGGATGCTGCGGCGGGCTGAAGCTCTACGCGCCGCGTGCGGGATGCCTCACGCACCCCGCGCGGTAACCGCGCGAAACTCGAGCGATTAGAGGCTCTTGACGAGCTCCTCGGTAGCCTCGGCGATGGCCTTCTCCTCGTTGGTGGGGATGACCAGAACCTTGATGGCGGAATCCTCGGTGGAAATCACGCGGGGCTCGGGGGAGCGCTTAGCGTTCTCCTCCTCGTTGTACTTGATACCCAGGGGGCCGAGGCGGTCCAGGACCAGCTTACGGAAGTCGCCGGAGTTCTCGCCGATACCTGCGGTGAAGATCAGAGCCTGTGCGCCGCCAACAACCAGGTTGTAGCCGCCGATGTACTTCATCAGGCGGTAGGAGGTCATGTCCAGTGCGAGCTGTGCGCGCTCATCGCCGGCCTGTGCAGCCTCAACGACCTTACGCATGTCGTTGGAGCCAGCCAGTGCGAGCAGGCCGGACTCCTTGTTCAGGATGGTGTCCAGGCGTGCGCCGTCAATGCCCTCACGAACCAGGATGGTGGTCAGTGCGGAGGGGTCGATGTCGCCGGAGCGGGTACCCATAATCAGGCCGGCCAGCGGGGTGTAGCCCATGGAGGTGTCGACGGACTTGCCGTCCTTCACCGCGGTCACGGATGCGCCGTTACCGAGGTGTGCCACGATGCCGTTGAACTTGTCGCGGGCGATGCCGAGCATGTCGGCTGCAACGTGGGAGACGTACTCGTGGCTGGTGCCGTGGAAGCCGTAGCGGCGGATGCTGTACTTGTCAGCCAGGTCGTAGGGGATTGCGTAGCGCCATGCTTCTTCGGGCATGGTGGAGTGGAACGCGGTGTCGAAGATGGCAACCTGCGGCAGGGAGGGCCACTTGTGCATTGCGGCGCGCATACCCTGAGCGTGTGCGGGGTTGTGCAGCGGTGCCAGCGGGGAGAGGTCGTCGATCTGCTGGACAACTTCCTCGGTGAGCAGGGTGGGGTGGGTAAACTTCTCCGCACCCTGCACCACGCGGTGACCGACTGCCTGCAGCTCGCGGCCTGCCAGGACGGGCTCAAGCTTCTCGGACATGATGTCGAATGCGACCTCGTGGTTGGGCACGTCGGTACCGATGTTTTCAACCAGGCCGGAGGCCAGCATCTGCTCTGCTTCGGGGAGGGAGGTGTCACGCACCTGGTACTTCAGGGAGGAAGAACCAGCGTTCACAACGAGAATAAGCATGAAAGTGTCTCTTTCGTAGTTTTCTTTTTCGCTCCATTCTCGCACTTTTCGGGCGTACGTGCGAGACAGCGGGTGCAGTGTCTTACGCCGCACTTCTGCGGGCGCCGCGCGCGGCGGGTTTGGTGGGGTTTTCTTTTCGGTCGCCGTGACCAAACCTCCAGCCACAGAACCTCACAAATGCTAAACTGACAGAGGTGCATCAAAAACTTGAAACTAGCACTAGCGGCCCTGAGTTGCTAGGTTGGCCGGATGGGCCCTGAGGATCTGCAGGTGGTGAAATATACAGAAGCCACCACGCTATCCGACTGGGCTTTTGCACACAAGGCACCCCCACAGGGTGCCTTTTCCTATACCCCCCTGCACCGAAGCAAGGGAACAAAACAACCACACCACCAACCACAACAGAAAGAACACCCATGATCAACACCAACCCCACCGCCCCCGCATGGATCACCCACACCGACCTCATCCAAATCGACGGCGGCCACTACATCACCTACCCCGACGACCTCGCCCTCACCCAAGCACTACGCACCGACATCGCCACCGCCCAAAGCATCAACCACCTCCTCGACAGCCTCACCACCGAACTCGCCGACGAAGAACCCCTCGACGAAATGATCACCCTCATCAACGAAGGCTTCGCCACCATCGGCAACTGGCAGGCCTTCCTCTACAACCTACGCCTACGCTGCATCGCCCTGTACAACCTGCTCAAGAAATACACCCCCGGCCAGTACGGCCGCTACCCCATCGACGCCGACACAAAGCAGGACCTACTCAACACCGCCATCGAACTAGCCGCCAAGGGCGAAGAGAAGGCAAACCACCTCACCAACAACGGCTACCAATTCCCCACTCTACCCGCCCCCGGCACCACCCTACGCGAACCCGATAACCGCGAAGTCGAAAACTACGTAGCCGCCCTCGATGATGAGGACATTCCCGCACAGTTCAAGCAGATGGCAGCCCTACGCGAACGCGTCTCCGACTTCGCACAAGAGCTCGACGAAGCCAAGGCCGCCAACACCGAAGTCCCCCAGGCGTTCGAGCTGAAGGAAGACGGCTCCTACTTCTCCAACGAAGAGGACTTCCAGCGCTGGATGGAAGAGTACTCCCCCACCCTGGCACGCGTCATCGCCCTAGAGCCGTCCTGGGCAGAGCCGAACTTCATCCCGATGCTCTCGCGTGCACTGGTGCCGGTGTACAAGGTGACTCGTGTGGAGCCGTTCATGCGTGAGGATATTCTCTCGCGTGCTCTGGCGTCGGTGTTGGCGTCGGTTGAGGATGCGGGTGTGCGTGAGTCCGTTCGTCGTGAACTGGCAAAGCGCACCTACTAACACCGGGTTCCGGTACGGAAAGAACAGCGGCTAAACAAACGGATGTCCGCCACCTCGCGGGGTGGCGGACATCCGTTTTTTATTGAGTTATCTCATGGCGCATATTTCATGGCACATATTTCACGGCGCATATTTCATAGCGCAGCCGGGTATCTCACCGGCGGGCTATAGCGCCCTGGCTAGGCGTCACGCGGAACAGTGATGATGCCAAACAGCTGATGCAGCTCCTCCGGATGCACCTCAAAATACCCGCGATCCGGGCCGCTAAACATGGAACTCTGGTTCCAGCCACAGCTCTACACCGCCAGGGATACCGAGAACTACAAGGTCCTCACCGTGTAGGCTGTGAACATTTACCACGCACGGTTGCCCAGCAGGCTTGAATGTCTCAGCTTCAAATCGATACGCCTGGACCCGAAAGCTTTCGTTCTCAAACCAGCATGCGTACATCACACCGTCGGGGCTCAATACAATCTCATCCGCCTCGGGTAAGTCCAGCGGTGTCGCCTCGCGGTCAGATGTGCACACACAGTGTGGCGCCGTACTCGTTCAGAAGTGCCACCGACGAATCGGTCCAGGCTATAGGTTTGGCCCTATAGATTCGCATTTCGTCCTCGATAGTTCTTGGAGAAAAAACGTAGTACTTGGGTCAGCTCACGCATCTAAATTCACCACTTCTTTGAAACAATCAAGGTTAGAGCGCGAGTGAAGGACAATCACAACCTGCTTGTCACTGCCCTCGATAGCGCACGCCATCGATTCGAGCTCAGCGCGCTCCTCTGACGGAGTGAGACCCTTCAAGGTCTCATCAAGCAACACAAGCCGGGCAGCGCCTTCACGTAACACGGAACGCGCAAGCATGAGCCCGCTCGAATTCGATGCTTCAGATGCGAACGGATCGATATCTGGTACGATTACCACTTCGCCTTGGGGGTACCGGCGGTATAGAGCATCAAGCATGACGGACTTCCCCGCGCCAGTTGGTCCAATCAAGGCAACCGTAGAACACCCAGAGTCAAGAACACTCTCAAGCAGAGCCAGGTCAGCAGACCGCACGGGCGGATAAGAACGGTCGGCCCGGTACTCTTCAAGCATCCGAACACGCTCCGCAGTCAAGCTGACTACACCAACCTGTTGCAGCGTCTCCACCGTAGATTGGATACCAGATGACAGAGTCACTGCAAAATATATTACGACCGCGGGAGCAACCACTGAGTTCGATCCTTCGACCATCAGTGCCAATACCACTGCAGAAACATTCAGTGACGACACAAGCAACTGAATCAGTCCCGTACGCAGTGCGTAGGCGTTCGCCAACTGAATCGAGCTGCTGACGTATGCAGCCTCCGAATGAGCGTAGGCTTCTTCTCCAGCCCGACGCAGCCCTGCACTGACGGGTGCAGCGTGTAAGCCAGCCTGGGCACCAACCACCCCGATGAAGTCACCTCGGCGATTGGCAGCCGTCGTCGAGGCAGGGAGAATCCACTTTGAACCCTGACGCATAGCAAGCATCGCTAGGGGTGCTACCGCCAACACAACGATTATGAACAGCGGGGCGCCAGCCACTGCGCCTCCGATGAGCATAAAGGTCTGTAGAATGACCATAAATACCGAACCCAGGGCGCTAGGCACCGACATCTGAAGGTCGGAGAAGTCTTCACCCATCCGCCCCATGACCGCACCGCTTGTTCTAGGACTAGCGAATCGATCAAGCCTCCGTATAATCCGGTCGTGCAAATCGCTCAGCCTAGCGATGGGAGCCCAGTAGAGCGCGCCAAAGAACATGACGGACCCAATAATTGCTGCCAGTGCGCAAGCAGCTGACACTCCAGCAACCTGAGCAGACAGCCCATCACTGTGAGCAATCGTCAATGCAAAAGCAACTTCGGATCCGCTCAAGAGTAGGGCGCCACACGTAATCCACACCAAATGCGGTCCAAACAACAACAGGGCCGATCGTCGGAATGTGGCACGCTTCGGCTCAGGGTCAGGAAGGTTCTGTCCCTCGCTCACATCCGTCGAACCAGCATCTACCCCCTTAGCTGCCCCGGGGCTATGAGCCTGCAACTCAAGAGGGTCTACCCTCACATCATTGCCGGGGGTGAAGGCACTCGGTACGTACTCCTCCGAGCTTGCCAGAAGTGTGCACGTTGGCACGCACTCTAAGATCCTCTCGGCAACAACTTCTCGTGTTACAGGATCAAGCGCTGCGAACGTATCGTCCAAAATTAGCCAGTCCGGTTTGTCTGCCAAAACGATAGCGACAGCAGCACGGTGTCTCTCTCCTGACGACAAGGTTGCTGCGTCTTGCCAGAACCGCCCGATCACATCCTCAGTGAGCCCCATATCTAAAGCGAGGCTAGTGAACCGGGATACCTGATGTGGCGAAGCAGAAGCTCGCCACGCTGACAACACCGAATGGGACACTTCCGGGTTGCGTGGTACGAAAGCAGAATTGGGGGTGGTCGCGGATGTGCGCAATGCTTCAGCGCGCTCAGACGTAGCTGCAAGCACCTCTCTAGAATTTGAAGGCTGCCCCACCAAGTCCTGCTGTTTAACCGTGCAATTTGGAGACGACTCGAGCTTGTCGAGCTCACGCATCATTGGCACAGCGAGCCGAATAACCCGATAGTTTACGATGTTGTTCTGCACCGCTGCGTACAGGTAGCGGGCTGCCAAAATAATTCCAACACCGAAACGAGCGGATGGCCAGAGCCATGCGCCGAGAACCGCAACCACAGCGAGCACCGCAGTTAGTGCTCCCCGTTCAAGGAATCCATTCAGGATCTGCAACGGGACTCGTCTGTGCAGAAGCTGCTCTTCGGTGTTTCGGATGCTAGCGACCTTGTCCAGGGCGGTACCCCAGCTGGGGATGCTTTGCCCTCGAGGCAGCGCGTTTGCTATACGCTGGATCCACTGCCTACGCTCTCCCTCTAGAGCGACGTACTGTTCCCATAGTCGGCCCACCAAGTTGATGAGACGGACGCTGACGAATACCAATCCAGTGATGAGCAACGCAGCGATTGCGCCGCTTGCACCATATAGCGCGAGCGAAGCCGCGAGAAAGGCAATAATCTGAACGGTTGAAACGGCGAAATCAACAACGAAGGCAAACTGGCTGATCTGTGCTGGGTATGTGAGAACATGCCCGTGAGCTTCCGGCGGATGGGATGACCTACCAAAGATGTCCCGGAAACGGCGGTATGTAAGCTGTCGAACCGCGATCGTGAGAATAAGCTCTTGGCGTTCCTTCACCCAGTACCCTAGGCTTTCAGCCAGGAAAGCGAAGATGAGTAACCAAATAGCACTGCCTGGGGTCCTCTCACCTGACGTTACCCAGCCGATACCTGCCGTAATCATCAGAGCCCCTGCAATATTCAGTAGGCCAGCGGTGAAGACGGTGAAACTCGTGCTCGTTGGCGCGAATACTAAAGCAAGCCAGCGGATCCGTCTCGGCAGGTTCCGCGCTATCCTTTGATAGCGCACATACAAGTGCTCGATGGACATATCTCTCAGATGCAGGCTAGGAGCGCTCTGTGCTTCGCCCCGTCGCTTGTGATTGATTACTATTACGTTTCTCCAGTCATTCGGTATTCGAGTTCAGGTGTACGGCCTCGTTAATAAGTTCGTCGTTCGGAAAACGGGCTTGGAGGTCGTTGAGAGCTACCTGGACATCTATGCTTGGGTCGAGCTCAACCGTGCGTCCTGCCTCTACCGCTGCTTCCTCAAAACGGCCCATATCGCTCAAGAACGACGCGAAATCCTGGTGGTATTCGGCGAACTCTGGATCCATCGCGATGGCCTCTCTGAACAGTCGCTCCGCCTCTTGAAGATTCCCCATTGACTTCACAACTCGAGCCAAATTCGATGTAAGCACTGTGTGATGCAGTCTATAATGAACAGCCAACGTCGGCTGAGATGTTGCCTTCTCGGGCATGCACCGAAAGAGGGTACGGGACAAATATACAATAATTTGACCAAAATCCAACATATAAGCGTGTCTGCCGGGCTCATCCCCGCGCATACAGGGAAAACCCGCCGCCTTACCAATAAGGTGGCGGACATCCACGCGTTAATGCCCTCATCAGGCATCTGTCCAAGGTGTTTTAGCGCCCTGACTAGGCGTCACGCGGCACAGTGATGATGCTGAACAGCTGATGCAGCTCCTCCGGATGCACCTCAAAATACCCGCGATCCGGGCCGCTAAACATGGAACTCTGGTTCCAGCCGCGGCGGCCAGCCCGCGCATAATCAAACCGGAAATTACTACGCGCCGCCACATGATCCATGAAAATGCGGGTCGCACGACCATTACCCTCACGGAAGGGATGCGCGTGATTCAGGTGCGCGAAAATCACGGCAGCAGCCTCCACAAACTCCTGCTGGTTCAGGCTCGCCCACTCCGTCGCACGGCTAGTAGTGAAAACGTAGTCGAGGTACCGGTCAATGCTCAAGGGCCCGCGCTGAACGCTCGCGAAAGCACTCACATCCTTAGACATGTCCACGGTGCGGTACTCCCCCGCCCAGTCGTACACGTCCTGGAAAAGGTAACGGTGAATAGCCTTGAAGTGCTCGGCGTCGAAGGTGTGGGCGATGAGCTCGGGGTTCTTGGTGAGCTCGTAGCCTCGTCGGGTGATGACGCGGTGCTCGTAGAGCGAAAGCGCCGCGGGGTCCTTGATGCCCAGCTTGTTCCGCATAACGTGCTGGTAGGGCTCGGGGTAGAAGTACGCCGCCCAGTTCTGCTGCTGGCTCATGGCTATTCACCCTCCCCTGCACTCTGCTGACCCGCGTTTTGGCTTGTCAGCACCTGGTGGGCGAGCGCCTTCGCTAGTGCTTGCCGGTCGTATTCTTCCGCGGTGATTCGCCCAAGCTCGTAGTCGATGAGTAGCGTGACGTCTTCGCGGGTGGGGTTGTCGCCCTCAAGCCAGGATGAGGCGAGGGGCTGCATGACGTTGCGGCGCTGCTCTTCGGTGAGCGGCTCGAATAGTTCGGGGTAGCGCAGGTGCAGGTCAAAATGATCTGACACTGTATGTTCCTTTCTTGACCTTCACAGGTCGGCCCCACGGTCGGGTTGTGAGGGTGGGAGGTGACGGTTAGCTGAGGTGCAGACCGTATCTCGGTTCGTCGAGCAACACCTTTGAACCGGCACGCCAGTACACCGGTTCGTACCAACGGGTGTTGTCGAAGACCCGCAGGGTGTCCACAGAGGAGGCGAGCACCTGCAGGTTCGCGTGGGAGCTGTCGTAGCGGCGGCGGATATCTGCCTCGTCAACACCGTGCCCACCCTTGGTAACGCGGGCGGCGACCCGGTCCACGGCGGTGTCGGCGCTGTTGAGCGTCACGTACAGTAGGGTCACCTCGTACCCTTGGGCGTGGGCGCGGTCGATGAGGTTCTGGAAGGATTTGGCGTTACCCGCAAGGGTGGTTTCCTGGTGGATGGACTCACCGGCCGCGAGCGCTTGACGCAGGTTCTGCACAGTGTCTCGCATGGCGCGGGCGGCGTCGGCGGGGTTGCGCCAGTCGCCTCCTGCAGCGCGGAGTATCTCATCGGCATTGAGGCGACGGGTGGCGCCGAAAATCTGCGGGTTGGTGCGGTAGAGGGTGCTCTTCCCGGCGCCGTTGACCCCGCCGATGATGATGTACTGGGGCTTCATGTGCGGCTCCTTAGACTGCCTAAACGGCTTAGACGACGAAGTTCTCATCAGCGAGAACGATGCGCTGCTTCTGCTGCAGGGAGTAGGTCTGCAGGGCAAGGTAGAAGCGGCGTTTTTCTTCGTCTTCTTCGGCTTCGATGAGCGGGGTGAAGACCTCTGAGCTGTTGTCTACGAGGTACTTGTGGAGCGCATCAAAGTCGGGGGTGCTGTCTTCCACGGTTATCCCCTTTCCGGAAGGTAGTCGACGGGCTGGTACTGCTCGATTTCGTTGGGTTCGGTGGAAGATTTTGCTTCTTGCGACCTCTGCTTATTGAGGGCGCGCTCCAGAACCTGCTTTCGGTATTCTTCCCAACTGATGCGGCCTAGCTCTAAATCAATAAGACGAGCAATCTCTTCGCGACTATGTTCGTAGCCATCAAGCCAGGAAGAGACAAGAGGGTCGATGACGTTGCGGCGTTGCTCTTCGGTGAGTCCTTCAAACAGGTCTGGGTAGCGGTCAGGAAGGTCAAAATACTCTCCCATGAGTGTTCTCCTTGCAGGTGGTTGGTGGTGGGAGCCGCCCACTACCCCGTGGGCGGGCTCCCTCTAAGCTACTTATTTTTGAAGGCGGTGTTTTACCTAGTCGGCAGGCTTTTCCGCTGCCTGCTTCTTCTCGCGTCGGCGGCGACCCCACTCCCCAAATTCGGGGCGGCTCGTGTACTCGGTATTCCACGCCTCCGCGGTCGCCGGCAATCAAATTCTCTTATTGCTGTGCGACATAAAATCGGGCTCGGGCAGCTCGCCTCGGCGGAGCAGACCCGCAGGGGTCATACCCAGAAAACGCGCCATTTCATTGACGCCTACAATCAACATGCGATCCATCAGATAGGCCCTTTCGTTAGTTTTCGCTGCGGTGGCGACGGATATACCATGCGCATGCATGGAGTACAACTGCTAGTGCAAGCATTCCGAAGGTAATAGCGGATACGACCGGGTAAGTCGGAAGCGATACTACTGCGCAGATAATGGCGATAGCGTAGGGAAAAACAGTATGCAGAGTTTTCATCTTGTGATGCTTATGATGCTTAGAAAGTACCGGCTCTTCCCGATATTTCCCTCGCAGCTTCACCTTTCATTGTGTGGCTGGTTAGTGCGGGGTGCCTCTCCCATACTCTTGGGAAGCACCTCGTATATTCCAGCCTAACCCAGTTACCGAAAACAGGTACCGCCCGCGGTCATTCTGAGGAAGGTGCCACCAAAATGACCATTTACGTTGCTAGAGATTCCCGTGCTTGGTAGCCTTGAGGTACAAGTTAAAACCTGTCTCGTACGCTCTGCAGCTGTGTAGCGTTGCTTGCCATGTACGGTGAGTTCCTACCGAATCTTATTCCGAGTAGGGGGTGGAAAGGATGGGGCTACGAAGGGAAGCCTATGCGGCCGAATTCGTGGACCTTGTCATGGATATGAGGCGTGGTCCCAGTAGGGTAGCGCCTCATAACGCTTTAAGGGCGATTTCTCACCGGGTTCGCCTTTTCTATTCAGCCTTTTCTGGTTCTGCGCGCTTCCAACGCCGGAAGCCGCGCGTACAGAAAACCGCATATGTAGCTTTCTGTATTTCTGTATCGCGTTCCCCTCACCAAACCTACAGGGTGAATCCATCGAGAGAGGAAACTATGTCAACACCAACCACCCACACCAACAACTCCAACAGCTCCAAGACCCCCGAAGAGGCACTGCAGTTCGTTGAGGCTGGCATGAACCTCGCAGGGCACGTCATCACCGACCCCCACCTCCAGGAGCTCCTGCGCCAGCTGGCACACCACGAAATCTCTTTCGAAGAGTACGATGCAGCCACCACCCGGCACATTATGGGTCGCGCGTAATGGTGAAGCACTACGAGTGGGGCGACTACTACATCCCCGGAACGCACGTCCTCCGGAACCTTTTCACCAGCCCCGGAAAACCATACGGTGAAACTGACCCCGTCAAACTCAAGCAGCTCGAAGAGTCCAAGGTGAGCGGCCGCATGCTCTTATTGGCTCAGCAGCCTATCCGCGGCAATTTTGATTTTGCCCATATGAAAGCGATTCACGGGTTCCTCTTTCAGGACGTGTACGAGTGGGCTGGTCAGGAACGTACCGCCCCCAGTTTTTGGGATCCGCGCATGAGCAAGGAGGGGCACCGGTATTTCCCGGCAGGTGACCCAATGCTGGAGCAGGCGAACCGGCTCTACCGCGGGTTGGCGGCTAAGAACTACCTGGCGGGTCTTTCTCGTGAGGAGTTTGTGCGTGAGTACGCTGAGCTGTGGAATGAGCTGAATGTGGTGCATGCGTTCCGTGAGGGCAATACGCGCACCCAGTTCGTGTTTTTCAGTCAGCTTGCTGAGCATGCCGGGTACCGTCTGGTGCCTGCCGCTTTTGAGGTGGCGGCGGGTTTGCGTGATGAGTTCGTGGAGGCGCGTTTTGAGGGTCAGGACACCGGCAGGAGCACACGCCTTGCGGAGGTGCTGACGCAGGCGATTGCTGAATAGCCTAATGACCAAACGGGCCGCATCCCAAGCACGAGAGTGCTAACGTGATTCTTTAGGGGAGCTAACCGCGCCTCTGTGTATCTGTGCAGAGCGCTTCAGTCAAGGAAACCCACCGATAATTACCTCACCTCCACTGCCGGAGGTGGGCCTGCAAACAAACCAGCACATCGAGAAAGGAACATCCAATCATGACTTCAGATAAGGAAATGCCCGACTACGAAAAGAACCCGGAAAACTTAGATTCCATCCCCCTCAGCGAGCTGCTCAAGAACTCTGATAAAGTCTTCTCGAAAGTCTTAGATGCAGAGTTCGACCCTCTCCTCATCACCCAAAACAACAAACCCACTTGCGCTCTTGTATCACTCTACGATCTACCGCTAATTACAGGTGCCGTTAACAATCCGTTCCTCGAAGCCTCACGCTTCGAAGAGCCATCAGCCTCTGAAATTTCAGAAAGTAATATTCCCTCACACCCCTCTTTTGATGCGATTGCGGCAGACCTCGAGTCAGGATCTGCACACGAATCAGGGAACCTCTCAGACGTACGCGAGTGCTCCGACAGTTCATGTGAGCAAGACTCAGAAACGGTATTTCCCAACATGGGTGAGTTTGTACACTCGTGGCTATTACGGGTAATTAACCGCACAGTCGATAATCAGAACACTTTCTGGTGTTCTGAGTGGTGGAAGCACCCAGAAGCAGTATGCCGGTTAGACACATTGTGGCGGTCTTGGGAGGAAGAACGCAACAACATGTCGACCTTTACGAATTGGTGGCGTGATCGGCTGGATTACCACATGTCGGTGCTCATGTCTCCGACTGGCCCGTTCCGATACTGCAGTGACGGCTTCCACGACTCTGCCAGCTATGCGCGAGATGCGTTCCCGATTAAGGAACCGCCAGCGGGTCTCTTCGACATGCTGGGTTAACCAGCAGAAAGGCGCGCCTAAGGGGTGCGACTTTTGCCGTGTTCTACTCTCTCTTCATGAGAGAACGACCGCCCGCTCAGCGCCCTAGCGGCAGGCGTGATAGGGTAAATCTGACACCTGCACCGGGGCACCGACAGTCCATCCGGAATCACCGATTCCACTCTGGATTGGCACGCGGAGCCTCGCGCCGTCTTCACTCACTCCACACTCTACGAAAGCAGCCCCCGCACCAAGGGGCCGGGCCACGCCACGTTCCCACCGCTGGGAGCGCAAAGATTGGAGACACGTTGCAGCAAACACCCCATTCGAGCATCCCACGCGGAGTTTACGTCTTCCTCTACATCCTCGGCCTCATCGTCCTCGCCATCTTGCTCTTCATGGTGCCGCGAGGTGGAGCCTCCCCGGTCGAGCATCTAGGCTCCCCCAATCAGGCTGCGGCCGAACCCGGAACCTGCGGGGCCGGCGCATCCGCAGACAAGACCGTTCTGAAGACCGCACCGACGGACACCCAGTGGGTGACCACCGAATCGGGATGGATAGGCCCCGTCTCGCAGACCGCGGGCCCCGTCGTGGAATCCCCGATTCGTAGCTGTTTTGAGCACTCGGCGCAGGGTGCCCTGTACGCATCCGCGTGGGCACTCATCCACGTCAATGACAGCCCGGAGGCGTACCTGCCGACCGTCATCGGCCCCGGCGCGGAGCAAATCACCAAGGACCGCCTGCAGGACACGACGACCCGCACCGTCGTACGCATCATGGGGTACCGCTACATGTCGTACACCCCGGAACGCGCCGTCATCCGTATTCTTTTCCAAACTCCGTCAGGCACCTACCGTTACTTTGAGACGACCATGGAGTGGCACAACGGCGACTGGGCCCTGTGGGTACCCGCCGAGCAGCCGCAGGTGACCGACGAATTCGCCAAGGACAAGTACGTCACCTGGACGGCCGCGTAGGTTCCTCACGTTCGCCGCACCGCACGAGTAGCACGCAGATACACACTTTTACACTACGAAAAGGGCACCCCGATGTCGCAGACCCCCATGTCGGCCAGTAGTCCGGCTCCCATCCCAGCCCCCTCCACCAACTCGCCGATTCCTCAAGAACAGATGCATCAGCGTCAGGACCTGCTGGAGCACCTCCGCCAGGTCAAGCAGCTGGTGGATCGCGCCGCGCCCTGGGCCGATTCGATGAAGAGCGCGCAGAAGGCATACGTTGCCGCCGTACCTGAGCCCCCTCGGATTAAGCTCAAGCGGCTCTTCATGGCCTGTTTTAAGCTGATTCCGTGGACGTACATTGCCAGCTCCATCATCATGCTGATCGCCTATCTACGCTACCTGTACGCCAACCCGCAGATTCACTCGAGCGATATTCCGTGGCACACCATTCACGTGCCGGCGATTGTCTCGGCGATTGTGATTGCGGCTCTCTGGTGGTCGCTGATGTACTTTGTCGCTTACCCGCTGGCGGCGGCGAAGGTTGAGAGGGAGAACAACAAGCGTCGGGCGCATAACGACTCTGTGTGGAGCGACTATGAGGAGCCGGCCATCGCCGAGCTTTCGAAGGTGCACAACGAGTACATGGAGCGTTTCTCCCACTGGTTCCCGGAAGACTACCTGTACCCGAACGCGGCGGACACCCTGTACAAGTACGTTCGCCAGGGCCGCACCTACACCCTGCAGGAGGCGCTGAACCTGTACGAGCAGGAGAGGCACCAGCTGTGGGTGCGCCTGAGCATGGAGGAGCAGGCCCGCGAGACGCGAATTCACAACGCTATCGTGGAGGACATGATGGACAAGCAGCTGTACGAGCAGCGCAGGGCCAACGTTCTGCTATCCGGCATTTTGGTGGCGACTACGGCTACGGCGGTGGCCGCCTCGGCCCCCCGCCATCACTACCACTACCACTACTAGGCGCTACGGAAAGCAGCAAGCTCTTCACGGGGAGGGGACGCACTCCGGTGCGGCCCCTCCCCTGTTTCTTATGCTCGTGGGCTATTCTTCGTCGTCATCAACGGCGGGCAAGCCCAGCAGGGCGGTTCCCTCCTCGGTGAGGGACCAGCGCATCGTGCGGCCAGCCTTCACACCCTCAACAAAGCCAAGCCCCTGCAGCAGTTTGAGCCTATTGCGCAGAGTCGGCGCCGTAACGCCCAGCGCCTCCTGCAACTCGGTCGAGGTAGGCGCAACCGGCGCACGGAAAATCTGCACCTGCCCCAGCAGGTACAGCAGCCGCAGAACATCATCAAGCTTCTTCGAAGTCAGCCCGGGGGTGCCACCCGTCCAGGTGCGGTTGCCCTCCAGCTCAGCGATACGCCTGCCAAGGGCACGCCACGCACGGTCGCGTGACTCCAGTTCGTCTACCAGGTGCTCCTGAGCCTGCTCGATCAGCCCCAGAAAAACATGCAGAAAACCGGTCACCTCACCGTAGTTGAGGGGTTCTTCCGCCGCGCTAAACGCCTTGTAGTAGCGGCTCTTCTGAATGTTGAGCGTGCTCGGCAGGGTGAGGGTCGTCAGCCGGGTGAGCGTCTGCCCCAGGTGGGACACCAGCAGGTACCTGCCCAGGCGGCCGTTGCCGTCGTAGAAAGGGTGCGTGTACTCCACCATGAAATGCGCGGCGATTGCGGAGAATAGCGCCGGCACGCTCGGGTTGAGGGCGTGGTCAAGCGCCGCCTGCACGTTGGCGATGATGGTTGATTCGCTGTCGGGGGCGCGGTGAATTTCGCGGGTGTTGTCGTGAATAACCACGGGTTTGGTGCGGAATAGAACCCCGTCTGGGCGGTCTTCTTCGGTGAGGTGCCCTTCGAGTAGCGTGTCGTAGAGGCTGCGCACCTGCTCAACTGTGGAGGGTGGGCGTCCTGCCCCCAGGTCTTTGAGGAGGTTCACGAATTCGACGGCGCGCTTAGCGCGGGGGTCCTCACTGTCGCCGGAGGTGAGCGCCTCAGAGATGAGCTGCCGTGTGGTGTGCACACCTTCGATACGGTCGGACGCCACGATACTGCGTACTGCCAGGTCAGAGAGGTAGCTCTGCATGGCGATGCTGGGCAGTTGGGAGCTCAGCTGTTCGATATGCCGTTCACGGCGCATGATGCGTTCAAAGGCTGCGAGTGCGGTACGGTCTGCCAGGTAGAACAGGGGGTGCTCCCCTACCGTGAATTCGTTGAGGAGGTAGGTGGAGTGGCCGTTACGGCGAGCCTGCAGTTCGGTTTGTGCGGCGGCTTTGCCGCGTTCGTGGAAGATGCTTTTGAGGGTGCGGTACCTTGTGCCGGTGGTGTTCACGTGTGCCCTCCTTGATGGTGTAAAAAATCGCGGTTTTTTTCATTATCCTCCTGATTTTCAGGAAATAGTGAAAAAATCCGCGATTTCTTTCATAATCCAGGTCACATGGTGATAGTTTGCGGGCGAGCACCTGCGGGATATTTGCATGCATGGTAGGGTTACTTCTAACACCGATAACCACGTGCCGCCGTGTTTTTGCATCTTGCAGTCCTCGACGTTGCGCTCTGGCTCAGAGGCGTTCTGCGGTACCGTATACTCTCATCACTCATTCAATCCCCCCCCCCGCCCGGGGGCAGGGCTATCTGACGCACCCCGGATGCGGGGTCTACGTATTTTGGAGATTGTTATGGAGAACAAGGGCGGAGTCACTATCCCCCGCTGGGCGCTTGCTGTCGCTGTCGCTGTAGTTGCCCTACTGGTCTTACTGGTCATAGTTCTTATCCCAGGCGGTAAAGACTCAAACCCCGTAGCAGCAGGCTCTTCCAACAATACGGAGCAGTCACAGCCCGCCTCCTCTAGCACTGCAGAGCCCTCCATCTCAGCACTAGCGGCAAGCAGCTCAGCGAGCACCAACCACCGTGCAGTATGCGATGTGAAGGTTCCGACGGGTAAAGAATTTTCTGCGGATATTCCTTCTGACTACACTTGGGAACAAATGACGGATGGTGTCCACTACCCGGTATCTAAAATTTATGGTCCGACCGTGCGTCAGGGTCGCCTGGGTCAGTGTTTCGCACACAATCCGACAGGTGCAGCTATGTCCGCCATTAATGCAATGGTTGTCCTTGGTAATAGCGAAATACCAGCTGAGGCTCGTCGTGCTATATTCTCTAGCCGCTACAATGGCAAGCCCGATCCTTGGGAAGATGGAGAGTCCAGTAATTCGGATGATGATATGTCTGACTATGTATCGGTTATTTATGCCTACAGTATCCAGGGATACTCTACGGAGCGTGCCACGGTGAAGGTCTACATGATGGCACAGAAGCAGGGCGGATCAATCAGCATCGGTTGGGTTCCCATCCGCATGGTCTGGGAGGACGGCGATTGGCGTTTTGACTCAGAAAAGTCAGAGACTAAAACGAACATACTGATGGATGAATCTGATGATCCTTCACAGCGATTCACTATCGGCAAGGAGAAATTCGCTGAGTGGGGATTCAAGCGCTAACCAGCAAACGCGCAGTAGCCTACTCACCAACAAATCTTGTGTCTCTCCGAGGAGAGAAACTACTCGACACTCCCCTTTCTATCACTCACTCAGACTCTGCTCTAACCAGAGCAGAACCTAAAAATGTGCCCTTAGCTAGGGCAAAAGATTGGAGATTGTTATGGAGAACAAGGGCGGAGTCACTATCCCCCGCTGGGCTTTCGGACTAGCAGCAGCTGTCGTAGCCCTCCTCGTTGTACTGGTCATCGTGCTCATTCCGCGCGGCGGCGATAATTCCAATACCTCCGCCGCAGGCGGCTCTAACGGTGTAGCTCAGTCGAGCTCCGCCGCAGGTAACTCGAATGGCGCGGCTCAGTCGAAGTCTACGTCGACGGTAGCGGCAGGCACCTGTGGCGCTGGCGCCTCAGACGACCAGGCGGTACTAGACGCAGCTCCCAAGGACACCGCATGGGTAACCACCGATGCTGGATGGACTGGCCCGGTGTCGAAGACTGCTGGCCCTATGGTTAACTCGCCGATTCGTAGCTGCTTTGAGCACTCTGCTGAGGGCGCACTCTACGCATCTGTCTGGGCGACTATTGAGGTTAATGAAGCGCCTGAAGCGTATGTCCAGACCGTTGTGGGTCCTGGTGCCGACGCATTCCGTGAGAGCCGCCTCAAGGACACTAAAACCCGCACTGTGGTCCACGTCGCCGGCTACCGTTATGTCTCGTACACTCCTGAGCGCGCGACTGTGCGTGTGTTGATGAAGATTCCCTCTGGTTCGTACCGCTCTGTAGATATGGTGATGGAATGGCATGACGGCGACTGGCGCTATTGGGCTCCCACGACTCCCTCAGTAGTTAACAGCGCCGACCCTGACGACTTCATCACCTGGGAAGCCTAAAACCTAACAGCCTACACGGGCAATAAAACGCGGTGGGGCACGACCTTTCAAAAGGTCGCGCCCCACCGCGTTCATATGTTCAAGCCCTATCTATGAGCTATCCGCTAGACACCGCCTCCGTCAGAAGAAGTCAATGTCAGGGAGGTCCGAAAACATATTGACGAAGAGCTCGTACGTGCCCAGCACAAAACGCTCGCCGCCGTCCTCCACCTCGCTATCAGCCCGCGAATACGTGAAAAGACCACCAATAATCTTCACACCAAAGAAATACAGCCCAACAGCCCCAAGGGCCAGAGCCACAAAAGGCATCACCAGCATGACTACAAAGTGAAGAATCACGTTATCAATCGAGCTGCCAAGCAGCACCAGGCCAACAATGACGACCCCCATCACCACCAGGCACACGGGCACGCTCACAACGTACATGCCCCAGGCGGTAATACGCAGAATGGTCTTCCAGAAGCCGCGCCGCGGCTTCTCCTGCAGATAATCTGCGGGATGCGGAAGATACGTATGCTGAAGTGCCGGCTGGTTGCTCATAGGTGGTTGTCTCCTGACGTACTCGGTGTATACATCAACATTCCCGAGAATACGCCACCCACCTGGGCGATTCCTCAAAACGGGCGCGAGCAAGCAAACCACACCTGTTAGAGCACGTCCGGGTGGACCGCCACCTCCACGGCGGCAGGCAACACCCGCGCACTAATGCGGTGCGCCGACGGCGCCGGGTCGCCATCCACCTCAACCGGCTGCGCACCATCCGGGAACTCCAGCACCACCTCGGACCCCACCAGGTGGCGAATCACCGGTAGCTCAACGCGCGGCGAACCCAGAATCGTGCGACGCATCACCTTCGCCATCAGCAGGCCCCACTCCACCAGGTCACGCGGAGACGCCACAATCACCTCAAGCTTGCCGTCGTGCACATCCGTCATATCCGCCAGGCGAATACCGCCCTGCAGGCGACCGCAATTCGCAACCAGCACCGAACGCATGGGCAGGATGCGAGGCTCCCCACCGTCCACGCTGATGCGCACCGGATGCGACCTGCCCAGCATATGCTTCATGCCGGACTGTACGTATGCAACCCAGCCGAACTTCGCCTTAATCTCCTCGTTCGTGTCGTTCATGACCAGCGCATCAAAGCCGGCACCACTCATTACAAAGAACGTGTGTTCGGTTTCTTCGCCGGGGGCGCTCGTCGTCGTCATCTCAATCGCATCAACGGCCTGACCTGCACCGTTGAGCGCAATATCAATACACGCCGCCACGTCACTGACCGGAATATACAGGTTACGCGCCAGCAGGTTACCGGTGCCCATCGGCAGAATACCCAGGCGCGGCTTGCGCCCCTCGTGATGCGCCAGCGCCGCCGCCACGGCACGCACCGTACCGTCACCACCTGCGGCAATCAGCAGGTCAACGCCCTCGGCAATCAGCTCGCGGGCGGCCTCTGAGCCGGGCTCGTCCACGCGGGTGGTGCGCACCAGCGCCTGCGGGTGGCCGTTCGCCGCGAGGATACGTTCCAGAATCTCGACGGTGGCCGCGGCACCCGGCTTGCTCGGGTTGTACACCAGGCCCACGTGACGGCTGGGGCCGGCAGGCAGGGTCGGCAGAACGCCGAAGGGCGCACCCAGCTCGATAGCGCGTCGGCGCGCCTTCTTGCGGGCACCAGTGGCGGAGGCGGTCAGCGCCGCCGCCGCAGAAACACCAAGGAGTTTACGGTAAAGAGGCATAGTTCTTAGACTACCTGCCCACGCAAAAACCCGCCCACCGGTTACGCGGTGAGCGGGTTTTCGACCGAGTTTGAGATTATTCAGCGGCTACTGCCGGGATAACCTCGGCACCACCCATGTAGGGGCGCAGAGCTTCGGGGATTACCACAGAACCGTCAGCCTGCTGGTGAGTCTCCAGGATGGCTACCAACCAGCGGGTGGTTGCCAGGGTGCCGTTCAGGGTTGCCACGGAGCGGGTGCGGCCCTTACGCACGTTGCCTGCCTCGTCCACGGTGTCCGGGGTGCGCTCGCGGATGTTCAGGCGGCGCGCCTGGTAGGTGGTGCAGTTCGAGGTGGAGGTCAGCTCGCGGTAGGTGCCCTGGGTGGGGACCCACGCCTCGCAGTCGAACTTGCGGGCTGCGGAGGTGCCCAAATCGCCTGCGGCGGTGTCGATTACGCGGTATGCGAGGCCGCAGCGCTGCAGCATTTCCTCTTCGAGGGACAGCAGCTTCTCATGCATCTCTTCTGCCTGCTCGACGGGGCAGTAGACGAACATTTCAGCCTTGTTGAACTGGTGCACGCGAATGATGCCGCGGGTGTCCTTACCTGCGGAGCCAGCCTCGCGGCGGTAGCAGGAGGACCAGCCGAGGTACTTCTTCGCGCCCTTCTCGAAGTCGAGAATTTCGTCGGTGTGGTAGCCGGCGAGCGCCACCTCGGAGGTGCCAACCAGGTACAGGTCGTCGCGTTCGAGGCGGTAGATTTCGTCGTCGTGCTTGACGTTGAAGCCGGTGCCGTTCATGATTTCGGGGCGTACCAGGGTGGGGGTGGTCATCATGGTGAAGCCGTGCTCGGTTGCGAGGTCGAGCGCCATCCACATGAGTGCCTGTTCGAGGCGTGCTACCTGGCCCTTGAGGAAGTAGAAGCGTGCGCCGGAGACCTTTGCGCCGCGTGCCATGTCGATGCCGTCGACGAGTTCGCCGATTTCGAGGTGGTCGCGCGGTTCGAAGCCTTCGGTGGTGAAGTCGCGGGGGGTGCCGACTTCCTTGACGACTACGTAGTCGTCTTCGCCGCCGACGGGTACGCCGTCGATGATGAGGTTTTCGATGCTGCTGATTAGTTCCTCGTATTCGGCGGTTTTTGCTTCGGAGGCTGCCTTCGCCTCGTTGACGCGGGCTGCCAGTTCCTTGGCCTGTGCGACGAGGGCGGGCTTTTCTTCCTTGGGTGCCTTTGCAACCTTCTTGCCGAAGGCGTTCTGTTCGGCGCGCAGGTTCTCGTATTCGCCGATGAGTGCGCGGCGTGCGGTGTCGGCTTCGAGGATGCGGTCGACGTGGGTTTCGTCCTTGCCGCGTGCTCGCTGGGAGGCGCGGAAGACGTCGGGGTTTTCGCGGAGGAGGTTAATATCAATCACTGTTTTATCCTACCTAATCTTGCGGTGGGTTGTGGGCGGGGTTTGCGCTGGTGGGGCGCGGGTAGGTGCGGGGGTGTCTAGCGGCGGGCGGCTGGTGGTGCCGCCGAGGGTGTTGCTAGTGGCGCTGCAGGTGTGCGGGACGGCCGTTGGGGAAGAGCGACTCGACCCATTCGTGTGCGGCATCGAAGGAGCCGTCGGAGTGAATACTGTCGACTTCGGTGTTTTCGTGGTCGGCGCGCGGGTAGGAGCCGAGGAATTTCAGCGTCGGGGAGACGCGGTGCAGGCCGCGCAGTGCATCGCGCATGCGTGCCTCGTAGATGTGGCCGTCGGCGTCGATGCTGAACGAGTAGGAGCCCATGCCTTCGCCGGTGGGGCGCGATTCGATGCGGGAGAGGTTCACGCCGCGCACGGAGAACTGTTCGAGCAGTTCGAGCAGGGCGCCGGCGCGGTTGGCGGGCAGCGGCACGGTCAGGGTGGTCTTGTCGGAGCCGGTCGGTTCGGGGATGTCGGCGGTGCGGGAGAGCAGCACGAAGCGGGTTACGGCGTTCTTGTTGTCGCCGATATTGTCCTGCAGTACGTGCAGTTCGGGGTGGTAGTTCAGCAGCGCCG
>FLSE01336533.1_pt1 | contig 31454 bp, 23 predicted proteins | sample 1550461 | NCBI WGS metagenome assembly FLSE01 (sample SAMEA4031758, study PRJEB14383) | metagenome | biome: human; feature: oral; material: saliva | place: Philippines | collected 2014 | reverse complement strand
GTCAAGCTGGACGGCAAGGGCTTCACGCCCCGCGTCTCGAAGGGCGACATCGTCAAGCGTGGCGATGTCCTGGCTGAGGTCGATTGGGACGTCATCCGCGAGGCCGGCTACGACACCATCACCCCGATGGTCGTGACGAACAAGAAGAAGTTCGGCGAGGTCACCCCGGCTGCTCCCGGCCCGGTTGGAATCTCTGACACGGTTGTGACGGTGGTTCCCAAGGAGGCCTGAGCCTCTTCGGAGTGACTCCTCGGGTGGGCGGCACCAGCATCGCGCTGGTGCCGCCCACCCGTTGTTTGTCGTCGCTGGAACCGTCTCTTCCGCACGCTAACCCGCTGATCTGAACGTGGGCGAGGGTGCCCACGTGCGGAATAGCAGGCCCACGTGCGGAAGAGGGACCCATGTGCAGGAACATGGGCGTGCCAGTCGATGGCCTCATACGCGGAAGGCGATGAAGATACGGGAGAGGTTCCGTCACCGCGAGGCCGAAACGGCTCATGGAGAGAGGGAGCGCCCCAGCTGGGGCGCGATGGACACGCGGAAGATGGTGACAGGCGGTGTGGGTCTGTTGCCGTGGCACGAAGACCGGAATGCGAGCTATAGGCTGAGGGAACGCCCCTGAACCAGTGTGCCCGCAAACTCGAGCGTCGGAGAGGAATTATCCCCGGCCTCGTCGATGGGACGGGGGAGCATACCCCTCATTTGCCCGAGGAGGATGTCGACAGCCGCGCGGGCAATCTGCGCGATGGGTTGACGGATAGTTGCTAGGTGAGGCAGGGCGCGGCGCATCGTTTCAGTGCCGTCGAAGCCGATGACGGACAGGTCGCCGGGTACGGACAGGCTGCGGGAGCGCGCCCACTCGAGGACTTCGGCGGCGGCCAGGTCGTCGGTGGCGAAGACTCCGTCAATGGGAGCCTGGGCGCGCGCCTCGTCGAGGCTGCCCTGCACGAGCGCGAAGCGCTGCGGGATCGGGGTGTCGAAGGGAACCGTGACGATTCGGGGTTCGAGTCCGGCGCGCGCGACCTCGGCGCGGTAGCCGGCCTCGCGCAGGTTGCGCGGCCCCGAGCGGGAGGTCAGGAGGAGCGGATGGCGTCGGCCTGCCTCGATGAGGGCGCGCGTGGCCATGGCACCTGCGTCGCGGTTCGCGCAGCGCACGTTGGGGATCGATGGGCTGAGTTCGCGGTCGATGGTGACCAGGGGCATACGGATCGTGTCGTATTCGTTGAGTCCCTCGTTGTGTGCGCCGGAGATAATGCCGTCGACGCGGTTACCCACGAGCAGGGACAGGTATTCGCGTTCGCGCTCGGCTCGGCCCATCGAATTGCAGATGAGGATGCGGTATCCGGCTTCGGCCAGCGCGTTTTCGACCTCGACGGCGAGTTCACCGAAGAACGGCAGGGAGACGGCGGGCACGATGAGGCCCACGGTCTGGGTGCTCTTGCCGTGGAGGGCGCGCGCCAGTGAGTTGGGGCGGTAGCCCAGGGTGGCGATGGCGTCGGCGACTCCGCGCTTGGTCTTTTCTGATAGGTAACCCCGGTTGTTGAGGACTCGCGAGACGGTCGTCGGGCTAACGCCGGCGAGCTGGGCGACGTCGGCCAGCGTAGGTTCGCGGGAACTCATGCTCGCTTTCCTTTCGTTGATACCTTTCTAGTCTAGTCGGTGAGCGCGCCGTGGGCCTGGTCTCTCACGGACGAGGCCGTGGCGTGTTCCGTGGGTGGCGCTCGGTAGTGCGGGGTACGGGGGAGCGTGACGGATGGTTTGTTGGCATTTATGAGGGTGATTCATCCCATCTGGCCGCGTGGTGAAATCGAGTTTTCAAATCAGTGCACTACGTCATAGTATGGGCCGTACGGGTCCCCGTGTCTCACGATGGACATGCCCGCATTCGAAAGGAACGACTATGATTTCCCGCACCGTTGCAATTGGTTCCTCTGTTGGCCTTCATGCACGCCCCGCTTCCGTCCTCGCCGAGGCCGTGGATGACTCCGGCGTCGAGGTCACCATTGCGTTTGATGGCGAGGAGGCGGACGCTGCGTCGCTCCTCGAGATCATGACGCTGGGTGCCAAGCACGGCGACGTTGTCACCCTGTCCACCGAGGACGACGGCGCGGGCGAGGTGCTCGACTCGCTCGTCGCGCTGCTCTCGCGCGATCTCGATCAGGAGTGAGCTGATGGCGACGCACGACGTTCTGCACGGTATCGGTGTTTCCGCCGGTACCGCTGCTGCGCCCGCCGCGATCGTCCAGCCTGCGCCCGGCGTTGACACGTCGGAGCCGGGCAGCGTTGATGCTGCAGCCGACGGCGCGCGTGTCCGTGAGGCGCTCGCGGCTGTTTCCTCGCGCCTGAGTGAGCGCGCGGCAAAGGCGCCGGAAGAGACGAAGGCGATCCTGAAGGCCACGGCTCAGCTCGCGGGCGACCGCGGTCTGGCCAAGGCTGTCGATAAGAAGCTCAAGAAGGGCCTGGGTCTGACGCAGGCCGTCCATGACGCGGTCGAGGACTACGCGCAGATGCTGCGCGGCCTGGGCGGCTACATGGCGGAGCGCGCGACCGACCTGTACGACGTGCGTGACCGTGCGATCTGCGAGCTGCGTGGTCTGCCCGAGCCGGGCGTTCCCGCGTTTGAGGGGACAGTCATCCTGGTGGCCCGCGACCTGGCTCCCGCCGAGACCGCGACGCTGAACCCGGAGACCGTTCTGGGCATCATTACCGAGGTCGGTGGCCCCACGTCGCACACTGCGATTCTGGCTGCTCAGCTGGGTATTCCCGCGATCGTCAAGGCCGAGGGAATTATGAATGTCGAGGAGGGCACGATGCTGGCCCTCGACGGCGGCGTCGGCGAGGTCATCATTGCTCCTACCGAGGACGAGGTTACCCTGCTCAAGGAGCGTTCGCTGCGTCGTGCGCAGGCGCTGGCTGGCTCGACCGGTAAGGGCGCGACGTTCGATGGCTACCCCGTGAAGCTCCTGGCCAACATTGGCACGGTCGATGACGCGCTCAAGGCCTCCAAGGTGGACCTGGAGGGTTCTGGCCTGTTCCGTACTGAGTTCCTGTTCCTGGAACGCGCGGACGCTCCCTCCCTGGAGGAGCAGACGGACACCTACACGAAGGTCCTGCAGGCCTTCGGTGACCGTCGCGTCGTCGTGCGTACCCTGGATGCGGGCGCGGATAAGCCGCTGAGTTTCGCGGATCTGGGTGCCGAGGAGAACCCCGCCCTGGGTGTGCGTGGCCTGCGCCTGTGCCAGAGGCGTGAGGATCTCATCGACACGCAGCTGCAGGCCCTTGCGGCCGCCTACAAGGCGACCGGTGCGGAGCTGTGGGTCATGGCCCCCATGGTTGCTACCGCCAGCGAAGCTAAGTGGTTCGCTGACAAGGCGCGCGGCTATGGCCTGCCGAAGGTCGGCATCATGATCGAGGTGCCCGCGGCAGCCCTGCGCGCCGAGCAGCTCCTGTCGATCGTGGACTTCGCCTCCATCGGCACGAACGACCTGACGCAGTACACGATGGCGGCGGACCGCCTGGACGGCAACCTGGCGACTCTGCTCAACCCGTGGCAGCCGGCCGTCCTAGAGATGATCCGTACCGCCTGCAATGGTGGTCGTGCGACGGGCAAGCCGATCGGTGTGTGTGGCGAGGCTGGCGGCGACCCGCTGCTGGCACTGGTCCTCACGGGCCTGGGTGTCGCTTCTCTGTCGATGGCACCCTCCAAGGTAAACGCGGTTCGTGCGGCCCTGCGCATGCACGACCTGGCGACCTGCCAGCAGATGGCTGCTTTCGCGGTGGACGCTCCCAACGCGAAGGAAGGCCGTGAGAATGTCCTGAAGCTGGTCGCTCCGGCCATGCTGGATCTGCTCTGATCTGCGGCGCTACGCCATAGAATACGGGGTGGGTCCGGGAACCGTCGGTTCCCGGACCCACCCCGTTACGCAATGCCGCTGAGCGGCGCGTGATCTACTGCGTACGGATCGCGTTGGCGGCACTCGTGGACTGGCTGCCACGAGACTTCTTTGAACGACCGGAGAAGATCGCGGTGAGGATCAGGATGACGCCGAGGGCCGCGACGGCGCTGATGCCGAGAACAGGCAGGTTGAAGGTCGTAATGTAGGCTTCGGCGATCAGGAACGCGCCGACCATACACACGAGGAGCGCCCAGACGAACGCGCCGACGCGCACGCCCCTGCTGGGTGCCTCGGGCAGGTCGTGATAGTTGACGGGCCAGGCGGGTGCGCTCCACGTCTGTGCGCCCGAAGCGCCCGGCCCCGTTCCCGTCGCCCCGGAGTGTGTCCCCGAGGGGTCCTGCGAGCGCGAACCAGCCCCGGCCTCGGGCTGGGAGGCCCCGGGGGACGTAGCAGCCGCAGGCGCCGTCGTCTCACCCGTGAACGCCGGATCGAAGGCTGTGCGACTCCCAGATGCAGTGGCCCCCTCCTCCTCGCGGAAGATCGCGAGCGGATCAGTGGAGGGCATCTCCAGGGTCGGTTCCGGGGTCGTGGGCAGCGTGCTCGTCACATCCAGTTCGGGGTAGCGCGAGGTGACGTCGATCCCGGTGAACTCGCTGGTCGCGTCGTTGTTGGGGGTAGTCATGGTCGTTTCCTTCCTCAGTTGCCCGGAGTGGTGTAGGCGGGAGTGGACGAGGGGGACGCTGACTGCGTCGGGGTGGGCGTCGGGGTAGACGAGGGCGCCTGTGTCGGGGTGGAACCCCACGTGCCCGAGGTGTCGGGGGACTGCAGGATCGTCAGGTTCTCAAGGTTCGCGTCATCCGTGATGAGGACGGTGATCCCCCCGAGCGACGTATTGCCCCACGAGGGGGAGGACACGGTCTGGCCCGGGCAGTTCTTCAACGGGGCGGCCCAGCCGTCGTTCGTCATGTTCGTCACCAGGGAGCCGATACTCGACCGGCACACGATCTGGACGGGCTGACCCTCCGCCGTCTGGATCGTCAGGTGCTCCCAGGCCTGCCAGCTCACGGTGATCTGCTTGGTTGTGCCGACAGGTGCCCCGGTCAGGTCGAGGGTGACGGTGCCCAGGGGACTCGCGCCCTGTACGGAGGTGACCGTCCAATCGACGGTTTTGTCGCCCGTGGAGTTGCTGATCGAGGAACTGAACGTGGAGATCGTCTTCTGTGTCGCTTCGGTGCCGATGGCGGCTGTCGGCAGCGCGACGATGATGCCGAGAATCGACAGCGTGGTCAGCCAGCCGGCGCTGCGGTCACGCAGGGCGGCAACCGCCAGGGACAGTCCGACGATGAGGAGGCACACGCCGCCGCCGATGACGATGATGCGCGCGACCGTCTGCTCCCCGGTTTCTGCTGTGATGAAGGGGATGACGGGACCCTTGTCGACCATGTAAATGCCGGCGAAGACGGCAGCCGCCACGAGGACCAGCAGGCCGGTGATCGCCATGTTGACACGCGAGGAAACGGTGCGGGGGCGGTGGGTCGGCACAGGGGGCGCAGCCCATCGACGAGGCTTGGGTGCACTCGGTGGAGGCGTCCAGCCCGGGTGGGGCTGGGAGGGGCGAGCGTCTGCCGGGCGAGGCCCGGCCTGCGTGTGAGCCTGCGTGCTGGCGGCAGGTTCCCCGTAGGTGGGGAAGCCGTGGGCGCTCTGCTGTCCGCCCATGGTGTCCCCCTCCACGTTAGCGGTCGGGGCGGTCGGCCCAAAAGGGGCGGTCGTTCCCGCTCCTCCCGGAGTGCTCGGGGTGCCGTACTGCGGTGCCGAGCCGGTGGCCTGGTTCTGTCCGGACTTGTTCGCGCTCGAGATGACGAAGGCGATGAGGCCGACGACGAAGGCGGAAACTACGAGGAAGCCGAGCCAGCCAGCACCGAGACCGATGCCAATACCGCCGAGGACGCCGACGGAGGGCAGGACGGAGGACACGCTGACAAGGCACAGGAGGAGACCTCCCAGGAAGGCAATGTCGAAGCGTCCTTCTGCGGTTTCCTCCGCGTGGATGCGCCCGTCCTGAGCCTCGGGCAGGAGGAGCCACGCCAGGCCGTAGGCGAGCGTCACGAAGGGCAGGCACAGGGCTGCGATGACGGTGAGGACTCGCACGAGCGACAGGTCCCATCCGCTGCGTGCAGCGATGCCCGAGCAGACGCCGCCGATGACGCGAGGGTGGGCTCGGTACCAGCCGGAGGCTCGCATGGACTCAAAGAAACGCTTGCGGGGCGGACGCTGTCCGTAGGCACCGCCCTGGTCCGACGGACCATTTGACCAACTCATGGTGCACTTCCTCTCGATGGGATCCGCATACATTCGGATCGGATACCACTACTCAACCAAACGGGGGTCCCCTCGCGATAGTAGGGGACCCCCTGAACCGCCCCTGATTGTGCCGGGGGTACCCCCGGCCTCGTCCCTGGACGTGCCACAATGGACACGTGAGCAGCACGGTCAACAACCCGCATCCTGGGTGGACGCCGCCGATTCCGGCACCGCCCGCCAGGCCCCCGCTTGCGCGCGCGACAGCCTCCAGTCCGGACATGCCTGCCCCCTGGATGGCGGGCGTGTGCTCGGGCCTGGCCGTGCACCTGGGCGTCCCGGTCATGGTGATCCGCGGCGGCCTCATCGCCCTGACCTTTCTCGGCGTCGGCGCGGTCGCCTACCTGTGGCTGTGGGTGACGGTTCCCGAGGATTCGCCCGAGGCCTCGGCGTCGGGCACGCTCAGCCCCGGCCTCGTGCGTGTGCGTCAGGAGAGGGCCGCCCAGGTCGCGCGTAACCGTATGATCGTCACGGGCGTGGCTCTGCTGGTTGCCGCGGTGCTTGGCGCGATCCTGAACGCGACGAGCGCCCTTGAGTGGAGCGACATGGGTTCCATCGTGTCGATCATCGCGGGCATCACTCTGGTGTGGAGCCAGAGCCGCGAGGTACGCAATTGGCGCTCGGTGCGCTTTATCGGCGCGGTCGTGGGCGGTATTGCGCTGCTGAGCCTCGGCGTCGTCATGGCCGCCTCGCGTGACAACCCGCCCGTCATCCTGCTGCGTGGCGGTCTCATTGGTGCTGCCCTGGTTGCCGGTGTTCTCTTTGCGCTTGTCCCCATGTGGCTGCGTACGACGAAGGATTTGTCCGAGGCCCAGGCGCAGCGGGTGCGCGAGGCTGAGCGCGCCGACATTGCCGCACACCTGCACGACTCTGTGCTTCAGACGCTGACTCTGATTCGCGCCTCCGCCGAGGACCCGGCGCGCGTGCGCGCCATCGCCCTGACCGAGGAACGCGAGCTGCGCGCCTGGCTGTACACGGGCCACGCGCAGGCCGCTGACTCTCTCGAGGCCGCTGTCACCGAGGCCGTTGTCGGCGTCGAGAGCCGCTATGGTGTGCCGATCAGCGTCGTTGTCGTCGGCGACATGCGGCCCGGCCCGGGCGAGCTTGCCCTCGTCGCGGCTCTGGCCGAGGCCTGCCAGAACGCCGTGCGCCACGGTGCCCCGCCCGTCTCCGTCTACGTCGAGGTGCGCGCCCGCGTCGTCGAGGCCTTCGTGAAGGACAACGGCGAAGGCTTCGACCCCGCCACCATCGCGGCAGACCGCCACGGCGTGCGCGACTCCATCGTCGGGCGCATGCGCAGAGCCGGGGGAAACGCCACAATCCGCGCCCTGGCCCACGGCACCGAAATTGCTCTGAGCGTGCCGCGCTCCGATATCCTGGAAGAAACAGCCCCCACCGGGAGGACACAGTGACCATCCGTATCCTTGTCATCGACGATCACCCCATGGTTCGCGCCGGGGTGCGCTTCGAGCTTGAACACTCCGGGGCCGACCTTGAGATCGTCGGAGACGCCGCCGACGTCGAAGGCGCCATCGCAGCGTGCCGCGCCCTGACCCCCGACGTCGCTCTCCTTGACGTGCACCTGCCCGGGGGCAACGGCGGCGGGGGGGCCGAGGTCGCCAGCTCCTGCCGCGACATCGACGGCCTGCACTTCCTGGCGCTGTCCGTCTCAGACTCCGCCGAGGACGTCGTCCAGGTCATCCGCGCGGGCGCTCGCGGGTACGTCACTAAGTCGATCTCCACGCCCGAGCTGGTCGAGGCAATCAACCGCGTCGCCGTCGGCGACGCCGCCTTCAGCCCGCGCCTGGCCGGTTTCGTGCTGGACGCCTTCGGGACAGGGGAGGTCTCGACGACCGACTCTGAGCTGGATCTGCTGTCCGCGCGCGAGCAGGAGGTCATGCGCCTTATCGCTCGCGGCTACACGTACAAGGAAGTCGCCCACGACCTGTTCATCTCCATCAAAACCGTTGAGACGCACGTCAGCTCGGTCCTGCGCAAGCTCCAGCTCTCCAACCGCAATGAGCTGACCCGCTGGGCCATGCAACGACACATCGTGTGAGGTCAGCCCCCTTTTGCATGCGCCGATCATCGCCCGCTGGTCCGGCGTGCCTACAATGGAATCCCGAGAGCGTGACAGCGCCTGACCGCCCCGCACGGACGGCCTCTTTTATTTCCGCGACCCCGGAGGACGCATGCACCGCATCGGTTTTGACAGTGATCAGTACGTCGAGATGCAGTCTCGGCACATTGCCCAGCGACGCAGTGAATTCGGCGGCAAGCTGTATTTGGAGTTCGGCGGCAAGCTGATCGACGACATGCATGCCTCGCGTGTTCTGCCCGGTTTCACGCCCGACAACAAGGTGCGTATGCTGCGCGAACTGGCCGACGAAGTCGAGATCATCGTCGCCGTCAACGCCAAGGATTTCGCGCGCCGCAAGGTCCGCGCCGACATGGGAACCACCTACGACGACGAGGTTCTGCGTCAGATCGACGAGTTCCGCGAGCGCGGCCTGTACGTCGGCTCCGTTGTCATCACCCAGTGGACGGACGACAACAAGGCGGCCGCCGAGGTCAAGGAGCGCTTTGAGAAGCTCGGCATCCGCGTCTACCGTCACTTCCCGATTCCCGGCTACCCCTCGGACGTCGAGCGCATCGTCTCGGACGAGGGTTACGGCGCGAACGAATACGTTCAGACCAGCCGTGACCTCGTGGTTGTGACTGCTCCCGGCCCGGGATCCGGCAAGATGGCGACCTGCCTGTCGCAGCTGTATCACGACCACAAGCGCGGCATTGAGTCGGGGTATGCGAAGTGGGAGACCTTCCCGATCTGGAATATTCCCCTTGATCACCCGGTGAACATCGCCTACGAGGCCGCCACGGCCGACCTGGACGACGTCAACATGATTGACCCCTTCCACCTGGAGGCCTACGGGATCAAGACGGTTAACTACAACCGCGATGTGGAGATTTTCCCGGTCTTGAGCCGCCTGTTCGAGAAGATCCTCGGCGCTTCCCCGTACAAGAGTCCCACGGATATGGGCGTGAACATGGCTGGCAATTGCATCGTCGACGACGAGGCCTGCAAGGAGGCGTCGCGCCAGGAGATCATCCGCCGCTACTACAAGGCCCTCGTGACCGAGAAGAAGGAGATGAGTGAGCCGGTGCAGTCGGCTCGCATCTCCCTGCTGATGAGCCGCGTCGGCGTGGGTCGCATGGACCGCCCGGTCGTGCGCCCCGCCCTGGAACTCGCTGAGGCTACAGGTCAGCCGGCTGCCGCAATGGAGCTGCCCGACGGCCAGATCGTCACGGGTAAGACGTCGGCGCTGCTGGGCTGCTCCTCGGCGATGCTGCTCAACGCGCTCAAGAAGCTCGCGGGCCTGCCCGACGAGGTCCAGCTCCTGGCCCCGCAGTCGATCGAGCCGATCCAGCGCCTCAAGACTCACGACCTGGGTTCTCGCAACCCACGCCTGCACACCGATGAGGTCCTCATTGCGCTCGCGGTCAGCGCGAACGGCGACGACAATGCGCGACGCGCCCTGGATAAGCTGAGTTCGCTGCGCGACTGCGATGTGCACGAGTCGGTCATTCTGGGTCCCGTGGACGAGGGCATCTTCCGTTCCCTGGGCATTCAGGTGACGACGGAGCCGGTGTACGCGACGAAGTCGCTGTACCGCAAGAAGTAATTACTTCGACGAGGCCGGGGTTTCTGTCGCGTATGAGCGCGGGGAGGCCCCGGCCTCGTCGCGAACCGCCTTTCGTGGTTGGTGCCACCCGGGGCGGGGGTCGCAGGTGAGGGTGGGGCGGTTTAGGCTTGGAGGCGATGAGTGATGCGACTTCTTTGCCTGACCTTGGTTTCTTGATCGGCTCCGATGGGGGATTCCAGGACGACTATGTGCCGCCGGAGGTGCCCGCCTTCGACGTGGAGGATGCCCTGGGAGCCGACTACGACGACGGGTGGCCCGAGATCGCTGTGCCCGGCGGCGAGTCGGGGGAGCCTTCCGCGTGTGAGCCTGCCCAGGCCTCGTTCGAGTCCTCCTGGAATCAGCCCCAGCGCCCCAGCGTGGACCCCGATTCCCTCACGCGCGGCCTGAATGATCGCCAGCGCGAGGCGGTCACTCACGCGGGATCGCCGCTGCTGATCCTCGCGGGCGCGGGTTCCGGCAAGACGCGCGTCCTCACGCACCGCATCGCCTACCTGCTGGCCACGGGTCGAGCGCGGGCGGGGCAGATCCTCGCGATCACGTTCACGAACAAGGCAGCCGCCGAGATGCGCGAACGCGCGGGTTCCCTCGTGGGGGACGACGCGCGGCGCATGTGGGTGTCGACCTTCCACTCGGCGTGCGTGCGCCTGCTGCGCTACGAACACGAGGCGGCGGGCCTGTCCTCGTCGTTCACGATCTACGACGCGCAGGACTCTCAGCGCCTCATCCAGATGGTCCTCAAGGCACAGGACGTCGACATTAAGCGCTTCACCCCGAAGATGGTGGCGGCGCGCATCTCGGACGCGAAGAACGAGCTGATCGGCCCGGCGCGCTACGCGGACCTGGCGGGCAAGGACCCGGTGTCGCGTATCGTCGCGGCAGCCTACGTCGAGTACGACAAGCGTATGCGCGCCTCGAACGCGCTGGATTTCGACGACCTCATCATGCGCACGGTTGAGCTGCTGCGCGACAATCCGCTGATCGCCGAGCACTATCACCGGCGCTTCCGTCACATCCTGGTCGACGAGTACCAGGACACGAACCACGCCCAGTACGTCCTCGTGCGAGCCCTCGTGGGCGACGGATCCGATGGGGTGACGCCCGCCGAGCTGACGGTCGTCGGCGACTCCGATCAATCGATCTACGCCTTCCGCGGGGCCACGATCCGCAACATCGAAGAGTTCGAGCGCGACTTCGCGGGCGCACGCACCATCCTGCTCGAGCAGAACTACCGCTCGACGCAGAACATCCTGTCGGCCGCGAACGCCGTCATCGCCCGCAACACGGGGCGCCGCGCAAAAAACCTGTGGACGGCCTCGGGCGACGGCACGCTCATCACCCTGGACGCCGCGGACTCCGAGCACGACGAGGCACGCTTCGTCGTCGGCGAGATTGATCGCCTGGCCGAGGCCGGCACCGACTGGGGCGACATCGCGATCTTCTACCGGACGAACGCCCAGTCCCGCGCGCTCGAGGAACTCCTCGTGCGCCAAGGCATCCCGTATCGCGTCGTCGGCGGCACCCGCTTCTACGAGCGCCGCGAAATCAAGGACGCGCTGGCCTACCTGCAGGTCATCTCCAACCCCGACGACACGGTCGCCGCCCGCCGCATCCTCAACGTCCCCAAGCGCGGCATCGGTGCTAAGGCCGAAGAAGCCATCGCCGCGCACGCCGCCCGCTATGGCATCTCGTTTGGTGCGGCCCTGCGCCACCTGTGGGTGCGCGCCGGGTGCCCCGCCGGTGAGGGCGAGGGGATCGACGTCGACGCGCTCGCTCGTTCCACGTCCCCGGACGAGGCCTCGGCCGGGTCTTCGGCTCCCACGTCCTCCGCTCAGGGGGCGGGGGAGAACCCGGCGGCAAGCGTCGCTGAGGATGAGAGCGCGGCTGCGGCCCCGGCCTCGTCCTGGACGGCGCCGGAGGCAACCGGAGCCGCGAATCCTGCTCGCACCCCTGATCCTGCTCGCACCCCTGATCCCGCGAGTGTGCCTGATCCCGCGAGCGTGCCCGATCCCGCGAGCGTGCCCGAGGTCGTGGGCATCACCGCCCGCGCTGCGAAGTCGGCGGCCGCTTTCTGGGGACTCATTGAGACGCTGCGCGCTGCTGAATCCCGCGGCGTGTCCCAGGCCGACATCCTCGAAGAGGTCCTCGACCGCACGGGCTACCTCGCGGAGCTGCGCCGCAGCGACGATCCGCAGGACGCCTCGCGCGTCGAAAACCTGGCGGAACTGCACTCGGTCGCGGGTGCCTTCGCGGCCGACGCGCCCGGCGGCACCCTCGCGGACTTCCTCGAGCGTGTCGCTCTCGTCGCCGACTCGGACCAGGTGCCTGCGGAAGGCGAGCGCGGCGGGCAAGTCACCCTCATGACCGTGCACACCGCCAAGGGCCTCGAATTTCCGGTCGTGTTCGTTACCGGCATGGAGGACGGCACCTTCCCGCACCAGCGCAGCCTCGGGGACGAGAGCGAGCTGGAGGAGGAACGCCGCCTGGCGTACGTGGCGATCACGCGTGCGCGCGAGCGCCTCTACCTGACGCGCGCGGCCGTGCGTAGCGCCTGGGGGACTCCGCAGGAGATGCCGCCGTCGCGATTCCTCGACGACATCCCCGCCGAGCTGCTCGACGTGCGCCGCGCGGCCACGTCGGGGGAGCGCATGCGTGCCTCCTACGGCGGATCCTACGGGTCCGGGTCGTACGGCTCAGGTTCCCACGGGCGCTCGCGCGGATCCGGTGGGCGCGACCCGTGGGGCGATACCGACACGGGCGCCTTCGGGTCGGGGCGCCGGGGCGCGGCCGCCCAGCCGTCCGGCGTGCGCAAGGTGACCCGCATGGGCGTCGCCTCCGCCGCTAAGTCGGCCGACGACAAGCCGGTGCTCTCGCTCAAGGTCGGGGACCGCATCAAGCACGCGACCCTGGGGGGCGGCACCGTGACCGGCGTCGAAGGGGAAGGGCCACGCACCGTGGCTCGCATCCGCTTCGGCGTGGGCGAGAAGCGCCTCCTCGTGCGCATGGCCCCGATGGAAAAGATTTCCTAGGGTTTCCCCTCGGGGTCGGGCTGCTTGGTGTGCCCGTGGACGGCGGCCCGTCCGTGAGCCGTCCGCGCTGCGAGCTTCGCTCGGCGCGTCGGATCCTCGTATCGCGAAAATCCCCCGCTTGGTGACGGTGAGATTGCAGTTCGAGGTGGTGTCGTGCCCAAAGTGCAGACCACCTCGGCGAAAAACGCTGAAAACGGGCTGTGATGGGCGAGGTGGTCTGCGTTTTGAGCAAAACTGTGTCGGCCATGGTGTGTTGTTCGCACGCAAGCCCTCTGTTCTGAGCGCTAACCCTCTATATCGCACGTAAACCCGCTCATTGGAGTGTGGGCTGGGGTGCCCATGCTCGCATTAGCCGGTTAACGTGTGGATTAGAGGACCCACGTGCAGGTTAGCGGGTTAACGTGCGCATGAAGGAGCCTAGGCCGCCACTCGTCGGGTTAACGTGTGCAACGAAGTGTGTCGATTCGTCACGAATTGAGCCATGTGTATACGGGAACGACATCCATGCTCGACCTCGCCAAAGGATTCATGGCGCGTGCTGTCATGCTGCATTGAGAAATGTCAGGTGGTCGGGGCACCACCAACTGTCCGCCCCAACGACGCCAGCAGCCCACCTCGCAACGCAAAGCAACGTCAAAGGAAGAGAGTGCTCGGGTCAAGGCTGCAACAAGCCTCGATAATGTGCGGGAACGAGGGCATTCTCACCGGTCCCACGTTAGAATTATTGCGCTGACCACACCACGTTCAACGGAGGGAATAAGGTGGATCTTTACGAGTACCAGGCTAGGCAGATGTTCAAGGAGCACGGGGTGCCCGTGCTTGACTACCGCCTGGCGTCGACCCCCGAGGAGGCGCGTGAGGGTGCGCGCGAGCTGCTGGCGGAGGGTGCCTCCCTGCTGGTTGTCAAGGCTCAGGTGAAGACGGGTGGCCGCGGCAAAGCTGGTGGCGTCAAGCTCGCTCACACCGCCGACGAGGCCTACGAGAAGGCTGAGGCGATCCTCGGCCTCGACATTAAGGGCCACATCGTGAAGAAGGTCATGATTGCGGTTGGTGCGGACATCGCCGCCGAATACTACTTCTCGATCCTGCTGGACCGTTCGAACCGCCGCCACCTGGCGATGTGCTCGCGTGAGGGCGGCATGGACATCGAGACCCTCGCGAAGGAACGCCCCGAGGCCCTGGCTCGCGTGCCCCTCGACCCGGTCGTCGGCATCGACGCCGAGGTCGCCCGCCGTATTGCCACGGAAGCGGGTTTCGACGAGGCCACGGCGCAGACCATCGCCCCGGTCCTCGAGACCCTGTGGACCGTCTACCGCGATGAGGACGCGACCCTGGTTGAGGTCAACCCGCTGGTCTCCAGCCCCGACGGCTCCGTGTGGGCTGTCGACGGCAAGGTGACCCTCGACGACAACGCGCGCTTCCGCCACCCTGGCCACGCCGAGCTGGTGGACGTGGCGACGCAGGATCCGCGCGAGGCCGCCGCGAAGGCAGCGGGACTCAACTATGTGCGCCTGGAAGGCCAAGTTGGTGTGATCGGTAACGGCGCGGGCCTCGTCATGTCGACGCTCGACGTGGTCGCGATGGCCGGCGAGGAGTTTGGTGGCATGAAGCCCGCGAACTTCCTTGACATCGGCGGCGGTGCCTCGGCTGAGGTCATGGCGAAGGGCCTGGACATCATCCTCGGCGATGAGCAGGTTCGTTCCGTGTTCGTCAACGTTTTCGGCGGCATCACCGCCTGCGACCAGGTCGCTCACGGCATCATCGGCGCGCTCGAGACGCTGGGGGATGCGGCCTCCAAGCCGTTGGTTGTGCGCCTCGATGGCAACAAGGTCGAGGAGGGGCGCGCGATCCTCGAGCAGGCCGCGCACCCGCTCGTCCACATGGAAGAAACGATGGATGGGGCGGCCCGGCGCGCAGCCGAGCTCGCAGCCCAGGAGCCGTCGAAGTAACGACCCGAGAACCGCAGGAGAACACCCATGACTATTTTCGTCAACTCTGACACCCGGGTCATCGTCCAGGGCATGACCGGTGCCGAGGGCCGCAAGCACACCCAGCGTATGCTCAGCGCCGGCACGGCCATCGTGGGCGGTACGAACCCGCGCAAGGCCGGCACGACCGTCACTTTCGACGTGCAGGGCTACGGCCCGGGCGCGGACAAGGTCACCAATGGCCAGGTCGAGATCCCCGTCTTCGGCACGGTCGCCGAGGCCCGCGAGGCCACCGGCGCGAACGCCTCCGTCATCTTCGTCCCCCCGGCCTTCGCGAAGGGCGCTGCCCTGGAGGCCATCGAGGCGGGTATTGAGACGATTGTCCTCATCACCGAGGGCATCCCCGTCCAGGATTCCACGATCGTCGTTGAGCGCGCGCTCGAGGCGGGCGTGCGTTTGATCGGCCCGAACTGCCCCGGCATCATCTCGCCCGCGCAGGCGAACCTGGGCATTACTCCGGCGGACATCACGGGTCCTGGCCGACTCGGCCTCGTCTCGAAGTCCGGCACGCTGACCTACCAGCTCATGTACGAGCTGCGCGACTTTGGCTTCACGACGTGCCTGGGTATTGGCGGCGACCCGGTCGTGGGCACCACCCACATTGACGCGCTGGCTGCTTTCGAGGCGGACCCCGATACGGATCTCGTCATTATGATTGGTGAGATCGGCGGCGACGCCGAGGAGCGCGCGGCCGCGTGGATTCAGGAGAACATGACGAAGCCCGTTGTTGCCTACATCGCTGGCTTCACGGCCCCCGAGGGCAAGACGATGGGCCACGCGGGCGCGATTGTCTCCGGTTCGTCCGGCACGGCCGCGGCGAAGGCGGAGGCGCTCGAGGCCGTGGGGGTGCGCGTGGGTCGCACTCCTTCGCAGACGGCGCAGATCGCTCGTGAGATCCTCTCGCGATAACGTCACAGCTTGAATCGGCCCGGGGTCGGCGCGCAGCGTCGCGGCCCCGGGCCGATTCTGTCACCATTGGCCTGTGAGTGAGCGCATCAGAGAAGTACCGATCACCCGACGGACGACGACTACGTATGTGGCGGGTCGAGCGACCATTCGCGTCAGGGTCCCGAAGGGATGGGCGCGTGGCCTCGTCGCGGGCGTGGAGGCGGCCTTCGCGGGGTGGGCGATTACGACCGTGACCACGATGGTCGTCTACCTGTCGCTGCGCTCAAACACGTGGATGAGTGACACGCTGCCGCGTGATGCGCTGGCGTTGGGCGGTGACCTGTGGGTGGCGACCCTGGGGGGTACGTCGGTGGCCGGGGGAGTGTCTTACCGTGTGATTCCGACGCTTTTTGGTGCGCTGTTGATCCTCCTCGTGCGGCTTTTGTTGCGTACAACGACGGGGTTTCCGCGGTCGTCGGCGTTGTTTGCGGTGCCCGGGTTCCTCCTGACCGCGTGGTTTCTGGCGGGTACGTCGGGGGTTCATTCGCAGTGGTGGACGGGCACGGTCGGCGCGATTCTGATTCCTCTCATCGGGTCGGGTTGGTTCGTGGTGTCCAGTTATTCGCGTGATTCTGAGGCTCCGTCGATGCAGCATTGGATTTCCGGTGGCTTCAAGATGGGTGGCCTCGTGAGTCTGGTGACGGTGGTCGCGGCTGCTGCTGCGGCGGTGGTGGCGCTGGTGGCGGGCTGGGGTCGTGCGAGTGGCATCCAGGAGCTGCTCGGCGCCTCGTCGCTGGTGGATACGATGTTTATTGTGGGCGCGCAGGCGCTGTTTGCTCCCACGGCGATGGCCTGGGCGGCGGCTTGGTGGTCGGGCGCGGGTTTCATGACGGCGACGGATTCGTTGCATTCGCCGACGGTCGTGGATGCGGGGCCGATTCCGCCGATTCCGCTGCTGGGGACGGTCCCGGAGACGGCTCCCGGCAACTGGGTGGTTCTTGTGCCGGTTGCGTTGGGTATCGCTTGCGGCGTTGCCTCGGCGCGCGTGTATCGGCGTTCTCACCTGTTGCATCAGAGCGCACAGGGTGTCCTGGCCTCGGTTGTGTTTGTTTCGATTGTTGCGCTGTGGATGTGGAGCGCGACGATGAGCATGGGGTCGGTACGCTTGGCGTTCATGGGGCCGCTTGTGGGGCGGTCGACGTTGTATTTGTTCGTGGAGATTGCGCTGCCGGCGATGCTCGTGCCGCTTGTCACGCATCCGACGACGCTGGCTTTGGTGGGGCAGAGTGCGGGCCGCGTGCGCTCCGAGGGTGAGGCCCTGCGCCGCCGCCACGCTGAGCGTTTGTCGCGTGAGGCGGCCACGGCCTCGTTGATCGAGGGGGACGAGGCCTGGGCTGAGCGCGGGGATGACGCGGGGTCGGCGGACGCGACGGAGGTCGGTGAGCCGTGGGCTGAGTCCGCTGAGGCCGTTCAGCCCGACAAGCCGCGGGCCGCGTGGAGGAACCGTGCGGCGTGGGCTGAGTCGGTGAAGGCGGCGAAGCGGCGGGTCAGGCGTCAGAAGCGCGTGGCGTGGGCTGAGCCCGCTGACAAGGATGACGAGGGTGACACGGATGACCCCGAGGCGAAGGGGACGAAGGGTGAGGGCCTGAACTAGACTGGGAGGTGCCGCGACTGGCGAGGGTGGATCACCACCGGGGAGCGGCTGCATGTCCCGCGAGGCGTCGCCCGCCTGGGCGCCTGGGTTTGGCTCTTAACCTGGAGGAACTATGTCCGTCTCCCTGGACAACCTGGAACCCATCGACGTGCGCCCCATTAAGCGGGCCCTGATTTCCGTGTATGATAAGACGGGCCTGGAGGACCTTGCGCGCGCGCTGGGCGAGGCCGGTGTGGAGATCGTCTCCACTGGCTCGACGGCTGCTCGCATCGCGACCGCGGGCGTGGCTGTTACCCCGGTTGACGACGTGACCGGCTTTCCCGAGGTGCTTGAGGGGCGCGTGAAGACCCTGCATCCCTTCATTCATTCCGGCATCCTGGCCGATCAGCGTAAGGCTGCGCACCGCGAGCAGATCGCGCAGTTGGGCATCCGGGCGTTCGACCTGGTCGTGTGTAACCTGTACCCCTTCCAGGACACGGTTGCGTCGGGCGCATCCTTTGACGAGTGCGTTGAGCAGATCGATATCGGCGGTCCTTCGATGGTGCGCGCTGCCGCGAAGAATCATCCGTCGGTCGCGGTCGTCACTTCTCCGGAGCGTTACACGGATGTCGCCGAGGCCGTGGCGGGGGAGGGCTTCACCCTCGAGCAGCGCCGCGTGCTGGCCGCCGAGGCTTTCGCCCACACGGCGACCTATGATCTGGCGATTGCTGGCTGGTTTGCCGACGAGCTGGGTCTTGAGGACGTGCGCGAGACGCTGGATGACGCCGCAGAAGCACACCTGGACGCCTCGGATGCTGCGTTCCTGGAGTCGCTGGGCTACGAGGCGGGCGAGGACTACGTGGTGGAGGTCGCCGAGGAGGAGGGGCAGGCCTCGGGCATGCCCGTGTTCGTGGCTGACGCGTTCGAGCGCGTGGAGTCGCTGCGCTACGGCGAGAACCCGCACCAGGGTGCGGCCGTGTACCGCGAGATCGACGAGGCCTTCGAGGATGAATCCTTCGACGAGGAGGCCCTCGCTCCGGGCATCGCGAACGCGCGCCAGCTGCACGGCAAGGCCATGAGCTTCAACAACTACACGGACGGCGACGCCGCACTGCGCGCCGCCTACGATCACGAGCGCCCCTGCGTGGCGATCATCAAGCATGCGAACCCCTGCGGCATCGCGGTGGCCGATGACGTGGCCGAGGCACACCGCCTGGCGCACGCCTGCGACCCCGTGTCGGCGTTCGGCGGCGTGATCGCCGTGAACCGCCCGGTGACCGTGGAGCTGGCCCGCCAGATCGTCCCGATCTTCACCGAGGTCGTGCTGGCCCCCGATTACGAGGAGGGTGCGCTCGAGGTGCTCTCTGCGAAGAAGAACCTGCGCGTCCTGCAGGTCGAGCCCCCGGCTCGCGGTTCGTATGAGTTCAAGCAGATCAGCGGTGGCCTGCTGGTCCAGGAGCGCGACGATATTGACGCGCCCGGTGATTCCCCGGAGAACTGGACGCTCGCGGCCGGCGCTCCCGCCGACGAGGTGACGTTGGCGGACCTGGAGTTCGCGTGGCGCACGGTGCGTGCGGTGCGCTCGAACGCGATTCTGCTGGTCAAAGATGGTGCGTCGGTGGGCGTGGGTATGGGCCAGGTGAACCGCGTGGACTCGTGCAAGCTGGCGGTCGAGCGCGCGAATACGCTGGGTTCGCGCTCGACGGGTGATGCGGCGGCTTCCAACGTGGACAGCGCGGGTGGTGCTCGCGCGTCCGAGGTCGTGGCCGAGGCACCGGAGCAGCGTTCCATTGGTGCGGTCGCCGCGTCGGATGCGTTCTTCCCCTTCGCCGATGGCCTGCAGGTGCTCATCGACGCAGGCGTGAAGGCCGTCGTTCAGCCCGGTGGCTCCGTGCGTGACCAGGAGTCGATTGACGCGGCGAACGCTGCGGGCATCACGATGTACCTGACGGGGACGCGTCACTTCGCGCACTGATCTATCCCGTTCGTGGGTCTTGGGGGCGAGCGCCGGTGTGGTGCTCGCCCCCTGTGATGTGCTCGGGTGTGCTTGACAGGGAGTGCCACACAGCATATCGTTCAATTATTGAATGAAAGGCCGTTGGCCCTGTTGAAAGGTGTCGTATGACCACCCTGACTGCTTCCCCCGTCGCTGTGCGCGAGAACCGCGTTCTCGCCGACCGCCTTGGCGGCACGCTCGTCCGTGAGATCGCTCTGATCGCCGCTGGCACGCTCGCCATGATCGTCCTGGCCCGCATCTCGGTCCCGCTGCCCTTCACGCCTGTGCCCGTCTCGCTCGGTACGCTCGGTGCTCTGTCTGTGGGTACGACCCTGGGGGCGCGCCGAGGCCTCGTCTCCGTTGGCGCGTACGCCCTCCTCGGTATCGCGGGCGCTCCGGTCTTCACCGGTACGAATGTCGGATGGGCCTTCGCTTCCTTCGGCTACATCCTCGGCTACTTCCTCGCCGTCGCAATCGCGGGTCTGGCCGCCCAGCGCGGTGCGGACCGCCGCGTGCTCACGATGGCACCGGCTGCGCTTGTGTCCCTCTTCTCTGTGTACATCCTGGGCCTGGCCTGGATGATCCCCTTCACCCACATGACGTTTGCGCAGGGGCTGGCCAAGGGCTTTGTTCCCTTCATCATCGGCGACCTTGTCAAGGCTGCCGTCGCCACCGGTCTCTTCCCCGTCCTGCGTTCTATTTTCCGCTGATACGGCGCCTTTGAGCGTCGCGCGAGTCGGCCTCGTCCCCACCCGGGGCGGGGCCGCTCCTATTTGCGCTGACGATAGGCGGTGACATGCGCTATGGTGCGCGACGGTGCAGGGTATGCGCGGGTAGCATTAGAAAGGTGAACGCTACTGACATGCATCCCGTCCTCGTCGTCGACTTCGGCGCGCAGTATGCCCAGTTGATCGCGCGCCGCGTGCGCGAGGCCAACGTCTACTCCGAGATTGTCCCTCACACCATGAGCGTGGCGGACATGCTCGCCAAGGAACCCGCCGCCATCATCCTGTCCGGCGGCCCGTCCTCCGTGTACGAGGAGGGCGCACCGTCTGTCGATCCCGCGATTTTCGAGGCCGGGGTGCCGGTCCTGGGGATCTGCTACGGTTTCCAGACCATGGCCCACGCGCTCGGCGGCACCGTGGGTCGCACGGGCACCCGCGAGTACGGGCACACCGAGGCTTCGGTCTCCGGTGAGTCCTGCCTGTTCGACGGCACCCCCGAGGATCAGATCGTGTGGATGAGCCACGGCGATGCTGTCCAGGGCGCGCCCGAAGGCTTCACCGTCACCGCGTCTACGACCGAGACCCCTGTCGCGGCCTTCGAGTCGCGCGAGCGTCGCCTCTACGGCCTGCAGTGGCACCCCGAGGTGGGCCACTCCCAGTTCGGCCAGAACGCCCTGAAGAACTTCCTCTACGAGGGTGCGGGCATCACACCCACGTGGACCGCCGGTTCCATCGTGGACGAGCAGGTCGAGAAGATCCGCGAGCAGGTCGGCGATGCGCAGGTCATCTGCGCGCTGTCCGGCGGCGTGGACTCCTCCGTGGCCGCGGCGCTCGTGCACAAGGCCGTCGGCGACCAGCTGACCTGCTTCTTCATCGATCACGGCCTGCTGCGCGCGGGCGAGCGCGAGCAGGTGGAGAACGACTATGCGCGCGGCATGGGTATCCGCGTCATCACGTGTGACGAGTCCGAGCGCTTCCTGTCTGCCCTGGCCGGCGTCACCGAGCCCGAGGCGAAGCGTAAGATCATCGGCCGCGAGTTCATCCGCTCCTTCGAGGCCGCCCAGAAGCAGGTCATCGAAGAGGTTGGCGCTGCCGGCGGCGAGGTGAAGTTCCTCGTCCAGGGCACCTTGTACCCTGACGTCGTCGAGTCCGGCGGCGGCGAGGGCGCGGCCAACATTAAGAGCCACCACAACGTGGGCGGCCTGCCTGAGGACATGACCTTCGAGCTGGTCGAGCCCCTGCGCACCCTCTTCAAGGATGAGGTGCGCGCGGTCGGCCGCGAGCTGGGTCTGCCCGACTACCTGGTGAACCGCCAGCCCTTCCCGGGTCCCGGCCTCGGTATTCGCATCATTGGCGAGGTCACGCGCGAGCGCCTGGACATCCTGCGCGCCGCGGACCTGATCGCCCGCGAGGAACTTACGGCAGCCGGCCTGGATCAGGAGATCTGGCAGTGCCCGGTCGTCCTGCTCGCCGACGTTCGTTCCGTGGGTGTCCAGGGTGATGGCCGTACTTACGGCCACCCGATCGTGCTGCGCCCCGTGTCCTCCGAGGACGCGATGACGGCCGACTGGACGCGCCTGCCCTACGACGTCCTGGCCCGCATCTCCACGCGTATCACCAACTCGGTGCCCGAGGTTAACCGCGTCGTCCTCGACGTGACCTCCAAGCCCCCGGCCACCATCGAGTGGGAGTGACGCTCATACTGAGCTGAGCGCGCAGACTGATGCCCCGGCCTCGTCCCTGATTCGTGGGACGAGGCCGGGGCATACCTGCAACAAGAGCATTCTGTTGCGACTTAGCAACGCAATTGAGTGCCGTGTAGCATAAAATATGTCTTATGAACGCATCGGAGCGCCATACTAGATAAGTTGAGGTGGGCCAATGAAGTTGAAAAGCGAATCTATGAATGCGCATAACTGGCTCGTGGTCAGGAGCGATGGACGAAGTGTTGTGCTAAAGATGCCGAGCCTTACTGATTTGAAAAATAATTCGTCTCAATGTCAGCTGGTGATTAGAATGTGTGCGAATCAGTCTCGATGACCGCAAAAAGGATAAGTACGTGTTCAAGTGTAGTGAAGATACAAGAGAATTCATTGATCAGTATTGTTCGAATAAAATGCGTTCCAAGATAGGTGCTGAAAGTGCTTGGCGTGGATTCGTGTTGCAAGCCCTATATATAGCTACTCGCGTATCAGATGTTGATGAAAAGACGGTGTTCTTACCGGAAACGGTAGAAGATCTCCTTGTTCTTAAGAATGCAGGAACAAGTGATGAATCGGTTGAACTCGTCCAAGTTAAAAGTGTAAGTGGGCAGAAACTAACGATTAGTAAACTTAAGCCAAGTAATAAAGATGGAAGAATTAATGAAGACTCATTCTTTGGCCATCTGCACGAAGCTTGGAAGCGAGACCTCCGCGTAGAAGCGAAACTGATTGTGTTCGGTGAGGTAAGTGAAAGTCTGAAGAATATCAGTGCGACTTTCACTCCTGGAAGTGAAATGAGAAGCAGGTTTGTAAATGACTATGGGTATGCGGATGAGTATTGCGCCTGGTTGCAGCAACATCTAAGTGTAGAAATAGTGAATGAAAATGACTTGAATGATCAACTCGCTGAAGTGCTGCACGCGAATGTTGAGACGCAAGCTGCAGTGCGGGCTGCTTCCGCATATTTGAAGGGAAAACTATATGAAGCATGTAGATATAGAAAGCTGCTCAGTTTAGCACGTTGGCGTGAACTACTGGCTGAGTTTGGTGTGCAGCAAGCATCGAATCGTGAATTTCAAAGTCACTATGGCACGACTATTGTTCCGTTGATGGAATATCTCAATGATATAGATGAAGATCATGAGCAAGCTGCAGAAGAATATGTGTCTGGAAGTTCGGCCACGCCTAAGCACATTGCTTTGAATCTCGATATTGACCGTCCTGAATGGCAGGAGAAAATTCAACAAGCATTCGTTCAAAGCAATATTGTAATTGTACGAGGTGCATCGGGTCAGGGGAAGAGTACGATCTGTTATCGTTGGCTGATGGGTCGGAGCAATCTGTCGGATGTATATTTGATTAGCAATATTACAAGCACATCTGCTCCCCAAATTGCGGCGTGCCTACGCAGTTTAGCAAAAGAACGGGATGTATATGTGTACCTCGAAGCAGATGCTAATGAGGCATGGGTTAGCTTTTTGAAAGAAGTTAGTCGTATTTCAAATAAGCATCTGAGAACTTTGGTCAGCGTACGCAATGATGATGCTTCGAGGGCTCTTTATGACGCAAATCAAATTGAGTCTGTGGAAATACCTCTTTTCCTAACAAAGTGCGAGGCTCAAGACTTTTATGACAATGCCTACACAAAACTGCATAGCAGTTTTGAAGATGCGTGGCGCTGGTTTGGCGAAAATGGTCCATTGTTGGAATTTTTGTACTTTCTTAATCATGAAATCAGCTTGCGTGATAAGTTAAGTAAACAACTCGAATCGTTTATTAAATCTGGGAATGATTCATGGGTTGAGTTTTTATATTTGGCAAGTGTTACCGGGGCTGTTGGATTACCTGCACTAATATCTTCGCTTGCTGAGAAAACGGGCTGTCGCAAAGTGGTTAAATTGCTTGCGCTGCTTGATAAGGAAATGCTCCTGCGTTCTTCAGAGGACAATCTGACAGTGCGTCCTTTGCACCCAGTGCGCGCACAGATAATTGCCGAACTACTGGAAACCAAAGTCTTTCGAAAGCGTGAGCAGCTTCTTCTGGAAGCGTGTGCCTGTGCGGTTGGTGATTTTACGCCGATTCTAGTTCCTTATTTGAAGTATTCCAATTTCACGACTGAAGGTTATAGGTCTTTCGTAGAGCTAGCTTCTAGTAGTTGGAGTAGTTGCGCGCAGGCGTTGCGCCTCATGCTGTGGAAAGATGCATACACTGTTTTTCAAGGTATGTTAGAAAATCGTCATGACTTCCATGGGCAGCATATTCCGCTAATCTACGTTGCATTCCTTGCTTTCGGTGTGCATTCGAAACGGTATGAGGATGTAGAAACATTTTTAAATTTAGTCGAAGATTCGCGTCTTCGCTCGGTAGTGAAAGATATTGTATTCAAGTTGGCCCCTACGTTGGAGTATAGGAGCCATGCAGAGCGGTATCTTCGAACCGTTAGTCGTAAGCTTCCTGCTGTTGATGAAATCGTGAACGTACCTTCTTCTGCTGGATTTGTTTTGTATATGATGGCAGAGATGCAAGAGGACTCTATTTCTCGTCAAAGTATCTATAGGGACTTAAGCGGGGTCGATGTCACTAAATGTGATGATCTTGACGGTATGCTCGATTTATGTTTCGCTCTAACGCGATGTAATGTTCCATTGTCGCAAAAGTGGGTGGATCAAATCCAACAGTTGCTTTGTAAACGCGATAATATCGTTGCTCTTTTCTCAGAGGATGTGAAGTCTGAAAGTGGCGGAAGCAGTTTTAAGAGCAGAATAATGGCGTACGTTGTTCCGCATTGCGGTCCTGGTACTTCGAGTGATTCCTCTCAGGAATACTCATTTAATGCTAGCTTAGTCCGTGCTGTGTATGATTTGCGGCGGATTCGGCCAGGGTATGATGTTTATGGAGCTAAGTTAATCGGTTTGGAGGGCCTTATTACATGTGCGGAAACGTTTGATCTTAAGAAGAGCATTTCTGCTGACCTGCTTGTGCCCACCTGGTCGACGATCTATAATCAATATCTATTCGCCATGTGCCAGTATGAAGAGTGTCCCTACGGTAATTGGAGCGAGCTTGAAGGTAGTCTGCGTGCTGCTGTCTCCGGTGTATTCGCGGTGTTTGGCAAGATGGTTAAATTTTCGCGTGCGATTTGCGACGAGCGTATTGATCAACTTCGATACGTTCTAGCAGAATTGTTGTCTGCACTTGATGATGCTCGCGCTTTGCTTGTCGCTGCCCCGCGTGTTGCGCCTAGATCTGTATGCGATTCGGCATCATTTCGAATAGATTCGGGTAGCTCTGTTCTGCAGGCTGGTATTTCGCCTGCGGATACCTCTTTTGTGTCTGTGCCAGGTCGGTCAACTGCTTCGGAGAGATTTTTGGCGCTTGATCATCTTGATCGACTCTTTTCTTCCTTCTCCAAGCTCGTTGAGGATTTTGTTGATTTCTCCGCCTCTGATCCTGGAAGTGTAGCTTTCTCGTCGAATGCTGCTATGAAGGCAGTTAGCTATGTTTGTTCTTTAGTTGATCCTTGTAATAGAGAGTTTCGCCAAATGTTCGGCGGAGAGGATTTAATTCCAGCCCGGCAATGTCGCATGCCGTTCCAGCTTCTCGGATATTTGTATTATTTTGATTCGGCTCCGAGTTCTTCTTCCGCTCCAATGTTGGCGAACTGCTTGAAGCAAGCGCTCGATTTGACCTCATTTGTTGATCGCTTCGTTGAGGCCCTAGGTAACATTGGAGGTGTGAAGTCGGCGCGGTACGACCGTATAAGTGTGATTGACGTGTGCGTTGATAGTCCACATTTGTTGATTAGTCCACAGTTCTTATATCCGGCGATTTTGAATTCTCTTGTCCTAGATTGCAGTCTTCATGGTCGTAGGTTCTTGGAAGCGTTTTTTCAGGCGTATTCTCCAGCAATGGTTGTCGTTTCTTTTGAGGGCCTGTATGGCCCCAAGGAAATTTCCTATAATCTCAACAGCCTTGTATGCGGTGCGTTATCTGCAGAGTGTGATTCATGGTCCGATCTCGTTGGAAAGGTGTCTCCCGTTGCCGAGGGCGTGGATCTTGTAAGGGCGCGTGATCTTGTGCACGAATATCTCTTTCTTTCGCGCGGCTGGCTCGACTGTGTTGATCTTGTGTCCAGAATTCTATCTGAGGATAATTCAGCTGCCGGAGGCGTTGTCAGTAGCGTGTTTTCTCAATGGACCAAAGACGTTTTGGCGAATTTGAGAATTTTGCTTCACGATGTTGAGGTTTGTTTCAGTAAGTACCCAGTACTTCGGGCTGATTTTGAGACTCAGTATTTGAGTATTTCTGCCGATATGGAAGAGTATTGTTAGGTGGATTAATACCTTGGCCAGTGCTGCGTCCCGTGTCCTCCGCGGATGCGATGACGGCCGACTGGACGCGCCTGCCCTACGACGTCCTGGCCCGCATCTCCACGCGCAACACCAACTCGGTGCCCGAGGTCAACCGCGTCGTCCTCGACGTGACCTCCAAGCCCCCGGCCACCATCGAGTGGGAGTGACGCTCATGCCGAGCTGAGCGCACAGACTGATAGCCCCGGCCTCGTCCCTGAATCGTGGGACGAGGCCGGTGTTTCTTTATTGGGTGAGCGTGGAGAGTGCCTGGCTGACTCGGTGCACGTCGCGCGGAGATAGTCTTCCGATCCTGCCTGCGGTGCCAAGGTAGGTCGGTGGTAAGAGGGCTATTCGGTCTACCCGTACGAGAGATGGTTTCGAGAGCCCAGCTTCTTGCCAATCGTCGAGGGGAGTATCGAGTGGAAGCGAGAGCTTGTTCGAGGCGCTGGTGATCATCGCCGCCAAAAGGCCATCGGGTGAACACGCGAGAACGAGGACCGGGCGAAACTTGTAGCCACGGTCGTCGAAGTTAAAGCGTGCGTGCCAGATCTCCCATGGAGCGGGCGCTGCCTCACTCGCCGTCATCCCAGTCTCCAGGGAGCCGCGCGACTCCATTCGCATCCATGCTGGGGCGATAGGCGTAGCGCTCGAGTCCGTCAAACGTGGGAGTCTCGGGGCGCATGTCGAAGGGTAGACCGCCAACCTCAATCGACTTGGCGAGGAAGATGTTGATCGCATCCGACAGGCTAATTCCCCAGCGTGCGTAGACGGCTGCGGCGTCGGCCTTGATCTGTGCGGTCGTGCGGATCTTCACCTCGGCGGTGCGGGTCATCGTCGGCATAGTCGCTCCTTTCGCTACCTGCATTATAGTCCCTGATTGGTGTTGAAATGGGGCCACTGTGGGACGGTGCGGACCGGTAGTAGGCAGATACTCCGCTTGATCTGAGGCCAGATTCTAGCCATAATTATGGCTAAGAATGAAAGGAGCAGTATGTCGACACTGACTATGGGGCTCGCCGAGGCGAAGAACAACTTTTCGCGAGTGACAGCAGAGGTGAACAGGACGGGGAAGCCTGTCACGATCCTCAAGAACAACAGGCCTTGGGTCGTCATTCAGCCTGCACAGCAGTCTGAGAGCGCCGTCGATGTCGCTGTTGACTTCATGGATGCCTACGCGGACGTGTTTGAAGAACTAGCGAAGTGAACGCTGTCGTGTTTTCTCGGGACGATGTGTGTGCCATCCATTCGGCTGCGATTGCTCGCTTCGGTGGTCTTGATGGCGTGCGTGACGAGGGGATGCTGGCCTCGGCTCTCGCCCAGCCCTTCCAGACTTTTGGGGGCGAGGAACTCTACCCGAGTGCAGTTGAAAAAGCGTGTCGGTACGCTGTTGGGATCATTTCGGGGCATCCCTTCCTGGACGGAAACAAGCGAACTGGTGCTGCTCTGTTAGGTACGTATCTCAGGATGTGTGGTGTTGGTTTTATGCCTGACCATGCGGAGTTCCTTTCAGCCATGCTTGGGGTAGCTGATGGGTCTATGAGTTACGAGGAACTCGTGGACTGGGTGAGGATCAACGTGGGGTAATCGCCTTCGGGTTTTATGTTGGCGATTCAGCAGCGGAGTATTCCGTGGAGTAGGGTTTGTCGTAGCGAAGCGGCAGCCCTGGACCAAGGAGGATGGCACGTGGATCTGCTCGAATACATGTTTTCGCAAGGCAACATGACGCAGGCTGAGTGGGAGCGCACGTTTGAGGGCGAGGCCAGGGAGATCCTCGTCCTGCTCGCCGGCGGTGGTAGGGCCGGCAAGAGGAACGGATTCTGGGGCGTCGCGCACTACTTCATTGCGCATGTGGACTGTGCGACTGATGCCCTGCACGTGAATCAAGGCCTCTTGGTCTACCCTTTGAGTGACGAGCAATATGCTGCGGGTAACCTGTTAGGTCGCTTTCCTGAGCAGGTCATTTATCGCGTGAAGGCGCGCAAGAAGAAGTCTGAAGAAGCGCCCGAAGGTATGACTACCTTCTTGCGCAACCAGTTCCTGATCGTCGAGGTCCTGGAAGAAGATGCCCCGTGCCCAGCCCTGGAAGAGGTGCTGGCCGACTATCGCAGGCCGGTCGTGGTAACCGACGATGTACTCGGAGAACTCACCCTCGACAAGGACCTCGACAGGTTCGAAGGGGAGGTCCCGTGGCGCGGCGAGCAGATCTGTCTGTCGCTTGGGGTTGATGCGGCGGACGAGGACACCTGGGCCGATGCCATGTGGGCGATGAAGGTGATGCTGGCGGAGCAGGATTGCTGGGATCGCGACATGCGGGCGTTCGCTGCGCGTGAGCTCACCGAATTCGCATGCGAATGGCGCGACTCTGCCGACGAGGACGTTCCGGAGATTACGGAAGAGAGCTTCGCTCGCCGGATCGAGCTGCGCAGCATCGCGATGGACGACGACGGTTCATTTTCCGCGCACTTCGACGATGACGACATGTTCTTCGGGCACTGCGTCACCGCGGCTGGAACTCTGACGGACGGGGTGATAAGGGTCAATGTGTTGGGGTTGGAGGGGTCTGGGTTTTTCGGACCGTTTGATTTGAGCGGGTTGTTCTGAGTAGTGTCGGCTGCTTGTGGCCGGGCAGAATGGATGACCATGAGGAAGTTCTCGAAGCATACGCCTGAGCAGATTGTCGTGAAGCTGGAGAAGGCCGAGGCGTTGCGAGGTGAGGGCATGAGTACGGCCCGGGCTTGCCGCGTGCTGGGTATCAGCGAGGCGACGTTGTGCCGGTGGCGCCAGCGTTATGGGTCGATGAGTCGTCGTGAGGCCAAGGAGCTGGGTGAGTTGCGCGAGCAAAACGCGCGCCTCAAACAGTTGCTGGGCCAAACCGAGTTGGAAAAGGCAGCGCTGCGAGAGTTGGCGGAGGGAAACTTCTAGGCCCGGTGCGCAGGCATGAAGCTGTGAGCTACCTGGTTGGTCAGGGGTTTTCTCAGCGTCTTGCGCGGGCGCGTTGCTGGGCTGTCCCGGTCAGCGTATTGCCGGGCCCGCGCGGCGGGCGGGGTGAAGACGCTGCGTGATTATGGGCTTGTGCGCCAGTGGATGAACGATTTTGCCGCCACGCATCGACGTTGGGGCTATGAACGCGCCTGGGCGCGGGCCAAGAGCGAGGGCATCATCGTGGGGCGTGATACGTTCCGGCGCTTGTGGCGCGCCGAAGGGCTGCGCGTGCGCCCGCGCAAGGCCCCCAAGCCCCGCACTGCGCCGCGCCTCCAGCGCCTGGTCAAGGCTAGCGCTCCTGGGCAGGTGTGGGCCATCGATTTCCAGTTCGACTCGGACTGGAAGGGGCGCGTGTTCAAGGTCTGCAACGTTATCGATGAGTTCACCCGTCAACACCTGGCTTTGCGCGTCGAGCGGCGCATGGGAGCGGCCGACGTGATCGAAATGCTTGACCTGGCTGGCCTAGCCCATGGAGCACCCCAGGTACTGCGCGCCGATAACGGGCCTGAATTCATCGCCGGAGCCTTGGGACGCTGGGCCAGCGAGCATGACACGCTCCAAGCATTCATCCCACCGGGCCAGCCCTGGCATAACGGGTTCGTGGAGTCCTTACACAACCGCATGCGCGACGAACTCCTCGAGGACAACATGTTCGAGGATCTCAACCACGCGCGCGCCCTGATTGGCGCCTGGTCCCAGCGCTACAATGAAGAACACCCCCACAGCGCGCTAGGCTGGCTCTCACCCAACCAATACGCACGCCAATGGGCACAACACCACTAATAACAACCAACAACCCTCAAAACACCCGGTCCACAAAACCAGACCAGGCCAGGGTGAGTACTGGCTGCTGGAGGTGAGGTGATGATTCGTGGGCGTGTATGCGCCGGACCTTCTCTGGTCGGCGCCGACGCATCAGTTCCCGTGTTTGTAAGTCTCGGCTTTGTTCTCGTTTCGTTGGACCGGGTCGAGGCTGTTCTCTGGTGAGGAGAGTTGACTCGAGTCAAAGCAGACGTATATACATCAATCGTGATAATATGATGTGTAAACGTCTGCAAAGGGGTGGTCTCCGTGAGGGTGGATGAGCTCGTCGACTTCGTCGCGCTCGTGGGTGGTGTTGCCTCTTCTTCTCAGCTGAAATCTGCAGGATTCTCGGCTGGACTCATTGCGCATGCTAGTGAGGGTGGTCGCATTGAGCGCCTCACGCGAGGAGTTTACTGCACTCCAGATGTCTTTGACGATGACTTTCTTGTGATTAGTGCCCGGTGGAAAAAGAGTATTTTCTCCCATGCCAGCGCCCTGTATCTCAATGGATTGTCGGATCGTCTGCCTGTCGCACAGTCCGTGACAGTGCCGCGGGGATATAACTCTGTGAAGATAGCTCAGGAATTTCCGGGTATTCAGGTTCATTGGGTGCGGCCTGACCTATACGAACTTGGTGTAACGTGCCTTGTAACGCCTTCCGGTAACGCAGTGAGGAGTTATGGTGCTGAGCGCGCAATCGCCGACCTGATTCGGGAAAGGAAGGCTGGAACTGTCGATGCTCAGCTTATGCAAGATGCTATCGGAGGGTACTTTCGGAGGGGTGAGAAGGACCTGCAAGGGTTGACTGATATGTGCTCAGCTCTTGGAGTACGTCGTGAGTTGCAGGTGTATCTGGAGGTGTTGTAATCATGGCGATTCGTAACGATGCGAGTCTGCGTGGAAAGATTCGAGCAATTGCGAAGAGAGAGGGGCTGCGCCCTCAAGAAGTCCTGCAGATGTTTCTATTTGAACATTTGCTGCTTCGTCTCGAGAAAACGTCGTATGTTGATAAGTTCATTCTCAAAGGTGGCCTGCTGATTTCTTCGATGATTGGTGTCTCTCTGCGTACGACGATGGATATGGATACAACTGTTGTTGGTATGCCTCTTGATCGCGACTCTATTGAGCAAACGATGGAGCAGATCTGCTCTGTTGATGTCGGTGACGGAATGGAATACATCTTCGAGCGGGTCGAGTCAATCAGAACAGATGACGAATATCCAAATTGGCGTGCTCATATTATGGTCAGGTATGGAAGAATGAATGCGCCAATTAAAGTTGATATCACAACAGGTGATTCCATCGTTCCTGCGGAGGTTGAGTATCCGTATCCGATGCTGTTCGAAGATCGCGCTATAAGGCTTATGTCTTATCCTGTGGCGACGATTCTCGCTGAGAA
>FLSE01345327.1_pt1 | contig 31915 bp, 37 predicted proteins | sample 1550461 | NCBI WGS metagenome assembly FLSE01 (sample SAMEA4031758, study PRJEB14383) | metagenome | biome: human; feature: oral; material: saliva | place: Philippines | collected 2014 | reverse complement strand
AATAATAGAAGGGAGATACCATGCGCGTAAATATCACACTTGAACACAAAGAATCTGGTGAACGCTTGTACCTTACTTCTAAAAACAAACGTAACACTCCAGACCGTCTTCAATTGAAGAAATACTCACCAAAACTTCGCAAGCACGTAGTGTTTACAGAAGTTAAATAAGGGTTCACTACACGTCACTAGACTTTAGAAACCTTGATTTGAAGCAATTCTTGAATTTCGAAATTTCAGTATATTGCGATATAAATCAATCGAATCACTACCTTTTTCACTACCTTTTATGAAATAAGAAACTGATTCGTTTATTTAAAAAAAGAGGAATTTCAAAAAGAATTCCTTTTTTTAATTTCTAAAACAGTAAAACACCCTTATTACTAACTGTCTTACACTTGTAACATTACTTTGATATAATAGAAATGGAGGTAAGCAAATGAAAAGATTTATCACATTAATTTTAGTGTCTCTATCTGCAATTTTATTATTTTCCTGTTCTAACCAATCAAGTAATTCTTTAGATGGCGAATACTACTGGATAAACGAGAGTAGAAATGAAGTTGCCTTTACCATTTCAGGTAACAAAGGAAATATCAATAAAGGAGAGGCCGATGCCTTTACAATTGATAAAGATAGTTCAACAATCGAACTGACTGGTTCTAATATCATAAACCGAAAAGAGAATTATACCTTTAAGGATGGTGTATTCACTGTAGATATTTCAGGAACGAAGCAGGACTATTACAAAAAGGATAGTGAAGCATATAAAGAAGCCGTGAAGAAATATAGCGATAAGTAAAACTCTAAAACTATTCGTTATTCTTTATACAATAAAAACGCTGATTAAAGCGTTTTTTTGTTATCCCTCTAAAAAGGTATCTTTTATTTTTTAGTGCTTTTCAGGCTATATTTTGATCATTTGAGGGAATCAACATTATTTTTGAACATTTATCTGATAAGATAGGACTATGAAAAATTTAAAAGAAGACAACATTCAAAAATCCTTATGGCATATCAAACGACATTGCGAGAATATAGAGAAAAATACTGATGTTCATAGAAGAAAAATCGAACTCCTCCATTTGAAGGAAAGCGTCGAGATATTATTGAGAGTTTTTAATGATGAAAAACCCTATCCGAATTTGGATAGGGAGGAAGTGTTTTAAAACCTTTTGACAATGAATTTTAGTTAAGATTTCACTTTTTGTAAAACCTGGTTTGGAAAGTATGGATTTCATTCGGATTAAAAACAGCGTAATACCAAGGTTTTTCGGAACGATAGCTACTGATTAATTTCATAAAATATGAATCAATATTTTTAAATGGGGGAATAGTTTAGTTCTGTAAAAATCAATTACTGTCCATACAAACGTTGTTATAGCAGGTTTTGTTATCATTTCTCAAAAAAAGGTAGAGGTTAGAATTAACGTATTAGAATAAGTATCTTTGTAGAGTACTATACGAATTTTTCTTAAAATCTAATTAAATAGATAACCGCAGTTCCGAAATATAACCGTCTTGAAATTAAATAGGTTTAATTAAATAGTATAATTTATTTTCCTCCAATACGATGTGAATAATAGTCTAATATCGGAATACCTTTATCTATCAAATAATTTCCGATTCTTTTTTCAACACCATGCCTAGTCATCCCCTTTGGAATAGATTTTATTGGGAAAATAAGAACAAATGATTCATCCCATGTCTCTCCTAAGCAATCAATAATGATACCCGACGTATTATATTTCCATCTTCCATTTTGTTGTGTTTCATCATATTCTTTGATAGTACTCGGTTTTTGAAAATTGACATCATTACTGCTAGCAACAACTCCAAGTGAGCCACTAGAAGTAAACTTCATCCAAACTATATCTCTAACATCTGCTAAATCAAATTCTTTCTGGATGTTTTTATAATCAATATTAATTCTATTCTGTTCACATTTATTAATTGGAAAGATTAGGTACTTATTTGCTGTATCTAAATCAATACCTAAGCTACCTAAAATTTCAATAGTGTATTCTATCACTCGTTGTTTAAATTTGTCTTTAGTTAAGTTATGATCTTTTAGATATTCTTTCATTTTTTGTTGTTGCTCTTTAGCAGCATTGATTCGATATGTTCCTCCATTATGAACTGTAATCCACGAAACCATAAAAACTCCCATAAATCTTATAAAAAATAGATAACTTTATTAATCAATTGTTTTAAGAGATATTCCTCTTTGTATCAAAAATTTATGAATAGTCATCAAAACAATAACGCGAATTCCCTTAGCAATTCTGAGTAATTATAAAAGTTCCCAAAACATTTTTAATATCCTAAAATAGCTAACTTACTAAAATTTGTTACTTACTAATTACAACCAACTATAGTCTATTTGATAAATATCCATTATTTTCTTTAGTTTTTCCCTTTTAGGACGTTTCAAATCATAATTTGAATGATGTCCCAAAATAACTTCATTGATCATTTTATCATTTTTGCTAAATTCTGAAGACTCTTTTGGAGTATATATATTATTCAACACCTGGTACGCTCCTATTACTTTAGGAGTATGCTTTAAAAATGAAGTTCGCCCGCCGTAAGTATGATACCATTCTGAAAGCATAACTGCCCATAATGTCATAAACAATTTAAACGTTTCTTCTTGTATATTAGCTGGATACTTTTTGACTATGCTATTTAGTTGGATACGCACATAAGCTATTGTGCCCCCAGAATAATCAGGTGAAGCATTATGTTGTAAACCATTATCCTTAACCATATCTGATAAAGTCATAAAATCATTCCAAATAACTTCGTTTCCCACAACATTTTTTAAGTACATAAGATCTAAAAAATAATCTTCATCTTTAGGCGAATACCCTAAATTCATTTTTTGTTTATTTGGAAAATAAGTCACCCTATAATCATCAAAACTGCCTCGGTTAAATTGAATAATTGAACCATCTTTAAATTCATATATGTTTCGGGCATTTTGAATGTTAGGAATGTTATAACTGGGTTCTAAAAAAGTCTTCATAAAATATTGTTTCTTCATCACTTGTTACTGTATATAATAAAATTTAATTAATAATTTGAGATAGGCCTATCCAAAGCATTCCTCGACCAGAATAATTCCAATATCGGATATCCTGTTCTATGAATAACCATTTTAAAGTCAGAGCAATTAAGTCTGCAGGAAAGCCCTGTCTAAATGAAAAGCAATTGAAGTCTGACGCCTTATAGTTCTTTCTACAGAGATAAATGTCCTCAATCATACTCATTAACTGAAAAAACTGCTGAGGAGATTCACTTTTTTTCATCAATAAATCATTTACAATTTCGTCATGTTTAGGAAAATTTCTTTTCCGTTTCCCTTCATCAGAAAAGTTAGTATTTTCAACACAAACTAAAAAATCAAAACCGTTATGTAAATTTGCCGGTCGTCTTAGAAAAATACGACGACCATCTAATAATTTTTCCACATAATAGGTATATCTGGAAGCTTCCTCATCCTTTCCATTCCCAGGAACTTCTTTAGATAACTCTTCTACCAGACGCATTCGTACTTCATTTCTCGTACCTACGTTTGAAAAAAATTTAGTTATTTTATATTCTGTCATTTCTACCTCTACGATAACAATAAATTTAAGAAAAAAATATAGAGCCTTTCTTATATCTTATATTTATTACTTCACATTTTCACAAAAAGTCTATACCTAATACCGTTAAAGGAATCTCATAAAAGAAATACGAACATCCCATCATACAAATATATTCTTTGGTATCTTTATATTCATCTTTTTCAAACCAATCATTAAAAATATAGATGAATTGAACTTTATAACCTAATGGTGAAAATAATTTTTCATACTCCATTTTTTTAAAATGACATCCAGGTAGTTTTTCATCTACAGAACCACTCGAATTCTGAAATTTTTTTTCAATAATATAAGCAGTCTGATTAAGTTCATTAATAAAACACTCATCTGGTTGCCATCTTTTTGAATTATACTGTTTATAATCAATATTTTGAGGTGTAAGAAATTTTGTATATAATTTGTTCTTCCCTACACTCCAGCCTATTTTTCTATCTTGGTAATAGACTTCATTATCTATAATTTCGAACCCTTTTCTCACTAATGTAGAATCAAGAGAGGTAGTTTGTTCGAACTTCAATCCATTGACATTAGTATTAGCTCCACCACCATAAACATTTGGCATTCTAGTTGACATAATCACTGTTTTCCTTACTTATTATTAATACTTCCCCACAATTTTCCTAATTTCATAGACAAATTCCTTTTTGAAATAAAAAGCATGATTTTTGTTCGAAACCTCCCTACCATATACATTTGAATAAATTGGATGATATGGTTTAGAATCCTTACTTCTTATTTGCATGAATTTCCCGTTTGAAGTATGGATGAATCCATCTTCACTGGTTTCAATATGATGGTTCAACAACTGGCAAATTGTATCATAATCCTTGTGTAGTTGTTCCCTTAAACTAAAGAATCGTTCTTCATTCAAATCAACATGGATGCTCTCTAAAAACATCCATTCTGCCGGTACCCCAACTTTACAAACGGGAACATACAAAATATTATCAATTTTTTCAAATAGTGATGTTTCTTCAAACGGTTTATTCTGCAATAAATCATCGATCATGCTACTAACCTGAGTAATAAAAATCGTTTCTTTTGGATTGCTTGTTTCGTCACACTTATTAGTCTTCAATTCTCCATCCTCAAAATCTCTATTTGTGTTGGACAGTTGCATTCCTAAAGCCAATTCTAAAAGTTGTCCGGTTTTGCCTTTATTAACTATGATAGTTTGCAATTCTTCGGCAGTAAATAAGTCTTTAAATTTAATATTGGCAATCTCGTTCAACTTTCTTTCAGCTTCATGTAGTTTCATTTCAGAATTCCCCATTCTATCTTTATTTTTAAATCAACTCAATCAATTTCAAACAAAAATCACTTTGATCTATTATAGATCACTTTTCAGATATTTTCTATTCTTTTAATTATCTGATATAATAGAACCTATCAATGTTCTATCAATAGAATTAAGAAGGAGGTCTATCACTTGCAACCTTTTGTAAAATGGGCGGGTGGAAAAAGACAACTAATTCCCGAATTAACAAAAATTATGCCCTCAAATTTCAATCAATATCTTGAACCATTTATCGGTGGTGGAGCTCTACTCCTTGAATTAGAACATAAAAATTCAGTTATCAGCGATAATAATCACGTTTTAATTGGGACATATAACGATATAAAACACAACCTCGATAAATTACTTCCATTACTGGATAAACTTCAAAATGAACACAATTCGTGTGGCGATAAAGAAAAAGCCAAAGAATTCTACTATCAACAACGAGATAATTTCAACCAAATTATTTTTGATGATAATGAATCCTTAAATAGAAGTGCCCTTTTCTTGTATCTGAACAAAGCATGTTTCAATGGTCTATACAGAGTTAATTCTAAAGGACTTTTCAATGTCCCATTTAACCAAAAAACTACTATCAACATTTATGAACGAGATAATTTAGTGCAAATTTCTCAATTTCTACAAACTGTAGATATTTACAATCAAGATTTCGAAGAAACAGCTGTTAAAGCCAAAAAAGGAGACCTCGTTTTCTTCGATTCTCCTTATGCTCCACTAAATCCTACTTCTTTTGATTCTTACACTAAAGAAGGTTTTAGCACGGAAGAACACATTCGTTTAGCAAACCTTTTTAAAAAATTAACAAAAAATGGGGTTTACTGCGTTCTCACCAATCATAATACAGAGTTCATCAGAGATTTATACAAAGATTTTCATGTCAAAGAAGTCAATGTTAAACGTATGATCAATAGTGATGCTAAAAATAGAGTTGGGAAAGAAGTCATAATTACAAATTATGAACTTGAGGTTTAACAATGAAAAAAGTATTTCCCAAAAACTTTACTCCTTATTTTGAAAATGATTCTATTATTCTTGTTAATGGAGATTCATTTGAAATATTAAAAAAAATAAAATCTAAATCGGTCAACTGCATCTTTGCTGATCCACCATATTTTCTATCAAATGATGGCTTTACAAATTCTGGTGGAAAACAAGTTAGTGTAAATAAAGGGGATTGGGATAAGAGCCTAACTACTGCTGAAAAACACAAATTCAATAAAAACTGGATTAAAAAATGTAAACGAGTATTAACTGATGATGGTACTATTTGGATTAGTGGTACTCTTCACAACATATACTCCATCGGCATGGCTCTAGAGCAAGAAGGCTTTAAAATTATCAACAATATTACTTGGCAGAAGCTCAATCCACCGCCGAATCTAGCAAGAAGATCTTTCACTCACAGTACCGAGACAGTATTGTGGGCTAAAAAAGATATTAAAAATAATAAACATTTTTTCAACTATGATCTAATGCGAGAAATCAATAACGGTAAACAAATGAAAGATGTTTGGTCTGGGCCACTTACCTCACCAAAAGAAAAAAAGTTCGGAAAACACCCTACACAAAAACCTTTGTATCTTTTGGAAAGACTACTTTTAGCTTCTACAAAAGAAGATGCACTTATATTAGACCCCTTTATGGGAAGCGGGACTACTGCAGTCGCTTGTAAAAAACTTAATCGTAATTTTATTGGTATAGAAAAAGAATCTGAATTTGTAGAATTAGCGAAAAATAGAATAATAAACACTAACACAGAATTTAACTTATTTTAGAACGGCTTAGATAAATCTAAGTCGTTTTAAAGTAAACTATCTAATGTTCATAGAGTTTTTCTGTTTAACAGTATATTCTTCTGTCCCAAAAATTAAATTTATATTTAAAAACAAGTGAAATTATTCAACTTCAAAATTTATAATATGTATTCAAATTATGGTATACTACAATTAGTATTATAATTTAGAGAATTAGCAATTGAAAATGCAATCGCCGTTTGTCCAAATTGCCACGCTAAAATTCATCAACTTGAACTTGAAGAAGACAAAGAAAAACTACTTCGTAAAGTCCAAGAGTGAAATCTTTAATTTCTTAAGCAAGCAATAAATGCTTGCTTTTTTATTTAAACGTCTAATTTTAGACTTCAGTTAAAATTAATTAATAATAAGCCATCCAATTAAAAGCGTAGATACATTAGCACAGTTCAGGTTAAATTTTGAACAGTTAAGAAAGACAAAATCTATTTTGATATTGATTATAGTATGATATAGTCATGAAAAATGTAAAAGAAAAAATATTCAACGAGCATTATGGCATATTAAGCGCCATTGTAAAAATATAGAGAATAATTACGAAAATGAATTTAGTAAAACTGAGTTATTTCACTTGAAATCTAGTGTTGAAATACTAAGTAGAATTTTAAATAATGAAAATCCCTATCCAAATTTGGATAGGGAGGAAGTGTTTTAAAATACTTATTACACCTTTATAACTATCAGCAACTTTAAATCTAGTTATAAACTTTATCAAATAAAAAATGTATAACAACATTCTTCAAAAATTAGTTTATTTATATCTAATTTTTGAAGGATAATTTATTTAAAATAGACTAGCCAGCCATCTTATTTAATAAGGTGGTTTTATTTTTGAAAATGCCCTCTTTAATTCATTTATATCGCTAAATCTTTGATTCAAATTTGGATTTGTTCCCTTATTAATAAATTCCTCTAAATTACTATATTCAAATTTTGTAAAGTCTTTATATCTTCCAGTTAAGACAAAGTATAATAATTTTGACAAAGCAAAACCTTCAAAATGAAAATTATAATTACTAAACCCAACTCGTTGGAGACCTGAATAATCATTAAATGCACCTCTTATTTCTGTATCTAGAGATGTTAACATGCTATTACTTAACTTGACATTCCCCAAATCAGCAATTTTAATAATTTTTACATCATCATACTCTTTAATCAAAATATTATTAGGTGATATATCTCTATGAAGTATATCTTTTTTAGCTAGATATTCAAATCCTTTTATTATTTGATAACCTAGGTTCATTCTCTCGGTAAAAGTCAATTTCTGATTATGAGTCTTTATATATTTAAAAAGTGAAGTGTCAGCATACTCCATAACATACTCATTTTTAGTTTTATCAATAGAGTAAACTTCGAGTACATACGGAGAATGTAACTGCTTCATTATATCAAATTCTAAATAAAATCGCTCTAAATCCTTGAATAGAATAGTTTTTTTAGCACGTTTTAATGCAAAAGTTTTGTTGTAATTTTCATCATAGAAACTAAAGACAGTAGCATAAGAACCATCACCAACTGTTTTCAATTGGAACCGTTGTATAGTGTTATTCGGGAACTCGACAATATCCGATATTTCAAAAATTGGTAACTCATAGTATAATTCAACTTCCGACATATCATCTGGTACTGGGCTTCCACCAGATGACGATAGAAAACTATTACATTTTTTTAATACTTTATCATAGTATTCAACAATTCTAACTTTCTCACCAGAATTCTTAAGGTTGTTGACAAATCTGTTTGATAGTGAAATTGATTTTATCAAATCTCTACTTGGTTCAGCCCAGAAATGTCTCCCACCATTTATACTATCATTTAATATTCTTAATCCCTTCACTAACTGATAGTGTATGCTAGAACATAACTGACTCAGTCTGTCATCAAAAATATCTTTGTAAAGGTGTTCATAATCAATAGCAAACTCTTTACCAAAGTAAGCCAAATAATCCCTTTCAATACCAACTATACTATTTAATAGTTTTACATTATTATTTACAGAAATCATTTTTTCTCTTCTCTGTATATAAAACAGACTTACAATATAAAATAGACTTAATCTATTTTAATTAATTGATCATATGTTAACTAAATCGTTTTAACGGCTACTACTTTCTTATATTGTTATCCCTATAATATTAGCAAGTAACTTAATTCCTTCGATTAAATCCGGTGTTAAGGCAACAGTTGTTGCAATAAATTTCATCGTATTAAAAGCCGAAGTTAAGATAGTCTGCTTTGGTTGTGGTTCTTGAATCTCATTTTTAATAATTTCCAAGTTCTGCTTGAGTACTGATTTAGATTCGCTATTTTCTAATGTTTCAATAGCATCTTCAACATTCTCCATAGCTTTAGAGAATTCCTCGCTATTAATAATATTTCCCTGCTCAGCGTTAACTGTACTTCCATGTTCAGCTATATTAACTTGTACCCCTGAACTATTAATCGTTATGTTATATGAACTATCACTATCAAATCCCATATCTGTCGCAATATCCTTAATATACTCCTCAATTTCTGAAACAAATGGATAAATCAATCTATCACCAAATGCTTTCGCCATATCTTGATATTTTTTACTATGTGCATAGTACCATCCAAAATTAATTGTAGACAACTTTTTAAGGGCAATATAGTCAAATGCTCTATATAGAAGATAAGTTCTTTTACGGCTATCAGTCCCCAAATTTAAAGTTTCATTTCCATATGAGGAATTAATCCTATCAAGTTCTGATTCTAACCCCTCTACATCATAAGATAAACTCTCAACATAATCAAATATCAAAGATGTCTTTTTTATATAATCCAGAAATTCTATTAATGCATCAGTCTGTTCCCTGAAATAAGCATTCATCACATTTGAAGCCAACGTTCTAAATCTTCTGCTAATTTTTCTAAGCTCTTTTTTATTAATCTCCATCTACTAACTCCCCACAAAATGGACAATAGCCACCCTCGAATTTTGATATAGTTCGTAATTTTACTACTTTATCACAGCACAAATATCTTTTCTCTTCGAAGTCTCCAACTTTCCTTCCAATTGGCATTTCTGTTTCCTTATCTATCTTTTTACCACCCTTAAATTGTATGTCCTTATTGTTTCTGAACGTCCTCTCCATATCTTCTGAAAAATTATTTAATAAATCAGCAACATAGTTTTGAATTATATTTTCTGCCAAGTCATTTATATCATCATCTAAATAATTATCACTTTTGAGCCCACACTTAGGACACCAAACATCTATCAAGCTATCATCATTTACATCTTGGATTTGAATCATAAATTTTTCACTACAAATTGGACATTTTAAAACAATAAATCCATCATTATCACTAGGAATAGATATTTCAAACATTTTATCACTTAACATTTTATACCTCAATATTGAAATTAGTTATCAATACTTCCTTGATTTTACCACGCTTATCAGCTTTAGCATTAATCATTCGTGTAGCATCCACTGCAATAATCTCTTTCGCAAATGGTTGATATAGTTCATAAACTAAATCAGCAGACGAATTAGACAATACAACAAATGCCCCTCTTCTATCTAGTTCAATAAACAAATCTCGAAGACGAACCTGCTCATCATAACCAAAACCATCAGAGGTATAACCTGTAAAGCTCTCTGTCTTGGATAACGGGACATACGGGGGGTCAAAATAAATCAGATCACCTTTTTTTGCATCTTTTGTTGCTAGTTCAAAATCAGTATTAAGAATGGTTATATCGTTGTCTTTAAGGTATTCACTAACATTGCGAAGATTATCCTCATCTACAATCTTAGGTTGCTTGTAACGCCCATACGGCACATTAAACTGATTCTTTGAATTCACCCTATACAAACCATTAAAGTCAACTCTCAGCATATATAGAATCCGCCCAGCACGTTCTACATCAGACATAACTTCTATTCTGCCATCTCTATCCGCTGATCGAATATCCAAATAATATTCTTTTGAATTGTTCTCCTTATGTATCTTAAGTAACTGAATCAGTTCTTCAACATTTTCCTTGATTACCTTATATGCTAAAATAAGTTCTTCGTTGCTATCGTTAATCGTTGCATTAGATGGTGCTAGCTCAAAAAATAAAGCACCTCCTCCTACAAAAGGCTCATAGTACTTATTAAATTTATCAGGTGAAATTCCAAGTATTTGTGGTAACAACTGGTGTTTTCCACCAACCCATTTTGTAAAAGGCTTCATACTATATTTCCACTCCATTAATGTATTTTTTGTGCTATCCTTTATTATACCATCATTAATAATAAACACCTATTAGTTACTTAGAATCAAACTATAATTTTTCTAAATACAAAATGTCACTTTCAAATATTTAAACTTCCTGATCAATTTATTCTCATTTAAGATTACATCAAAGTAAAAATAATGATCTCGTCCATCCTTAGAATTCTCTTTATTAAGTTTGAAGTAGTTTTTCTGATTCATAGCCATAGTTCTGAGAATATCATCAACTAGAAAAGTAAGTGGTATGTCCATTGCTGAGTATTTCTGGAAATCTTCTTCGAATCGGATATAGTCTTCTGAGAAATAATCCATCTGTAATTTATTCTCATATAATTCTTTTCTACTCATAGATAACCTCTTCTAATAACTGGATGCTCAAGAAGTCTTCTACTTGAATCAGTTGGTGTCCTTCATAGGTCTTGAGGGATATTTCTTTTGCTGAAATTTCTCTAACTTCGCCAATCAGAATTACTTTTTGAGTTTTTTGTTTGACTATAAAGCGCCCCTTTAAATTCCCAACATAAAGCTGAGAAAGCAACAATAATTTTTCTGTTCTGTTCAAGTCACTAGTTAGATCGACACGATATTTTTCTTCTCCTAGTGATGTGGTATGTTCGGATAAAAAGAAACCCATCCACTTTTGCATACCTGAGTCTTGATATTCTCGGGCTGACTGATAGGGCAAATAAGAACGATCAATCATTTTAAACCATCTAATCCACCAGCAGAATGACCTCCAATTAGTTGACTTCTAGCGATGCTTCTTGAGGCTGACTCAAGGGCATTGGCTTTTAAAAGTGAAGTGAACCCAAACTGATCTCGGATGCTGTCAATCGCTGATTGGAGCCTTTCTTCTTTTTCTATTTTTTCAACATCATCAAATAAAGAAATGAGTCCAAACGATTCATCCACTAGACCCGAATAGTTGACGGCAACGTTTCTCACGGCACCTGAACTGTATTTCTGATGAAATAACTGTAAAACCACATTAGTTAGGGTGTTTGTCTGATTAGTTGCTTCGATCTTTCTTTGTGTGTTGATTGATTTTCTATTTTCTTGTTTGGAATAGCCTACATGAATAGAGACAACTGTTGTTTTTTTACCCGCTCGTCTAAGACGAATAGCAACCTGCTCTGCCATCTCTCGAAGGACAATTTCGATATCTCGTTGTTTGACATAATCTCTCGGTAAAACTTGAGAGTTACCTAATCCTGTGCTCTTTGGTTTATATGGATTATTAACATTACTTTCATCTACTCCATTTGCGTAAAACCAAAGACGTAGCCCTACCACCCCTAAACACTTTTTTAGTAAGTCGGGATTACTATTAGCAAGTTCCTTAATAGAAAAGATTCCCAAGTCATTTAATCTCTTTTCCATACGGTGACCAATTCCCCAAAAATCTGTCATGTTACGAATTGCCCAAACCTTACTTTCTACGTCTTCATAAGACCAATTAGCACGCATGGTGGGCATTTTCTTAGCTTCGTTGTCCAAAGCTAGCTTAGCAAGCAAGGGATTACTATTTGACATACCAACAGTTGAGTAAATACCCGTCTTTCGCCAAATATCTTTTTGAATCTTAGCAGATATTATATCCAACTTATCTTTTCGGGATATGGTCTGATTACTAATAAAGTAGTTAAGAGAAGTCGTTAGGTCAATAAAACCCTCATCAATTGAATAAGGGTATATTTCATTGGGGCTACCATAGTCTTGAAAAACTCGCTGTATTTCCATATTAACCTCAATGTACTTGTCCATTCGAGGTGGAACAATAGAGGTAGTCTTCGCCCATTCCTCAATATATCGTACAAAATCTGGATCCGTTGGAAGACCCTGTTTTTTTGCGTTATAATAAGAAAATTTTCTGGTTTTGACGTCAAAGGGTAAATCATAAGCCCTACCAACATTCGTTTTTCCAAATACTTTCTTGAACATGGGTGATGATGCCAATATCAATCCAGCAGAATTATCCGCTCGACTCATCACACAGAGGGAGGTTTTAAGAGGATGAAGTCCTCTCTCCACACATTCAACACTAGCATAGAAAGACTTCATATCAATAAAGGCAATATCACTGACAGGCTCTTTTGAATAGTCAATGATTCCCATAGTCTAGTCCTCCAAAGGCATAAAGTTTCCAACAATTTTTCCGACAATCCGAGGGTCATCGTCATAAGGAGCAAATTTGTCTTTGTATTTCTTGTTGATGGAAACGAGACGCAAGCCGTCTTCTTCCAAGTAGACACGCTTGATATAGGTCTGCTCATTCCAAACAACTGCATAAACTGCCCCATTATAATCAAAGCCCGTCTCACGGATTAGAGCAACGGAACCATTCGGATATTTGGGTTCCATAGAATCCCCTGATACCCAAGATGCGAAATCATGTCCTAGCTCCTCATCATAGTAAACCGTATCGTACTCTTTTTCTCCATAGATAGTGGCACCGAGACCAGCCGACATTTCTTCGTAGACCCGATATTCGTAACGGGGTTCAGCAATAGAGACCAGCTTTTTATTCTGCTCTTCTGTAACTAAGTCACGAGCATAAGACACAACTTGTTCTTTCCCATTGGATGAGAGAACATTATAGAGTCTGACAATCTCTATCTCAGTGAAATAACCTTTTGGGACGTTCAGAAGTTTCTCTAATAATGCCACTTTCTCAGTAGAAGGTTCTTTGACTCCACGTTCCCAAGCAGAATAGGCTTGATAGCTAATTCCTAGCTTATCTGCAATATCTTTTTGTGTTAGTTTTAGCTCTTTCCTCCGAGCTTTTAATTTTTCTGGTTGATACATAATTCACCTCACATGACTAATAATTCTAAATTTGCCTTTCTCCTCGCTTCTGTCTCTGATAGTTTGTTGCTATCCCACACATAGGCTAAAGATTTCCCCTTATTGTAAACAAGCCATACCTTGAATTTCTTCACTGCTCTAATCTCATCCCACTTTGCCTGGTCAAGCAATTCTGGTAATTCTTGACTTGTAACAAAATTAGTTTGTTTCAATCTCTTTTTTAGCCGTGCTATAAGCGAGGGTTGATAGTGATTGAACTCTTCGATCAAAATTTCTTTCAGTTTATGGAAGTAATGGTGGAGGGAGGCATTTTGACCCTCTAGGTATTCATCTACTGCCTGCTTGATGGCTGATTCAGTATCCACTTGGTAAACTCTCAATAAGTCAATCAGTCGGAAATAAAGTGCCTGCTTTGAAACTTCTAGATTCTCTTTGACCTTTTGGAAAGAATCACAAGAGTAGTAAATCTTGGATAGTAGCACAATATCAGGCATCAGAACAATAGCTGAAAATACATTGGCTTCTCGCTCTAGAATCGATTCCTGATTATCCACCGACTCTGTAAAATAATAGCCCTCGTGCTTCATAATGAAGTGCCCTAATTCATGACATAAGGTAAAGTTACGCTTGGTTACAGGATTGTCTTGCTCATAGGAAAAACTCGTCCCTAGTTTATCAATAACTGTCAAACCTTCTATTTTATGATTTGAAAAGTGGTGACTAATGACTTGAATGTTATTCTCATGAACGCAATAGTCAAAATAATAGTGAAAGTGATAGTGTAGAGTTGAAATTTCTTCCTCTTTCATAAAGGAATAAAGGACTTGTTTTGTGATTCCACTTACTCTTGAATACAATTCATTCAATGAATAACACCTCCTTTAAATCACAATGTACAAAACTAAACCAAAATGGTTGAGTTTATTATACAAAAAAAGTGGACGATTGTCCACTTCCATTTTATTATAAATTAGGAAATTTATTATTCAGGTTTATCGAACAACTTCATTCTATTCTTCAAAAAATCTTCAAAATCTGGGAATAAATCATCTTCATTGTATTTAAACTCAGATAATTTTTTCCTTAATTTTTCTTTAACATCCTGAAAAATTTTTGCTCTATCAACAGGGAATCCATCTCCATATTCTTTCGCTAATGACTCCGTATTTTTGTTTTTTCCTAACTTTTTGTTAATTGCAGATTGCTTTTTGTTTTCCGCTTCAGTGTCTTTCTCTAAGTACTTAATTTCCAGAACCACTCTAGGTATCTGCATTTTATTACCATCGTTTTTTAATACATCAATCAAACTAGTATTTCTCTCAACTTTTGAAACTAGCATTTCAAAATTAAGAAAAGCACCCTTTTGAGCAAGTATTCTATTATTTAACTCAGTCTTTTCGGTCTCCATAAATAACTTTGTATCTGAAACATCATAAAATTCAAGTTTTGGATCATCCATTTCTCCATTAGTCATAAACAGTAAAGCGACAAATGGATTTGACGTAATATCTAATAATGCAGTATGTAGCTCATAATGTTGTAATAATGCTAACTGTTGACCTCGAGCTTGCATTATTCTTGAACATTCATCTGATATTCCCATTTGAGGAAATTCTATATATTCAACTTTCTCAGGAAATTTTCGATGAATCTCTTTATAAATATCTTCAAATTCATCAGAATATAAATCCCCATGAATATTCACAAGATCCCTGAAAGCAGATGGAATTGTTTTCCATTCTCCTCTTCTTTGTCCTCTATAATAATTAAAGTGAAATTCATCACTTGATAATATCTGAATACACTCTTTTATTAAAAAAAATATACTCCATCCAGAATTCTTATCACTTGTTTTAAAACCTGTATTTGATTTATTAGAAACCTCTTTACTCAGCTCTTGAATAAATTTACGAATTTTTATGAACTTATCATTCTTTCCTTCAGAGCTAGCTTCAATTTTACCAACTCTATATTTTTGAGATAGATCATCACTATTATCATTAATACCAACAAGCCCAATAGTAATTGTCAACGTATCAAAGAGCGAATCCTCTTTGTCTAAAAAGTCTTTAATTATTTTATATTCATTTTTACTCATTATTTACTGCTTTCAATCTGTATTCCATTGCGATATAAGAAACATTAAATTTATCAGCTAGCTTAGTAACTACTTGCCTTTCATTTCGAATTTCCTTGGTATCTTCTAAGTGTTTTTTTACATCCAAAAGTAGCTTCTTAGGCATCAAAAGTTTTGAGGCAAAATCATTTGCTTGTCTCTCGATAAGAACATCTACAAAAGAGTATTCTTCTTCACTTATCCTTTGATCTTCCGTAATTCTATTTCTAACACCGCTATGATCATAGACATTATGCCCAATCTCATGAGCTATTGTAAATCTTTGTCTATAATCCGGATCAAGTTCATTAACAGTAATCTCTTTACTTTCTATATTATGACTTCCGGCCTTTGATATTAAAAAACTATATTTTATTTTACATCCCAACGATTCTGCAATTTTTTTTACATCAATTTGAGGATTATCTATGCTCACATTAAAATCATCAAATTTAAAATCTTTTTTCTCAAGTAAAGATTTTACATCTTCATCCAAATACTCTTTTAGGTTGGTCATGTTTTTTTCCTTTCATATACTACTTTGTTATTGATAAATTAGTCTACTTTTTTTATTCGTTATTCTCTGGTTTCAAACGCTTTTTTTCGTTTTCTCATAAACTCAATTAATTCTTTTTTAAAAATTATCTTTTCTTCTTCAGTTAATCCCTTTGAATTCATTCGGAAAAGTAATTCAATATTGTCAAATTCATCTGATTGTTCTTCTGAGTTTCCAACTAAATAATCGACGGTTACATTTAAAACTTGTGCAATTTTAACGAGATTTTCCTGTGTTGGTTTTTTTACTCCACGTTCCCATGAAGCATATGCCTGTTGGGAAATATCTAGTTTTTCAGCTATTTGAGCTTGTGTTAGTTTTACTTGTTTCCTTAGTGTTTTCAAGCGTTCTGCGAATTCCATATGTGACCTCAAAAAATTATTTTAAAATTTTGCAGAAAACCGTTGACATTTACAACCGACAGTTGTATAATGTAATCAACAACTGGTAGTTGTATAGCGATTGAAAATAATAACCTTATCTTCAAGGCTAAATCACGATCATTGACAATTAAATAAAAAGTGCGTCTGACAACCAGAGGACTGATTGCCAAAACTACACTAAACTTCGTACCTTTATTGTAAACGTTTTGGAAAGAAAAGTCAAGTCTATTTGATGGTTGAAGTGAAGATTTAAAACATTATTTGTGGACTTCCACGCATTTCGGACTTTCGCACTTTTCCGAATAGTAAAGTGAACTGGCTTCGCCAAAGGGCGTAAGAGAATCTTAAGGGCAAGATTGTGACTACCTGATGAGATTGGCTGGGAAAGCGATGGTAATTGATGCAAAGCACCTTGCTAAACGTTGCCACCGTGAAGGAGGAATCCTTCAACCAAATAATTTTTCTCTACTGCTGTCTATCTAATTTACTAGATAGATTTACTATAGCTACTAAGTCCATTTTCTTAGTAGCTTTTTACTTTTATAATAAAGGAGAACCTATGACTAACTTTTTTCGCACAACAATGTGAACGAATCTATAAAAACTATATTTTCACCTATGATATCTTTTCCTCATCAGAACAACTTCAGGGGAAACTCTATCATCAAGCCCAAAAGGATTTAGATAAGCTTGCCAACCAATCACTGCTTACTGGCTTTGCTCATGGTGAAGTACAATTTTATACAAGAATGTTTAAACGAAAACTTTTTACTCATTACTACTCAAGAGTGAAGCAACTAGCTTAACTCTTTTTATTTTACACTCAGAAAGGAAACACTTATGATTCAAGAAACACTTGTCATGCTACCAGAATTTATCGGCACTGCTTACTACGAAAAATTGGGGAATGCCCCACGTTATGTCTTCGGGAAAGAAGGCAAATACCAACGCCACGTGCTAAACAATGAACAACACGGAGCCTTCCACGTGATCACACCTGCTTCAGCTACCGTCTTTCCAGAAGATGCTTTGGTTGAAGTGGTTAATCCCATTTTCCTCGCAGACACTTCCCTAAACGGAAATTCCGTTGCTCCAGCACTTAATGTATTTGCTGAAAAACTGGTTTTGAAAAAATAAGAAAGAATAGGAGAAACACAAATGGCTAAAATTGGATTAAACTACGGAGAAAAACTTCAAATTGCAGATAAAACCTATCGGGTTATTTCAGAAGGTCTTAATATTCCTCAAGTCTTTGGAAAACTCACCTTCCGAGGGATTGAAGGAACAGATACCATCTATGAAATTGACCGTTCCCAACGCAATCCTGACGGATCCTACGTTCAAGTTAATACGGGGGAAATTCGGGGCGTTGTGGTAGGGATTCATTCTTCAGTCCAACATGAAACTCTCTTTTTCACCATTGCCGATATGTCGGAGTCTGAAATCGAAGACATGGGGCTCAAGTACCGTGAGGAAGTGGAGCTAGAAGATATTGTCGTAACCCATACTCACGTTAACCGCAATGATATCTACAAGCTCTTTGCTTCTAAGATTAAGAAAAAAGGGGCAAGTCCTAAAGACTCTAAACCCTTAGAAAACAAGAAAGAAAACTAGGAGGTGACACATGAAACTCTTTACCTACCGTGGACAAAGAGTTCAAGTCTATCATCGACATATCAAGGCAATCACTTGGTTTATCTTGTGGTCGCCTTTTTTATTTGCCTTAGCATACTATGGCTATCAACACCACTTGAAACTACAAGCACAACCCCTTCCCAAAATCTACTACCTTCTTGCATTTGCCCTAGTATCTGCTCTCATCTCTCAAGTCCTGAATTGGCTTTGCTACGAGAAACTACTCGCTTTTCAAAAACTCAATAGCTTGCGAATTCTCTCTCGTTTTCTCTTAGAAAACAATCTATATCTAGTCAAGAAAATTAGACGGGAGAAAAGGACAATAGATAAAATTAGACTTCCTCAAGTTTATCTCAAACAATCCCGTTATGGTTTGGAAGTGAGTTTTATCCTAGAAGGCAATAAGTTTCAAGATCGATTTCTCAATCTTGGGGCAACACTTGAAGTCATGTTTAATGGTGATTTTCGAAACAAAACCTTTGATAAACGCTTTATTAAGTATGATATCGCCATCAATAGGATTGATAGTCGTATTGGTATTGACCAAGTAGTGGTCAAGGGTTCAAAACTCCAACTCATGAAAGATGTAGTTTGGGACTTTATCGAAGAACCACATTTGCTGATTGGTGGGGGAACAGGTGGAGGGAAGACAATTCTTCTCATGTCTATCATTTATGCTCTTGCTAAGGTTGGTTTTATTGATATTTGTGATCCGAAAAACTCAGACCTATCTGGTTTGAAAAAAATCCCTGTATTTCATGGTCGAGTCTTTACCAGCAAAGAAGATATAATCCAGGGCTTTAGGGAAAACGTGGAGTTCATGGAAAGACGTTATGAACTCATGTCTACCTCTCCCAAGTTTCAAGCTGGTAAGAACTTCACTTATTACGGGATGAAGCCTAAATTCATTCTGGTTGACGAGTGGGCAGCACTTATCGCAAAAATTGATCGGGATTATAGCCTACAAGCAGAAGTCACCGAATATCTTACCCAACTAGTCCTAGAAGGTCGTCAAGCTGGGGTCTATGTCATCTTTGCCATGCAACGTCCTGATGGGGAATTTGTCAAAACAGCTCTTAGGGATAACTTTATGAAGCGCCTCTCAGTCGGTCATTTAGAATCAACAGGATATGACATGATGTTTGGAGATGCCAATAAAACCAAAGAGTTTAAAAAACTGGATAAAATCAATGGTGTTAAGGTCAAGGGACGAGGCTATATCGCAAACAATGGAGATCTAGCTGGTGAGTTCTTCTCGCCTTATGTACCCTTAGACCAGGGCTTTTCTTTTTATGAAGCCTACTCGCAAATTCCCATTTTAGAATTTGAAGGAGAGGAGTTTTCTGTCTTTAAAGACTATGAGTTTCAAGTTCCAACAGAAGAACCGACAAAGGAGGTAGAACAGTTAGAAAATCGAGTTAACCAACGACCACTCAAGGATTTTGCGGAAGAGCAGGAACTAAAAGTCGCGACGCTTAGAAAGATTATCTATCTCTTAGAAGAACAAGGAATCGATTTTGACCGTTCTGACTCAGCTATTTTGGTGACTCCTCTTCAAGAAGAACTCCTTCTGGAAATTCTGATTCACTTTGAAGAAGGCGGACGAAGATCTTATGCCAAAGCCGTACAATTGGCTCTTAGTCATCAGGAACTAGGACAAGGGCAAGGGCAAGCCTGACGGTAAGTCAGGCGCAGACCGTAGCCCGAAGTTCCTAGTTCCTGATGATGAAACCCCCGATTTCTAATAGGGGGGTTACATTTGGCAAAATGGCAAAGTCCAACCCTCCTCATTCCTTGTGAGAGTTGGGATTGCGAATTTTAGAAAGTGTGTCACTTTGGCAAAAAAAGTGTGTCACTCATAAAAAAGGAGGTGTCCCCATGAATGGATAAAATCAGCCCATTCAATCTTAAGAAATTCCGTCAAGAAACAGGTATGAGCCAAAAACAATTTGCAGAAGCCGTTGATCTACCTACTAGAACCTATCGATCCTATGAAACTGGCGAAAGAGGATTGAGCATTGAAAAGTTCCGTGACCTAAAAGCCAAGCTAGGCTTTCATAGAGAACATGAAAAACAAAGTTTACGTGCTCGGATTGACTACTTGCGAATCTCTTTTCCTGCTCTACGTGACTTAGAATCTTTCTGTGAAAACTTTCTCTTCTGTCATCTGAGCGAATTTAGCGCACAAGAAACACGGCTCATGAACTACACCCATCTTTGGCAACGAGGCAATATCTGGATTTTTGATTTCTTTGATAAAACAGAAACCAAAGACTACCAATCCTGTCTTCAACTATCAGGGCAAGGATGCCGTGAGTTGGAAGTGCTCCTAGAATTCAAAGGAATTACCTGGCAAACCTTCCTTCAAAATCTCCTCTATACTTATGAGGATTGCCGGATTAAGAGGTTAGATATTGCTCTAGATGAGCTCTACAAGGGGTTTGGAAAAGAAGACCAGCAGATTCACCTACCTAAGTTGATTGAGAAGCTCCATGCCAAAGAAATTGTCCTCAATACCTTTCGAAAATGGAATGTAACAGGGGGCGGGTCTTTTATTGACAATGAGGATATGGAAGCTAATCATGGTTTGTCACTCTACTTTGGATCAAGGCAAAGCCAACTCTACTTTAACTTTTACGAGAAGCGCTATGAACTCGCCCGTCAAGAAAATATCTCCTTGGAAGAATCCTTGGAGATTTTTGATATTTGGAATCGCTACGAGCTTCGCTTTTCAGACCAGAAAGCACAAGGAGCTATCGAGGAATACATCAACGGTGTAGACCTTGGGGAAATCGCCCGTGGGGTTATCAATCATGAAATGCAAGTCTATGATGGAATCAATCAATTTGGAGCTTATAAGCCTGACCAAAAATGGCAACGGCTTTTTGGTGGGGTAGAACCTTTGAAACTCTCAACCAGTCCTCAACCCTACTCTATTGAACGAACTATCCGTTGGCTAACTTTCCAAGTGGCGAACTCCCTTGCGTTAGTTTCAGAAGCAGATCGCATCATGCAGACCGAATACATGAAGATGATACAAAATAGCGGGGAAATTACTGAAAGAGGGGAGGCAATGTTAAAACTCCTCAAAACCAATCAAACCTATCACTCATAGAAAGGAAACACAAATGGAATACAAAGTACATATCAACTCACTAGAAAACTTTAAAGCTTGGTCAGGCGGATTAACAACTCTAAACACTGTTCGTGAACGTGGAGGATTGGATACCCTCACTATTATTTGTGAAGATATCTTCTGTGGGGATACTCCAACGGAAACTCAAATCAATGATTGGCTCTGGTTTGATTCTGATTTTATCTTCCAAGCGCTTGGCTACGATGATCTTCTAGAGGCTTCTTAAATTGCTTAAGAAAATCTATCAAGCAGACTTCTTTCTCTTACCTGACAAAGAGTTTTGGCATTTCTACATTCTTTTAAGAAAAGGAAAGGAGTTCTACTATGAATGTGCTGGAAGATGCACCGAAAAAGAACCAAATTCTAAAGGCCTCTATAGCTACGAACATGCTTGTTTCACCTTAGAGGGACAAGTTCTTTCCCTCAATCAAAAGATGCGTCCCTCACTTATTGCTTACATCCAACAAACCATCAAGCAAAATCAAGAACAATTTAGAAAGGAAATCGAAATGGCAACCAAAACAACCTTCACCCGACAAGTAGAACAAGTCGTTAATGAATTAGGCGAAAGTCTCAAAAAGAAAGATTATAAAGAATCTTGGACAAAAGCAGGTGAATTAAATAGCTTGCTGAAAAAAGAGGAAGCAAAGACTTTAGCTCCCCAATTACTAGAACAACTTCAATACGAGCTAAAAGGTTATTACTTTATCAATTCAGAAATGGAAAAACTCAATAAACGATTCTATGCAAAAGGAACCAAACTTATTGAGTTAGCCCAAGTGTAACAGGAGGAACTATGGACAATTTAAAATCCTATCTCTTAAAGGTGAGACAATTTCTAGAACAATTTAAAAAGATTGAACAGAAAAAGAAACCTCCAAAACTTAAAACCCTCACCAAAAAACAAGTTAATCTTGCCGTAGTTGGCGGAACTTGCTGCCTTCTCTTGATTGGGCTCATGGGCTCTATTAGAGCTATCACTCTATCAAATCAAGTTTCAAGTCTAAAAACAAGCATTGAAAACTTTGAAAAGGAAAAATCAGACACCACTTCAACTACTAGGCAATATGACTACCGCCTACAATACTATCTAAATGATTTTGTTTATGCTTACTTTACCCTCTCACAAGAAAATAATAAGCAAACCGAACAAATAAATCATCTGAATTCCTTTTATGGCACCCTTCCTGACACCAAGTCACAAGGGCAAGTCCGAAACCCTAGCGAGGTGATTTATTCGCAACTCGTCACTGTAACAGATAAGGTAGCAACCTACCGTGTCAAATACAAAGAATGGATCAAAAAGGACAACAACACCGAGAAAAAGGAAATCACAACAGGATTTAATATTCCTTTTGAAGAAGTCAATGGTAAATATCGTATCGCAGGTCTACCTTGGTTTTCAAGTCTTGACTCCTCACAAGCAACCCCATCTTCAAAAGACGAGCAATTGACCTTATCAGCAACTGATCGTCTATCGGAGGATGAACACAAGAAAGTAGACAAGTTTTTGACTATCTTCTTCACCAACTACACTACAAACCAAGACAATCTGAATTTGATTGCTAAAGATGTTTCTGTAGTCGCAAATACTACCTTTAAAAGTATTGACTACACTTATCTAAAAGAAGATGGGGAAAAGCTTATCGCAATTGTTCAAGTTACTTTTGAAGTAGGGACTTCAACTCATTCAGAGAATTTCACTCTCACTCTTACTCAAAATAACGGGACTTACTTTGTAGATGAGTTAGCCCACACCATTCCTCTTAACTACGCAAAACAAGAAAAATAAAGGAGAACAACATGAACACAGAAAATCTACGAGCCTTCCTACAAGGAGATGCTGTTTGGGTACTAGGAGCAATTGCCGTCCTACTTGCAGTTAAAGCTTGGCGCAACAGCTCCTGGATCCAACTTTTTTCAGTAGTTTGTTTTTATGCTGTCATTGTCTCACTCACAAAAGGACAAGACATCCTAAAAGCATTTGGCTGGTTCCTTCGTCTCTTTGGGATTGAAACAGGACTCTAACTATGAAAGATGAAAAACTGTATGATTACGCCAAGGGGCTTAACGCCCCTTATTGGATTCAAGAGATAAAAACTAAAAAAGGCACTCGCATTTGGTACTTTGCCACTCCCATGCAACTGTCCTTTTTTATAGTCTTTATCTTCATCTTTGTTACCATGCTACTCTTTGGTGGTTTTATTCTTGTACCTCTAGCTAAAGCCACTCATTCTATTTCGTTAATTCTCTACTGGTTTATCCCTTATAAGCTAGCAAAGTTTTATACAGAATACGAACCACATGGAAAGAAAATGCATCTCTTTCTAGCAGATTATCTAATCTACTGTTGGGATTTTAAACTTAACAAAAAAGCAATCTACCACGAAGATCGTATTGAACCAATTGAAGAAATCGTCTTTGAAAAAACAAACCTTTAGAAAGGAGGAACTATGTCTCTAACACTAACTTATCCCATTCTACAAACTCATGAGAATCTTGTCTTGAAAAGGGATCGGTCTGTAATGGCCTACTACCGTATTCCGAATACCCCAATCACCATCACGGATGATGAACGAAAAAATAAGCACAAATTAACGGTTGCACAAATGATGAAGAAACTTCAAAAAAACCAATATTTTGAGGTTTCCCTCATTCCCAAGGACTATCTTTTAGAGGAAAAATTAAAGGACTTTTCAGAAGCACTAGCGGATGATAGTAGAGAGCTCGGTGAAGAACTCCTACTCTACACTGTCGACCATTTAACAAATGAAATGGAAATACCCTATCAATTTGATTGGGTGATTGGAGTTAACCTAAGAAAACAAAATCATGGGCAAACAATCAAAGAAATAGCCCTTGAAAGCCTAACTGATTTTTCCGAAAAAATCGCCCAGGGCTTTGGCTACCAATATGAACTCGCTGAAAACTGGTATGAGGACTACCGTGCTGATGAGTTTTCAATTTACCAAGCCCTCGCCCCCTTACGAGCAAAAGCCTTATCGGATGAGGAATTGTTCTACTACCAACGGATGCAATATCTCCGCTATATTCCCCACTACAAAAAGGAAGTCCTAGCTAATCGTTCACAATTTAACATTACGGATACTCTAATCAAAGTCACCAAGGGGGGCTTTTTACAACTAGAAAGTCCTTATGGTTCTTCTTTTGTAACCATTCTTCCTGTTGGAAAATTTCCCATTCAGTTTAACGGCTTTCATCTAGGAGAATTTGTCCAACGGCTTAACTTCCCTGTTGAATTGCGTATTAAGGCAGAATTTATTGATAACAATAAAATCAAAGGGAAAATGGGACGATCCAATACCCGCTATCGCAATATTATGGAAGAGGCAGAAAATACTGATACTGTCCAACAAGATGAAATCATCATGGGGTCACTTTCTCTGAAAGACTTAATGAAGAAGGTAGGAAATAAGGAAAATATCATCGAATACGGAGCTTATCTTATTGTCTCTGCTTCCAGCATTGGACAACTTCGCCAACGTAGACAAGTAGTTCTCAATTACTTTGATGATATGGGCGTTGAAATTAGTGAAGCTAGCCAAGATGCACCCTATCTTTTTCAAGCTCTCCTCTATGGTCAGCATCTTCAAAAGAAAACGAGAACTTGGACTCATATGGTAACTCCTCGTGGTTTCTCAGAACTGATGCCCTTTACCAATAGCTCTTCAGGAAATCGGATTGGCTGGTATATCGGACGAGTAGACAACTGGACAGGGCGTTGGGATTCGATTGAAAAAGCTATCGAATCCTCCAAAAATATTGTTCTATATAATGCCACTGTCGGAAACAAAGAAGATATCGCTGGTAAAATCACTAAAAACCCACACATCATCATCACAGGTGCTACTGGACAAGGAAAATCCTTTTTGGCTCAGATTATTTTCTTGAGCGTTGCCCTGCAAAATGTCAAAACCCTCTACATTGACCCGAAACGAGAACTCAGAAATCACTACCAAGAAGTGATTCACTCGCCTGAATTTGCTAGGCTCTACCCTGAACGTAAGAAACAGATTGAAGCATTTAACTTTGTCACTCTTGATAGCTCGCTACCATCTAACCATGGGGTTTTGGATCCCATCGTTGTTCTTGAGAAAGAACAGGCAGTCGAAGTCGCAAAAAATATGTTGGAATTTCTCCTGCAAGCTGTAGATGATGTTACCATGGATCAAAAGACAGCCATTACAGAGGCTATAAACATCATTACAGAGAAAAGAGAACAAGGTCAAGCTGTTGGATTTAAACAGGTCTTAGAACGCCTGAAAATGGACGAGAAGGATGATATTTCTTCTGTTGGACGTTATCTAACTTCTATTGTCACGAATTCCATATTGGAACTTGCCTTTTCAGATGGAACCACTCAAGGACTGAACTATGATTCCCGAGTCACTATTTTAGAAGTTAACAACCTTAAACTGCCTAAAGATAATTCCACAAAGATTTCAGACCACGAAAGAAATTCCATTGCCCTCATGTTTGCGCTTGGTGCCTTTTGTACCCACTTTGGAGAGCGCAATGAAAATGAGGACACCATCGAATTTTTCGATGAAGCATGGATTCTAATGAAATCCGCAGAAGGAAAAGCCGTTATAAAAAACATGAGACGTATTGGGCGATCAAAAAACAATACCCTTTCACTCATTACTCAATCTGTGCATGATGCTGAAAATGACGATGACACGACGGGCTTTGGAACCATATTTGCTTTTTACGAAAAGTCAGAAAGAGAAGATATTCTTCGTCACGTCAACCTAGAAGTCAACGAACAAAACCTAGAATGGATTGATAATATGATTTCAGGGCAATGTCTCTACTATGACGTCTATGGCAACCTGAACATGATTTCTGTTCACAATCTTTTTGAAGATATTGACATGCTACTAAAACCTATGAAAGCAACAGTTTCTTCAAGTCTTGAAAATAAATACGCTAGTTAGGAGGTGAAACCATGCAAGAAGCTTTTGAGAAATTAAAAGGCGTTGATATTTTTTCGCTCAAGTCCTATATGGAGCCAACTGGGTTCGGTTCCTTTAACGGTGCATGGGTAATGATTAATGAAATCTTCGTCAATTTTTTCTTTTTCCTGCTCAATGCCATTGTCGGTTTCTTCTCTCTTCTTATTCGTATTTTAGAACAAGTGGATCTCTACTCCGCCTACAAAACCTATGTCTTTAACGGTGCAAGTTCTATCTGGGAGGGATTCACGGCTTCAACCACTAACGGAGTTGGAAAAGATTCCCTCATTTCAATGTCCCTACTTATTCTTGGGATTTATCTATTTTACCAATACTTCTTTTCCAAAGGGAGTTTCTCAAGAACTGTGCTTCATGTCTGTTTAGTGATTCTCTTAGGATTTAGCTACTTTGGAACAATCGCAGGAACTTCGGGTGGACTTTATCTGCTTGATACCATCCACAATGTTTCAAAAGATGTCTCCTCAAAAATTTCCAAAATTGAAGTCAACTATGATAAAAATAAGTCTATCAAAATTGGCGATTCAATGGCTGATAGCTATATTGCTGAAACTTCCTATAAAGCCTATATCTTTGTGAACACTGGACAAGAAAACGGCAAATACAGGAATAGTCAGGATGGAAAAGAAGAGGAATTTGATAATAGTAAAGTATTAGGAACTTCTGATTCAAACGGAAACTTTACCGCAGTTAAAGCGAAAGAGCGCTCTGACTATCTAGATAAAATCGGAAATGGTGCTAATGAAGATGGCGAAAAGAATCGCTGGGTTTCTGCGATGCCTGACTTCATCTTTATTCGTATGTTTTATATCATCTTTAAAATTGTAGAAGCCATTGTTTTAGCTATCCCAGTTATATTGATTCAAATTCTAAATATCCTCGCTCAAGTTCTAGTTCTTATGATGATTTTATTATTCCCAATTGCTCTTCTTGTTTCCTTTATTCCTCGTATGCAGGACTTGATTTTTGGAGTTCTTAAAGTCATGTTCTCGGGCTTAGCTTTTCCAGCAATTACTAGCCTCTTAACACTATTCATCTTTTACATTGAACAATTAGTTGAAAACTTGGTAACGTCTGGCTTTGATGGTATCTTGAAGACTCTCCCTTCTCTCCTGCTTTTTGGACTCGTCTTTAAACTCTTAGTTTCTGTTGCTTCTAAAGCTATGATCTTTTTCCTCCTTTGGAAATACAAGGCAGAAATTATTCAGTTTATTCTTGGTTCTAAAGCTCGTATGGTAGCAAATGATATCGGAAATAAGGTCACGCAAACGGTTAGCCAAACAAAAGAATTAGCTTCACAAGTACCAACTAGGGCACTTTCATCTGCTCAAGGATTAGGAAATTTTGTCCTTTCTAGCGCTGGATATGGAGCTGGTGCAGTCATGAATGCAAAGAGCCAATTCCAACAATTTGGATCATTCTTTACTAGTAAGCAGCCAAATGAGGATGAACTTTTACCACCCATAGAAACAGAGCAAGCCCAAGAAGATGGGGCTAAATTATATCCTAGGGTTCAGCATGGCACGAAGCAACAAGAAACAATGACTTCATCTAACTTTGAACCAGCTTTCCAACCAAACAATGAAAAAGTCAACCCAGAAGAAGAATTTGAAAATCTCAAGGAAGAATGGATTTCTCCTATCAAGCAATACCGTATCAATCGTATAGAGGAAAAACTAGAAGATTACAAAGATCCTCAATCCATGTTTAAAGCGCAAGGTTCAAATGCCTTTACCCGTGCATACAGAAAAACTATGACAAGGGATGATAAAATCAAGGCTAATATTGAACGCAGAAACAGACTAACCGAGAGACTAAATCAATTAAGAGGAGAAGCAAATGAACACAAAAATTCGTTCTAGAACAGCATTCCCAAGAGTTCTAGAAGATACGCTCTATCAAGCCTATCAAGAAGGAAAACGCTCAGTCGATTTCCTTCTTTTATTTCCAGTAAAGGATACTGAAAGAGAAATGATTATCTCCCAAGTAAAAGCCCATGCAATTGTCTTAGATGCCAAATGGCGCTTTGGAACAGTACTCTTTACTGCCTATATTCGCTATTAAGAAGAGGAGGGTTTATGAAAAAAATAAAATGGTTTCTCATCCTTGGTCTCCTCCCTCTTCTCATGCCAGTTATTGTTATTCTCATTCTCGCCTCTGCCATGGCTGGGGGCTCCATTGGGGGAAATTCCAATGTTCAAAAAGGAGTTACCTATTCTGAACACTGGTCAAACGGGGACGCCTACACACATAATTTATTGGTTCACCGCTACGGAATCAAGGCTTCACAATTAGATGGTTTCTTAAAAACTCTAGGAATCAACTATGATTCAAATCGCATCAATGGAGAAAAATTGCTAGAGTGGGAAGCCAAGTCAAATCTGGATGTTCGAGCGATACTTGCGATTGCATTGAATGAAAGTTCACTAGGAACTGCTGGAGTTGCTACAAATCCAGGATCCAATATGTTTGGCTATGGAGCTTTTGACTCTAATCCCGAAAATTCCAATAACTTCAATGATGAGGTTGCCGTAGTCGCTCTTACCCAACAAACTATCATTGGTAATAAAAACCAAACCTTCAAAATCCAAGACGACAAGGCAAAGAAGTTAGCTTCTGGCACTTTGAATACTACCGTTGATGGAGGGGTCTACTTCACAGACACTTCTGGTTCAGGGAAAAGAAGAGCTGAAACCATGCAAAAACTGGATACTTACATTGATGAAAATGGAGGAACCCCAAAAGCGCCTAAACAAACTACAGGTAAAACAAGAGACGGTGGTGGTGTTACTTCAAGCGACATTCCAGAAGGCTACAGTCTTACCCAAGCTATTGATACTACTAACTATATCGCAAGTTCTTATCCATGGGGGCAATGTACTTGGTTTGTCTATAACCGTGGAAAAGAAGTTGGTGTCAACTTTGACCCTTATATGGGGAATGGTAATCAATGGATGGAAAAACCAGGTTATACAACTACAAATACACCAACTGAACACTCTGCCTTATCCTTTTCATCGAGTCAAGCTGGTGCGGATCCGGTATATGGACACGTAGCCTTTGTGGAACAAGTCAAATCAGACGGTTCCATTTTAATCTCTGAAAGTAACTACAAGGGGCTTGGAATTATATCTTATAGAATTTTTGATGCAGAAACAGCAAAACAGTTTACTTATGTAATTGGAAAATAGAAAGGAAAAGAATATGGATACACTTCAACAAGTTAAATTAGATAAAATTGAAAATCTATTGCAACTATTAGTGAATCTTCTTGATAAGAAGGCTGATATAAATCAACTAGAAATCATGACACAAAAAGAGGTTCTTAAAGTGCTTAGTATTTCTCCTAACACACTTAAAAGTTGGGAGCGAAAAGGGCTACCACGTTTGGAGCCACCAATAGAAGGAACTCGAACAGTATATTATAAACGTGATGACATTCTAAAGTTTTTGACTAATTAGAATATAATCCAAATAATCTCTATATTTGAGTTTCTTCTTCTAAAATATGCTAAAATAAAATCATCTTTAAAAGATATGAAGGTCTTATTTTAGCCTTTTAAATTAACAAATCAAAGAGGCTATATGAGTAAAGGAATTATACGACACAATAATAAAAGGGTAACTAAGGTCACCAAAAAAAACGGAGATATCAGTTATTCAATAAAAGGTGTTTACATTGGAACTGATGTCAAAACTGGCAAAAGAATCACAAAAACAATCACTGCTAAAACATTAAAAAGCCTCGATAGAAAAATTATTGAGACTAAAATTCAATTTGAAAAATCTGGCTCAACAATAAAAGAAACAATCTCAATTGACAACTTTGAAAATCTAGCTGAGGTATGGTTCTCAAATTTCAAAACTTAGGTATCATCACAAAATACTATTAATAGAGTACGTGGCTATCTTGATACCTATATTATTCCTCAGTTCGGAGATTACAAACCTAATCAAATAGAGCCTGCTGATGTTCAACTTTGGGTAAACAAGCTAGCTAGAAGAGCAAAAAAATCAGTTGATTCTGGTGTAAAACGAGCAAAAAAGGGTAGTGCAAAAGACTTTGGAGCCATGGCTCATAAGGTTAGTGATATTTTTGACTTTGGAATTACAAATTGTGGATTAGATAACAATCCTGCTAAAGCAATCAAGATTCCACCAAAACCTAAGGCTAATAAACAGCGTGTTATGGTGCTTCACGATGACGATTTAAAACAATGGTTGTCCTATCTTAAAACCTTACCAAATACAAGAGCAAATCGGCGGTTCAAAGTTATTTGTAATGCACTTTTAGCATCTGCACTACGCATTAATGAACTGCTTGCATTAGAAATCACTGATTTAGATTTTGACACAAATGAAATAATAGTCAATAAGACTCTCATGTGGAAAAGCGCAAATCGGAAACTCGGTTTAAAAGGACAAATGATATGCAAACCAACACCTAAAACGGATGCTGGAAATCGCAGAGTTGCAGTTCCACCTTCTATTATTGAAGAACTAAGAAATTTCCATGAAGAAATGGAAAACTATTTTAAAAAACATAATCTACCTAGTTCTACACTCATCTTCCCAACAATTTATGGAAATTATATGTGTGATAGGAATGAAAGAGCAACACTAAAAAAACGTTTATCAGCTTTAGGTTTACCAGACTATGGTTTTCATCTCTTCCGACATACACATGCTTCAATGATGTTAAATTCAGGTACTAATTGGAAAGAGTTACAACACAGGATGGGGCATAAGTCAATTACTACTACGATGGATACTTACGCAGAGTTAGCGCCTAAGAAAAAATTTGAAGCTGTTGAAATTTTCCAAAATAAAATGGATGAACTAAAAACTTAATTTCATCACTACCTTTTTCACTACCTTTTCTCCACTAACTGTCTTAAAGTCTGGTATAATAAGCTTTATAGGCGTATAATTTTATTTTTACAGAAGTTAAGTAGGGGTTCAATACGAATCAATACATAAGAAAAACGCTGATTTAAAGCGTTTTTTCTTTTTGCCAAATGCGATATATTGCACTGTATTTCAATCCAAACTCTACCTTTTTCTCTACCTTTTTTCTTAAGACCTGGTTTGGAAAGTATGAATTTCAGTTGGACTAAAAACAGCGTAATATCAAGACTTTTCTCCGCTTTTATAAAAGCGTTTTTCCAATCAAATTCAACTAATTTTATCTAAATGGTGTGGATTTTACCCCCAAAATTACAGAGAATGGAGCTGATAAACACTAAACGTTCACACCATTAGTTAAATGATTTTTT
>FLSE01003033.1_pt1 | contig 32121 bp, 55 predicted proteins | sample 1550461 | NCBI WGS metagenome assembly FLSE01 (sample SAMEA4031758, study PRJEB14383) | metagenome | biome: human; feature: oral; material: saliva | place: Philippines | collected 2014 | reverse complement strand
AAAGAAGCTGACAAACGTCTTGAGGGGTTATCGAATAAAATCGATACCCTCGAGAAGTCAGTAGGAACCGTGGAAGAGATCGGGAAAGATAACCAACGGAATTTGACGATTATCGGGAAAGGCTTACAACGGCTCCAGCGTTTTCGATTGCAGGAGAACTTAAAAAACGCGCTCAAGCGCGGACATACAAACCAGCACGAATTAGAGGAGCTATCTAAACTATACGAAAGTTACGTTGAATTAGGCGGTAACGGAGCTATTAAAGTGCTTTTCGAGCGCTTCTTGGAGCTAGAAATTAAAGAGGAAAAATAACATGGATCAAATCACGAGCATTATCACATCGTCTGCTATGAGTATTTTAGTTGTATTGACCGGTATCGTGGTTCAAGCAATCAAGAAATACTTACTCATGCGCGGTGGTAAGAAAGCAATCGAGATCGTTGAGATCTTGGCAAAGAACGCGGTCAACGCTACAGAGCAGGTTGCGGACAAGTTGGATATCCACGGAAAAGACAAACTAGAGCACGCTAAAACAAGCTTGATCGAGGGCCTTGAATCTCAAAATATTCACTTGACAAATCAAGAACTCAATACCTTTATCGAAGCAGCGGTTAAACGCGCTAACGAAGAATGGAAGAAATAGGAGATAGACAATGAGTGTACAACAATCTATTGTTAACGGTTTTACTAGTCGTCGCGGGATGATTACCTATTCAATGCTGGGAAGCCGTAACGGTTCAGACGGCACTGGGGATTGCTCCGGTATCATGTCGCAAGTGCTAAAAGAAGCTGGAATCAATATCATCGGCTTACCGTCAACTGTCACACTTGGCCAACAACTAGCAAATAATGGCTTCTATCGTGTAAGTATCAATCAAGATTGGGACGCACAACCGGCCGATATTATTCTAATGAGCTGGGGTGCTGATATGTCAAGCTCAGGCGGAGCTGGTGGCCACGTCGGAGCGATGATTGACGATACATACTTCATTTCTTGCGACTACTCAACACAGGGCGCGACAGGTCAGGCTATTAATACCTATCCTTGGAATGATTATTATGCCTGGAATAAACCTAACTATATCGAGGTTTGGCGCTATGCTGACACAGCACCACAGACCAACAACCAAGCAAACACAGCCGTACATCCTCAAGATAAAGCATACTACCAAGCAAACGAGGTTAAATACGTCAACGGTATCTATCAGATCAAGTGCGATTATCTCGCGCCAGTCGGGTTTGATTGGACTGAGAACGGGATCCCTGTTTCTTTGGTAAACTGGGTTGACGAAAACGGCACCAACTTACCAGATGGTGCGGATAAAGACTTCAAGGCCGGAATGTTTTTCAGTTTTGAACTTGATGAATCCCATATCACGGACACAGGTAAAGGTGGCTATTACGGCGGTTACTATTGGCGCCTCTTTGAGTTCGGTCAATTTGGTCCAGTTTGGCTGTCATGCTGGGACAAAGACGATTTAGTCAACTATTACGAGTAAAGGGGTGATTGAATGAATCGCTCAAACTGTACAAACTTAAAGCAGTTTGAGGGCGGTCGAGTCGTCAAGCAGGGCGACTCAGCCTCCCTTTTTGGCTTTGCATTATATGACGAAAACTGGGTTCCGATTGACCTTGACGGGCAAGAGGCTACAATCCATTTTGTAAGTAAAAAAGGCAAAGCGACGTTTAGCGCTACTGTCCAAGGCTCGAAGGTATCGTTTAAGATTCCCAAAGTCTTGCCAGTCGAGAGCTATCTTGTCGAGGTTGATTGCGCCGGGTTCGTATTCCCAAGTGACCAGAGCGTCCGAGTTGATGTGGTTCAGTCAGCGGAGGAATACCAGCCGACAGAAGTGGTCGAGCTTGGTAAGGTCAGTTTGCGCGATGAGATCGCAAACTATCTTGCCGGACACACTGTACAAGCGTACAATGACGGCCCGCTAGTCGCACGTATCGAAGCCCTCGAAGCACGACCACAAGCCACAACGGTTGATCTGGGACCATTAGAAAGCCGTGTACAATCATTGGCCTTATCAGTCCAAGCGTTGGAAAATAAACCAGTTCCAACAGTTCAAACGCTCGATTTAGGACCGCTAGAAAAGCGCGTGAAGGCCTTGGAAGATAGACCAGCACCAACAACACCAGCGGTGGACTTGAGCGCGTATATGACCTCAGATATGGCTTATCAGACGTTCGCGACGTATTCCACGTTACAAGATAAAATGACTAATAACATTAAGAATAAGCACCTTGAGCTAGGACTTGACGCGCTGATCGACGAGAAACTACGCAACGGTGGGGATAACTTTCTTACCAGCCACCAGGCCAGCACGGCTTACGTGTCAAAAGAAGTGTTTCAAAACTTGCTGAAACGTGTCGAAGTGCTCGAAGCCGTTCCTATATAATGTATTCCCCCTCCCAAATCGGGAGGGTTTTTTATTTTGTCTGAAACTAGGGACAGTTGATAAAAAAACAAATTATTTTTGTATTTCTAGTTGACAATCGTCAACGTTAGAGTTATACTATAACCAAGATAAAGGAAAAAATGAAAAGAGGAAAATAAAATGATCGCATACGAAAAAGATTTAAATCAATTACAAGAATTCGCATTCGGTATTATTAGACTATATCCACATGATCAAAAAGCGCCTCAAGTGCTTTTGGCTCTCGCTAGCGCTCGTCCAGTCAACCTCAAACGATTCTTTGAATTGAACCAAGGAGACGACGTCTGGAGAGTTTATAGCAAGCTATCCCATAGCGGATCAATCGAACAATGGCTTGAAGATCACGCACTAGTAGCATATATCAACGACTAAAGAAGGAGAAAAGAAAATGATTACGGAAGAACAATTGAAAGAAGTATTAACCGGGATTTATGAAACAGAATTCAAGGACGTTCAAACGTTCGAAGAATTCGCTGATATGCTTGATTTTTGGGTTGACAAAGACGGCGATATCCTGGTGGAAGGTCGGGGAATCAAACCAATCGACGGAGTGAGAGAGGTCGGTCATGTCGATAACGGGGTGTTTTATGCTTATTAATACAGAACGTGTCAGGATGGTCTTAATGAACAAGGCCATTCCGGCTTATACTTTGGAAAGCGAGATTGGGATCAGTCGATCAGCGATCACCCGGGTTAGAAATGGTGAGCGACGAATTGAGAACCTCAGGCTTGATACAATCATGAAGATTCAGAAGTGGATTAATGACGGGAAGTATATTTTTAAGTACGATTACTCTGAATTAATCAACGAACTTGAGGCTGATATTGACGAAGGTCTGACAGGCAAGTACCTGTACATCGTTAGAGGTGAATTTAACGAATTATTGGGAAAATGCCCGATCGTCGACTATTATTATACGGCTGCAGAAATCGAAGAGGGCGATCTTGCTGAGAAGATGCTGACCACTGCAGTCGTGGAAGAAATGGAAAGGGATAGCAGTATATTTTAAAATGTGATATAATATAAGTGATAATCGAATACTATCACTTACTTGAAAACCACCAACGGTAATTGGTGGTTTTTGTGTTTATAATGGCAATTTTTAAAAATGTCTATTATAACGGCAATTATGCTGTTATTTACTTGAAAAAAACGACTAACAGTGCTATAATAATTGTACACGGATTTTAAACAATCTACTGAATAACCAAGTGTAGATAGGGTGACACCTTGCTTGGATTGTATACATAATTCCCGTTACGCTCTCCGTGAGATATTGCGGAGGGATAAGTAATTCTCTTTTGAGTAATTGAAAGAGATCATGAAGTGTAAGAAGATTGAAGGTGTATGCAGTATAGAGGTTGTGCGTAGTTAGACCATTATCAGACGGTGGCGGTGACAATAGACGCTTTCGGTGAAAGAATAATCTGGGTAGGCCTTGCGTAGCGGTAAGAACCGAACCAGAAATGCTAAATTAAACCGTTTTGCACTTGAGGTCGAGGGATCGGCCAATAACACCAAAGATAAGTACAAGTAGCCCAAAATGTGCAGACGATACATTAGAATGTATTAGTGCTTAAAATATATTTCTGAATGTTGGGTGAAAGTTGGACGTAACCAGTCGTGCCTAGTCATTTAATCGCTACGGAAGTTATAGGGTCGCTCCTTATGGCTCAGACCGTGGTAGGCTATCGGTCAATAAATTGCGTACAATTGAAGTAGAGCGAAGGCTCATTTAGTTGATTGTTTAAAGTTCGTGTCCTTGCATTTAGCAAGGTTTTTTATTTTTGCCAGAGTGACAAATTTACTTTCTTGCATTGAAAATAGCGTAACCAAATTTATCAAATTTTCCAGCGAATAACTATCTTGTCGGATGTGACTTGTACCTTGTCAATTAACTCTCTGACAATAACTTTCTGATTATCGTATGACATCTCTAGAACGCTACTAGCTTCTAATAGCTTTTCTATCTTGTCTTTTCGGCCTGCTTGCTTATCAGTCGAGGCTTTTTTTATTTCCTCTTCCAGGGCGGTTCTTTGCTTGATGAAATCTGAAGACTTAGCTCTTAATTCGTCCAGCGTGATCCTATCGTCCAAGTATAGATCGTTCAGCTTGCTAAGTTTTAGAGTTAAGCTGTCTATCTGCTTCTGGATTGCTTGCTTGTCAACCGCTGGGCTTGTATCGTCCGAAAATAGTTCTTTTATCTTGTCTGGGTCGTTTTGTAGCTGGGCGATGCGAGTTAGAACATAGTGCTCTAATAGATCCATGTCATAGTATCCGGAGTCGCACTTTTGATTGTCATTGTAGACCGTGACACCCTTTGTCTTTCGTGGGTGTCGTTGATAGCACTCATACCTTTTAAATCGTGTGCCGTCCTTTCGCTTTTGGCCTAAAATGACTTTAAGGGGCGCGTGGCAGTATCCACATTGAGCCAGTCCGGATAGCATATATTTAGCCTGGAATGGTCGAGGGTTCGACAGTTCTTTGGCTGTCTGCTGCCGTTTGGCCAGCTCTCTTTGCGTTTGCTCAAAATCATCTAGCGAGATTATAGCCTTGTGTGTGCCTTGGAATGTTTGGCCTTTGTATTGATTTAGACCGCAATATACAGGATTGGCTAGTATACCTCTAATTGTACGATAGCTCCAAGCCGGTTGTTTGGGATATTCCTGGTTGATTTTATCTCTGAGTTTAGTGATTGACATACCGGCCAGGTATGAAGTAAATATCTCTTTAACTGCCAGAGCCTCGTACTCGTTAACAGTCATTGACCCTGTTTCTTTGTCGTAGTTGTACCCGTAGGACGTTTTAGCCCACATCATGGACTTGCCAGCTTTAGCCCGCCCCAGCTTGCCTAATTGCATACGCTCTTTTATCTGCTCGCGCTCTAGCTGAGCGAATACTGACAATAAGCCTATAACGGCCCGTCCAAAAGGTGTAGACGTGTCAAAGTTTTCGAGCAGGCTCACAAACTCAATATTATTTTTTAAAAATATATCCTCAATCAAATAGAGCGTGTCTTTTTGGCTACGACTCAAGCGATCAAGCTTATATACTAGTACCGTGTCGAATAACTTGCTTTGAGCGTCTTTTATCAGTTGTTCGAGGGCTGGGCGCTCGGTTGTAGAGCCAGAGAAGCCCCCGTCTGTATATACCTTGTAAACGTGCCAGTCTTTAATATCGCAGTAGCTTTCCAGTTTTGCCTTTTGTTCCTCTATCGAGTAGCCCTCTTCCAACTGAGAAGTGGTAGACACGCGCACATATAACGCTACTTTATTCATTGCCTTTTTCCTCCATTTTTGATAAAATAGAGTACATAAAGAGCTCTTTCAAAATTGTCATTTTGAAGCCTTTCCTTATCTTAACAGTCCCACGCTTGAAGTCGCCAAACTTTGAGAGCGTGGGCTTTTTTTATTTGTCTAAAACCATTCTGCCATTTTGTTCTTGTGCTATAACTTTCGCATTAGCGTCTAAAACGATAAGGTTTGGAGCTTTAAAGTTTGGGTCATACCGTCTAAGCTCATTCTCTCCGGACTGTTTTATTTTAAGCATACCATCTACCATTGGTTGCGCTTTTTGAATTTGTTCATCAGTTAGAGCCATTGCGATAGTGATTGCTATATCTTTTTCAGTTGAAGTCACAGTCGCAGTAGGGTCTGTATCATGTACCCATGCTTTGAAATTGTCTACAAAGACATCGTAAGCAGAGCGTCCTTGTAAAACATCACTAGAAGAAGTTGAAGAAGTAGAAGTCTCACTTGACGATGATACTTGCTCTGTACTTTGCTCTTGACTTGCTTCAGTTTCTGTATTTTGACTGCACCCTGTAAGAAATAGTGCTAGACTTGCGATTGCGACTAATGTTACTTTTTTCATTATTACCTCCCAGGCTATCCCACTAGCCTATAAAATTCATCAATGACCATTAATTCATCAGTGGTCGTTTTTAATTTGTGTCTTTCCATAAAATTTAAGTAATTAAAATCTTCCTTGTCTATTTGGTTTAATTCCTCCCTCAATAATTCGTGTATCATGGCCCTATTAGCCTCATTCTCGCATTTTATCGGGTTAATAATATAATCAGCCTTGGTATGGTTTAAGTGGCCTAATTCGTGCAGTAAAACACATTTCTGGGCCTCTCTAGTTAGTGACTTATTAATAAAGATAATCTTCAGATCGGAGATTATCATTCCAGGCCGTGGCCACAGCTCATTATCAAAGTAAGCTATGGTCACTCCCTCACTGTCACATATTTCTTCTATAGTCATAATCTGCCTTGTAAGTATATTTCTATGATATTCTGTATCGCTTGTATATCGTTCTCGGTCAGCGGTTTACCGTCGAACGTCTTTGCACTTTCTGCCAGCTTGCGCAGATCGGTTTCTGAGTAGCCTGTTTCAGCGGTTTGTTCTGCTTCGTCTTCCCAGCCCATAAGGTCAGCGGGTGAAATATTCAACGTTTCAGAAATCTTCTTTAGTACCTCTGGACCGACCTTTTCTATATCCCCTCTTTCGTATCTGAATATAGTTGAGCGAGAAACTCCCACGCGCTCAGCGAGGGTATCGGCAGAGATCTTCATTTCTTTTCTTCTTAATTTAATTCTTTCTCCGACGTTCATGATTTTTTCTCCTCTTATATATTACACGTTAATTTTACACCCTTAGTTTCAAAAACGCAACAAAAAAGTTTCAAAAATGCGATTTTTTTGTTGACAAACTTTTCTGGTCATGTTATACTTAATTCAACAAGTCGCAGAAGTGCGACAAAAAGAAAGGAGAATACATGGTTAATGTATCAAAGTTGAAAGGTAAAATCGTAGAACGAAATACCACGCAAGAAGAACTTGCAAGTAAAATCGGTGTTACTAAAAGTACGTTTTACCGCAAGATGAAGCGAAATGGCAACTTTTCGATCAAAGAAGTAAACTTGATCGTGTCTGCTCTTAATCTTTCAAAAGATGAAGCTATGGCCATTTTTTTTAGCGAGACAGTCGCATAAATGCGACAATTTGGCAGAGTGAATAGAAAGGAGAAAAGATGAGTAAAAACTTAAAGTTAAAGGGTTATAGAGCAATGCTTGATTTAACCCAAGAGCAAATGGCTAACAAGTTGAATATAACGGGTCGCTCCTATATTGATAAGGAGTCAGGCAAAAAGCATTTTAAATATAAAGAAATGTTGGCGATTAAGGAAATGGTTAAAGAAATAAAACCAGATGTGACTATTGACGAGTTGTTTTTTTGACTAAAAAAGCGCCCGACGCGGAAAGGAGAAAAGGTGAAGATAAATGAAGTGAGAAACAACGTTTTTTATCAATTCCCAAAATGGTTACTTGAAGAAGAATACAAGCATTTGAGTATACGAGCAAAAATTGTATATATGCTGGTATTCGACAGAAGAACATACTCGATTAAAAACAATTGGTACGACAAGAATGGAGATGTCTACGTCTATTTCACAATAGAAGAACTAATGGAAACATTATCTTGTAGCCGTCAAACTATTATAAATGCCAAGAAAGAGTTAAACGATTGTGGGCTGATTAAAGAAGTATATCAAGGGTTAAATAGACCCAATCGGATTTACATTTTCGGGAGTCTAGAAAATAGACCCCTAGAAGTCCAGAATTTAGACGCAGGGAGTCTAGAAAATAGACCCCTAGAAGTCCAGAATTTAGACGGAATCAATACTAAATATATCAAGACTAAATATAACAATACTAAAGTCATCAACACAGACGATGACGCTGGCCAAAAATCTTTCTCAAAGATTATCAAAGACAGCAACATCAAAATTAACGAGCGACACACTCAAATGTTAATGGACTATATCGCATTAGATCACTTTACAATTCCTATGATCCAGTACGCGGTAGAAAAGACTGAAGATGCAGGCTCTACCAGCTTCAACTATCTAAAAGCGATTTTAGAAAACTGGAAGAAAGAGGGCTTTACCTCACTAGAAGAAGTTGAGGAACATGACCAGAAACGACAGGCCAAGCAGAGCAAGAACGAATATACAGGGACGTATCCAATCAAAAACCCTGTATTCAGCCCTTACACGGACTTGTTACCCTGGGAAGAAGATGAGGTGTAATCTATGGATCTACCACTTGTCTACCACATCAACGAATCGGAAACTTGCGAAATTCATCAATGTTTCAAATGGTCGTTAAATGATGATATACCACTACAAGATGAGCGAAACAGAACCTTTTGCCCGGAGTGCCAAAGAGAAAAAATGGCGCGTGAAGAAGATCAGAAAATAGGTCAAGCTCACGCATCAACAATCTTGCGCAAGACTTACGACGTGCTGGATAAAAACAGCATCGTACCGAGCGGGTTGAAAGAAGCAAGTTTTAAAAACTTCACAGTTTCAAACTCAATAGACCAGGAAGCCAAAAACTACGCTCTACGGCTGGTATCTCACTACCTGCACGATGGGAAGGGAAATGCTTTGATAATGGGCAAAGCTGGACGTGGTAAATCGCATCTAGCTATGGCAGTAGCAAGTAAGTTGAACGCTGACTGGAGAGCAAACAAGCAACCTAAAAGTATTTTATTCATCAACTTACCAGCCTTGTTTATCAAAATTCAAAATTCTTTCAACCGGAAAGAGGGAATGACTAGCAACGAATGGCTGGAACTATTAAAAAAAGTTGACTACTTGATTTTGGACGACCTCGGGCGATCTGATAACGCACAATGGAAGCAAGACTTTCTGTACAGCCTATTAGACGAGCGAGAAGCAACAATCATCACAACGAACCTTGTAGGATCAGAGATGAAGTCGCTATTTGAAACTGGTCTAGTCAGTCGTATCACAAAAGGGGGACGGGACCTTTACTTTAAATACCCGGATAAAGCAGAAGATCGGAGGAAATTGCCGTTTTGATTGACAAAATGATTGAGGGCTTCGAAGCTACTTGCTACGAGCTTTCAGACGAAATTAAAGCTAAGTTACTAGCTAGTGATCCAGATCGGGCGCGTGGCAAGATCATGGAACTGTACGCTTGCCGGTTAGCTGGCAGGGTATAAAAAAGGCATCTTGGAAAAGGCAATTCCAAGATGCCCAGAGATAAAACTTTCTAAAGGAATTATAACATGGCTGGAATTAAAAATCAATGGCGACCGCGCATTGTAAACATCATGGCAGACGGTAGCCAGGTAAACGATTTAACAGGGTACACAATACCAAAAGATAGCGGGTATTATAACGCTATCAGACGAATCAATAAGGAGAAGTAAAATGTATAACGATATTTTGGCCTGTATGACAATTGCAGGAACATTTTTTACAGCAGGGTTTGCTGGGGCTGTCTGGGACTTTAAACGTGCGCAACGCAAGAAAGCCCGTCAAGCTAAGCAGGACGCAATCATGCAACAGTACGAGGAAGATCTACAAGAGAAATTTAACGAGGGCTATCAAGCATTTCAAGCAGATCTAGCTTATGCACGCAAGCACTCACACTCAGACAACGACTGGAGCGCAGTAGATGTTTTGTAGCAAAAAAATTAAAGCGTTAAAACAAGAGATACGTTTTCAAAAAATCGACCTAGAAGGCAAAAATAATATACTTCGAGTAACTTTGAACGATAACAGAAGATTGCGGAAGGAACTGAACCAAAAAAACCAACTTTTGAAAAAGTATCAAGAAGTTTTAATGAAGTATCAAGAGGAGGGCAAGCTATGAACGAACGCTTACAGCTAATACTGGCCTGTATTCGAGTAGGACGGGCGAATGTGCTGACAACTCGCGACATTGCTAAAATGACAAACTTGTCAGTGCGGGGTGTGCGCGAGGGTATTGCAGAACTACGACTTAAATTCTCAGTGCCTATCGTGGCCAGTCGGTCGCTTCCTCGCGGATATTATTTCGCGGAGAACGATGATGAGTATACAGCGTGGGTCTTGCAGTACAAGAAGCAGATCAAGACAGAGCAGAAGCTACTGAATAGCTTAAAATCGACAAGCTGGGATAGTTACAAGAAATTAAAGGAGCACAGCGATGTTTCCATTTGATTATGACCGCGACTATCTACAGCCGGAAATTGAAGAAGAACGCAGAGATCCAGACGATTGGTATTGTGTGAATGGTCGTTGGATCCACTACGAAGAAGATTGAAAAAAGGAGAAAGAAATGAGTAGAAATAATTTTGACTTAATGGCACCAAAGGACGCATTTAACAGTCCTGTAGTTTTAGAAAAACTAAAATCAGTAGTCAACGGACGCGAGACCCAATTCGTGACAAGTTTGTTATCAATCGTAAATAATAACAGCCATCTTGCTAAAGCAACAAATACAAGCGTACTAAATGCAGCAATGAAAGCAGCAACGCTTGACTTGCCTATTGACCCTAACCTTGGATTTGCTTACATCGTGCCGTATGGTTCAGAAGCACAATTTCAACTAGGCTACAAAGGCTTGATCCAGCTTGCACAGCGTAGCGGTCAAATCGTGAAATTGAATGCTGGCGAAATCTACGCAAGTCAATTTAAAGGATATAATCCACTAACTGAAGACCTGGAAGTTGACATGACGGCTCTACCAAAAGCAAACGAGGAAGTGGCAGGATACTTTGCATTCATGCGACTGTCTAATGGTTTTGAAAAAACCTTATTCTGGACCAAGGATCGCGTTCTTGCGCATGGTAAGAAGTACAGCCGTTCCTTTAGCGGGAAATCTAGCCCGTGGCAGACTGATTTTGACGCAATGGCTCGCAAGACAGTATTAAAACAGCTACTTTCAACTTATGCTCCTTTGTCAATCGAAATGCAACAGGCCATTATTGATGATAATGTGGACAGCAATGTCCAAAATGGAACAAAAGACGTAACCCCACCAGAAGCCACAGAATCACTTGAGAGCTTTTTGGAGGGTGAACCAACAGATAATACTACAAAACCAGAAGAGGAGCATACAGAGCCAGTAGGAGCGTCTGAAGACACTTATGAGATTGAAGACGGGGTATATGAAGAGCTTGGACTGTTTGAGGGCGGAACAATCACACCTAAGGAGCAATAATGAAAAAGCTAACTCAAGAAAATTATTATCAAGATAAAGAATACCTATCTTACTCGCGTATGAAACAATTCTTAAAGTGTCCAGCACGCGCCCTTGCTGTAGAGGGAGGCACTTGGACCGAGTCACGAGATGAAACACCCTTGCTTTTGGGAAATTATGTACACAGCTATTTTGAAAGCAAAGAAGCGCACGAAGCGTTTTTAAAAGAAAATGGCGACAAGTTGATTTCAAAGGCTGGTAAAACCAAAGGGCAACTTAAGAAAGAGTTTTCAATTGGTGACTCTATGATTGCATCGCTGAAAGATGATCCCTCTTTCAATCGCTTGTATCACGGCAGTTCAACTGAAAATGTTGAAAAAGAAATGATCGTGTATGGTGAAATCGAGGGGGTGCCGTTTAAAGGAAAACTGGACAGTGTGAACTTAACGCAAGGGTATTTCGCAGACCTAAAGACAATGAAGTCTATCTATGATATGGAATGGAACGCAGAACTGCGTCGCAAAGTACCAACGGCGGTCAATAACATTTTAGGTTTTGGCTATCACTCACAGCTTGCAATCTATCGGGAGTTGCTAAAACAAATGATAGGCGATGAGTTCCGGCCTATCATCGTAGCTGTGAGCAAGGAGGAAGTGCCAGACAAGGAAGTTATTCGGATTGATGAAGAATGGCTTGAGGAAGGTTTGGAAGAAGTGAAAGAAACCATCAAGGAAGTCTGGGGTGTCATTCAGCACAAGGTAGAACCTAAGGCTTGCGGTCATTGCGATTATTGCCGTAGCCAGAAGAAATTAAACAGCATCGTTACATTGAACAATTTGATTGGAGATTAAATATGATTAACTCAGTAACCCTCGTTGGCCGTATGGCTGGCGATGCAGAACTACGTTACACACCGAGCAATCAAGCGGTAGCCACTTTCAGACTTGCAGTAAACCGAAACTTTAAAGGCCAAAATGGCGAACGTGAAGCAGATTTCATCAACTGCGTGATCTGGCGACAGCAAGCAGAAAATCTCGCAAACTGGGCCAAGAAAGGGGCTTTGATTGGGATTACCGGTCGCATTCAAACACGTAATTACGAAAACCAGCAAGGCCAGCGGGTATATGTGACTGAGGTTGTAGCGGATAACTTCCAGCTTTTGGAAAGCCGGAAAGACCGTGAAGCGGGTCAGTCGCAAGGATACGGCCAGCCAGATTTTGGACGGCACGAACCAATGAATGCAAACCCAATGGATATCTCAGATGATGATTTACCGTTTTAGCCTATGACTTGGATTGAAGAACATTTTGCCAGAGAGTACCCGGAAATCAAAATTATACAAGATGTCTGGGATAAGGACGATCTGGGAGGATATCAGACACAGCGGTATTCAAGGGAATTAAACAGAATAATTATCACTAACGATCTAACCGCGATCAGTAACGATCTAAGATCAATCGGACTTACTTTGGCAGATTTTAAACAGCAACTAACTTTATTTTAAAAAAGGAGAAATAACATGAAACAACAAAAAGAATTCTACGCAATCGCAAATGATAACAACAACCGATTTTTGGTTGATTATAAAAACAATGACAGAACATTAACATTCACTGCTAAAACAGCCGATGACATTCGCTTTGCTTCGATTTTTGAAAAAGGAAATGAGAAAACTGACGAATCTATGGAAAATCTAGCTAAGGCAGTAGGGGGTCGCATTGTTAAAGTCAAAGCAGAATACGAGATCACTGAGGAAGATGGCTCTGAGTTAAAAGAGCCGGAACTAAACGATGAAGAAGATGAATTCAAAGCTTTTTTGAGTCATTTATTAAAACGTGGCTTGGAGTAACGAATGAAAGAATTGACGTTATCACTTGACGCTTCCACTAGTGCGACAGGCTGGGCTGTATATGACGGCCCGGACCTGTTAGACAGTGGGGTTGTCAAACCTAAAGGTACATTTCTAGAGCGAGCCTTTCAAATGGCGAACAAACTGAAAGCTATTCAGTCGCGGTTGATTTTAAAGTATAACAAACCATTTAAAGAGATTGTGATCGAGCAGAACAACGTCGGAGGTGGCAACCAGCAAACGATGGTTAAAATCGGAATAGCAACGGGCATTATCCTTTCCCGGCTCATTGCAGACCGCGTTTACTTCGTCAACGTGCGGACCTGGAGAAAGCACTTTGCTATTAAAGGCAAAGGCCGGCAGGTTTTGAAACAGCAAGCAATCGACATCGTGGCAAATAAATTTAATAAAGATGTTAAGGACGATGAAGCAGACGCGATCTTGATCGGGCTATATTTTGAAGAAATGTACAGCTTTAGGGACAGCCTGGAAAATCATCGTTTAGGTATTTGAGATGGAAAAGGAAAACTTACTGCGGTCTAAGCGTATCTATGAGAAACGGCTGAGCGAGGAACTACAGTTAAAAACGATCAGCAATACGCGAGGACATCACTACAGCGCGAACTATCGCGAATGGCTACACAAGGAAATTAAAGCCATAGACAAGAAATTAAAAGAAATCGAGGGGGGATATGATAGATGGATATTGACAAAATCGAGGAACTAACCGAGCTAACTAGACAGTGGTTTATTGACCGGGATATCACGCAGGGAGATATCTTTAAACAGACGCTCAAACTATTCGAAGAAATGGGCGAGTTATGCGCAGGATATGCCAAGCAAAAAGAGCAACTCACGAAGGACAGTATCGGAGATTGTGCCGTTGTTGTCGTAGGCTTGGCAATGATGATTGAACTTGATCCGATTGAGATCATGACTACTCCACCAGAAACTAAAAACATTGACATCAAAGATTGTTTCGAGATGATGATCGACAATGCCAGCGAATTTCAGTTTTCGCGTAAGTTACAATTCAAAGTGAATGCTAAGTTTAACTTATCGAGAATTGCGGTCTATCTAAAACTGATCGCGCACAAATTAGGTTATGACTTCGTGGACTGCTTTGAACTAGCTTACAACGAGATCAAAGACCGCAAAGGTCGATGGGTTGAGGGTAGCTTTGTAAAAGAGGAGGACCTGGAAAATGAACCGGATTAAAGAACTAAGAAAACAACGGAAGCTAAGTCAAAGAGCCTTATCTGAACAAATTGGTGTAAATATTAGAACCATACAACGTTGGGAACGTGGAGAGGGCGCGATGAAGCCCCCGACAGCAGAGGGTGTAGCCAATTTCTTTGGAGTTGGTGTGGGGTATCTTTTGGGGTATTCACAAAAACCAGATATTCCAGAGAAAGAAGATCTACAGCTTTCAAAACGTCAATATTACATGCTGAAATTAATTAGTATTAAGGCGTGTTTGTTACGCGAACAAGAAGAGATAAGCGCGCAAGACTTGAGCGATATTAAGAAAGAAGCCAGATGCTTATATGAGGATCTGGTATGGATGCAATTTGAAGCAGAAGAAAGAGAAGGTAAATGAAAATGAATAAACGAGAATTAATTGAACACATTAATAACACATTATTTGATAATTTGAAAGATACATTGTTCACAGAACCTACACTTTCAATCACAGAAAGCGCAAAAGATAATAAAGTGACAATAGCGTTTGAAACCGAGCAGGGCGGTCTCCTTGTGGGCGGTATGTTAAAGAAATTTGAAAAAGTCACGATCCCATGGTTTATTGCTAACTGGATCAAGTATTGCAAAAATACGGGTGTAACCTTGGTCCGAGCTTTACTAGTTGAAGAAATCGATCTTTACAATTATGCAAACCAAAAAGACTATAAAAAGCTAAAAGAGTTTTTAAAGGTCAAAGACAATCAAGAAGCTTTTGCCTGTGCTTGGCTTGATGGATACGAGGTCGCGAAAGAGAAGCGGTATATTGTTAAAGTAAAAGGGGCAGAAGAAGGCTACAACTACCTAAATTGTCGTATAAGTTTGAATGAATATTTTTTTAGTGGAGAAAGTGAACCGTTAGATTTTCGCGTAAAACACACTCGGGAAATGCTTGAAAAAGCTGGCTTTGGCTGGGTGTTTGATTGTCCGGGGATTGAGATTGAGGAGGTGGAAGAATGATACAAACGCTTGAAGAAGGAATGAAGAATCAAAGTAAATGCATAAAAATCCCAATGGAAATCAGACCGTTTGATATAGGGTATCGAATAGTAAATAAACACGGTCAAGCGCTTGCCTTAAAAAACGGAGCAAGTATATTCGCCTTACCTTCTCTAGCGGAAAAAGCCATAAAGAAAGAGTTTGGGAAAAATGATCCAGACTTTGATATCGAAAAACATTCTGTTGAAGAAGTCGCTATTGTGAACCTAAGTAAATTTCATAGTTATTTTGAGGGGGTGGGAGAATGAGTAAATTTGAAATATATTTATCTAAAAACGACCTTGAGCATATCGCTAACGGGCATGATATAAAATTAAAAATCGACGGTAAAAGATTTTTGATAACAAATGAAATCATTTTGAAGCCTGCACTGATGAATGACATTATGGCTCCGATATTGAATTATAAAAATAAAATAATCGATACTGAACAGCAAAATATTGTTAATAGTTTCATAGGAGGTGCAAGATGATTCCAAAGTTTAGAGCGTGGTCTACGGATAAAAAGAATATGGCAGAAGTCAGAACACTACGATTTACCGATGAATTAGTAGAGACAGACAAGTTTGTTGAGCGAAGCATCGAGGGAGTCAAACTCATGCAATCAACAGGTTTGCTTGATAAGAATGGCAAGGAAATCTTTGAGGGGGATGTTATCGCTATAGAAGTGGACGACACTGAAACGCCAATAAATGCAAGAGTTTCCCAAAATAGCAAGATAGGCGTTTTGATGTTCCATGTTTTTGAAGACAATGAAGATGTACCGATGGTAGAGTTGCTAGAAGATAATTCGGTGGCGTTTGAAATCATCGGCAACGTCTACGAAAATCCCGAATTGTTGGAGGTGGAGTGATGAATAGACCGGGAAGATACCCATATACTAAAAATCAATGGGAAGAAGAAACAACGCTGGTATGTTTTGGTGATGACACTAGCTTTAAATTGAGAGTAGAAAGAAATCGAGTGACAGGAGAAAAGAAATGATCTTTGCTTTGACATTATCGGATATCGTGGAATTGATTATCGGTGCTATCTGGTTAATTGGTTTTATCGGTGCAATCATCGTGGGAATACTGGGCAGAAAAAGGGGAAACAATTCTTTTGAGACGCAAAGTGAACCTCTTAATTTAGATAGTGGACTAATGAACGCAAAGAAATTAAACAGGAAAGAGGGGCGAGAAAATGACGAACAATGATAAGTTGATACGTGCGAATTTTGCGTTTATTCTGTTTGTCTTAATTGCCGCATGCGTCAACCTTAACGCACGAGTACGGGTGCTCAAAACGAGCAATAGCGAGCTACAGCAGACAATCAGAACACAAAAGGACGAGCTCGAAAAAATCGAAGAAAAAAACGTGATGCAGGACGTGATTATAAATAAATTGAACAATGATTATAATTCACGTATGGCTCAACAATTACAGGAGGTAGCAGATGAGAACGGAGTTGGAGGGTGATCTGACACCAGAAGAATTGTGTCAGACAATTATGGAGACTGTCATGAAAAACGCTGAGCTAATCACGATGAAAACAGGGGAAGATGATGGAATTGAAAAAAGAATTTTTCCAAGAAGCGGATAAGGCGATAGCTGAATTTGACTCTATCTATGATTTTTTCAAAGTCGCGAAAAGTCACAACGCATACCAAGACGGAGCGCGTTATGAGAAATACAAGAAACAAAACAGAATGCCATCATCTGCAATCATCGCGAAGTTTGTAGGATTCGTCGAGACTGACTTGCTCTACGAGTGTATGAAAGAGGCGCTTGATAAAGTAGGCCCAGGTCGGTCTAGCGAGGACCTGGTCGAACGATTCTACAGAGATAATCATAACTACAAGCGAAACGAAGAACGCAAGCGAGAGCGCCGCTTAAGACGGAAATTAGAAGCGCTGAACTTAATATCTAAAATGGAAGGGTGGGATTGAATGCTTTTCGGAGAAGTGCTAAAGAACAAAACAAAGGAGAACGCAGATAACACCCTAAAAAACTACCGCGTACTGTTACGGATAGCAGGGGAGGAGTATAGCCCAAAAGTCACAGCTACTTACTCGCTAGAGCCAAAAAGCGCACCAAGTTCCCCCAGCCGTCAAACTGAACAAATGGTTATAAGACGGGTAAGCGCCCAGCAAGAGCTGGAACTTATGGCATCAGCTATTAATAGACTGTCTGATCTCAACTTATCGCAGATTTTGATTGAACGATATTGTAGAGTGAGATTTAGACAAGACAAGGCTATTTATCCAAGTCTGGGATATTCGGAAAGTGAATACTACAGATTGCTGGATCGGGCTTTATTAGAGTTCGCAGAGGCTTATAAAGCAGGGGAATTGCTAGAGTATAGATTCTTGGGAGATAATTGAAAGAAAATCGGGAGTAAAAGCGCTGTATTGAGTGGTATTATAGTATTATCCAATGAAGTAGGAAGGAACTTCGCCATTTGGTTGTCTCCTTATAGTAGGTTGCTGGGTAACTCAACGGTAGAGTGGCGGACTATTAACTGTAAATGCGGGTTCGATTCCCGTCCCGGCTATAAAAAGCACCGCAAAAAACGAAAAATGAAAGTGACCGATGATGTAAGTTTGGTGCTACTTACTAGGCCCCTTGAATTATTTTGTCAATGAGGACAAAGTAGACCATATAACCCGAGAAGCGCGCATCGTTAAGGTGCGCTCTTTTTGGTGCTTGGAGAACAAAATGAAAATAGAGAAAATCAATATTTCAGAAATAACTGAATATGAGAACAACGCGAAGTTACACCCTCGCGAACAAATTGAGCAGATCAAGAAATCAATCCAGGAGTTTGGGAATAACGACCCTATCGCGATTGACGAGAACAATGTTATCATTGAGGGGCACGGACGATACAAGGCACTGAAAGAATTAGGTTTTGACGAGGTTGAAGTCATTCGTCTATCTCATATGAGCGAGGAACAAAAGCGGGCTTATATCCTTGTACATAACAAGCTAACAATGAACTCAGACTTTGATATTGACATACTCCAATTAGAGCTTGACGATATCGAAGATATTGACATGTCTGATTTTGGTTTTGAGCCGGAAGATGATTTTAAAACTACTGAACAAAAGGTACGGGAGAATGATTATTCTGGTTCGCTAGTTGATGATTTTATCATCATGCCACAGAGTATCTTTGACACGCGCCAGGGTATTTGGCAAAACAGAAAACGAGAATGGCTTGATTTAGGTATTAAGTCAGAGGTCGGACGTCAAGGCAATTTGACGTTTGCGAAAAGTATGAATACTGCCAGCCTTGGTGGTACAAGTATCTTTGATCCGGTATTGTGTGAGATCGGTTATACATGGTTCACACCGCACGAAGGCTCTAAAATTATTGATCCATTCGCTGGTGGAAGTGTTCGAGGAATTGTTGCCGAGCGTTTAGGCCACGAGTACACCGGGATAGACTTGCGGGAAGAACAAATTGACGCGAACTTTGATAATGCGCGAGAAATCGGTATTGATTTAGATAAGGTAAACTGGATCTGCGATGATTCTAAAAATGTAGATCGGTATATCCAAGACGAAAGCGCGGATCTGATCTTTGCTTGTCCACCTTATTTTGATCTTGAGGTTTATAGCGATAACGAGAACGACATCTCGAACATGGGATATGATGAATTTTGCGAGATTTATTCTGATATCCTCAAAAAGTTTGCTAAAAAATTAAAAAACAATCGCTTTGCAATCGTAACTATAAGCGATGTTAGGGACAAGAAAGGCTTCTACCGTGATTTGACTGGTGTCACTAAGCGAGCGTTTATTTTAAAGACTAAAGCAGAACAAGCAAGAACCTTGCTACGAATTGGAGAAATTGATTTTGACGAAGCTAAAAATCTAGTTAAACCTTACATTGACCTAGTCAATAGCAAAAGCAAGGAAATTGCCAAAAAATACAATCAAAAGCCAAGATTAGTTAGTGTTTCTGGTTTTTTGAGATAGACAGCGAGCCGTTTATACGGCTTTTTTATTTTTAAAAAGCAAAGGAAGTGAGGCGATGGCTAATGAGGAAAACTTGATCCCGTTTAATGAGCGAACAGAGAAAGAACAGAGGGAAATACAGAGAAAAGGTGGCATCGCTTCCGGTATTGCTAGACGCAAGAAAGCCAACATGAAAAAGACACTTGATGCCTTTCTTGTCTCGCCCGTCGCTAGTCCTAAAATGGCCGAAAAGTTAAAGGAAATGGGTTTTGAAGACGACTTTGAGTCCGCGTTGATAATGGTCGCGATACAGAAAGCCTTAAAAGGAAGCGCTCGGCACATGGAACTGATTGCTAAAATAGCAAATAGTGAGGGCGCGAAAGATACGCTTGATAAAAAAGAACAAAAAGCACGTATTAAGGCTCTTGAGCTTGAAAATAAACGCAAAGCCCAAGCGTTAGATGAGGCGGGAGGTGGTGCTGATGAGTCAATCCTCATCATCGACGATATCCCAAATGACTAAGCCGACTATAAAGCTAAGTAAAGAAATCAATCCTAAGTTTTACAAAGTATGGCGGTCAGCAAAGCCTTACAACATTTTAAAAGGTGGGCGGAATTCTTTTAAGTCTTCAGTCATTGCTCTATTGCTTGTCTTTATGATGATTAAGGCTATAACCCAGGGGCAATGCGTAGAGATCATTATTGTCCGGAAAGTTGGTAACACAATCTTTGATAGTGTCTACAAGAAGATAATCTGGGCGCTTGATAAGTTTGGCATGGCTAATCAGTTCAAACGAACTAAAAGCCCTTATAAGATCGTACATAGACGGACGGGTTCAACGTTCCACTTCTACGGCCAGGACGATTTCCAGAAACTGAAATCAAATGAGGTCGGAAAGGTTATCGCTGTTTGGTACGAGGAAGCAGCCGAGTTTGCTGATTCGGAGGAATTTGACCAGTCAAACAGTACTTTCATGCGTCAGAAACACCCGGACTATCCGTTTGTGCAGTTCTTTTGGTCGTATAACCCACCTCGTAACCCTTATAACTGGATCAATGAGTGGGTTGACTCACTGCGAACGGCCGAGAAGTATTTGATACATGAGTCTAGTTATCTGGACGATGAGCTGGGCTTTGTAACCGAGCAAATGCTGGACGAGATAGAGCGTATCAAGACCAACGACTACGACTATTACAGGTATTTATACCTGGGAGAACCCGTGGGGCTTGGTACAAACGTGTATAACATGGACCTGTTTAAACGCGTAGACAAGATCCCAGACGGTGAACGTGTTATCGGTCAGTTGTTTGCAGCAGATACGGGACACCAACAGTCAGCAACTACTTGCTTGCACGCGGTTGTTACTAATAGGTCCAATCTCTATCTTGTGGATAACTACTACTACAGCCCGGCTGGTAAGGTTAAGAAAAAAGCCCCGAGCGTATTATCTAAGGAGCTACATGACTTTGTTATCAAGCAGACGCAGAAATATCCGAATGTACCAGTCATTGAAATGACGATAGATAGTGCGGAGGGAGCATTGAGAAACCAGTATTTAGAGGACTTTGGTATTCGCTGGCACCCGGTAGCGAAGAAGAAGAAAATAATAATGACAGAGTACGTCCAATCGCTCCTTGCGAATGGTCGTTTTTATTATTTTCCAACTGAAAACAACCTCAAGTATTTTATTGAGGAACACAAACGATATCAATGGGACGAGAAAACGGTCAAGGACGACGACCCGAAAGTCATTAAAGAGGACGATCACACTTGCGACGCGTTTCAGTATATGGTCGTAGATAATGCACAACTACTAAGATTAAAAGCCTAGAGAAAGGTTTGAAATGAGTATCTTACAATCACTAAAAAATATATTTAAGAGGGGTAAATATGTAATGACAAGCCAATCATTAGGCAACATAACAGAGCATCCTAAAATCGCAATTAACATAGACGAATACAATCGTATTCAAAAGAATCTGAAATACTATCAGAGTAAGTGGGACCCTATCCGCTACCGCAACTCTAATCGAGTTGATAAGCAACGGGCACGGAATCACTTGCCTATTGCTCGCACGGCTTGTAAGAAGATTGCCAGCCTGGTATTCAACGAGCAGGCAGAGATAAGCGTTGCGAATGGAACGACAAACGAGTTTATTCAAACGGTTTTGCTGAATGACCGCTTTAACAAGAACTTTGAGCGATACCTTGAGAGCTGTTTGGCCTTGGGTGGTCTTGCTATGCGTCCTTACGTTGACGACGACAAGATCAAGATTTCATTCATTCAAGCCCCTGTATTTTATCCATTACAATCTAACACGCAGGACGTATCTTCTGCAGCGATTATCAATAAGAGTCAAAAGACAGTAGGCAAAGAAACAATCTACTATACTTTGATCGAGTTGCATGAGTGGACCAAGGATAAGAAATACACAATCACTAATGAGCTGTACCGTTCGAGCGAAAAGGAGCGTGTTGGTGACCGTGTACCACTATCTGAGGTATATGAGGACCTTGAGGAAGAGGTAACGCTTGACGGGCTTACACGGCCGTTATTTACTTACTTAAAACCGCCAGGCATGAATAACAAAGATATTAACAGCCCGCTGGGTTTGTCTATCTTTGATAATGCCAAGAGCACTATTGATTTTATCAATACGACTTATGACGAGTTTAAATGGGAAGTACGAATGGGCCAACGACGCGTATTAGTACCAGACCAAACCGTCCGAATTGGTTTCAATCAGCATGGAGATACTGATCTAGTCACGCGCGAATTTGACCCAGAACAGAACGTTTACGAGCAGATTGACGGTGGGAAAGATACACCAATCAATATCACAGACCTTACTACTCCTATCCGGTCAGACGACTACATCAAGGCAATCAATGAGGGCCTTGCGTTGTTTGAGATGCAGGTTGGAGTATCGCCTGGAATGTTTACGTTTGACGGTAAGAGCATGAAGACTGCGACCGAGGTTGTATCCGAAAACTCTGATACATATCAGTTAAGAAACAGTATCGTGAGCCTTGTAGATCAGTCTATCAAAGAGCTTGTGATCTCTATTTGTGAGATTGGTAAGCTATACGGCTTGTATAGCGGTCCTATTCCAGAGATGAACGATATCACGGTAAACCTTGATGATGGTGTCTTTGTTGACAAGAATAACGAGCTTGACTACTACGCTAAAGCCTTGTTAAGTGGCCTTGTTAGTAAGCAGTACGCTATATCTAAAGCGCTGGGCTTGTCAGATAAGGAAGCTGCACAAATGCTTGCGGATATCAAAAAGGAAACAGCAGAAAGCATGGAGCTAGAGCGTAGCACGAGCGAAGTTGATATTTATGGAGAGTGAGTAAATGGCGCGTAACAAGTATCCGGTATTGTTTAACGAGGAGCAGTTAGAGTTGCGCGCTTCACAAGTCGGTGATATCTATCATCAAATGGCGCGTGACCTATTCGATGAAGTCATTGATAGATTGTTAGAGCGCGGTGCCGAGTCTTTGGCAGATAACCCGTATATCTGGCAGTTAGAGCGTATGAACCAGATGCACATGCTAAATGAACAAAACCTGGACACGATCGCCCGCTACTCTAAAGTAGGCCGTGAACAGCTCCGTAAGGTCATTGAAGATGAAGGCTTTAAAATCTATCAGACGACCAAGGAACAGCTTATAGACGACCTCGGAGGTGGTGATTTTGGCAATTCTAAGCACGCGCAGGAACTACTCGCTGGGTATTTTGAGCAGTCGCACGGTGACATCAGCAACTTGATTAATACCACGCTTCCAGGCATCGTTACAGATGTGTACCGTCAAATGGTGCAGGAAGTGGTGGCCCGTCAAGTGGTCGGTCTAGTCACACATGATAAGGCTGTATCTCAAACCGTGATGAAATGGCAAGAGATAGGCTTTAAAGGTTTTATTGACCGCGGTGGGCACTACTGGAAAGTGGACAACTACGCTAGGACAGTTATTAAAACTACTGTCATGCGTAGCTACCGAGAGATGCGGACGATGCCAGCGGACGAGCTTGGTATTGATACCTTTTATTATTCCAAAAAGGCTACAGCCCGCGAGGCTTGCGCTCCCTTGCAACACCATATTGTAACCCATGGCCCAGCAAGGGAAGAACACGGTATTAGTATTCTATCACTTGCGGATCATGGATACGGGACGGCTGGGGGCTGTCTAGGCATCAACTGCGGACACATGCTTACTCCTTTTGTGCCTGGTATTAATGAATTGCCAGAGCTAGGCCCAGATGTGAAGAACATAACGCAGGAAGAAGCGATCAAAAACGCCAACGCACAGTCTAAGCAAAGGGCATACGAGCGAGCTATTCGCAAGTCAAAAGAGAAGTTACACGTTGCCGAGAAGTTAGGCGACCAGGAACTTATCAGCAAGTTTAAAACAAAAATCAGAGATCAACAGGCAACCTTGCGAGATTATATCGCGGACAAGCCTTTCTTACATCGTGACTATGCGAGGGAAAGGTATTTTAAATCAAAGGAGGAAATCAAGAATGAATGACAAATTCAGGCGCTCATTAGAAAGAGTCATATTTAAAAACAAAAACACTCTTTTAGATTATCATCGCAACATTGATCGTGCAGCGTTTGATGGCTTTAAATTCGGTTTTAAAATAGCAAATGAAAGGATGTTAAAAGATGGAAGATTGGAAAGAACGTTTCAAGATTGAATACTACGAATTGCGAGAACGATTCAGCAAATTGGACTACATGATCGGAAAATACGAGAAAGGGACGCTTGAGTTCAAGCCTAATTGTCCGATTGATTTATTAAAACGTCAGCGCTCGGTTATGTGGGAATATCTTTCGATTTTAGAGCAACGTGCGCGAATTGAAGAAATTAAGTTGTAAAAAAATGAACCGCAGATCATGCGGTTTTTATTTTGCTCCCTTTCTGGATAAGAGGTGATTTCCTCCTTTTTTCTTACCTCTTGCGGGATCGTACCCCGCTGGGAGCTTCCGTTGCTGGACGTAAACCGGCGAATTCGTCTTCTGGACGTAAAACAGAAAGGAGTTTTAAACATGAGTTTAAAACGTGAGATGTTAGTTGATGCAGGTATCGAAGACAAGGACACTATTGAGCGCATCATGGCAGCGTACGGGTCAGCAATCAAAGAAGCCAAGTCAGAAGTACAAGCAGAAAACGACAGCTTGAAAACACAACTTGAGCAACGGGACCAAGCTATCAAAGACTTACAAGCTAAAGAGGGAGCTAGTGAAGAAGCTAAGAAACAACTGGAAGATTTACAAGCCCAATTTGAAAGCTATAAGACCGAGAATGAAGCTAACCTTGCACAAGTTAAGAAAACCAACGCGGTTGCTTTAGCTTTGAAAGACGTGGGAGCGCATAACTCCGAAGACCTTATGAAGTTTATTGATCTTGACAAGATCGAGCTTGCAGAAGACGGCAAGCCAAAACTAGAAGAAACTATCAACGGTCTAAAAGAATCAAGCCCTTACCTTTTTGTGACAAAGGAAGAACCACAAGAACCACAGCCAAAGTTCGCGCTTGGTGGCAATCCGTCCGCTGGTGGTGATAGCGACCTCAGCCCGGAAGATAAAGCTCTATTTGCTGGCTTTGACAGCATTTAAAAAATAAAAGAAAGTAGGATAAGCCTATATGACTATTAACTATGCAGCAAAATTTGATGCTAAAGTAGATGAGCGCTTTACCAAAGAAGCCCTCTCAACTGGTATCGTCAACTCTGACTACGACTTTACCGGTGTAGATACCGTTAAGGTATACTCAATCCCAACTACAGCAATGAACGACTACGCTCTTACTGGTAACACCCGTTACGGTACAGCGGCAGAATTGGAAAACAACGTCCAAACGTTGACACTTACTAAAGACCGTTCATTCACGTTTACCATCGACAAACGCTCAGTCCAAGATACAAACGGAGCTATGGAAGCAGGCAAAGCTCTTGCGCGTCAACTTTCAGAAGTTATCATTCCAGAAGTCGATACTTACCGCTTCGGCAAAGTCGTTGCTGGTGCTGATACAGCCAATGTTAAAACTGGCGCAGTAACTAAGAACAACGCTTATGAAGCAGTGCTTGATGGTCAAGTTAAATTGACTGATGCGCTTGTGCCAGAAGAAGGACGCAAGCTACACGTATCTCCTGAGTTTTACAAACTCATCAAACTTGATCCATCATTCGTTAAAAACTCTGACCTTGGTCAAGAAGTAGCGTTCAAAGGACAAGTGGGAGTTATCGACGGCTTGCCTGTTATCTTGACTCCAACTTCACGCTTACCAGAAAACGTAGCGTTTGTTATCGCGCACCCTATCGCAACCACTTCCCCTGTCAAACTCGAAGACTACAAGATCCACGATAACCCGCCAGGAATCAATGGTTACCTTGTAGAAGGTCGTATTCGTTACGATGCCTTCGTTTTGGACAGCAAGAAGAAAGCTATTTACGTTCACAAAACAGCGTAAGAGGTGACGAATGGCAGAAGAAACAAAAACAACTAAAACAGAAGCGGTAACTGAACAGGTTGCGACGGTTTTGGTAAAGGACGATGTAACTTTTACCATCACTGACCCCAACCTAGTATCTGCTTTTGTTACTAGCGGTTACGAAATCAAGGAGTAACGAATGGCAAAATATAAAGCTACTTGTAACTTTTTGATTGAGTCAACAGACCAAAACTTTGACGAGGGCACGGTCTACGAGTTAACGACTGCAGAAGCAGAAGAAATCAACCAAAAGACAAGCCTTGCGTTTGGCGAGGAATGGTTGGAGCTTGTTTCTGATAGCGAACCCGTGGCCCAAAAGGTGGCCTCTGAATAGGAGGTATCATGGCATACTTAACGCATGAAGAATATCGTGAGTTAGGTTTTGACAGTACAAGCGAGTTTGAAGCGTTACTAAAACGTGCAGAGCTTGCTATTGATCTCTTTATCCGTTATTATTATGACTTCCATGATTTTGACACTGACTATAAGACACGCAAAAAGGCAGTTAAACTTGCTACGGCTTACCAGATCCAGTACTTGGATAGCACGGGTATTTTAACCGCTGAGGATAAACAGACAATCGCAAGTACCACACTAGGTCGTACAACGGTTGCGTACAGCTCAAATAACGGCTCTAGAGCGTCTGAAACAGCATCGGGATATAATCTATCCCTTGACGCGTTTAATGCTCTTAAATCGGCTGGATTCTTGTATAGCGGGGTGGATTATGGTCGTTATTGATAAGCGGACATTAGTTGACTCAGTGACGATCTCAAAGCCAACAGGAAAGAAAGACGGGTGGGGGAAAGAAGAATTCTCCTACCCGATTTTATTTAGTCCTGTACGTTTTGACCGTAACTTTGACGGTCCAGGGTCAGTCAATAACCCGTCCGGACAGAAGAACCCGTCATTTAGAGCGCCTGGGGTTATCTTCGTATACCCTCAGTATTGTAACGTTGAGATTGATTCGTCATATCGTAACTCGATTGTAAAGGACGGCGACGATGAATATATTGTAAACAAGATCATTCCTGTTTATGAGCCTTTCAGTCGCAGGGTCTTTTGCTACGAAATCGAGGTGATGTGATGGGTATCAATGTCACGATAGATTTGAGCGGAGCGACACGTAAGACATCGCAAGCGTCAGAGCGAAAGGCGCAGTTAGAGATTGCAAACCAAGCCTTATTAGATATGGAACCGTATGTGCCGTTATTGCATGGCCCGCTACGATCTAGCGGTCATGTAGCTGGCAATGGCTCGCAGATTATCTACAACACACCATACGCACGCGCCCAATTCTACGGTGGTGCTTATAACAAGTATCGCAGTTTTAGCTTTGGGAAGTACACTACCCCTGGTACTGGTAAACGCTGGGACTTAAAGGCCTCAGCTAACCACGGTAACAAGTGGGCAGAAGTCGGATTGAGAGCAATGGGGTTTAATAAATGAAAAGTAACAATGACTTTAACGTTGTTTTGCGCGATTTTATCAACACCCTCGGTCTACCGCTTGCTTGTGAGCTTGACTTTCTAAGTGAGCTGGACTCTTTGGTCCTATACCCACTGCCAGGCGGTAAGGTTGAGCGTGTTTATATGGACGGGTCGCGAGATGTGAGCCTTATCTTTGAAATCGCGGTCAAGGTTAAGAACCAGGTAACAGCTAGCGAGTGTCTTTGGGAAATCAACAAGGCACTATCTGAGTTCGATCTGGTCTTACCGAGTCAAAACAACTCATATATTTTTAATAACTTAACTACTACCCAGCCGTCCTTAAACGAACGGGACGAGCAGGGTTTTTATATTTACCTGCAGGATATCACTGCAAACCTAACAATTTTGAATAATAAAGGAGTGTAATATATGGCACGTCAAAAAAACGCCCTACGCGGGCATTTTATCGCACTAGTTACTGATCCAAAAACCGAACCAGAAAAGGAAGCTTACAAAGAGCTTGCAAAATGGATCGAAGATGTGGAAGATGATACAGATGAAGGTACTACGTCAATCGCTTATTATGACGGTGACGGTACAGAAGAAACAACTGTTACATCCGTAAAAGGATCATACACATTTAAAGGTACCTATGACAAGGAAGATGAAGCAATGGCTCTTATCGCCGGCTTGAAGTACAAGCTAGGTAATGACCGCCTTGTATGGCACAAAGTGGTAGATTCAGACGGCAAAAATCAACATGTCGGAATCGCTACCGTGTCAGCAATCAAGGCTGGCTCTGGTGCTGCTGCAAACTACGAGGAATTCTCTTGTAAGATCTCTTACAACTCAATTCCTAAGACAACAGCAGTCGTGGGCTAATAGTTAGAAAGTGAAGCGTTCCATTTTGGGACGCTCTTTTTTGTGCATTAAAGGAGGAAATCATGTCTATTTCAATCGAATTAAAACGCAACTTTATCCCGATCAACATCGGAGAAATCGAACTACAGTTTGATACATCACTAGAGAATATCTCACGCCTCGCAACGCTCCAGGAAGATATCTCAGAACGCTTCAACAAGTACCAGTTAGAGCTGATTGAGCGGTCTAATAATGGAGAGTTTGACGATCTCAAAGAAGGAGTCATTAACAAGCGAGTCATTGATGAAGCCTTTGAGATGCAAAAGAAAATGACGGAGATTAAATATGATGTCTTATTCGGTGATGGTACCTTTGCTGGACTCTATGAACGTTATCCAGACCTTGACGCTTTGGATCATGCATTTGATGAGGTAGATACATTGCTGGGAGCTGAGCTTGACCGTCTAGGCCAAGAACGGGCCAAGGCATCGGGTGCGGTTGCTGAGTCGTTTGTCAAGAAAGCAAAAGCGAAGAAAACCAAAAAGACCAGCAAAAAGTAAAAAGGGGGACTGCTCATGAAATTAAATGAGCCTATAGAAAACTCCTTTGAAGTGAACGGGCGCACCTATGAAGTGGACTGCTCCTTTGATCTGGTGCTTGATGTCTTCGAGATGTTCGACAATGAAGTCATGAACAATCTTGAGAAGATGCGTACAGCAATTTTAATGATGACGGACGAAGCCTTGGACAACCCAGAGGACATAGTGACCGTGTGGGAATACATCGACGAGCATTTTTTGAAAACCAAAAAAGAGCGCGTGGTTTATGACCGGCACGGCAACCCTATGCCGGTAGCTAAGGACGAAGAAGATGATACACGTTTGATTGATTTTGAAGTAGATGCGCAGGAAATATACGCTAGTTTTGTGCAAGCGTATAACATCAACCTCTTTAAAGCACAAGGCCGGCTTACATGGCCCGAATTTATCGCGCTATTGAATGGTATGCCAGAGGGAACGGCTGTATCTCAATTAGTAGAGATACGGTCATGGAAACCCTCGAAGCATGATAGTAGCGAGTATAAATCGAAAATGCGCCGGTTACAGAATAAATACAGATTAGACGGAAAGGAGGGAGATGAATAATGGCAGATGGGAAAATTGTAATTGACGTCCAGGTTAACGGTAGGAAACTTTCAGAACTAGCGAACGACTTAAAACGTTTAGAAACCGAAGCCCGCAGATCTGGCCAAGGGGTCAAGAGTGCCGGAGATGGTATCCAAGCTACTGGTGACAAGGCTTTGAGAGCCGGACAAGGCTTTAAACGTGCCGGAGACCGTATGGCCGAAGGTGCCAAGCTATCCGAAACGTCAAGCAATGGCTTTCGCCGTGCTGGTGAGAAGATCAAAGAGAGTTCAGAAGTCGCTTCCAACTCTGGGAATGGTTTTAAAAGAGCTGGAGAGAAGATCAAGGAAAGCTCAGATATTGCTGGGCGCTCTGGTTCTGGTTTTAAACAGGCTGGGGAGAAAGTTAAAGAAAGCTCTGATCTTGCCCAAAGGTCGGGCGATGGCTTTAAGCAAGCGGCAGAAAAAGTAAAAGCCTCTGGCAACGAAGCCAAGACAGGCGGAGAGGGCTTTAAGTCAGCAAGTTTTAAAATCAAAGAAGCCGGTGCGCTCTCTAAGTCTGGCGGTGATGCTTTTAAACAGGCAGCCGAAAAAGTTAGGGAAGCTGGCGCAATCAGTAAAACCGGTGGGAATGGCTTTAAGGTAAGCGCTGATCTAGCCCATAGAGCCGGGCAAGTCGCATCTCAAAGCGGTGGCGGTTTTGTCAAACTAAAAGACATCATCAAGACCACGGGCGACCAGGCTGAAAGGAGCGCGTCAAAATTTGACAAGATCAAGGACGCGATCAAGAACTTCTCAGTCGGTGCGGTAGCCTTTAAGGCTGTCAGCTCTGCGATGAACCTTGTAAGCCAGTCAATGGATAAGGCTATTGACCGCTTCGATACCTTGCAACGGTTCCCGAAAGTGATGAAATCACTCGGGCACTCGTCAAAAGATGTAGCATCATCTACCAAGCTACTGGCCGAGGGTATTGAGGGCTTACCAACTTCTCTTGATACGGTCGTAGCTACGACTCAAAAGCTAACCTCAATGACTGGTAACCTTAAACAGTCTACGAAGTTAACAATCGCCCTAAACAATGCCTTTCTTGCTTCTGGTGCATCAACGGAAGAAGCAAGCCGTGGTTTAACGCAGTATACTCAGATGTTATCATCTGGTAAGGTCGACTTGCAATCCTGGAAGACCCTACAAGAAACCATGTCTTACGCCTTGCAGAAGACGGCAGAATCTTTTGGTTATGCTGGGGCATCGGCACAGAATGACCTCTACAAGGCTTTGCAAGACGGCAAGATAACTTTTAGTGATTTTAGTAAGCGTCTGGTTGAGCTGAATAAAGGAGTTAACGGCTTTGCTGAAATGGCGAAGAAAAACTCTGAGGGGATCAAGACATCATTTAATAATATTATCTTGGCCGTCGCAAAAGGTATAGCAAATATCATTACTGAGTTTGACAACTTGAGCAAGGCTGTCACTGGTAAGAGTATTGCCAAGCACTTGGATAGTATCAAAGACGCAATTAATAACACCTTTAATATCATTATTGGTGTCATTCGTGGTGCGACTCCAGTTGTTAAGTCGCTAGTTAGTGTATTAGGCTTCCTCAAACCTGTTTTAGACCCGCTTATCTCGGTATTCGCTGGTGTCGTAGGTGCAGTACTGCTCTTTAAAGGAGCTATGCTGGGGCTGTCAATTATCAAGGGTATCGGTAGTCTAATCGGCACGCTTATCACTTCCTTGGTATCTCTAACCAGTACCTCACTTGTAGCAACGGGTGCTACTACTGGACTTGCTGGGGCTTTGGCCTCTCTATCATCTGGTGGAGTATTCCTGGTTGTCGGTGCTATCGCTGGTCTGGTGTCATGGTTGACGCAGGAAAGCGAAGCGTCCAAGGAAGCCAAAGCCAAGAATGAAGAGTTTAAACGCTCCCTCGACGACTTACACGAAAGTGTCAATAAAGGCAATGAAGCCTATAAGGATCGCAGAAACGAAATCCAAGCTACAGCCGAGGATAACGAGCGACTAGTCAAGAAGATTGACGAACTGAACGCGGTTGAAAACAAGACTGCAGCTCAGAAGAAAGAACTTGCGTCAGCAGCAGAAACCCTTAACTCACGTATTGAGGGGTTGAATATCCAGTACGACAAGGCAACCGGCACAATCAACATGACCACGGACGCGATCCGTAAGCAGATTGAGATTGCCAAAGCATCGGCTGAGATTGAGGCTGCTAACCAGAAAATGGTAGAAAATGCCAAGAAGCGCCTCGAAATCAAAGATAAGATGAAGGAAGTTGAGAAACAGTACCAGGATCTTGTCGAAAAAACTGATAGCGTGGAAGAAGGCTCTTTCAGTAACTCGCGAATCCGTGAAGGGGCCAAGGCAGAATTTAAGAAAAAATACAACGAAGAAGTCAAGAAGCTCCAGGACGACATCAAGAAAACCGAGGACTCTGACAACGAATTAACGAATACGATCGTTAAGAACAATGAAGTCAAGGCCAAGTCTACAGAAGATGCGTCGGGTCGTATGATCTATACGATGGAAAACATGAACGAAGCCCAGCGCAAAGCTGTAGAGATGATGCAACAAGAATTTGCTAATCTTAAAGGTGAAGTTCAGAACGCTTTTCAAGCTATCGAACAGCAGACAGCCTTATCTGCAGATCAAATGACTGCCAACTTGCAGAAGAACATCGACGCGGTTGATAAGTGGTCGCAGAACCTCGAAACACTCGCTAAACG
>FLSE01347691.1_pt1 | contig 36061 bp, 33 predicted proteins | sample 1550461 | NCBI WGS metagenome assembly FLSE01 (sample SAMEA4031758, study PRJEB14383) | metagenome | biome: human; feature: oral; material: saliva | place: Philippines | collected 2014 | reverse complement strand
TGGAGGATCGCGCGCTGCCCATAGAGTTGGCACGTGGCCTCGGGCCGAGACCCAAAGTTTCGGCGGGAGCCAATCCCGAGGACTCCACCTGCGTTCGAGCCGACGGCGGAAAACTCAAACGCGGCTTGAGCGGCGACTCGGGCGACGACATTGGCCGGAATAGTCGTGGTGCCGCGCTGTGTCAAGGAGGATTCCTTCTCGCGCGACGGCTTCGACTGCGTGACTGCTGAGTCAGGCGCGGCCACGCTCGTCACCTCTTTCGCCAATCGAGGATACGTTGGACATCGACCTGGCCCTCCAGATAGAGGCCCACTACCCATCCGACGACGCCGCACAGGGCAACGAGGACGAAGCTGGCGAAGGAACCGAACGCGAGAACGGCCCCCATGAACAGGCCCACCAGGAGAGCCAGGTGCGTTGTCTTCATGAGAATTCCTCAGATCCAGGCGTCGAGGTCGACTACTTCAGATCGGTTGAGGCGGAGTTGGTTGTTTCCTCCTCGGGCAGGTGGACGTCGGTGACGTCGATGTTGACCTCAACAACCTCCAGGCCGGTGGTGCCTTCGATCTGGTCGATGATGTTGCTGCGAATGTCGTTGCAGACGTTGATGATGGAGTAGCCGTACTCGACGACGACGATGACATCAATGGCGGTCTGGGTTTCGCCCTTGTGGACGGTGATGCCGCCGGTGACGTTGGTCTGGGTGGTGGGGATGCGGTCGGTCACGGCGCTGAAGGCACGGCGTACGGCGTTGCCCATGCCGTAGACGCCGGGCACCTGGCGGGCGGCCATGCCGGCGATCTTAGCGACGACGTTTTCCTCAATGGTGGTCGTGCCGTGGTCGGTCTGGAGGGGACCCTCGGGGGTCTTGTCCTGGTCAACGTTCTCGTTGTTGTCGCTCATGTGAGCCTCTTTCATTGAATCGAAGGTGGGGGCCGCTGGGGTAATGCGCGGATCAAGCAACGGGTCAGTGATGTGTCATCGTAGGCACCGCGATTAGCTTGTGTGCCCTGCTGATCGCCCTGGTTTTGCTCCCCGCGACCATTCTTCCGTGGTTTGTCGGATCCTGTTGGTTGAAAAAACGCTGTGACCTCGTTAAGTGAGGTGTGTCACTGGCGGGTGGTAAATAGTGATACGAGGTCACGAGGACTTTCTTCACGACGAGGCCGTGGCTTGGTTGCGCGAGGACGTGGCACTGAGTTGCTGTTGGGGGTAATGAACGCGCGCGGACAGGTTTTGCGCGGCGCATCGCCCGTTATGGAGATCAAGCCCTATCCTGGTGCTGGAGGATTCTATGCGGATGACAATTGACGTTGACGACGAGTTGCTTGCGTGCGCTGCAGTCCTCACTGGGATCAGTGAACGATCTGTGTTGATCAGGGATGCGGTCGAACTCCTCGTTCGCATTGAGACCGGACGGCAGCTCGCTGCGCTCGGTGGCAGCGATCAGGCGGCGGAGGCTGCGTCCCGGAGTCGCGAGCACGCATGAGAGTCCTCGTTGACACGAATATCTAGATCGATCACCTGCGGCAAACTGAGCCGGTCCTGGTCGACCTCCTCGAGCGCGACCAGGTGTGCATGCACCAGAGTGTTATCACCGAGCTCGCGCTGGGAAATCTCAAGGATCGCGCGATCTTTCTGAAAGCGCTCGAGCGCTTGATGATCGTTCGTACCGTGGACGACCGAGGGGTCCGGCACCTCGTTGAGGAGCGGCGGCTGTGGGGTAGGGGGCTGAGCGCTGTCGATGCGGCGCTCCTGGCAAGCGTTGTCGTGACCCCTGGTGTCTTGCTGTGGACGCGCGATAAGCGTCTGTGTCAGGCTGCGCGCGAGCTGGGCGTGTTGGCCGACATTGAGTGAGGTAGGGGCCTCCGACGAGGCCGTGGCCGGGTCGAGTGAGAGGATGGCCCGGTCGCTTGCTTATGGCGAGAGCAGCAGGTCCGTCTGCGTGGCGAGGTGTGCGATGCTCTTGGAATACCAAGGGATCCTCGCCCTGATGGCGAGGATCCCCGTAGTAGACTGCGTTGGTCCAAGCCCAACGCGATTGCCAATATGATAACATTAAAGTGTGATAGAGGGAAGTGTGATCTTAGACCTAGCTGGTTCGGCAAGGCTTGCTCCATACCTTCAGGAAGCGGATGGAGATGACGAGCGTGCTTGTGAACTTTACTTGTGGGTTACGGATCTCGCGGGGGCGTTGTTTTCGACTATCGCGTTTGTTGAGGTCGGTTTGCGAAACTCAATGGATCTCAAGCTGCGGGTGTGGAATGATCAACAGGGGACTGAATATAGGATGGATTGGGCGCTAGGCAAGGGGGCGGCGCCCTTGCTGTACGACCTTGTTACCCACAAGAGCCTTGCGGTCGCCCAGAATTTTGCACGCGAGCAATCACGCTTGCGTCCAAAGACCCATCCGCGTCGTTTGGCAGCCGTCACGCACGATGATGTTGTGTCGCATTTTATGTTCGGAACCTGGGTCTATCTCATTAAGCCGAGGGTTTGGAATCAGCCTCAGCAGTGTCAACAGTTGTGGCAAGAATGTTTGTCGGATGCGTTTCCCTATGCGGACCCTTCCGACTCGGGCCGTGAGAGGCTGGCTGATCAGCTTGATCGAGTGAGGAAGCTGAGGAATCGTGTGGCTCATCACGAGAACTTGTTGTCCGTCGACATCCGTTGGCGGCTGCGGGATATGCTCGGCATTCTTGCATTGATAGATCCGAAGCTGCCTGATCTTGCGATGCAGGGCAATCGTGTGCGCTCGCTTGTTCGGACAGACCCTCGCCGCTCGTGGTGAATGCAGTCCTGATGTGTGACGGTCTGGATGATGCTGGTCCAGAAGGGGTTGAGGTCGTTGACTACCACTAAAATTGCTCCGATTCACCCGGGTGAAGTTCTCATGGAGGACTTCATCGAGGGCTTCGGAATTACGCAGCACAAGCTCGCCGTCGCTATCGGTGTTCCGCCGCGTCGTATCAATGAAATCGTCCATGGGAAGCGGGGAATTACGGCCGACACCGCCATGCGTCTCTCCCGCTACTTCGACACGACCCCAGGATTCTGGATGAACCTGCAGATGCGCTATGAGCTCGATCGTGCTGAAGATGTGTTGGGGAATACATTGAATGAAATCGTTCCGCTCACGACGGTCGAAGTCGCCTGAAGCAGCTCAGTCTCATGAGGCAGTAGGCGGGTCGCGCTAGGCGTGGCCCGGCTGCTTGGTAGTCTCTTTTTATAGAGGAATGGCTGTCATAGGAGGACGTAATGTTTGCGGGTATGAGAGACATGGTTCGTTTTCAGGGACGAGTCAGGCGTTTACCAGCCCTGTATGCAATCAGCTTGTGGGCTGCGGGCATCATCGAATTTGTTGGCACATTGGTGCTGCTGTTCGTGTACTCTGCGATAGCCAAGGTTGGAGCGGGAACAGCGAACCAGGATGCTGTCTCCGAGGAGCTTGGCTCCGCGCTGTTTGGTGGAGATGTCAGTAAAGCAATACTTGACGCTCTCTTTGGCCCTGGAACCTTGCTCGTCGTGGGTGCTATCGTCTTCGTTGTCGCTTCATATTTCGGTCGAGCATCCGACGAGAAGTTTAAAATGCGCCAGAGGTGTCCTCGCATCGAGGACACCTCTGATGTGTCGAAGTACCAGAAACTAGTAGACGTCGTAGTTCTTATTCTGACAATTATTCACGTACTTCCCACTCTCGCCGTTTCTATTGTGCTGATCCCTGAAGTTATTAACGGTGGTGCACCTGCTCCAGGCGATCCTTGGTACATGTCTCGTTTCGGGTCGCTCCTTGCCATCATTATTTTCGGTACCTACACCTTCTGGGGGATCGCTTCAGCAATCTTTGTGTTGATGCGCAAGCGCTGGGCTTACCATGCTCTTTTCTATTTCTATGTATTTACCGTCGCTATTGCGATTATTGATAGTCGCTTGCTGGGGGCAACTGGCCTGGGTAAGGCTGTGTTTGTAATGCCCGCGATTGCGCTGTGGCCGCTGATTCGACACCTGAAGGTTGGACTCTCGATATCGCGGTCGTGGCGCGGCATTGTTCTTCTTCTGTTTGTTGTTCCGCTAATTGTGCAGATGCTGATCCTCAATAACTATAATTTTGGCGAGGAAGCTTCGAATCCATTGATTATGTGGGTGGTTAATCTCGGTGCTGCGATTTACTTTGGTGTACTTATCTTTGTTGCGTACGGTGCCATTAATAGGGATCCTGAGCCGGGCTTGGCTGAGATCGCAGCAAGTCTCATTATCGGATACCCGGTGATTAACGCGCTGGTCGGACTAGTGGCGCAGGCTGCTAGCGTCTTTTCTCAAGCGCAAGGCTAGATGCCCTGGAGGATCTTGCTCCTGTTGCTCTGCTGGAGGGTGTCATCGAAGCATGCGGGAAGATCTTCGTCGGCATGTCGGAGGTCACATTGGTGGTAGGGTGTCGCCATGACGATGGATAGCCAGTACTCGTGGCCGCGCTTTTTCATGGAACTTGCGGACCAATTGCTTGCCTTCAGGGATGACCGGCATGGCCTCATTGCAACGTTGAAGCAGGTCTACGCGGAGATTGGAATGACTCTGCCGACGCTCGACTCCGATGGTGTTCCGATGGATATTGATCCCTTTACGGTCTATGGTCTCTTCAATCGAGGCCTCACTAACGCCAAGCGTCGGGCCATTGCCCTGGGCCTCGGTGGTGCCCTTGGCGTGCAGGCCCCGCTGGGAGATGATTTCGTCGGCGTCCCCGTCCTGCTCAATATCAACGCGACCTTCTATGACCAGGCGCGTCGGGATGGTGGGGATATCGAAAGGCTCTGGGACTTATTCGCGGTCGCCCTGGCCTACGCGGACGAACCGAGTGAACAGACGGAGATGGAATTTTGTCGTGCCTACGACGTTGTTCTTCAACAGCGTCGCGTCAGCTGGAACATCACGATGGGACTCTTCTGGATCCGCCCGTATGCCTACGTCAACCTGTGCGCGCGTGATCGCTGGTTCCTTGGACTGCCCGACCGGATGACCGCGCCGGTGCGTTCCGCACTGGCCGCATCGAAGAATGTGCCCGGATCTGCTGAATACTTGTGGATTTGCGACAGTGTTTTGTCCGCGTTGACATCCGGAGCCTACGAATACAAGACCTTCCCCGAGCTGTCTGCGTGCGCGTGGCGAGTCTCCGAGCAGGTCAACCGCGAGACGAAGGAAGCTGGCAAGGAGAAGGAAGAGGTCGTTCAGGCATCTGCTCTCGGCGACGCTGACGTGCAGACCGTGCGCTACTGGCTCTACGCCCCCGGTCGGGGAGCCTGTATGTGGGAAGAGTTCTATGAACGCGGCGTGATGGGGCTGGGGTGGCATCAACTCGGTGATCTGAGGGGGTATGCCACCAAGGAAGAGATGCGTCAACGGCTGCTCGAAAGTCGCGACGATAGTACCTCCCAGACGAATTCGGCCCGGGCGGTCTGGCAGTTCGCGAACGAGATCAAGCCGGGAGACGTCATTTTCGTTAAACGAGGCCTCAAGGAGATCCTTGGCCGCGGCGTCGTTACGGGCGACTACGTCTATGACCCGGAAGGCGGTGAGTACCCGCACCTGCGCAACGTGTCGTGGAAGCGTCGGGGAAGCTGGCGAAGTGATCAGCAGTTCCCCATGAAGACCCTCACTGAGATCACTGACTACCCCGACCTGCTGGCGCGCATCGATGCCTTCTTCGATGATGGCGAGGATGAAGAATCAGTTGATAATGAGGAAACGCTGCCGGTCTTCCCGGAGTATTCCTCCGAACAATTCCTCGACGAGGTCTTCATGGACGAGGAACGCTATGACGCAACCGTGGGCGTCCTGCGAGCCAAGAAGAACATCATCTTGCAGGGCGCGCCCGGCGTGGGTAAGACTTTTGCGGCCAAGCGCCTCGCGTACTCGATGATGGGCGTCAAGGACGCCTCGCGCGTCATGCTGGTGCAGTTCCACCAGAGTTACTCCTACGAGGATTTCATCGAGGGGTACCGTCCCTCCGGTCAAGGCTTCGAGCTGGTCAAGGGTGCCTTCTACTCATTCTGCAAGAAGGCCGCCGACGACGAGGATAACGAGTATTTTTTCATCATCGACGAGATCAACCGAGGCAACCTCTCCAAGATCTTCGGCGAGCTGTTCATGCTCATTGAGAGCGATAAACGTGGGCCGAAAAACAAGCTCCAGCTGCTTTACTCCCGCGAGTTCTTCTACGTGCCCCGCAACGTCTACATCATCGGCATGATGAATACGGCGGACCGCAGCCTCGCGATGCTCGACTACGCGCTGCGTCGCCGCTTCGCTTTCGTGGAACTGAGTCCCGCCTTCGACTCCGAGGGCTTCCGCGCCTACCGCGCCGGCCTCGTTAATCCGAGGTTCGAGGCATTGGTCCGTGAAGTGGAATCCCTCAACCGCGTGATCGCCGAGGATGAGTCGCTCGGCGAGGGCTTCTGCATCGGACACAGCTACTTCTGCAACATGGACGCCGATACCTGCACCGACGCGGCCTTGGCCTCGATCGTGGAGTACGAACTCATCCCGATGCTCAAAGAATACTGGTTCGACGAACCCGGTAAGGTCCGCGAGTGGAGCGACAGGCTGCGCAGGTCGTTGCGGTGATTCGTGTCCGCAACATCTTCCACATGCTCGCCTACGCCTTCTCGGCGCTCACCGAGCAGGGCTACCGTGCCGTGGCCACGGAGGACTTCGACAATGCGGCTGAGCTGTGCGCCGCGATCCTCGAGCGAGGCGTGTCAGCGCAACTCAAACGAGGCCTCGGGCAGGAATACGTGAGCCGGACCGAGGCACGCTCCTCCCTGCGCGGCAAAATCGAGGTCACCGAGTCTGTGAAATCGCAGGCGATCCTGCGCCGCCAGCTGGTGTGCTCCTACGACGAGTTCAGCGTCGACACGACGATGAACCGCATCATCAAGGCGACTGTCGCGCTGCTTGTGTGCTCGGACATCTCCAAAGCACGCAAGAAGAGCCTGAAGAAACTCATGGTGTTCTTCGCGGATGTGCGCGACATCGACCTGCACACCGTCGACTGGAACATGCGATACCACCGCAACAATCGCACATACCGCATGCTGATGGCCGTGTGCTGGCTCGTCGTCAAGGGCCTCCTCCAAACCCAAAGCGACGGCAGCACGCGCATGATGGATTTCTTCGACGAGCAGCGCATGAGCCGCCTCTACGAGAAGTTCATCCTCGAGTACTACCGCAGGGAGCACCCGCAGTTGAGCGCCAGTGCGTCCTTCATTGAGTGGGCGCTGGACGACGAGGCCTCGGAGGGTCTGCCCGCCATGCGCACTGACATCACGCTGAGCGCTCGTAGCCGCGTGCTCATCATCGACGCGAAGTACTACGCGGCCACAATGCAGAGCAACTTCGACAAGAGGACCGTGCATTCGGGGAACCTGTACCAGATTTTCGCGTACGTGAAGAACAAGCAGATCGCATTCGAGCGAGTGGGGGAAAACGTCGAGGTGTCGGGCATGCTCCTCTACGCCGCGACCGACGAGGACGTCCAGCCCGACTTCGCGTATCGCATGAGTGGCAACCGAATCGGCGCGACGACACTCAACCTGGACCGGCCCTTCGAGGAGATCCGCGCCCAGCTGGACAGCATCGCCGACACGCTTACTGGTCCGTCAACTCCGGCTTCGTGAAGGAGCGGACCTGGGCAGCATCCGATTCTATCTCAGGGGCTGTCATGGTCTTCTTCGACGCCGCCTCGAGGGCGCTCACGGAGCGCGCCCGGGACAAGAGCCGGTTCTCCATGGAGGAGACAGCCTTGTTGTAGTAGTCCACGCTGCGCGCCAAGCTCTTGCCCAGGTTCTCCATGTGGCCCGCGACGACGCCAAGCCGCTCATACAGGTCGCGGCCCAGAGCGATGATCTGGTCCGCTTGCTCGTTGATGTTCGTGCGCGCCCACGCCGTCGCGCACGTGCGCGCAACCGCCAGCAGCGTGACGGGGGAGCACAGGGCCACCCCGCGTGCCATCGCGTCGTCCAGGAGCGATGCGTCCGCGCGCAGCGCCGCCGACAACGCGGCCTCCGAGGGGACGAACAAGATGACCAGCTCGGGCGAAGAACCGAGCAAACGCGCGTAGTCGCGCGACGCCAACGCCTCGACGTGAGAACGCAGAGCCTTCGCGTGCGCCGCCAACTCCGAGCGGCGTCGGGCCTCCGCCATCTCACCGCTCTCCTCGATGCCGCATGCCCTCAGGTACGCGTCCATCGGAGCCTTCGCGTCGAGTGCCAGGAAGCCCTGCCCGGGCAGGTGAATCGTCACGTCGGGACGCCCGCGCTCACCCGATGCACTCTCCGCGCCCAGGCCTCGTCCCTGAGTGAGCGAACCAACCGAGCGCTGTTCCGCGAAGTCGACGTGCGGCATCATACCCGCGGCCTCGAGGATGCGGACCAGCTCGACCTCGCCCCACGTGCCGCGCGCACTGCGCGAGCGTAGCGCGCCCTCCAGGGAGGCGGTCGTGCGGGCCAGCTCGGCCTCGCGCTGGGCGGACTCGCGCAGCTGCTCTGCGAGGGCACCGTGTTGGCGTGCCCGCGTCTGTTCCATCTGATCGACGCGCTGCGTCATCTGCTCAAGCTGGGCGCGAACCGGGGCGAGCGCCTGCAGGACAGATGCGTCGCCCTGGGAGCGAGCCTCGGCGGATTCGACGTGACGTGAGAGTTCCTCCGCGCGCGCCTGCCACCGGGCGACCTGCGCGCGCAACGCGACCACATCATCGCCCGGCTGTGACGCCCGGCGCGCCACCGCCCCCACGTACCCGAGCAGAGCGCCCACGACCAGTCCAACCAGGAGAAAAACAAGTGACATACCCATAGCGGCACGATACGAAGGGCCATGCACATCTGCGTCCCGCCGGACTGCACGTGCCCACCAATCGACCCCACGTCCAACCAGTCGCCTATCCTGGGTGTAAGACTCATGGGGGAGGGGTATGGAAGCCGTCGATCCGCGCACGATGCACGTCCTGATTCGCGATAAGGACGCGCCGAACTGGCAGGACCACACCTGGAAAGTCGCGAAGGCGCGCCGCGACGGGAATCGCGTCGTCGTCACCTACACCAACGGCAAACAGTATCCATACGGCGAGGATCGGGTATGCCTCTACGATCAGGTTGAGCGCCGCAAGGTCGACGCCCTCGATGAGATCCGGGTGTGCGGGCAGCGCTGGAACAACGTCGAGATCATGTGGACGCTCCGCCGCGTGGGCCACCCGCGCAATCCGCGCTATACGCTGGCGTATCGGAAAGCTGACGGCACGCTCGCGCTTCGGCGCTACGGAAGCGACGAGGTGAGGGCGTCGTTCGCGACGCCGGAGCAACGCAAGAACGCCTCCATCCTCGACTACGTACGCGAGGAAGTCCGCGCGCAGGCTCGACGGGCCGGGGCGACGCTGGACACGAGCGAGCGCTATCCCCGGTGGGTGGGTGAGGGTGCGTCTGCGCCGTCGGCCATTCTCGCAAACGTCTGGGAGCGGCTTCCGCAAGCGCCGCGAGGGTCCGCCCTCGAAGCGTTCCTCGCGGGCTCGACGTCCGCGACGACGGGGGCGAGTGACCATCTCATCATGCCCTTCCACTCCAACATCGATCAGCGCAACGCGATTCGCGCCGCGCTTACCCACCAGATCTCGATCATCGACGGTCCTCCTGGCACGGGCAAGACCCAGACGATCCTCAACCTGATCGCCTCCCTCATCGCGCAGGGCAAGACCATCGGCGTCGTCGCGGGTGCCAACTCCGCGGTGGATAACGTCATCGACAAGCTGACGGAGGAAGGCTACGGATTCCTGGTGGCCAGCCTCGGAAAAGCGGAGCGCGTCAAGGAATTCCACCAGCATGAGGGAATTCTCGAGCAGCGGCGCGAGGTCTGGGCCAAGAAAGCGTCCACCGCCTCGCCGGGTGCATCCGCCCGTGCTAACGAGGCCGCGCTGCGGGCCGAGGAGGGGCGGCTCGTCGCCCTGTGGGAGGACGCGCGAGACATCCCGCAGATCCGGGCACGGCTGACCGCGACCCAGCGTGAGCGCTTCCTCTTCGAAGAGAAAGTGAAGGAAAGCCGCCGCCCGCTCGCGGAAATTTCGCATCTGGCCGTCGTGCGGCGCAGCTCCGAGACAATCGCTGACCTGCTTGCCCTCGCCCGCTGCGCGCCGAGGCCTGGGCGCAGCCCTCGGGGCTTCATCGAGCGGGTGCGCCGCTACTTCGCCTACGGATCGTTGAAGGGCATTGACCTGGAGGACCCGGATGTTCAGTCGGCGCTTCAACTCGCTTTCTATCAGGCCCGCGAACGCGAACTCAGCCGCCGCATCGAGGAAGCGGAGGCGCGCGCGGCCAGCCACGGCCTCGTCGAGGTGAGTGCGCAATACCGTCGCCGTTCCCGCGAGGCTTTGGACGCCGCCCTCCGGGACCGTTTCGAGCGCGAACACCCGAGCCGTCTGAGCCCCAATCAGTGGCTCAACCGGCAGACGGACATCCTCCTGCGCACCTACCCGGTGATCGCATCCACCTGCTTTTCGATCCGTCACAACCTGGCCGAGGACACCCTGCTCGACTGGATCATCATCGACGAATCGTCGCAGGTCCTGCTCCCAGAGGGAATGGCAGCGCTGAGTAAGGCTCGCAACGCCGTCATTGTCGGCGACGCGCGGCAGATCGGGCCGATCTTCCAGGGCTGGGACGACAGCAAACGGCAACCGCCCGCGAAACGATTTGATGTGCGCTCGATGTCGCTGCTCGATTCCGTCAAGGCTATGACCGAATCTGAACAAGTTCCCAGCACCCTGCTCAAGGAACACTACCGCTGCCACCCCGCGATCATCGAGTTCTGTAACCGCATGTACTACGGCGGCCAGCTGATCCCGATGCGTGTGCCGACGGAGGACGCCCCCGATCCGCTCGCGATCGTCTACGCCGCACCGGGAAACCACGCGCGGCGGCCTGCGCGCGGGGGAAGCTTCTTCTCCCAGAGGGAGATCGAGATTATCGCCCAGCTCGAAGACATGCGGGTCATCCGCGAGGGCATCGAGGCGAATGATAAGGACGAGTCCGGCGACTTCATCCTCGGCGTTGTGACCCCGTTCCGGGCGCAAGCAACCGGCCTGCGCCAGCGTATCCGCGCGGACCTCGGGAAAGGCCAACACGCCCGATGGCTGGCGGAGACCGCGCACAAATTCCAGGGGCGCGGCGCGGGAACGGTGGTCCTATCCACGGTCCTCAACGCGCACGACCGAGCCGCCGCGCGCGAGTTCTACGACTCTGACGCCATGACGAACGTCATTGTGTCGCGCGCCAAAGATCGGTTCATCGTCGTCACCACGCACGGCGGCGTCCGCCTGAGCCGAAACATTAGGACACTGCTCGATTACATCGAAATGTACGACCCGAGCGCCGTCGTCCAGTCCGACATTGTCTCCATTTTCGATGTCCTCTATAACGCCTACAGCGCGTCGCTCGAACGTTACTCGCACGTCAAGTGGGCCGACCGTCGGCGCTCGCCCGCCGAGAACATTGCCGACCAATGCCTGCGCGAGGCGCTCGCGGAACCCAGGTACGCTCGTTTCGGCTATCAGACCGAAGTATTCCTCAGGGACGCGCTGCCGAACACGCGTCGCCTCAGCGAGGAGCAGCGTGCCTTCGTGTTCACGGATAGCGCCCTCGACTTCGGGGTGTACTCGCGGGTGACCGGGCGCCTGGTCCTCGCCATCGAGGTTGACGGCTGGCAGTATCACGGCAACAGCGAGCAACAGCAGCAGCGCGATGCGCGCAAAGACTCGATCATGGCCGCGTACGGCGTTCCCGTCCTGCGCCTGCCGACGAACGGCTCGGGGGAGGAGCGCCTCATCCGCGAGGCGTTGGATTGTCTGCATGAAGGCAGACGGAAAGTAAACAATCCGTGACTAAAGATCAAAACTATAATCCAGGCCTTCAAAGCAAACACACTATACAAATATGTGTATCAGTAGAAGTGAATTCAAACTAGAAGTTCAATATTCCTAAGAGTGTCAATGCGGTTTGTGGTACAGTGTGCCGTATCTGTAAAGGTTAATCAGCTGACGGGCAAGCTGATGTCCGGGACGCTGCAGGAAAAGAAGCTATTGCGAAGGAGCTAGGTGTGAAGTCCGCGAAAAAGCTTGTGAAAGCGACCGTCAGTGGATTGTTTGGGCAATATGAACATTCGATCGACTTTCAAGAATCAGACAATTTTGTAATCATATATGGTCCCAACGGTGTTGGAAAAACCAAGTTTATTGAGATTGTGTATGCGGCACAGTCTCTAAATCACTTTTTGCTCCAATCGATGCCGTTTTTGACTGCGGAACTGATATATTCTGACGATACATGTCTGGTGGTGACGCGTAATGAGTTGAATGCTGATTCTAGTGGACTACGGGAAACTGCGGCAGAGCTTGAATTTCAACTTTCTGATTATAGCGGTAACTCGGTAAAGTGGGTTCCGTTTCCTCCGGACTTTTATGAGTATTTGTCCCAAAATCCGTACTTCGTGCATCTGGGAAATGGTGAATGGGAAGATGTAAGGAGGAGGGAGAGGTATAAGGAAGATGAACTGTATAGAAGATTTAAGCGAGTTCGGCGTCCACTTCGTCGTTCGGAACAGGAATTTGATGACTATTCTGATAATGTGGAATATCCTGCTGCTTTCAAAGAGTTCAGTGAACAGGTATCAAGCTATTTTATTGATAGCCAGCGCCTTTTAAGTGAGCATTACTATGCGGCTCGAGTAGATAGTTCAGCGGAAGTTGTGCGTGGGAAGCGAATGACTTTGCAGACGCGAATTAACGAATATTCAGAACGTCTGAAAGGAAAGCTGAATCAAGCGCAAACGGAACATTCTCGTTTGAGTCAGGAAAAAGATCGTTCATTCCTCAGTCGCGTATTTGAAGAAGTTAAAAAGAAAACTTACCGTGATCGTAAGCGAATTATGGAGCTATATGACGAGCAAAATGGGTTTCGTGATCGTCTTGCGGAAGTTGTTAAGGTAGATCAGTCTGGTAGTCTAAAGTTGCCGGAGGGGGAGCTAGAAAATTGGGCTCTTGCGTTGCTTGATTTGTATTTGAAGGATGCAAAGGAAAAGTTTGCGCCTTTTGAAGATCTTCTTGATCGTATCGAGTTGCTTCAAGAAATTTTGAATGAGCGGCTGCATAGTAAGTGTGTGGAGGTTACTGCCGCCGATGGTCTCAGTGTTCGCAGGCATGACGGCGTCTATATCGCCCTCGATTCGCTTTCAACTGGAGAGCAGCATGAAATTATTTTGATGTATGATCTTCTTTTAAATGTTGAAATTGGTGCTACAGTGTTCATTGATGAACCTGAGATTTCGCTCCATGTCGCCTGGCAGCTGCGTTTCATTCCTGATGTGCTCAAAATTGCTAAGTTGGTGGGATTTCGGTTCATTGTGGCAACACATTCCCCTCAAATTATCAATGGAATGTGGGATAATGCTGTTGGGTTGGGGAGTGAAAGTGGTGAATTTGAGTGAGGGATCTTCTTTCGGAGCGCTCAGATTTAGATTTGCTCCAGATGCTTGTGGGCAATTCGCAAGAATTGGCGATTATGTTGGAGGGGCCGGATGATCTTTGCCTTTTGAGTAATGTTGTTGATTCTGACATACACTTGCTCGTCAGTTCCTCCGGTAAGCGTGGTGTTTTACGGGCTGCTGAGTTGGCTATTGTGCATGGACTTTCGCGTGCTCTTTTTGTTGTTGATCGAGATTATGATGATTTTCTTCCTGAAAGTCCAACGTATCCATCGAATGTCGTAGTTAGTACGCACCATGACTGTTTTGTTGATGTTCTTGTTGAAAACATGGATAGTCTGACACATGTTATTGCGACAAAGCTGTCGAGCTACGCACGTCGCTCAGGTTCCACGGTTGGTGATACGCGTGGTGTGGCGAACCTGGTTATCAATTTGGCGATTTCGCTCGCTCGTTGTAAGGCGGTAGTTCGTATTGTTGCTGCCCGGATGGCTATCGGATTTAACTTCACGAAGTTTAGCTATTACAAATATTCGCCTAATGTTATCACTAGTGATCTAATTTATGCTGACCTTGCCGCTCGATATGTGGGAGTGGAGGATCTTCCTAGTGATCCTTCGATTATTCTTGCAGGAGTTGCGTTGGAATTGGATAATTGCTCCTATGTGCCGTTCGGTGATCATGATTTTCTTGAAGCGCTATGTCGTGTGTTGAAAGAGCATGGTGTTTTTATGAAGCCTGATGCTTTCCGTGAGGCAGTATACATGTCTTTGAAAGCGTGCGACTTATTGAAGGTCCAGTGGTGTCATGATGCATCCCGGCGTGCTGCTGCTTTAGGGGTTTCTTTATTTTCGTCTCATGAAGCTCAATCTCGATACTCGTTTGCTAGCTAGTTTGTTCGGTCCTACAATGCTCGATTGCGGGAAGTCGTGCAGAGGGCTGGGTTTGCAATTGTTCAATTAGTTTCGAGATGGTGTGGGCATGATCCGCAATTTAAATGATTTCGTATCATGCCACCACCATGGCCGCCGTGCCCGCGCACATGAGGGCGAGGCCCGTCAGGTATCGCCCCGTGAAACGCTCGTGAAACACGGCTGTCGAGAAGGCAACGGTGACGAGAATCGACAGCTTGTCGATGGGGACGATGACCGATGCGGGCCCGTCTTTCAGCGCGTGATAGTACGCCAACCACGACGCGCATGTCGCGGCACCCGACGCGACGATAAAGGCCAGCTCGCGCGCGGGGATCGACCGCACCTCGCGAATACGCCGCTGCCAGGCCACGATCACCCACGCCATGGCCAGCACGACGAGCGTGCGCACCGCAGTTCCCAGCGTCGGATCGACCCCGGAGATACCGACCTTGCCCAAGATCGACGTCAACGCGGCGAACAGCGCGGACGCGAGCGCGTACGTGAGCCAACTACCGCCCCGGCGCAGGGCGAGCGGCAGCCCAGAAAGGTCGTCGGGGTCGACCATGAGCAGGGTCCCCGCCGTGATCACAACGATCCCGACAACACCCCAGGCGGTCACAGGCTCGCCCAGCAGGATCAGGGCCAGGAGGATCGCCAGGACCGTCGACAGCTTGTCGATGGGGGCCACGCGGGATACGTCGCCCCGCGCGAGGGCCGCGAAGTAGCACAGCCACGAGGCCCCGGTGGCCAGGCCCGACAGGATGAGAAACAGGAGCGACCGCCCGTCGATGGTGCCGAGGGATGACGCCGATCCGACCAGGGCGGCCATGCCCCACGCCCCTGCCGCGACGACGACCGTTCGTAGGGCCGTCGCCACTGTGGAACTCGTCGTCGCCACCCCAGCTTTCGCGAGGACCGCCGTCAGCCCCGCGAACAGGGCGGACAAGCAGGCGGCGAGTAACCACATGAGACTAGAGTAGGCCCGTTTCTGATGTTCTTGCACCCGAGCAAAATGACGGTGTGTCATGGGCGTCAGATCGCGAAAAAAGTAGGTTATAGTTGTTGACTATTCGCCTCTGTGTTGAGGCAACAACGCTATGTAAAGGAACAAGATGAGCGAAAACATCGACGAGCTTGGCGTCAACGGTGAATTCGAAGAAGACGGTCGGGAGATCGTGCTCGACACGAGCGGCGAAGTGGAACTCACGGACGAAGTAACCGAGGGTGTCGATGAGCTGCGCGAAACGATCGCACAGCAGGACTCAGAGGCAGAAAAGTACGCGATTGAATTCCTCAAGAAGGTCGTGCGCATCCGTGGCGTGCGTATCACGAGGGATGAGTTCCTTCGCCAGGAGCTGCGCAAACTTCACATGAGCGACGAGGCGATCGCGAGCGCGCTCGACTCGAACCCTGTGCTGGCCGGTGTCTGTCTGACTGATCTCGACAAACTTGCGGACGGTGTCGTCTCATTCGAGACGAACAAGTCCGCGGCGATGTCCTTCGCGGCTGGTATCCCCGGTGGCTTCGCGATGCTCGGCACGATCCCCGCGGACCTGACCCAGTATTACGTACACGCCTTCAGGATCATGCAGAAGCTCGCCTACCTGTACGGATGGCGCGAGCTCCTCAGTGACATGGATGAGGTCGATGACGAGACGATCGGTGTCCTAGCGATGTTCTTCGGCGTCATGCTCGGCGTTGGCGGCGCGGCCCAGTCGCTGACAGTGTTCGCGCGCTCGGTCGCGATGCCCGCGTTCCAGAAGCAGCTGACCAAGCAGGCACTTACGAAGACCTCGTGGTACCCGGTCATGAAGCAATGCCTGCGCTTCATCGGCATCAACCTCACGAAGAAGAGCTTCGCCCAGGGTGTCTCCAAGGTTATTCCAGTCATCGGCGGTGTTGTGTCGGGCGGCATGACTTTCGTGTCGCTCCAGTCCCAGTCCACCCGTCTCAAGGGTCACCTGCGCGAGCTGCCACCTCCTGGAGTCGATGCCGAGGTCTGGAAGCAGTCGGTCAGCGAAGCGACCTCCAAGGACCAGGAACAGGGTGTGCTGGACAGCGCGCAGCGGGCGCTCGAAAGCACGACCAAGGTCGTCGCCGACGGCGCGACGAGCGCTGCTTCCGCCATTGCCGATGGTGCGACGAGCGCGGCCTCCGCCATCGCCGATGGTGCGACGAGCGCGGCCTCCGCCATCGCTGGGGGTGTGAAGGACCTGTTCTGGCGTAAGAATTAACCGCTCACTCACGAGGCCGGGGCTGAGGCGCGCTTATCCGTGAACTCAGCCCCGGCCTCGTGCATGAGGAGAGGCAGGTCCCACGCTAGAGTGTGCGTAGATGTCAGTGTGCTGTCGGCGGGCAGCGAGACGTGAAGGAGCGCAATGCTCGGCAAAATAAATGACTATGGAGTGGACGGTGAGCTGCGTGGAATCACCGCTGAACAGGCCTCGTCGGCGGAGCAGCACGGACTCGACTTTTTGAAGAAGGTTGTTCGAATCCCGGGCGTGCGGATTAACCGCGATGAGTTCTTGCGCCAGGAACTGACGAAGCTGCGCGCAAGCGAGGAGGTCATCGAGCGGGCGCTGGCCACCAGCCCCGCGCTGGCGGGTGTTCCGCTGCTGGCGCTCGACACCCTCGCAGACGAGACGATCACCTACGAGACGAATAAATCGGCCGCCCTTTCCTTCGCGGCGGGTCTGCCCGGAGGATTTGCGATGCTCGGCACGATCCCCGCGGACCTGATGCAGTACTACGCGCATGCTCTGCGGATCATGCAGAAGCTCGCCTACCTGTACGGGTGGCGTGACCTCCTCGCCGACGTGGACGAGGACGAAGAGATGATCGGCGTGCTCGCGGTGTTTTTCGGCGTCATGCTGGGGGTCGGTGGAGCCGCCCAGTCGTTGACGGCTTTCGCACGCATCGCCGCCAAAACCGCCTATCAGAAGCACGTGACCAAGCGGGCTCTCATGAGCATCACGTGGTACCCGGTCGTGAAGTACTCGCTGCGCGTCATCGGCATCAACATCACGAAGAGTAGCTTCACGAAGGGGGCCTCGAAGATCGTCCCTGTGATTGGTGGATTCGTGTCGAGCGGCCTGACCTTCATGGCGCTCCAGACCCAGTCGGCACGCCTGAAGGGTCATCTGCGTGAGCTGCCCCCTCCCGGGATCGACGCCGAGGCCTGGGCGCAGCACGTCCTCGACACGACCCCGGCGCGCGGCAAGCAGCTCGTGGCGGACGAGGTCCAGGAAACCATGAAAGGCAAGGCGCGGGTCGTGATGGTCGGGGCGAAGAGCGCGGTGTCGGGTATCGCTGAGGGTGCCACGGGGATTGCGGGTGGCGTGAAACAACGCTTGCGGAAGGGGAAGTAGGTGCCCACGCACGAGGCCGTGGCTGGGAACCGCGCGGACGTGCTCAGCCTGACCACGGCCTCGTGTGTTTAACTCGCCACTGTTTGTCGAACGAGGACTCCCAACGCCCGGCAACCTGCCACCATATGCGGGTGAGTGACACGAAACAGAAGCCCCTGCATTCTTCGACGCAAGAGGCAGGACCCCTGATGCTGCAGGCTTTCGCGTGGGACATGGCACCGGATGCGAGCCACTGGCGATACCTGGCCCAGCACGCGCAATCGATCGCGGACCTGGGCGTCACGATTATCTGGCTGCCGCCCGCATACAAGGGAAACTACGGTATCAACGACGTCGGCTACGGCGTCTACGACCTGTACGACCTGGGCGAATTCGACCAGAAGGGCACAATCCCCACGAAGTACGGGACGAAAGACGAATACCTGGCTGCCATCGACGCCCTGCACGAGGCGGGGATCGCCGTGTGCGCCGACATCGTCCTCAACCACCGCATGGGCGCGGATGCGACCGAGATGGTGCGCGCGATTCCGATCAACCCACATGACCGCCATCAGGTGATCGGCGACCCCGAAATGATCGAGGCGTGGACCCGCTTCACGTTCCCGGGCCGCGGCGGCGCCTACTCGGACTTCACGTGGGACTGGACATGCTTCCATGGCATCGACTGGGACCAGGCGACGCAGCGCAAGGGCCTGTGGCTCTTCGAAGGAAAGCACTGGAACGAGTCCGTCAACACCGAGTTCGGCAACTTCGACTACCTCATGGGCTGCGACGTGCACGTCACGGACCCGCGCGTCAGCGAGGAGCTGGACCGCTGGGGACGCTGGTACGTGGAGACGACCGGCGTGGACGCGCTGCGCCTGGACGCCGTCAAGCACGTCGGATCCGACTTCTACGCGCGCTGGCTCGAAGACCTGCGCACCTCCACGGGCCGCCTGCTGCCCGCCGTCGGCGAGTACTGGAGCGGCGACGTGCGCGAACTCGAGGCCTACCTGCACGAGGTCCCCAACGCCATGCTCTTCGACGTGCCTCTGCACTACCACCTCCACCAGGCATCGGTCTCGGACGGCAACGTCGACCTGTCGCGCCTGTGGGAGAACACGCTGACGGCGTCGATCCCCGAGCTGTCCGTCACCTTCGTCGAAAACCACGACACGCAGCCCGGACAATCCCTGGCCTCCACGGTGGCCTCCTGGTTCAAGGCGGCCGCCTACGCGCTGATCCTCCTGAACGAGGCCGGGGTGCCCTGCGTCTTCTGGGGGGACCTCCTGGGAACGCCCGAGACCGGCGACCTGCCTGCCGTGCGTGAGCTCCCCATCCTCATGGACGTGCGCTTCCGCGCCGCGATCGGCCCGCAGCACAGCGCCTTCGATAACCCGGACGTCGTCGGTTTCTCCCGCGAAGGTCGGGCGGACGTGCCCGGCACGGGCTGCGCCGTGATCCTCTCCGACCGTCGCGCCGCCGAGAAAACCCTGTACGTGGGAACCCACCACGCGGGCGAGGAGTGGGAGTGCCTCATCGGCGGCCACCCAGCCGTGTTCGTTGCTGAGGACGGTACGCTGACGGGCACCGTCAGTGACGGGGGCCTGAGCGTCTACGTGCCGCGCGTCTGAGCGTGACGCAGCCCGGGCCTCGTCGACGGGGACGAGGCCCGGGTCAGCGCGCGCTCGCGGCTCACCGAAGCGGCGGCGCGTGGCGGAGGACAGCTACTCGTGCGCGGTACCCAACGCGAGTGCAATCGTTTGCGTCGGCACGATGAGCTGCAGCGGGGCGATAGGCGAGACCAGTGCGTCAACGTGATGCGTGTAGAAGTCGCGTGCGTGCTCGTCCTTGCAGTGGATGAGCAGCGCGGCGATTCCGAACTGGTCCGATGCCGCGAGAGTCCGGCGAAGCGCGTCAAGCAGGAGCGTCGCGCCCACACCCTGCCCCTGTACTCGGCGGTCAACCGCGAGCCTGGCCAGGAGCATGCATGGGATTGACCGGGGTCGGTGGGCAGCACAGTCATCCGGCGACCACTCGCGCCGAATCGTCGCTGCCGCTAGCGCGTAGTAGCCGGCGATACGCCCGCTCTGCTGGCACACGTAGGTCACCGCGTTGTTGGCCCGCTGGTTTTGCCACGCATAGCGGTGAAACCAGGTGTCCAGTTCGTCGTTTCCACACGTGAAATCGCTGCGCTTGTCATGGCGCGCCAACCGGCGGGGAGCGTCGAGCACCGGGAGCTCTAGTCCGTCCATGTCAGCGTCGATCCGACGGGGGAGGGGCGGGCGGCGAGCGCTTGGATTTTTGTCGTCGGAAGCGGCGCGTCCAGGGCCTCCAACAGACGCTCGAAATCCTCGTCTGTTGCGACGAACTCCGTGCGGTCCTCCAGCACCTGATCCGCGCGTTCCAGGGCGGACGCGAGGACAAAATCGCTCAGCGACGTCTGCGTAGTGCTCGCGACGTAGCGCAGCTTTTCCTCCTGCGCAGGCGTCAAACGCAGGTTGATGCGAGATGACTTTGTGGCAGTCGCGTGCGCAGACATGTCGTGCTCCTTTCCGCTCGTACGTACATTGTATGCCGTGGCGGGGAGAGTAGCGACAGCTGAGCACATAACGAACCCGGGCCTCGTCGACGGGGACGAGGCCCGGGTCAGCGCGCGCTCGCGGCTCACCGGAGCGGTGGCGCGGACGGGTTAGGGCGTTTACTCCTCCGTGCCGCCCAGGGCAGGGATGCGCTCGATCTGATCCTTGAAGAAAGACTCGGCACTCGAGATGAAACGATCAAGATTGACGAACAGCTGCGAGTCAGTCAGGCCCAGACGGGCAGTCACATACTGCTCGGCGCACAGGCGCTGACGGCCGTCGTCCAGAGATGCGACGTAGACCTTGGGCCACGTCGTGGACGCGTTCCAGTCGTTACAAGCCTGCAGGAGACGCGAACGCAGCTCCATCGAGACCTCTTCGCGCACAGCGCCCCACATGCTCACATCCGCGCCGTCATTGACGACCGAGAACACGTAGAAGCCGTTCGTGAAACCCGTGTGCAGGCGGTTGTCCTTCACGTCGTAGGCGTAGTCATTCGTTTCGAAGAAGTCGACGAGGCGCTTGAGTTCGACGGGACGCACAACCCGGCGGCGATCAAGGGCGCGCTTGCACTGCTCGATGACCTCCGGCGCGTGCTCGTTGGTCGGATCCATGGCGAGACACTGCTCGAGGTAGGTCAGCGCGCTCTCCTCCTCATCCTGCCAGTACAGGGCGGTACCAATGCGGTAGTACCACACCGGGTCCGCCATGCCCTCAGCTTCAACGCCGCGCAGCAGCTCGACGGCGTGCCCGATGAGTTCCTTGAAGGAATCCATGTACGGCTGCGCGTAGTTAATGTAGGCGCGCGCCAGCAGGCCAGTCAGCTCGTAGTCCAGCGACGTCGGCGCATCGCGTTCGATGAGCGCAATGATCTTCTGGTGTTCTTGTTCTTCATGCAGAGCATTGATCTGCGCGATGAGCTGTGAGCGCGAATCCACGGGCGTTCCTCCCACGTGAGGTCATGAGTGAGTACCGAAACACAAGCATAACAGGGGAGGGGAAACGCCCGAGGGGCATGGGAGGACGCCGCTGTGTAGGGTGGAGGCGTGAAGGAAGAGGCTACGACTGAGGGACCTGCGCCCGACGACACACGTGCCCGCATGAGCGCCGCCGACGCGGCCCAATGGGACGAGATTCAGCAGTGGAAAGAGGCACAGATTAGTCCCCTGCGTCCTCGCGTCATTTCCCAGCGCCTGCGCGCCTACGCAATGGCACCTGTCAGGAAGGCAGTCAGGCTCGCGCGAAAGGTCCCCGGCGGCGCGGCCATCGCCTCGACGATGTCTTCGTCGGCGCTGCGCCTTATGGAGAAGGCGACGTCGGTATCCGAGGCCTCGGTGCGTCGCGAGCGCATTCTGAAGTCTTACCGAGAGGCGGGTTACGATGTTGAGCGGCTGGAGGATATCCGTAGCCTCGGTTTGAGCCTCGACCAGATTCGCCCGGTGAGACCTCACCTGAAGATTGCGTATTCGAGCGCCGTGGCTATCGAAGGTGCGCTGACCAGCATCGTCGCGACGGGAGGTTCGGTCGCTGCCGTCCTCGGCCTGGGGATCATCTCGGCCCCCGGCATTGCGATCACGACCTTTGCGCTCGCCCTCGACATCGTAACGTTCCTGGGCGCTGCGACGCGCCTGGTCTCCCACACGGCGGCCTATTACGGCTACGACACGGTTGATCCCGCGGAAAACCATTTCGCCACGATGGTTCTCTCCCAGGCGATCGATCCGAAACGCGCTACCGGCAACCAGGTTGTCGAAAAGCAAACGACGTTGATCGCCGTCAACAAGGTCGTGCGTGACATCGCCAAGCAAGGGCCAATGGATGCCGTCGGGACCAACGCGATCTCGGCTGCCGTGAACCCCTTGGTTGCTTCCCTTGGCTCGCGCCTGGCGGGCATGAAGGTTGCCCAAATCGTGCCGTTCATTGGCATCCTCGTGGGCGCGTTTCTGAATGCCTCCCTCATGCGCACGATCGGCGACACGGCCGACCACCTCTACCGGGAACGCTTCCTCGCGGAACGCTACGGATACATCGACGAGGCCGGGGAAGACTCCACGGGCGTCGTGAGCGCCGCGGTGGCCGACGAAATCAGCGCCGATAATGCCTCCACCCTGGAAGAGACAACAACCGAGGGGCGCTCGCACTAACGAACGCCCCTCGGGTCTCACACGTCAGTTGCGTGAGTTCCAGTTCTGCCAGTCGTCGTCCTGCGCGTCGACGGCGATCACCGGCATGTGCGCGGTAGCGCCGGGCGCATTGCCCTCGGGCAGCGCCTGTGCGGCCTCTTCTTCACCCTTCTGCTTGTGGCGCTTCGACCAGGGCCAGCGGCGCTTCTTCTGCGCTTGCGGCTCCGGACGGACCTCTTCGCTCCACGAGAACTGCGAGGTCCAGCTCTCCTGGAAGCCGCCGGATTGCTCGGGAGCCTGGGGTGCCGTGGGAACCTGCTGCGCGGCAGCGCCCTGATCTACCGGCGGGAAGGGCTGAGCGGGTGCCGCCGGCATGGGCTGCTGAGGTACCTGCATCTGCGGTGCGGCCGGGATCGCAGGAGTCTGCGGTGCCTGCTGGGCTTGCGGTGCCTGCTGGGCTTGCGGGGCCTGCTGGCTCGCGGCGGGGGAGTCCCAGTCGAAGGAATCCATCCTGTCGAACTGAGGCATCTGCACGGTGGGCACGCCTTCATCCGAGTCATCCCCAAGGGACGAGTCCGGGGCGGGCATCGCCTCGGGCGCGACGGGTGACTGCGGCGGGGCAATCGGCTGAGGTGCGCCAGTCGCTGCGGGGGCGGAGGACGCTTCGGGCGACGCGACGTGTTCCGGCTCAGGAGCTGCGGCCTGCTCGGGCGACGCGGCAGATGCTTGCTGGGTGGGGACCCGCAGCAGCTTGACGGTCGGGACGTCAACGTACTGAGGTGCCTCGGCCGGCGCTTGCTCGGGAGCGGGCGCGTCGACCTGCTCCGGCTGCGCGGCGGACTGAGCGGGTGTGGGTTGCTCGGGTTGGGGTTCTTGTGCGGGTGCGAGATCCGTCTGCGCCTCGGGCTTGTAGCGCGGGAGCTTGACGGTGAGTACGCCGGGGTCTTCGGGTGCTGCGGCTGACTCGGCTTCGGGTGCGGGCTGGGACTGCGCCTCGGGCTTGAAGCGTGGGAGCCTGACGGTGAGCATGCCGGGGTCTTCGGGTGCTGCGGTGGACTCGGCTTCGGGTGTGGGTTGTGCCTGTGCTTCGGGCTTGAAGCGTGGGAGCTTGACGGTGAGCATGCCGGGGTCTTCGGGCGTCGCAGCTGGCTCAGCGGGTGCGGGTTGCTCGGGCTGGGGTTCTTGTGCGGGTGCGGGCTGGGACTGCGCCTCGGGCTTGTAGCGCGGGAGCTTGACGGTGAGCACGCCGGGGTCTTCGGGCGTCGCAGGGGTGGTCTCAGGTGCAGGCGCAGGAATGGGGGCTGCGGGTGCTGCCCCATGGGACGCCGCGACCGGTTCCGTCTTGGGTGCCTCGACCGGCTCAGCAGCGGGAGCCGCGACAGGTGAGCCTTGGTCGTCGTAGGTGCCGAATAGCTGTGTCTTGGCGTCGGGGTCGGCTTGGTCGTCGTAGGTGCCGAATAGCTGTGTCTTGGCGTTGGGGTCGGCTTGGTCGTCGTAGGTGCCGAACAACTGCGTCTTCGCATCGGGATCTGAACCGCCAAATGTCGTGAGCAGTTCTGTCTTCTCACCCGACATGGAAGCGGTACCGCGGACCACCGCGGCACCACCCATCGTGGGCTGCTGCGGCTCGTGCTGGGGTGTCGCAGGGTTGGGACCGCGCTGATCGGAGGGGGGCATGCCCATGGGAGCACCGAGAGGCTGGCCGGGGATGCCGCCAGCTGTGGGAGCGTAGATGGGCTGCGGAGAAGCAGCCGGGGTGGGCCCCGTCTGTCGTTGCCAGACGAAGCCCGTTTCACGCGGCGTCGGGACACCGGGTGTCGCATCCTGCGCAGGGTAGGGGTTGTACGTTGCTCCCTGACCGAACTGAGCGGGACCACCAGTGTATGCCGAGGCCTCGGGCATGCCAGGCCGCGCCGGGAAAGGAACGCTTCCCTGGCCTGAGGGGGGCACACGCTGAGCCTGTGACTTCTTCTTGGCCTTCTGTGAACGCAAGGCGTAGACGATGAAGACGACCACCAGAACAAGGATGATGATGCTGATGATCAGGGCGGTCAATAGCCACAAAGATGGAGTCGACGATGCCTCCTCAGCGGCGGCACGCAACGGTGCGGCCACGGTGGCGCTGCCCTTGTTCTCCACAGAAAGGGCCGATGCCGCGTCAGCGAGGCGGACGTCCGTAGCCAGGACGGACGTCTCCGACAAAGGCGGGATCGCGGCTGCGTAGGCCCCTAACGACGGGGTCGACACGATGAATAGGGTCCCGAGCGTTGCGCACAGGGTGCGGAAAAGTCGCATGCAATCCTCCTGGATCTAGGTCACTCGATTATCGTCTGTTCGCGCGCGCAAAGCAATGGAGGGGACGATGCCTGAGAATGTCTGACCGAACGTCAAGTTGATGTGCCTCGCATGTCAAAGAAAAAATCCTCTAACTGACAAGGTCTCCTGAGAAATCATCGCGTAGTATGACAACCGTCTACCTGACGTCAGGTTTTCGACCTTATTACGAGGTGCTATCCGGTCTAACAGAGGAGGGGCGCTGTGAAGTGTCGGCCCGCAACGAGTGCAGATATTCCTGAAATGACACGCATTATCACGGAAGGATTTCTTGACTATCCATTTCATCTCACGCTCAAGCCGTATGTCTACCAGACGGACCGTTACCCACAATGTCTGGCTGTCTTCAATGAGATGATGGCGAAAGCCTACCTGGCCTCCAGGAACGCTCTCGTCGTTGAACATGAGGGACAGGTTATCGCCGTTGCACTCATGCATGATCGGCCAATCGGTTTCTGGCGTAACGTGGTCAGCGGCGGGTATCGCCTCTTCCGCTACGCATCTCCGCTCTTGGTGGCTGACTTTGCCCAGGCGGCCTACGACGGAGATCAGGTCGCTATCGATAATGGCGATTTTGACTGGTATCTCGAGATTTTGTCGGTCGATAAGCGGATGCAGGGTCGGGGAGTAGGCCGATGGCTCGTTGCCAAAGTCCTTCCCGACTTTGTGGCCAAGCGGGGTGGGCGCGCGTACGGACTGGTGACGTGTACGGAATCCAATGCTCGCTTTTATACGAATGGTGGCTGCGAGCTGCTGGGGCGTGCGGAGAAGAAAATGCGAGATGAACCCTTCTCGATTTGGGCCTTCCAACATCGAGCGGAGCTTCTCCGATGATGGTGGTCTAGCGGTCGAACTCCCGTCGCGGTCGTGAGTGGCTGCACGGTCACGCGGACGCGATCTTTGTGCAGGTCGCGCCGCGTGATGCACGTCCCCCAATTCCGCTTGACTTCAAGGGCTTGAGGTCTTTTAGGGTGAGGTCATGGCAGGAACAGGCTCCGGGCGCACGTACTCTATTAAGGAGGTAGCGGCGCTCGTTGGTTTGCCCCCATCCACCCTGCGCTATTACGAGGATGTCAGCGTTATTCCTGCCATTGCGCGCGATCCCTCGAGTGGGCATCGTATCTACACGGAAGGCGACCTGGAGCTGCTTACCTGGGTCGCGTGTCTGTCGGCGTCGGGTATGTCGATTGCTGATATGCGGGACTACGTGCGCTCGGGTTTGGGTGTAGACCGTGATATTTCCGAGTTTATTTCCCTCCTTGAGCAGCAGGATGCACGCCTTCAGGAGGAAGCGCAGATCATCGAATTACGCCGTGAGTTCTTGCACACAAAGGTCGAGTATTGGCGTGCAGTCAAACGTGAGGACGCGCTAGAAGCTGAGCGCTTGGATACTTGCGCGCGTGAACTTGCTGAGCGCTTGAAATCGTGGTCGCCGCGCTCATAGGAGCCTGGCGGGGTGGGGTTCCATGCCTGCTCCGGACCTCGCCCCGCTAGGGGGCACAGGGCCGCGTGTCTGAATTGGCGCGCGGCCCTCACTTATGTCCGCGGTCTCTTTCAGTGGAGCGCGGTGTGTGGACATCGGATGGTGGCGTGCGGGTGTTGGGGTAGTCGTGTGGTGGTAACGTGTGGGGTGATCGTGTGAAACAAGTCATGCTCAAAGAGGAGTTTGAGATGCTCTCGACCGACACCGTCTCCCTCAGTCCGAATCCCCTCGTGCAAGCCTTAGGGAAGCCCGCGCAAGAGTTCACGAAGGCCGACATCATCGGATACATCGAAGACAATCGGATCTCGATGCTCAACCTTCGCTACGTCGGCGGAGATGGTCGGCTGAAGACCCTTAACTTTGCGATTCAATCCAAGGCGCATCTCGACCGTGTCCTCACCCTCGGTGAGCGCGTCGACGGATCCTCGCTCTTCTCCTTCGTCGAGGCAACGTCCTCCGACCTGTACGTGGTACCGCGCCTGGCCACCACGTTCCTCAACCCTTTCTCCGCGATCCCCACGGTGGAGTTCCTGTGCGGTTTCTACGATGTGAGCGGAGCGCCCCTGGCCTCGGCCCCGCAGGAGATCCTGCGCAAGGCTCAGCGCGCCCTCGAAGCGGAGACAGGCTGCACCCTCGAGGCCCTCGGCGAACTCGAGTACTACCTCTTCTCCCCGGAGGACCCGCTGTTCCGGGTCGAACCCCAGCGTGGCTACCACGAGTCTGGGCCGTTCTCGAAGTGGGAGGACGTACGTACCGAGACCCTGCTCCACCTGGTGAGCATGGGGTGCGCCGTCAAATACGCTCACTCCGAGGTCGGTAACTTCGTGTCGGATGGGCGTCAGATGATCCAGCAGGAGATCGAGTTCCTGCCCGTAGACGCGTGCGCCGCGGCCGATCAGATGGTGCTGGCCAAGTGGGTGCTGCGCGAGGTCGCCCACTCATACGGCATCGAAGTGTCCTTCTCGCCCAAGATTGCGGTGGGTCAGGCCGGATCCGGCATGCACTTCCACACCCGCCTGGTCAAGGACGGCGTCAACCAGTTCTCTACGGGATCGGGCCTCACGGAGGCGGCCCTGAAAGTCATCGGCGGCTACCTGTCGCACGCCGCGTCGCTGACGGCTTTCGGGAACACCGTGCCTACCTCGTTCCTGCGCCTCGTGCCTCATCAGGAGGCGCCGACCGCGATCTGCTGGGGTGACCGTAACCGCTCGGTCCTCGTGCGCGTGCCCCTCGGGTGGCAGAATATCGACGACTCGATGTTCCGGGACGCGAACCCGAACGAGCCGCCCATCGCAGGACTTCCTAACGACTCGCAGACCATCGAGCTGCGCAGCCCGGACGGGTCGGCGGCCATCCATCTGCTCCTGGCAGGTATCGTGGTTGCCGCGCGCATAGGGCTGACACGGCCCGGCATGGCCGATTACGCGCGCAAGCGCAAAGTTGACGGTGACGCCTCACAGACCCCCGGCCTCGACCAGCTGCCCTCGTCGTGTTTCGAGGCCGCGGGCCGCCTTCTCACGCAGCGCGAAGACTACGAGGAAGGCGGTGTGTTCCCGGTCGGTCTCATTGACTCGTGGGCCGCGCGCCTGGTCGAGCTGGGCGACATGCACCTGCGAGACGACCTGGCCGACTCGCGGGTGTCCGTCGAAGAACTCGTCGAGCGTTACTTCCACATCGGCTAGAACACCCGAGCATCGCTCGAATGATCAGTCGTCCGTCGGGGGAGCGAAGCGCTCGCTGGACTCCGGGGTGGGCGGCATATCCGTGGGGTCTTCGCGAGGCGAATCGGCCTCCAGTGCGGGCGGCGCAGGCGTGAGCGCCGACAGCGCGGACCCAGGCGTGGGGGACGTGTAGGGCGCTGCTCCCGTCTTCGCCTCCAAGGCGGCCTCGCGCTGCGACGCTCGCACGGATGCATCCCAATCGAATTGGGCGTCGGCCGCCGCCTGACGCGACCGGCGAATCCACCGAATGAACGCGCCCACGAGAACCAGCGCGAGGACGCCGCCGGTGATCGCAAGGATCGGGGTCAGGGACGAGCGCGCGGAACCCCCGCCTCGTTCCCGGCTCGGTGATGGCGACGGGGACGGTGTGGGAGAAACGGAAGGCGTGGGGGACGCGGCCGCCGCATCGGCGTCCACCGTGCCCGTCGCGGTCACATCGTCGCGCACATTCGTCCACGTGACCGTGCTCGCGTCCGTCTTCGTTGAGACGCCCGCGGACGTGACGGCCCCACCTTCCGAGGCCTCGACGATCTCGGAGGCGTGCGCGACCAGCGTGACAGAGTCGATGGTGGCGACGGCCTCGGGCGTGGAAAACCCCTCGAGAAGGCGGGCGGATTCCGAATGAAAGTGGAAAACGCCGCCAGAGTCGACCGTCACGACCTCCGACCCCGCACTGGGCAGCACCCACGTGAAGCGGCAGCCGTCGATACCGTTGACATCAACCAGCACGGCGGAGGACGCTTGCGCGCCCGTCCCCATCGATTGGCACTGCTCGCCGATGAGCGGATGATCCGTCGAGAGCGTCACCTCGTGGGTGGCGGACACCCCCGGAGTGATGTCGTAGACCTCAGCCAGGTGAATCGGCGTCGGATCATCCGCGACGGCGGGCGCACCGAGCGCACACAGCGCCAGCGCCCCACCGGCGCAGGCCATTGCGCGTGCACCCCTCACGACGCCTCGTCCTCGGAACGCAGACGCGGGACCGAGGTCTTGGCGGGCTTGACGCCCACCTTGCCCGCGTAAAACGCGCGAATCACGTCCATGTCGGCCCGCACATCACCCGTCAGACGGTACGTCGGCCCCCACCCGAAGGTGCGGGTGTTGCGGTCGATGAAGCCCAGCTGGATCGGCACATCCGCCTCCATGGCGATGCGGTAGAAGCCCGACTTCCAGAACTCACGCGGCGAACGCGTCCCCTTCGGGGTGATGCACAGCGTGAACGAGTCGGACTCGCGGATACGCTGGGCGACCTGCTCGACGAGGCCGTGGGCCGCGCTGCGCTCCACGGGAACCGCGCCGATCTTCTTGACGAACCAACCCAGCACCGGGGCCTTCACCACGGAATCCTTCACCAGGAACGAGAACGTGCGCCCCGACTTCCACATGGAAATCGCCATGAAGACGCCGTCCCAATTCGAGGTGTGCGGGGCACCGATAACGATGACCTTGTCCGGCAGGGGCTGCGTAGACAGCTTCCACCGGGAAACAGACAGGTAGGCGGACGCAATCGCGGAGGTGAGAGCCATGGTGGCCTTTCTGGTCGTAGCTGCCCTCAATCCTACCCGCGGGCCGCTCAGTCCAGCGTCTCCACGGCGAGGGTCTGCGTCATGATGTGAGGGTGGCCCGGCCACAGCGTCAGCGCCCTCTCGCGCACCGCCGCGGTCTCTACGCACACGAAGTGCTGCCACTCGCCCTCGCCGATATCGCTCATGGTGGCCGCACCCTGTGACCAGGGGTTCCACACGATGGTGGAGCCGGAGCCGTTCTTATCCACGATGATGCGTCGGTCCAGCTTGGGGTCGATGACGCTGACCTGCTGCGTCGTCGTGTAGATGCGGTCAGTGAAACCCACGAAGCTCAGGTCCCCGCACTGAGTGGCGTAGCGGCCGCGCACCTTGTCGAAGTAGCGCTCGCCGTCCAAGCCCTCGATGCTCACGTCCTTGACGTCCCCGACGCGCAGGTAGGTGTGCATGGCGGCCTCAATCGCGAAGGGGTGATCGTCCTCGTTCGTCAGGGTCAGGCTCATGCTCAGCTCGTCACCCGCGCTCACATCGAGGCGCGCGCAGAAGGAATGGGGGTAGAGCATGGAGGTCTCGCCCGTGTGGTGCAGCTCGAAAGAGAACGAGGCCGGGGCGTCGTTCGTGGGGTGGGACGAGGAGCGGAGCTTCCACATGGAGGTGCGGGCAAATCCGTGAGCCCCCGCGCCCGGCCCTGGTCGTGATGGGGAGTCATCAGGGCCCCCGAACCAGGGAAGACAGAGGGGGACGCCACCGCGGATTGCTGTCGTGCCGTCGAGCACGGCGCGGGAGGAAAGCCATAGGACGTCATCATCGTTGGTTGGATGCCAGGACAGGAGGTGTGCCCCGAAAGGGGTGATCTGTGCCGAGGCTGAGGGGACAGTGGCAGAGAAGGTGGCGATGTCGCTCATATCTATCAGTTAAGTGGAGGGGTTGTTTCTCAGCAAATAGACCAATCGGTCCAGCTGGGTGGGGTGGTGACGTGGTGGATTTCGCAGGATGGCATGCGCATAGGCCCTCCGTATGCCGATATTCTGGAGAGGTATGTGCGTGGAATCGGTCAGCCGTCCGATTGTCAACCGGGCTTCTGTGCCCCATCACACGCAATAATAGGTGTCCACATGTGAGGAGTCCAGATATGCCCACGCGTCCCGACCTGCGAAACGTCGCGATCGTCGCACACGTCGATCACGGAAAGACCACGCTGGTTGACGCAATGCTCTGGCAATCCGGAGCGTTCTCCGAGCGCGACACGGTCGAAAAGACCGGCGAGCGCGTCATGGACTCCGGCGATCTTGAACGAGAAAAGGGCATCACCATTCTCGCCAAGAACACCGCCGTCCACTATCGCGGCCCCGCCGCGCAGGCCCTGGGCCTTCAGGACGGCGTCACCATCAACGTTATCGACACCCCCGGCCACGCCGACTTCGGCGGCGAGGTTGAGCGCGGCCTGTCCATGGTCGACGGTGTCGTCCTCATGGTTGACGCCTCCGAAGGCCCACTCCCGCAGACCCGCTTCGTGCTGCGCAAGGCCCTCCAGGCCCACCTGCCCGTCATCGTCGTCGTCAACAAGGTTGACCGCCCCGACTCGCGTATCGACGAGGTCGTCTCCGAGACGACCGACCTGCTGCTCTCCCTCGGCGAGGACCTTATGAACGAGGGCATCGACATCGACGTGGACTCCCTCATGGACGTCCCCGTCGTGTACGCCTCCGCTAAGGCCGGCAAGTGCTCCCTCGAGAACCCGGGCGACGGCCAGCTGCCCACCGAGAACCTCGAACCCCTGTTCGAGACTATCCTCAGCCGCATCCCCGGCCCCTCCTACGACGAGGACATGCCCCTGCAGGCGCACGTCACCAACCTGGATGCCTCGCCCTTCCTGGGCCGTCTGGCCCTGCTGCGCATCCACAACGGCACCCTCAAGAAGGGGGCCGACGTGGGATTGGCCCGCCACGACGGCACCATCCAGCGCGTGCACATCTCCGAGCTGCTGGCCACCGAGGGCCTCGAACGCGTCTCGACCGACTCCGCTGCGCCCGGCGACATCGTCGCCGTCGCCGGCATCGAAGACATCATGATCGGCGAGTCCCTCGTTGACCTCGAGGATCCGCGTCCCCTCCCACTCATCACGGTCGACGACCCGGCGATCTCTATGACGATTGGCATCAACACCTCGCCCATGGCAGGTCGCGTCAAAGGCGCGAAGGTCACGGCGCGCCAGGTCAAGGACCGCCTGGACCGCGAACTCATCGGCAACGTGTCGCTGAAGGTCCTGCCCACCGAGCGTCCCGACGCCTGGGAAGTTCAGGGCCGAGGCGAACTCGCCCTGGCGATCCTCGTTGAACAGATGCGCCGCGAGGGCTTCGAGCTGACCGTCGGCAAGCCGCAGGTCGTCACCAAGGAGATCGACGGCGTCCTCAGCGAGCCCATGGAGCGCATGACGATCGACATCCCCGAAGAGTACCTCGGTGCCATCACGCAGCTCATGGCCGCCCGCAAGGGCCGCATGGAAACCATGGCGAACCACGGGTCGGGGTGGATTCGCCTCGAGTTCGTCGTCCCCGCCCGCGGCCTCATCGGCTTCCGCACGCGCTTCCTCACCGAAACGCGTGGCACCGGCATCGCGTCGTCCATCGCCGAGGGCTACGCCCCCTGGCAGGGCACCATCGAGCAGCGCCTCACCGGCTCGCTCGTCGCCGACCGCGCCGGCCAGGCCACCCCCTACGCGATGACGAACCTGCAGGAGCGCGGCTCCTTCATCGTCGAACCCTCCTCGGAGGTCTACGAGGGCCAGGTCGTGGGCGAGAACCCGCGCGGCGAGGACATGGACGTGAACATCTGCCGCGAGAAGAAGCAGACGAACACCCGCAGCGCGACCGCAGACGTGTACGAGTCGCTGACCCCCTCGCGCAAGCTGACCCTCGAGGAGTCCCTCGAGTTCGCGGCCAACGACGAGTGCGTCGAGGTCACCCCCGAGGCCGTGCGCGTGCGCAAGGTCGTCCTGGACGCTCAGGAGCGCTTCAAGATCGCCGCTCGCGAGCGCCGCGCCAACCGCTGACCCACCCGAGTGCGCCCCTCCGCCCGCTAGATCGTGGGCGGGGGAGGCACCCTCTTGCCCGTCACCATCGTGCGGGCATCCACGCGAACCGGCCCACGCCTCGTCGCGACCGTGACGTGGGTGGGAGCCACCTCTAAGGCCTCTCCCAGGGCGTCGTGCAGACCGTCTGCCAGGCGGTAACGGATGACGATTCTCTCGCCGACCTCGAAGCGCATCCACGGCAGATCGGGAATTGCGCGAAGGGGGCGTGCGGAAATTTGCTCTCCCACGTCGGCGTGTGCGCGCTGGGCATGCGGCGACAATGCGCCGTTTTCCGCGGGAATATGTGCGGTGGGTGACTCGGGGCTGCTCATACGTGAATAATAGAATCAACGAGTCTTTAGAACTGACCAGGAGGAACGTCTCATGACCTACGTCATCGCGCAGCCGTGCGTGGACGTCAAGGATCGCGCGTGCGTGGATGAGTGCCCCGTCGACTGCATCTACGAGGGGGAGCGCACGCTCTACATTCACCCCGAGGAGTGCGTGGACTGCGGCGCATGCGAGCCCGTGTGCCCCACCGAAGCGATCTTCTACGAGGATGACCTGCCCGAGGAGTGGGCGGACTACCTGCGCGCCAACGTCGATTTCTTCAACGAGCTGGGCAGTCCCGGCGGTGCCCAGAAGACCGGCGTCCAGGACTACGACGACCCGATGATTGCCGCGCTGCCTCCTCAGAATGAGGAATGGAAGGCCGAAAACCTCTGACAGTCGATAGGGTAGGGGCATGACAACTACGCTGCCTCGCCCCCTCGACCTGCCCGAATTCCCCTGGGATCAGCTTGCGCCCGCCAAAGCGCGCGCAGCTGCACATCCCGGGGGAATCTGTGATCTGAGCGTCGGCACGCCCGTCGACGACACCCCCGCGTTCATCCGAGATGCCCTCGCCGAGGCATCCAACGCGCACGGCTACCCGACGGTGATTGGCACCGCTGAGGTGCGCGATGCGATCCTCGCTTGGGGGGCGCGACGGGGCATGGTCGATGTCGGCCCCGGCGGCGTGATTCCTACGATTGGCTCGAAGGAAGCCGTCGCCTGGCTCCCCTTCCTGCTCGGCGTACGCCCCGGCGACACCGTCCTGGTTCCCGAGGTTGCCTACCCGACCTACGACATCGGTGCCCGCCTGGCTGGAGCGACTCCCGTCCCCGTCGACCCGACGAACCCCGACTCGTGGCCCGAGGCCACCCTCGTCTACCTGAACTCGCCCGGCAACCCCGACGGACACGTCATGAGTAAGGACGAGCTGCGCGGAGTCGTCGCGTGGGCGCGCTCCCACGGTGCTGTCGTTGTTTCCGACGAGTGCTACGCGGCCCTGCCCTGGGCCGAACCCTATGTGAGCGAGGGCGTGCCCTCCCTGCTGAATGTCGACGTCTGCGACGGTGACGCGAGCAGCCTCCTCGTCCTGTACTCGCTGTCCAAACAGTCGAATCTCGCGGGCTACCGCGCCGCCCTCATCTACGGCGACCCCGCGCTGGTCGCCCCCATCGTGAACGCGCGTAAGCACTCTGGCCTCATGGTGCCCGCCCCCGTCCAACATGCGATGGCCCTCGCCCTGACTGACACCGAGCACGTCGAGGACCAGCGGGAGGTCTACGCCGCGCGACGCACCCTCCTCCTCGAGGCCCTGACCGACGCCGGCCTCGACGTTGACCCCGACAGTGCAGCCGGCCTGTACCTGTGGGTCGCCGACCCCGCCAACCTGACCGACTCGTGGGCGCTCGTGGACCGACTGGCCGATCTCGGTATCCTCGCCGCTCCCGGCGACTTCTACGGCACCGCTGCCCACGGGCGCGTGCGCGTAGCCCTCACCGCCACCGACGAGCGCGTGGCAGCCGCGGCCAACCGCATCCGCGAAGCCTGGTCCGCCCGCTGACGGTTTCTACAACGATACGAGGCCGGGACGCATGACGCACCCCGGCCTCGTTCGGTGTGTCCTCGTCAGTTCGACGCGTGCAGCGCGTCGTTAAGCTCGATGCCCACGACGCCCGCGCGGGCGATGGCCTCGATGCGACCCGTCTGAGAGTTGCGGCGGAACAGAATGTTCGACGCACCCGACAGCTCGCGCGCTGCGATCGTGCGCGGCTCAGCCTCGCCGGAGGAATCAATGAGCGTCACCTTCGCGCCGGCGGTCACATACAGGCCGGCCTCGACCACGCAGTCATCGCCCAGAGCGATGCCCAGGCCCGAATTCGCGCCCAGCAGGCAGCGCTCGCCCAGGCGCACGCGCTGCTTACCGCCGCCCGACAGCGTGCCCATCGTGGAGGCACCGCCGCCCACGTCCGAGCCATCGCCGATGACGACGCCCTGCGAGACGCGGCCCTCGACCATGGAGCGACCCAGCGTGCCCGCGTTGAAGTTGACGAAGCCGGCGTGCATGACGGTCGTGCCCTCGGACAGGTAGGCACCCAGGCGCACACGGGTGCCGTCGGCGATACGTACGCCCGAGGGCAGCACGTAGTTGACCATCGGCGGGAACTTGTCGATGCCCTGCACGGTCACGGGGCGGCCGTCGCGGGCGCGCAGGCGCAGGCGGGTGGCCTCGAAATCGGCGACCGCACACGGACCCGCATCCGTCCACACGACGTTGGGCAGCACCGCGAAGATACCGTCCAGGTTGATCGTGTTGGGCGCCACCAGGCGGTGGGAAAGCAAGTGCAGGCGCAGGTAAGCGTCCTCGGTCGAGGCGGGGGCCGCGGTCAGGTCAATCGTCGTCGTCACGACGACGGTACGCACGCGGCGCGCATCGTCCACGCGCTCCAGCAGGGCCAGCGAAGTTGCCAGCTCCTCATCGCTCCCGGGTTCGCCCAGGTGCGGGGCGGGATACCACGTGTCGAGAGTTGTTCCGTCCAGGGTGATCGTTGCGAGGCCGACGCCCCATGCAGTGCTGTTATCCATGCCCCTACAGTACGGGGATTACGCGGGTCGTTTAGGAGTGAAACTCAGGGGCGCGGCGCATCCCACAGGTCCGGCCAAAACACGCCCAGCTCGGAGGCCATGGAGCGCAGCAGCGGCAACGAGATACCGACGACCGAGTGATAATCGCCCGTCACGCCCTCGATGAAGGGACCGCCCAGGCCGTCCACTGTAAAGGAGCCTGCCACGTGCAGCGGCTCGCCCGTCGCCACGTACGCGTCGATCTCGGCATCCGAGATGTCTCCGAAGTGGACCTGGGTCGAGGCGGAGCGGGTGACGCTTGCGCTTACCGTGCGCGTGCCCGTCCTCCCGTCGGTCGACGAGGCTGGGGCGAGGATCGCTGCCGAGTGTCCCGTCCACAGGGTGGCGCTCGTGCGGCGCATGGCGCGGATGCGCTCGCGGGCAACCTCGGGAGTGTGGGGCTTGCCGAGCATCTGACTGTCAATCTCGAGCATCGAGTCGCAGCCGACGACGAGGACGGGATCCCCCTCGGGCAGTTCTGGGTCTCCCTGGGC
>FLSE01003156.1_pt1 | contig 36066 bp, 55 predicted proteins | sample 1550461 | NCBI WGS metagenome assembly FLSE01 (sample SAMEA4031758, study PRJEB14383) | metagenome | biome: human; feature: oral; material: saliva | place: Philippines | collected 2014 | reverse complement strand
CACACCAGCTGCACGCTCATCCGAGATCCTCCTCTGTGAGTTGCTCGCCCGGCTTCGTGTACCAGGCTGTGAAGTCCTCCGGGATGCGGTTCGACAGACGCATACTGCCCGGGCGAGCGACGATCATGTCCCCCTCAAGCGCCCAGATCGTGTAGGTATGTTCCACGAGCATCACCCGCCCGTCCGGCGTGAAGCCGCAGCGCTTGCGCGCGCGGCGCGCGATCGCCTCCGCGTTCTCACGAGTCAGCCGGACCGCGCGGACGAGCGCGCGCTCCTGAAACTCCTCGACGCCTGGGATGTCCTTCAGTGGGTCGATGCCGGTCATGCTGCCTCCTTAAGGGCGATCTTGGTGAGCTGGTAGATAGCGGCGGCGCCCTGCTGCGGGACGACCCCATTTCCGAGGAGGCGGAGCTGCTGCTCGCGCGTCAGCCCGAGATCCTCGCCGGTCACATGCCCTTCCGGTAGCCCCATGAGCCACTCGACGAACTTCGTTGAGAGGCGTGCTCGCCCCCCCTCGCGCGTCGGTGGGACAGTCGGCGCCGGAGCCTCACGTCCGAGCACCTGCTCCCAGCGCGCGATCGCTGGCGCGTACATTCCGAAATCGGTGTACTCAAGGCGCGTCGCGAGCTTCGTCGCTTTCTCAGGTGGGCGCCCGCTCGTCCGAGGAAGGCCCATAATTGCATCCGACGCAGACGGGGTCGGAAGCAGCTCGCGCGCCACCTCGTGCAGATTCGCCCCGTAGCCGGTCGAGGACGCCGTCGCGTTCGTCGCCTGCGGCGTCGGCAGGAGACCTCCCGTTGCCAGCAGGCCGTGCTCAACAAGGACCGCAAGATCAGTCACCCGCTCACGCCCCGGCTTCTTCCGCAGGTGTGCCTCGGGAGAGTTGCCCGAGGGCTGCGCGACTGGGGTCGGCAGCATCTGCACCGCCTGAGACAGGCTCATTCCCGTCCCCTCCTGGTGACGACCGGCCTTGTGATCCGACGCGGTCGGCGTCGGGATCAGGGCACCAGGTGCTCGATCTGGTCTGCCAGGCTCACCGAGTGCCCGCCCTCCCTGCGCTTCTTTGGAGGCTGCGAGCCCCCGCAGCTGCCAAGGTTTGCCTGCGGGGTGGCTAGTAACGAAAAGTCGCTCTCGCTGATGAGGGGCGCCAACGTCGGAAGCTCTGACAACACACCATTGCGAGTCGTACCCGAGGCCGGCCAGATCTCCGACCACACGGCCTGCTGCCCTGAGAGCAGGTCCATCTGCTCTGTTTCCCAGCAGTCCCTGCTCTGATTCCACCAGACTGAACGCTCCACTCGTCAAACTCCCTCGCACGTTTTCCCACACGACCAGACGCGGACGCAGCGTCTTAATTGCCGTGAACATTGACTCCCACAGGCCCGATCTTGTCCCCGAGGCCATGCCCGCACGGCGACCAGCGAGGCTCAGATCCTGACAGGGAGAGCCACCGCAGATGACGTCGACCGGCTCAACTTGCGACCAATCGACCTGCGTGATGTCGCCCAGGTTCGGGACACCCGGCCAGCGCACCTCAGCAAGCCTGCACGGCCCGGGTTCGACGTCGCTCGTCCATGCGACGCGCGCATCCGGATCAAGCGCCATGCGGACCGCCATATCCAGACCGCCATAGCCCGTGAAGAGACTTCCGATAGTCGTCATTCTCGATCCCACATCCTGTAATAGCGGTTCTTGAACTCACCCTCACCGCGTGGGTTCGCGATCTCTAAGAGCACATCTGCATGACACGGCTGATCCGCTGGGCACCAGCACGCTAGGTCCAGGCCCCAGAGGTTCCGCGCCGCACACTCGGCGACAAACCGACCCTCTCTCGTTCCCTCGATCCACGCGCGAAAACGCTCCACAGCCTCCGTAGGAGACGCGACGATACACTCACCGCCCTCTTCGAGCTCACGCGCCGACCGCGCAACCCTGAACGGATTACCGTATAGGCTTCCTCGCCCTACATACTTCGTGTGCGCGGGCATCTTCCAGCCGCGAGCACGGCGGCGCTGGATCCTGATTGGGAGCCTCATCGCTGCTCCTCAGCCCAGATGCCGACCTCTGCGAGCTCGGCGGGCGTGTAGCCGCGCTCGCGGGTGAAGTTGATGACGGTTTGTGCGCAGGCTTTGTGGGTGAACGCCTCAATTGCGGTGGCTTCGTTTTCTGCGTCGATGGTGATGCGGACGTTTGAGCCTTTCGGCGCGAGCTGTGTGCGGCAGACGGGGCAGCGGCGGAAGGCGTTGACGGTGCGCACGGGCTTGATCTCGATCATTGGTCGGCTCCCTCAGCATCGGTCAGGTCGTAGATGTGGACCCCGCACGCGGGGCAACGGCGCAGTGTGTGCGGCGGGCACGGCTCCTCGACGACGTCGTCAGGCTTCGAGACCTTGCCCGTGACCTTGACGAGTCGGAGCGCGTGCAGGACGGAGGGGGAGGGGCCGGAGCGGATGACGAGTCCGCGGCGCTCGGCTTCCTCGACGAAAGCGGCGCAGGCCGTCGCGATGATATGCGGCATGGGGAGATGTTGGTCGGTAATCTCCCACTCGATGCTCAGGAGTCCTGCGGTGCTCATTCTCCCGTCTCCTTGGGTGAGATCGCGGTGCCCTGTGCGACGTTGACGAGCTTGTCGACGGGATCTCCGACCATGAGCCGGACCTCGAGTGCCTCGGCGTCGGTGCCGGCGTATCGGTCGGAGATGGTCACTGCTGCGTCTGCGAGCTCGGCGGCGGCGACGGTGATCGCTTTCTGCAGCTCCTCGATACGGTCGAGGAGATAGGCCATGTCTACTGCGGCGTTCTGGTCGAAGGCGGCGACCGCGTCTCCGTAGGCTTTTGCGACGGCGGCGCGGTCGGCTCCGGCGTAGCTGCGGCCGGCGAACGCTACCGCGTCCAGCCGGTCCTTGATCTCGTTGATGGTGGTCATTGGTGGTCCTTCTCTAGGGGTCTTGCCCTGCACTCATTGGTGCTGGCTTCGTGCCCGCCCGGGACTTGCACCCGGGAGTCTGCTTGTCGGGCTGCGCGATCTTTAGCCTGTCCCGCCTTGTTTTTCTGGGTGGCGGGTGGCCTCCTCGATGGTCGCGCTCATCGGGGAGTGTGTCTTACTCGTCGATGTAGTCGCCCTCACCGACGTTGAGGCGCTCAGCTGCTTCCTGTAGCTTGTCGACGATCTCGACGTACAGGTCGCGCTTCTTGTCGATCGCTTCACGAGCGAGCCGGCGGGCCGTGAGGTCGTTGAGCTGCTTCGTGATCTCCAGATCCTCATCAGCAGCGAGGACCGTCTCCTGCGCGTCGTCTCGCAGAGCCTGCACCTGAGCGGTGTCGAGATAAACCGCGATGTACCGACCCATCACTTCCCCTCCTCCGTCGCGGTACCGACTTCATCCGCCGCGGCGGCAGCTGCTCCCGCGAGTGCGCTGCTCCTGACGAGCGTCATTGTGCTTTCCACCCCTCGGTTCTTCTTCGCGTCCATGAGCGCGAATGACAGTGCCTGCCCGACATTGATGTAAGCGTCCGCGAGCGCGCGAGAGCCTTTGTTGGTGTTTCCGCCAATCTCTGCGGTCTTGTCTGCGAGCAGCGCGTCGAGCGCTAGGCGGACGGCAGTCTCGGCGAGCAGTACCGACGCAATCGCTGCGTCGGTCTCGTTCAGCTCGACGGTAATCTTGTTCTCGAACCTCACAGTTCCTTCTCCTTACTTAGTGGCGGGTGGGTGTTAGTGATGTCCGGCATGCCGGGCACCGTCGCGGCGATCCGCTTTGCTATGGCTTCGCGCGCGCCGGATGCGACCAGGGCCTCGTCCAGCGCGTCGATGACCTTCGTCATCCTGTCGTGCTCGTGGCTGAGCACTTCCTTTGCTGCGCGGATAGCCACATCGGTGTGGAGTAAGGCGACCTCCTCGTGATCGATCTCAGCGGCGATGCGCTCATCCTTGAGGAAGTTGTGCAGCCACGTCAGGTCATCGATTTCGAGGGTGAGTGTCACCGGGTTTTCGAGGTGCTTCGCGATCATCGGGCGGTCTCCTCTTCGCGCTTACGGCCTTCAAGCAGGCGGAGGATGACGAGGCCAACGCCGATCCCGAAGGCGATGATCCCGACAGCGAGGAAGATCCCGTCAGTGGTCGCGCCAGTCTTAGCGAGGTGCTCCTGCGGGGCCTGGACGGTAGCGGGCGCAGGTTCCGGCTGAGGCTTCTCGGTGACCGGCGTAGCGGTCGGCTCAGGCTTCGGCGCGGTCGTAGGAGTAGGCATCTGGGACGGCGCAGACTGCGGCTCATCCGAAGGAGTCGGAACCGGGGCCGGGGTCGGCTTCGGCGAAGGCTTCGGGAGAGGAGACGGGACCGGCGCGGGGGTCGGCATGCTCGTGTCAGGCGTGGGGACCGGGGCCGGGGTCGGCTTGGTCTTACCGTCGCCGTCCGTACCGCCCGAGGCCTTGATCGTCGCAGTCGCCTCAAGGCTCTTGCCGTTGATCGTCGCGCGGTTGGTATAGGCGTCCTGGCCCTCGACGTGAGGGGTCGCCGCAGGGTAGACGACGCACACCAGCGAGCCAGCAGGCGGCGTGAACGTCAACGTATGCGCGGACTCATCGAGAGAGCCGTCGGTCCAGGTCGTCGTCGCCGGATCCCAGGTCGGGCCGGACGAGCACTTCACGGCCTTCGGTAGCTTGTTGGTTTCGTCCGTCAGCGTGTAGGTCTTTCCGGCTTCAACTGCCCACTTGATGCCCCAGCTGATCGACTTATCGGCGTTGGTCCACCCGAATTTAATCGTTTCGGGCGCTGCGTACTCGAAGTGCGCGGGCCCCGAGCAGTCGTTCGTGCAGGTGCCCGATCCGTCACGGTCGCCCCAGACGAGCGCGCGCGTGACTTTGCCGTTCACGACGATCTGCGTGTCCTCAGTGCCGACTGCGGCGTCCGAGAGACGCGCGCGGGCATGGAAGTTTCCGGTCACGTCGGTCTTGTCCGCGTAGGACGCGGGAACCTCGGCGACCGTGCAGGTCAGAGTCGCCTCGTCGGCCTCGCAGTCGCCGATCTTGGTCCCGTCGTCGAGGACGAAGGGAAAGCCGGCATACCACTTGAAGCCGCCGTCCTTGCTGGCAACTGTGAAGTGCTGGCCGACGGCGAGCCTCGGCGCGGACCAGGTTCCCTCGACGGTGACCTCACTCGAGGTCTGGCGAGAGGCGCTGGTGGCCTTGGTGACCTGCGCGGTCATGGTCGGCGCGGCCTCGTCGGCGGCGTATGCGGCGCCGTAGGGCAGCGCGAGCGCTGCGAGGGTGAGGGCAGCTCCAGCTGCCCAGAACTTCTTGCTCATTGGGGTTCCTTCTGTTCTTGGTGTTGGCGGTTAAGCGGATCGACGAGGCCTCATCGGCGCGAGCGCCGACCGCGAGGGCTTGACCTCGACCGGGTAGTGAGCGGCGCGTGCGCAGGCCTCCATGACCAGGCGATGCACACGCTCATCTGTGTGAGGGCGGTTCGAGTAGAGGATGTGAGCGCGGGCGATCGCGCGCGTGATCTCGACATCGAGGGGCGGCTTCTCCTGCATCAGGCCCCCACCTCCAGGCTCGGCTCATCGAGCCGCAGCACTTCGAGGGTCACGTGAATCTGCTGCCGGTCGAGATCGACCGCGATCTTCGGCGTATCAAGGGCGTAGCAGCCGTTCAGCTCGGCCTCGATGATGACGTCCTGCGTCGCCAGGCAGATCAGATGAGGCAGCGGAGCCTCGCCGTCCACGTCGTAGTAATCGAAGCCGACGTGGCGCTCAAGCAGTGTCGTGCCCTTCGCCCTGGCTTTCGACGCGGATCGCTGCATGCGAGCGGCGATCTCCTCGATGGAGGCCGCACGAGAGGCCCCGCGCGCCGCGATCCAGGCCAGCAGGACACAGCCTGCGAATAGCAGGAAAACAACTGTGACGATGACCGAGGCGTTCACAGCCGCCCCGCCTTCCAGTCCGCGCGGATCAAGCAGACCGCGAGCGCGAGGAGTCCGAGGGCGGGCCAGAAGGTCCACTCGGGGAGTCCGGCTGGGTTATCGAGGCCCCGCATCGCGAAACCGAGAGTGAGGGCAGCGGCGAGTGACGCGCCTCCGATGAGGGTTCGCCAGGGCCGCAGGTGGCGGCGGTGTGTGGTATCCTGATTCATGGAATCTTCCTTCTTTCTCTAGGGGTTCTACCGCTCCCAGCGCTTCTACCGCTGGGAGCTCTTCTTTTCGCCGGAGCCGAGGCTCTGGCACTGGTGGTTGAGGTCGTCGCCGCTGTATCGGACGGAGCGTCCGATCTTGATTGCTGCGACTTTGCCCTCGACTCCGAGGCGCTCGACGGTCGAGCGGGAGAGGCTGAGTGTCTCCTGAACCTGCTGAGCGGAATACCAGCGGCCAGGTGTGAACGGGGAGGCGGTGCTCATTTTCTGAATACCGCCTTATCGATCACTTCAACGAGACGCTCACCGGCGGCGTAGCCAGCATCGGCAAGCGCTTCTAGTGCGTCTAGCGACGCCTCGAACGCACGCCCTACGCAGACAAACACGATGTAGCCAACGCAGAAGAAAACCGGAACGCCGGCAACTGCGAGAATCAGGCAGATGCTCACCTTGGCAACGTCGCTCATGTCTACTCGTCCTCGTCGTAGATGCTGCCGCGCGATGCCTGAAGAATCACGACGCCGGACTGCTTGTCCTGGATCGCAAAGCCGCTCGGCTTCTGCGCTTCGGCGGCGGCGCGGGACTCCGCTTGTTTGACAAGTTCGGAGGGCTGCACGTCGAGGGCGGCGGCGAAGGCGCACAGGTCGTCGACGTTGATACGCCGCGAGCGGTACCTGATCTTCCGGAGCACTCCGCTGTAGGAGAGGCCGGACTTCTTACTGAGCTGCAGGAGCGAGATCCCACGCGCTTCTGCGGAGGCCTCGATCACATCAGCTATCCCGATTGATATATATCCCATACCGCATAACCTATGCCGATTGGCAACACTTGTCAACTCGACTTGCGTGCGAGTGTTGCCACTTGGCATACTTACCGCATGGGAACGGCGACTCGTTATGTTGAGTTGGTGGCGTGTATTCTGCGCGAACTTGCTGATCGCAGAGGCCTCAGCGGGGCTGAGATTGCACGCCGCAGCGGCGTGTCTCAGGCGCAAATTTCGCGCATATTTACCGGAAAACGGACCATCAGTGTAGATCACGTCCTGGCCGTCGCCGAGGTGCTCGGCGTGCGCGGCTCCGATGTTTTTGCCGAGGCTGAGCGCCGATTCCTCTCAGAACAGGCAGAGGCGTAGGCCAATAATTAGCCTGCGTGGATTACAATCACGCCCGCCCTCATTCTATGAGCGGTACGCTGTCCATATAGGTAGGCCGCGCTCAAAGGAGAAGTCATGCACCGACCTAAGGGAGCCTTCCGGCTCTACTCGTCCGACCCTGCGGAGATTATCTGCACCGACACTGAGCTTCTATATGACTCGAAGCGCCGAGGCGAGCCTATTCAGCGCATCCCGTTGACCGACGTCGTCAGCGTCGAGGTCGAGGACGGCCAGGCCGCACAGGCGCGCGTGACCGCGACGCGCCTCGTCGCGCTCGGCATCTTCGCGTTCGCCGCCAAGAAAAAGAGCGGTGGGGACAAGTGGCTCATGATCGAAACCCGCAGCGCCCTGCTGACCCTGCATTTCGAACGCAAAGCCGTTGACGGGCTCATGCGATTTGTCGCGCACACGCGCGCCGCCGTGAAGGCCGCACAGTCCCAGCCCGCGCCTGCAGCTCCGCCCGCGCCTATCCGCTGGCCCGGCGCGCCTCAGCAGCCTGCCCCGAAGCCGGGTGGCTGGGGTCGCATATTCCACTAAATCTTGTGGCGCTATAGTGGCGCATGCCGATCTACGCGCCTATTTTTCGGTGTGAATAGGGGCCTCCGTTTCGATTCCCCCCATCTCCACACACACCCCGGAGTCTCATTGAGATTCCGGGGTTTTCGTTGCCCTCACACGGTTTTCGGCATCTGTCCGTACACTCGCCTATATATCAGGATGCGTCAGGGTATAGCATTGGCAGTGGCGCAGGCGTGGCGCAGACAGTGGAAAAAGATTCTGCGCCACTTCCCCGACGAGGAGACAGATATGAGCGGACGGAGAGCCTTCGGCTCGATCAGGAAAGCCCGCAGCGGACGCTTTGAGGTCCGGTACACAGGGCCGGACGGCGGCAAGTACACCGCCGGCAGATCGTTCGTGCGCAAGGTCGATGCGAGTGCCTTCCTTGCACATGTCGAGGCCGAGATTAGCGAGGGCACGTGGGTCAGCCCGAAGGAGAGCCGCGAGCGCGATCGCGCGCAGGAGGTCGCCGCCGAGCGCGCGGCTGTCACTTTCGCGGCGTGGTCTGAGCGGTGGCTAGCGTCGCTTGAGCGACTGGGCCGCACACCTAAGACCATCGAGACACATACCTACCGGATGAGGCAGCTCGTCCCCGCTTTCGGGGCGAAGCCGCTCGGGGCGATCAGCGTCGAGGACATCGACGCTTGGTATCAGCGCATCTGGGAGGCCAAGGGGCCGGGCGTCGTGCGCCCTATCTACATGACCTTGTCCGTGTGCATGAACGCCGCGGTGAAAGCCGGTCTCATCGCGGCGAGCCCGTGCAAGGTTCCCGGGGGTCAGAAGCATCGGCCTGTCCGTGAGCGTGAGCGGCAAGTCGCGACCCCCGAGGAGGTCAGAGCTGCCGCCGACGCTATGCCCGCGCGGCTGCGGATCGCCGTCCTGCTCGCGGCATGGTGTCAGACGAGGCTCGGCGAGCTGACCGGCCTGCAGCGGCGGGACTTCGACCTCGACTCCACGCCCGCGACGCTCCGTATTGAGCGCCAGGTGCAGTATCTAGCAGGGGAGGGGCCGGTCGAGCTTCCGCCGAAGAGCGCCGCCGGCGTCCGAGAGATCGTCATCCCCGCGTCGCTGGTCCCAGCGCTGCGCACTCACCTTGAGTCCTACGTCGCGCCTGCGGGCACGGCCTGGCTCCTATCCTCCGAGCGATCCCCGCGCCTGCCCCTGCATCCTAATAGCCTCCGTGGGGCCTGGGAGCGCGCGAGGGAGGATGCCGGCATCCCCTGGTTCAAGTTCCATGACCTCCGGCATACGGGCCTCACGATTTTCGCGCAGCAGGGCGCCACTCTGGCCGAGCTGCTCCACCGGGGCGGGCACAGCGACGTCGACGTCGCTTTGCGCTATCAGCATGCGACCCGCGAGCGCGACGCAGCCCTGGCGGCGCGCATGGACTCGCACGTCCTCACGTGAGTCTGATTGTTTTGCAGATCACATTCATTCCAGGTTGCACTATGCGTCGCGTGCGATGTATAGTTAATGCATCGGGAGGGACGAGCCCCCCGACCCTCAAAGAAGGAGACACTGAAATGACCACCGCAAACTGGACCAAGGCAGAGCGTTTCGACGGTGACAACGCCCTCATTGCTGCCGACCTCGACAACGGCGCACGCGCCGTCATCTACGGCGACTACCAGGACGAGATCAAGATCAGCCTGATTATCTTCGACTCCTCCCTGCCGGGCGGCAGCGCCTCGACCAACAACTCCCAGGAATGGCCGCTCATCGAGCGATACATCCCCCGCGCCGAGTGGCCCGCCGAAATCTGGGGCGGCTACCGTGGCCCCGCCGAGCGCACCCCCGCCCTCGAGGTTGCCGCCGCCGTCGCCCAGTACGTCGCCGAAACGAAGGCCTGGCTGGCTGAGGACTGACCAACAAACCCAAGGCCCCCGCGCCCGAAACCGACGGCGCGGGGGCCAACCCACAGGAGGAGAATTGACCGAACCACTTACACCCGCCGGGCTGAGATGCCGCAGAGAGGCCCTCGGCCTCTCCCGCGCTGACCTCGGCGTCCTCCTGGACGTCAACGAGGGCGTGATCCGCTCCTGGGAAATCGGTAAGAGTGAACCAAGGGATCCGATCAGCATTCACATGCTCCTCGGCGAGATCGAAGATGCGGCCCTCGACTGCGTCGACGAGCTCATCGAGAGCGTGGACGACGAGAACGAGGGCGTGCGGGCGCTGCCGACAGCGCTCATCGCATACCAGGACATTCTCACCTATCGTCAGAGCACGCGATGGGCAATGAGGCTCCCTCTACCCTCGTACCGTGCCTGCATCGGGCGCGCATACCAGCTCCTCTCCGATCAGGGCATCCCCGTCCAGATCGTCACCCCCTACGACTGAGGATAAGAATCATGACTACCGAGTACCTCGGAACGGCTGCTGTCGCAGAACGCCTCGGCCTCGCTGTCCCCACGATCCGCTCATACATCCTGCGCGGCCTCATGCCCGCGCCTGACGTCATCATCTCTACCCCCTCCGGTCCCCTGCGCGGCTGGGCTCCCGAGACAATCGATGAATGGCAGCGCGAGCGCCCCGGACGCGGTGCTCGCACCGACATCGAAAAGTAGCACACAACACAGTTATTCCAACTTGCGCTATGCATCGCGCGCGATGTATAGTTAATGCATCGGGAGGGACAAGCCCCCCGAACCTCAAAAGGAGACAGAAACATGGACATGCACGCCGCCACCCAAGCATTCAATGAAGCCGCCACCAAGGCATGGACCAGCTGCGACACCGTCGATATCCCCGGCTGCCCTGGCTGGGCATTCAACGGCCCTGCCCGCCCCACGGAGGAGTTCTTTGTCGCTATCAGCTACGACGGCCGCGAAATCGCCCGCGCCTACGGCGACGAAGCCGATCCGATGTCGATCCACTTCTACCCGACACCGCGAGAGATCGTCACGCTTGACGACTTCAAGTGGATCATCAAGATGATTCGTCGAGGCTTCCTCCTCAGCCTCGACTCAGAGTTCAACTACTGGCTCGCGAACTGCGACTGCTCCAGCTACCACTGGGACTTCGACCCCGGAGTCGGAGTGACAGCCCCCGCCAAGGCCTGACAACAAGGGAAGGCCCCCACCACCCGAGCACTGGGTGGTGGGGGCCTCCTTGTCTGCGTCAGCTACGGATGCACGCGAGACGGGAACGATGCCATAAGGCCGGACGCTCCCTTATCGAGAGCCGACCGCGCCTGTCCCTCGTTCGTAATGATGTGCGCGATCGTCGGCTTACCCGAGCCGTTGATGCGATTCCACACGTCCGCGCTCGCTGACCACTCCATGCCGATCACATCCCACTGCTGCAGGTTCGCCGCGGGGACTTCGGCGGGATACAGCATCGCCATAGTGCGATAGCCGCGCGCTTTCGCGCGCGCCGCGCTCGTGCCCTTCGCAAAGATCTTCCAGATCACGCGGCGTTCGGGATGCCCGCCGAAAGCCGTGTCGAGGTACTCGAAGAGCTGCTCCTCAGCCTGCAGATCAGCCGGGTTCCGCTGATCCTCAGACGAGGTGGTCTTGTGGTCGATCGCCAGGACGACGTCATCGGGAATCTGATCGACGATATCCCGAAGCCTCATAAACGGCCCTGTTCCCTGCTGCAAGTTTCTGAGCGTGCTCCAGGGAGTAGACCAGATCGGCAAGTCCGTGCCCGGCACGGTTCTCGTCGTTTTCCAGTCATGGATCGCGACGAACTCAGCGGGCTCGCCGTTCGCCCCCTTCGCGGAGAGCCGGACCGAGATCTCCAGCGCCTTGAAACCGGCCCGCAGCGAGGCATCGAGACCCCGCTGCGTGAATTCCGGATACTCGGTCCCGCCCATCCTATGGGCGATATAGAACGGCCTCTGCCGCAGGAATTGCTCGACGACATCAGTCGCTGCGGGCGTGACCGGAGTCGTCGCCTCACGTCGACGCAGGAGAAGATCCCCTCCGTCGCGACGACGGCGGCGCACGACCCCGGGCACGTCACCGCCGTTGCGCCGACGCCGATAGATCGTCAGCTCAGCCACGGGCGACCACCTGGACACCGATGCCGTTCGACCCCTGGACGTTCGGGTAGGTCACTACCAGGTCAGCGGGAGAGCCTGCGGTGCGCTTCGCGAGCGTCACCGTCTGGTAATTCAGACCGTCCTGCGCCGCGAATTCCAGCTTCTCCCAGCCCTCCGAGACCGTGACCTGGTCCGACGTTTCGCCCGCACTCGTTCTCTCGAAAGTGAAGCCGAGCGCGAGACCCGCGCCCGCGAGCGCGGGCGCCGTACAGGTCTTGGTCTCGACCGGCTCGGCCTGGCGCTTTTTCACTGTGCCGGCCTCGATGCGGGAGGCGCCACGTACTGCGGCTGCGGCCCATCCGATCTCGGCGTTCTGCGACATCGTGATCGTGACCGTTGGTGCCCAGGGGCCGGTGATGATGGTCGCGCTCATCGTGCCGACCCAGTACGGATCGACAAGGGTCGTCCAGCCCTGCGGTAGGCTCACGGTCGCGCGACCGCCTTGAGCCTTTTCATTGATGCCCAGGATGATCTTGTCGCCTGCCTTGCCGTCGAGCTTGACGGTGATTGTCTGTCCAACAACGGATCCCGAGGCATGAGCAACGACGGTGGGGCCTGCGGCGGGTGCGGGTCCGGGCGTCGGGGTCGGCGGCTGGGCGGGCGACGCTGCGGCGGCGAGGAAGTACAACGCGCCGTCGGGGAGCTTCTGGGCTTCGGCTTCGGTGGCGACGACGGTGATGCCGACGCCTGTGAGCGCGGACTGCAGCTCAGCCTTGGTCGCGAGGCCGGTCAGGTCGGATGCGTGCGCTACGCCTGCGACGTCGCCCTTCGTCGCGTAGCCGGACAGCTCAGCCTTGGTCGCGAGGCCTGTCAGGTCGGAGCGCTTGGCTACTCCGACGACCTCGTCCTTCGTCGCGTAGGCCGTGAGGTCTGCGCGGGAGGCGAGGTCTGCCACCTGGCGAGTGGTCGCGTAGCCGGCCAGTTCCTCGCGTGTCGCTAGGCCCCGCAGTTCTGCCTTCTTCGCGTAGTCGGTGAGATCGACTCTCCCGCCTGCGGCGGCGGTTGCTACCTCTGACTTCGTCGCGTAGCCGGACAGCTCGGCCTTGGTGGCGAGTGGTTCGACCGCTCGGGCGATCGCTTTATCGGTGCCCTGCTTGGTGTAGAGCGTCGGTCGTGAGGCCATTGCTTAGGCTCCGATCTCGAGTGTGTCTCCGTCGCCGGAGATCTTGCCGTTCAGGGTGAGGGTGTCTCCGTCGCCGGAGATCTCGACACCGCCCATACCAGGGACAGGCGCGGGAGACGGGGTCGGCGACGCGGCGCCGGAGAAAATCTGCGCCAGATCGTAAGCAACCGATGGGCGCAGCGTCACGGTCGCCTCTCGGAGCGTGCGACCGGGGATCGCGAGACGCAGATGCACCTGCGTCTCCGCGCGGATATCAAGCGGGAGAACGATCTGTCCTCGCACGTCGGCTTGCCGGGCCACCGGCCCGCCCGCGAGGACAGCGAGATTCTCACCTGTCCCCGCGAGCGCGGCGACGATGTAGGCCTGCGGCTCGGGAGCGCCGTCAAGCCGCCCGACAGTACCCGAAATAGTCGTGGTCACTGCTGGTTCACTTTCTCTTCGAGTTTGTCGAGGCGCGCGTGCAGGCGCGCGTGCGCGTCGTGAGAGTGCTCGTCGATGGTCCGCTGAGCGGCCTCTCTAGCGACGCGCTCATCGTGGATCTCCTCGGCCATACGACCGCCGCGCTCGTCGATCCTTCCGACGCGAGACTCGACCGCTTCGAGGCTCTTCCCGTGATTGCTGAGCGTCGTCTCGACGCGGTTCAGCTGATCGGCGAGCGTGCCGACGTGGCCGGTCAGCTCGCCGATCTGATCCGAGACCGCGTGTACGGTCTCGATCGCACGGTCAAGATCATCCCTGATGTTGGTGTCGTGATCGTTGGAGACCTGCGCGTCCGCCGAGCGGGCGGCGGCGCGGGCCTCCTCGACACCCTCGAGGACGTGCGCGAACTTGGCTTCGAGCCATCGGCGCACCTGGCTCGCGATCAGGGCGATGACACCTGTCATCGCGACGATGACGGCGACGATGAGTGCGGCCAGCGCGTCTGTCACTTTCGGGTCCGCGAGCAGCTCAGTCACGGCTGGCCTGAGAGGCCCCGTCAACTACCCGGGTCGAAGGAACGGCATCAGCGGCGGCGCGAACCTCCTCAACGGACTCACCGCCGGGTGTTACAGCGCCGACCCAGTCGATGAGACTCACTCCGTTAATGCGGACGGCGGAGAGCACCTGGAAAACGCTCCACGCGATGCCGAGGAAAACGCCGGCCTGTGCGATGAACAGGCGCCAGGTAGCCGGATAGGTGCCGGACACCCACACTGCGAGAGAGACGATGACTGCGACGACGGCCAGAAGCGCCTTACGGCGGGCCGGGGTCCAGTACGGACGGTCCAGCGCCGCTTGGACCATCGGCCAGATGAGGCCGACGACGACGGTCGTCAGGAACGGATCGGCGTGCAGCCCGAGAAGCAGATCGTTCATGTCAGTTTCCCTTCTCCGCGCCCGCGAGCGCGGTGTTAATTGCGGCGTTGGTTGCGGGGCCGTAGATTTCGTCGTCGTCAACGCCGACGGCGCGCTGGAGGTTGCCGACGACGCGGTCGTGCGCCTCGTCGGAGAGGTCGCCCCAGATGCCGTCGGCCTCGGCACCGATCACGGACTGGACGTACTCCACGCCGAACGGGAACTGTCGCCCACCCCAGGAGCTTGCGGCGACGACGGCGTAGATGCGCTTCGTGGTATCGGGGCCGATGATGTTGTCAGCGGTCGCGCCGACCGCAGCCTGCAGCGCCGTAATATCGGTGTAGCCCGCCGTGGTGGTCGCGTCGCCGTAAGACGGGCGGATGACTGCGCAGACGGAGTCCCAGTCTCGGGTGCGGCGCCAGACGCCGCCGCCGTTGCTCTGCGATCCCGCAGCGCCGGACGACGTATTGAATTCAATCGTCTGTAGCCAGCCGCCGTAATTCGCCTCAACGATTCCGACGTGGTCCGCGATACCGTCGTCGTCCCAGTCGAAGCAAACCAAGTCTCCAGGCGCGGCCTGGGTCATCGGGGACACGAGGCGTCCCTCGCGGGCTGCGGCGTTGATCCCGTAGGGGACATACGCAAAGTCCCCTCCGGGCAGGACGGACTTGTCCTCATTGTCAGTCGCGCACCAGGACGCACCCATAGCGCAGAAGGGTACGCCGGACGTGCCGTAGTACGCGCCATGCTTCTTGGCATACCAGCGCCCGTACTTCGACCCCTCCTCGGGGTCGTCCCAGCGCGTATATCCAATTTCTCCTGCCGCCCAGCCGAGGACGTTCTGTGCGGTCATACTCATCGCGCGGCCTCCGTCTGCTCGTAAGGGATGTAAATCGGTGCGACGACGTCAGGCGGCGTGTCCGTCGCGGGCGTCATCGACGCCATGAGCTGCTCGATATTCGGTTCCATTGGTTTCTCCTCTTGGGTATGGGAAAGCCCCCGGACGGGCTTGTCCGAGGGCATGAAAGATCAGGGGGTGTCAGTAGCCGATCGCGGTCCAGGCGTAGGCGTGACGGCCAGGGGTCGTAACCCCCGGAAGCATCGCACGGAACCCGTTCCGGCTCATCGAGTCGAGGCAGAACTGCTGCGCCTGCTTGAAGGTCCAGCCAGCTGAGCCCGTCCCGTATAGCGGTGTCACGGTGACAGACACACAGTCATTCGGGAATGGGGTCTGGAAGGTGATGCTGTCGAGATAGAGGTTCCCGAACTGCACCTCGGTCGCTGAGGTTGCGACCTTGCCCGCTTTGATGAGGCCATTCCGCACGCCAACGCTCAGGCCGGAGCCGACAGGAACGTCGCCGACAGCGCTCAGCTCCATCTGCAGATTCGACTCTCCGGCCCAGCGGCGACCGTCCCATACACGCACGGCGTTGAGGTCGGTTCGCCAGACGTAGACAGGCTGTGCCGGGGACGCTGTGAGGCCCACGCCCGCGAGCGCGGCGACGTACTGGGAGGCGGCGGTCTCGGACGCACAGGCTTTGTAGGAGGGGATGGAGAGGGAGAGGTCGAGGAGGTCTTGGCGGCGGGCCGGGTCGGTCGGGGAGGGTACCTTGTGCCCTCTTTGGTCCTGGTAGCTCATTGCGCGCGCCTTTCTGCGGGTTTGACGGTGAGTGTTTCGGTGTAGTCGAGGTGGAGAGCTGCGCTCGCACCGCCCTTGGTGATGCCGCCGTAAGCCGTGCCGACGAGCGCGAGGCCCGCGCCCGCCGTGAGGGTCTTTGCCAGGGCCGTAATGTCGACCTGTGCCTGCGCGGCGTTGACGTTGATCGTCTGTGTCGCTCCGCTGGGCTGCGGCCCGGACTCGGAGTAGGCGGCGGGCTGGATCACGAGTGCCCAGGGCGGGACGTGTGACGCTGGCCGGATGGTGAGGAGCGCTCGGGTGATGGTGATCCTGCCGAGGGCTTCGAGCTGGCGACCGTAGGTGATGAGGCCTCGGAGGCGCTGGCCTGCGGGGTTGGTCCCCTGCCAGGCTCCGCCGTCGCCGTAGCGCGACCATCCGCCGGTTGTCCAGGTGCCCATCCACTGCGGCGTGAGGACCGCGTGACGGGCCACAGGCTTAGGGGCGGGCGTTTTCGGGACCGCCGGGAGCGGCCCCTCGGGGGTCGGCGCAGGCCCGAGCGCGTGGACGGGACGCCCCGTGTCTGGGTCGAGGAGCACGTGCGCGGTCTTGACGCCTGCCCAGTTGACGGCGGTCGCCGGGATCTGCACGCCCTCCCCGCCGTACAGGGAGACGATGAGCTGGCGCCCGCCTTCGACGAGGTCGATGATTCGCGCGATCGCCGTCGAGGACCTGTCCGACCCGTACCGGGGCGGCAGATCATCCGGCGTGGAGGAGATCAAGTCCATGACGCGGACGGTCATAGGGTCACCTCCACGTCGGTTTTCTGCGTCCCCTTGTACGTGAGAGGGACTTCGTAGGCTGTGACGAGGCCCCAGAGCGTTTTCGGCTCAGCAGCGAGGACAGGCTGCGTCACGATCTCGATAGGCTGATCGAGCGCGACGCGCGGGTCCGGCGCGTGCTCCACCGGGACTTTGACTTTTCGGCGGATCGACTCGGCGAGCATCGCCTCAGCGGTTTTGCGCGCCTGCTCCTGCGACGTGATGAGAGGCGACGAGAAGAAGCGCGGGACGACACCGTAGGGGCCGTCGGTCCTCATCGGTCCGGTCGTCTGATCCGCGACCGCCTGGAACGCCGGCGCACCCTCGTCGTGCCCATCCTGCCCCCTGGCGACGACGCGGTTATACACCTTGTCTCGGGACACCTGAGAGGAGACACCGACGACGGTGCCGTCCAGGTCGTCTGTGAGCCGTAGCTTCGGCGGCGAGACAGGCGGCGAGACCGGCGGGGTCACGTACAGGATGCCGTCTCCGCCCTCACGGATCGATGCCGGCCATGCCTTCGCGATCTCGTAGATTGCGTCGATACGTGATTCGCCCCAGGTCATCGACGGGCACCATCTGTCCACGAGGCCGGTGTCAATCACGACGCCCATGTGCCCTCCGACCAGCCTGCGGATCTCGGATGCGAGCGTGCCGTTCCACATGGGGGAGAGCGGAGTCGTGAGGCGGTCCTCCTCAAGGCGGTGCATCAGCGATTTCCCGGTGACCCGCACGGTCGAGGGTCCGGGGTCGACGGAGGTGATGAGGAAGCGCCCTAGCTGCACGTCCCACCAGCCGCCGCCGGGAATCACCGAAGCGATCGTTAGTGAGACATGCAGCGTCTGCCCGAAGCAAGCGAGCGGATGCGTTGGGTCCGTCGGATCCCAGTCCCGCCAGTCCTCATCCTCACTCGCGGACCCGACACGCGGAACCGTGAGGGAGAGCGAGCCCTGCACCTGCTGCGTCGCGTCCCAGGCGACCGAGCCGTCCTCGACGGGCACCTCACCGAGATACTCGTCGCCGAGCCATGACTCGACCGTCGCCTGCAGCGTGTAGGCAGACGAGAGGAGGTCGTCCGGGATGTGCGCGTCCGGGCCGGTCAGGCTCATCGCTCCTCCTGCCAGATCGTGCGGTCGAAGCCCTCCCACGTGAGGCGTCGAGCATCGAGAGCCTGCCACGTGAGCGCGCGCCCGTCAAAGTCAGCCCACGTCGAGAGAGCGAGAAGCGTCGCGGCCTGCGGCAGCGACGTGATCGTCCCCTTGATCGCCCAGATGCGCTCCGCGATGTCGATCCGGGCGGCGCGCTCCATCGTGACCCCTGTCGGCGACATGAGCGTCACCAGGTCCACGTCGCAGACCCCGGCCCTGCACTGCACGCAGTGCTCGGGATTGTGGAACAACGCGACGGGGGTCGGCGTTCCCAGCAAGAGCTTGAGAGCCGGCGTGTCCTTGAGATTCGTGCGAGCCGTCAGCGAGACGGTGCCCGCGCCCATCGTCGGCGCGTACACCATGACAGGCGTCGGCCTGCCGGGCACCTCGTGCTCGGTGACCCGCATCTTCTTCTCACGCTGATCCGTCCCCTGCCAGAGGAGATTCACAGGCATCTTGCCCGCCGTATCCGTCATGAGCGAGAGGCCACGCCAGCGGCGCACGACCGGCGAGGACTCCACCTCGACGCCCCTCGACGTCGTCAGACGGTACCGGATCTCAGTGTTGATCGGCGCGAGCGAGTCACCGATTACACGCTGTTCGCCCGTACCCGTCCAGACGCCGGCACGCGGGATCCACTTGAAGCCCGTCGCAGCGATGCCCTCGACGTAGCAGGCCGTGCCCGCTGGCGCGAGCGCCGCCGGGATGACGACCTGGACGCGCGGGGCCTGGCCGTCCTCGACGACCGCGACCGGCTCGCGCGTCATATCGAGCGCGGCCTCGACCTCGCGCGAGGATGACAGCCCCTTCGCGCCGGTCCACTGGTGAGTGATCGCGCGCTGCGTGTAGCCGATCCGCTGCTGAGGCGTGTCCCCGTCGAAGAAGGTCGCCGCGTCAGCGACAGCCTCCTCGACGGTCGCAGCAGCGACGATCATGACATCGTCAAGATGCGCCCATCCAGGCTTGTTGTCGCGAGCTCCCGAGGTGTGGACCTCAAAGCGCACGCGCGCCTGAGTTGCGCCCGTCGGGGCCACGTGGACCCACGTCGGGCGATCGCCCTCCGCACTCGAAGCAAGCAGCAGCGGCGCAGACGCGACCTGACTACGGCCCGCGACAGTCCATTCGACGCGGACGGCGAGACCGATACCAGGACTCGTGCGCACCAGGGCCGACACCGCCAGCGCCTGCCCCGCCGAGACAGGAACCACGCCAGGAGTGGCGACCTGGCCCTGCAGCTGAGCAGGCACGTCGACAGCCATGTAAGTTGGCGACTGCCGCTCGTGCCCGCCCCATGCAGCGGGATCAGATGCGATCCGCAGCGATGACGGCGCGTACTTTGCCCACCCATTCGTGCCGTAGGCAAAAGAGGGGTTCGGGCAAAGATTCGTGCGCGCCATTATCGGCTCCTTCCTGCGAGCTGTTTCCTGCGAGCGAGAACGCCGGCGCTAATCCCCTCGACGTGCGCGCGGAACTGCACGCCGTCATCGAGAACGAGCTGCACCTGCGCGCCCTCCAGTGAGACCCCCGCACCCGCGCCGCTGGCCGCGAGCGCACTGACGTCGGCCCACTGGCGGGCGGTGAGGATTGCTTCGCGCTGCCCGGTCTGATTGACTGCTGCGGTGACTCCGTCTGGGAGCCAGCCGCCCCTGTCGTACTTGCGTGCGCCGCCGTAGCGTCCGACGGTGGGGGATCCCCAGATCGCGGTCTTGCGGGCGCTCAGGCCGGGCTTGGGTTCTTCGATCATCTGGCCGTTGCCGGCGTAGACGGCGACGTGCCAGGCGGGCGATCCCCAGTAGAGGAGGTCGCCGGGTGTGGCGGAGCCCCAGGGGACGGGTGTTGATCCGGACTGGTATCCGGCGGCGGTGAGGCGTGGCCAGCCGAGGCCGAGCTGTTGCGCTGCCCAGTAGACGAGGCCGGAGCAGTCGAGGCCGGGCGGGATCGCGGAGCCGCCCCAGACGTAGGGGACGCCCATGAGGACGGCCTTCATTGCTGCGCCGACGAGGCCCGCGCCGCCCGAGAGGCCAGACTCGTTCACCTTCGAGGTGAACATGGACTTGAGGCCGTCGAACAGCATCGGCGGGATACCGTAGGCGACCTGCTCCCAGAAGCTGCCGTCCTTCGGGGAGAGCAGATCGCGCGCTGGCTTGATGACAAGGTTTGCGATTGCGGCGGCTGGGTCGGTGACGATCTCAGCGACCGCCTCCGTGGTCTCCTTAACCCAGTCCAGGGCGCCGGAGAAGCCTCCCTTGACGGCGTTCCAGATGCCACCGTTCGCGAAGGCGACTTCGCCGCGGCGGCGTCCGGTCTCTCCGACGGTCGCGAGGCCGGAGCCGCGCGAGGCGTTGACGCGGTCGAGCCAGGGCTTCCCGCCGAGAGCTCGCAGGGCGTCGGGGCGGATGATGCCCTCACCGCCGGAGAGGCGCAGCGCGCCGCCCCCGTCCGGCGAGTAGAAGTGATAGATGTCCTTGCCGGGAGAGTAGCCCGGCGTCATCGTGTTGAACACGCCGCCGGTCGCGTAGGCCGGAATGGCCTTCACGTCGGGGAGCCTCACGGAGAGGCCAACCTTCGCGGCGATCGTATCGAACGCCGCCTTAATGCCGTCCCTGTAGACCGTCGTGATGACGAAGTTGATCGGCTTTGCGGCTGCGCCCTTGACCTTCTCGAACACGGTCTCGACCGACTGGCGGAAAGACTCGAAGCTCTCCTTCATGCCGCCGATTGCGTTCTTAATCGCCGGGAAAACCACGTCGATCAGGACCGACGACGCGACCTGCACCGCCGACGAGATCTTGTCCCAAACCGGCTTGATGACCGAGTCGTACAGCCACGTGAAGGTTGGGCCGAGCGTCGAGGAGATCGCGCTGCCAATCGCAGAGAAGATCGGCGACAAGATGCCCCAGACCGTCTGAATCGCCGAGCTAATCCCATTCCAGGCCGTCACGACCGTTGTCCACAGGCCCTGGAAGGCCGTGCCGACAGTGCCCGAAAGCACCGTCACGAGCAGATCAAAAAGCGGGTAGAGGATGTTATCCCAGACCGCGAGGATGAACGTCGAGACGTTCGTCCAGACCGGCTGAACCACATCCTGCCAGAAGCTCCACAGCGCAGGCATGAGCGTGTCACGGAAGAAACCCGCGAGCGCCTGCATCGCCGGGTAGATGATCGCCCAGGCCGACTGTACTGCCGACGCGAAGCCCGCCCACAGCGGCTTAACGACCTGCTCCCAGAGTGTCTGGAGGACGGGCCACAGCACGCGGGAGATTATGGTCCAGATGCCCATGAGGGCCGGGCGGATGACGGCGGTCCAGGCGAGCGCCAGGCCCGAGCCGATCCCCTCAAACAGCGGCTGCAGCACGGTTGACCAGAAGTTCTGGAGGCCAGGCCACAGCGTCCCGCTGATCCATTCCCACGCCGCCTCAAGGGACGGCTTGATCTTGTCCGTCCACGCGGTGTAGGCGATCTCGCCGACCGTGAGGAGCGCGTCGCGCAGCGTGAAGAAGAAATCGACGAGCGCCGAGTCCTCCTCCAGGCCAAAGAGGTTGCCGTCGTAGTCTCCTGTGGTGAGGATGCCCCACGCCGACTCAATACCCGGGATGAGCGTGTTCTTCGTGTAATCGACGAAGCCGTCGATAATCGGCGTGACGTTGGTCGTCCAGAACTCGGCGATGCCGGAGCCGAGGGCGTTAATCGCGTTCGCGACGTCCTCGTTCGTGTTGTAAAGGTAGATCAGGCCGGCGACGAGCGCGCCGATAGCCACGACCGCAAGGCCGATGGGGTTCGCGGCCATTGCAGCGTTGAGCCCCTCCTGAACCAGCGTCGTGTTCTTGATCCACTCGATGACCTGCGTTAGGACCGAGAAGCCCCAGTAGGCGGCAACCGCGACTCCGATGCCCTCACCCAGGGCGACCAGCAGATCCTTATGCTCGCGGATCCAGCCGAAAGCGTTTGAGAACATGTCGCTGAGCCAGCCCATAAGGTCTGTGATCGTGGGCTTCATGTAGTCGACGAGGTCTTTCACGCCGCCCATGATCGTGGCCTGGAGGTTCCCGGCGGCGTTCTCGATACGGGATGTATCGCGAGCTGCGTTTGCTGCGACTTCGTCGAAGCCGAGGCTCAGTAGAGCCTCGTTGAATTCTTGCGCGCTGATCTGGCCCTGGGCCATTGCGTCGCGGAAATTGCCCGTATAGGCACCCGCGTCCAGGAGCGCCTTCTGAATCTTCCCGGACGCGCCGGGAATGGCGTTGGCGATCTGATTCCAGTCCTGCGTCGCCAACTTCCCGGCCCCGTTGACCTGCACGAGCGCGAGGCCTACCTGTTTGTAGGTCTCCGCACTGCCGCCCGCGACAGCGTTGAGGTTGCCCGCCGCCTCGGCGAGCTTGTCGAAGCCCTCAACATCGTTCGCCGCGAGCTGCGACGTAATACCCTGAATGTCCGATAGGTCATAGACGGTCTCGTCAGCATAGCGCTGCGCTGCGGCGCCCAGCTCCTCGATCCTGTCAGGGTCAATCCCCGCAAACTTGAGGGTGTCGGCGAATTTTTGGGTCGCGTCAGACGCAGCGATAGCCTCAGAGACGAAGCCCCCGATACCGACGGCTGCGGCCAGAGCAGCCAGGGGCGCGATCGCGTTCTGAGCGAAGCCCGCCATAGATGAGAAGCCAGAGCCCGCCTCACGCATGCTGCCCGCAGCCGAGCCAGCCGAGGATGCCGCGCCGTCGAGCGCGCGGGCCGCTGAATCAACCGGCCCGCGAGCGCGACCAGCTTCGGCTCCCATTGTGGAGAGGCTGCGGCCCGCGCCGTCGGCTGCGCGCTGCATGCCGCTCGTTGAGGACTGCAGCCCCTTCGTCATCGCGTTGACGCTGTTCTTTACGTCGCTTGCGGCGGCGTCGAGGGGCTGGCTGATGCTCTTTGCGACCTGGGCACCGCTGGTGCCGACACCTGCGCGTAGACCGTTAGCGAAGTCCTTGCCGGCGGTCTGCCCGATGTTGGGCAGCTGAGCCTTAGCGTCGGCCTCGACAGACTTAAAAAACCCCTTCATGGAGGGCACGACATCGACGTACAGTGTACCCGCCTTGTAGACGCCTGCCATGCTAGGGGATCCTCTCTGCAGTTATTCTTCGGTGTCCTCCCAGTGGGGGAGGAGCGCCTTCATCGCTTCGTCTCGGAAGTCGTAAAGGCGGTCGGTGCGCGCGTCCTCAAGTGCCAGCTCGACCGCCGAGACCGGACGCGGATACGGGTCTTTCCCGCCGAAGGCAGCGGACACCAGATCGAAAATGTCCTGCAGCAGACGCACGACGGGAGTCTGCTCGCGCATCCGCGCCTCGGTATCGTCGGTAGTCGCTTCGGTTTCGGCGACGGATCTTGCGATCTCCTCGAAGCGGTCCGGGTCGTTGAGAATCGCGACCGTCGTCCTACTCGTCGACGCGAGACCGTCAATGAGCGTGAGGAGGAAGCGCCAGCGGCGGGCGCGGAACAGAGCCGGGACATCCCAGCCCTGCTCCGCGAGATCGGAGACGATCTGCCTCTCGTACCGACTCAATCGGTCGTAGAGGCGCTGCCTTCCCCCGCGTCACCCAGCATGCCCTGATAATGCTCAGACGCCTGACGAATCAGGATGCCGAGCTGACGCATGTTCAGCTTGCTGAGGAGCAGGTCCGCGTCCTCGGCGGCGAGCCAGGTGCGAATCATCTGCGTCGGCGCCTTCGAGGACTCCATCGCGGCCATGAACTTCTCTGCTGCCTCTGGAGTGAGGCTCAGCGGATCTGGGAACGCGATGACTTTGTTCCCAATGCCGAAGGTGAACGGCGTCGGGGCTGCGGACTTCTCCAGCTTCGAGAGAGCATTGAACGTGAGGGTCGGCTGTGCCTGGTCAGACATGTTGATCTCCTATTTTGTCTGTTGGTTGGTTACTTGTTGAAGGTGGGTGGCGCGGGCAGCGTCGGCTTCTCGTCGCCCTTGGCGTCGTCGGCAATCTCCCAGCCCTGCGAGATGAGCTGGTTCTGCTCGACAGCAGCGTCGGTCTCGCGCTCCAGCGTGAGCTCGTCGCCAGCGTCGGTCTTGACAGTCTTGATGAACTTCATCGATGGTCCTATCCGTGAGGCGATCTCCATTAGGTGAGGTGTGGACGGGCGGGCCGGAGGGAGATCAACCCCGGCCCGCCCGAGATCGAGAGCAGGTCAGTTGGCCTGCTCGAAGCCGATCGCGTCGCGGTGACGGATCGCGCCGGATCCACCGATGTAGTGACGGCACGACGTTCCCGCCGTCTCATCCATGAAGGCCGCGAACTCAAGGTCGAACTGCATCGCATCCGACGCCGCCCACTTCTCATCCGGAAGAGAGGACAGCTTCACGCGCGGGTAGCAGCGGCCAATGATCCACTCGTCAGCGGCGGGACCATCCGCCATGACCATGAGCAGGCGATATTCGGCGAGAGCCGGGGTCGCGGCCTCGTCAAACACGATTTCGCCCGTGGTCTTAGATGCCTTGGTCTGCGAGAGATCGATGCCGTACACCAGCTGCTGAATCGTCTTGCGAATCGGCTCCAGGACCGTGAGCTTCACGGTCTTAGGAGCCTTGGTGAGGTCGGTACGGACGGCCTCGGCGTAGCCCAGAGCCTCCACATCCTCGGTACTCGCGTCGGCGGAGAACGTAAGGCCGTCCGTCGTGATGAGACCCAGGGGCTGGAAATCGGCGGGGATCTCCTTGAGTGCTCCACCCGCGTCGGTGATTGCTGTCGGGACTGCCGTCGTCATCGGGGCCAGGAACGCGAGTGCGTTCAGGCCCTTCCTGACATTGGACGTGCGGTTATGCCGCTTCTTGAGGGCTTCGATAGTGGTCATGCAAGACCCCTTTCTAATCAGGTGTTGTCATTCTGAGATGGGCCTGTGCGTTACCGTTGCCGTCATGTGGACGACCTCGACAGCCTCGAAGTAAGGCTGCACGCCCAGGAGAGAGTCGATCTCTGCCTCATCTACCCAGCCGGACGTGCCGACGACCGGACGGACGTCGAGCGCCGCCTCGATCTGGTCCGCGAGCGCGGCGGCTCCGACTTCGGCGGGTGAGGCGGGGGTCTTTGCGTAGATGGAGATTGAGATCGTGTCGGCTCGGTCGTATTCGCCGGGGTCGGCGTTTACGAGCGAGACGTGTGCGAGTGGAAGCGGCCCGTCGGTGAAGCCGGGCTGCAGGACTCGCGCAGTCGGGATTCCGGTCGCCGCGGTGATTGCATCGCGGATGACCTGGACTGCGTCGGTGTAGGTCATCGGAACCGCCTCCGTTTAGATCTGGCTCCGAGGAGTGCTCGGAGAGTGTGGGCGCCAGGGACCGGCTTTCCGGTTCTTGAGCGGTGGCCGAATTCGACTGCCAGCGCGTGGGGCGAGTCGTTGTAGACGCGGCCAACGTCTCGGACCGGAGCGCCCGGCCTGAGTGGGGCTTTCGTCGTTTCGACTTTGTACGAGTCCGCGAGGTTGTCGGTGAGGCCTCTCGGGGCGGCGGCGGCTGCTGCTGCCCTGAGCTGTTCGGCTTCCTGGTGTAGGCCTGGTGCTAGGGCGCCGCTTTGCAGGAAGCCTTTAATACCGGCTGAGTCCCGGCGGAAGTTGTTCCCCACGGTTTCACCTCCGATTGATGGTGACTGCGACGCCTTTCGGCCAGGGGGACGGCGGCGACTCGACTTGCCATTTCCCGCCGAGCGGGTGCTCAGCAGGGATCGTGATCTTGTCGCCGACCTTGAGCGACGTTCCCGGCGGCGCGTACAGCGTCGCTTGCTCGTCGGGCTGCTCCGACGTCGGCGACGTCAGCAGCCCTGGGACCGTGAAGGCCCCCGGGGCGACGAGACAGTCGCCGATCAGGCGCTGCCCACTGCCTTCAACTAGGAAGCCGTCGGCGTCCCTGCGGACGCTCCCCTCAACCTGAACCGGGGTCCGCCACTCTTCCATCGGCTCCCGGCTCATGCTTCCATCACCCACACATGGCCGGAGCGTCGCGGCCTGAAAGCGTCCGCGAGCGCCTGGTCGTCGGGGGAGAGGAGTGCTTGGCCTCCGATTGCCCAGCTGGCGTACTGCCTGGTCTGGGTGAACGGGCCGGTCGTGTCCGTGGCCTGGGTGGCTCCGTGCGCGGCGGCGGCGTCGATCGACATGATGCGGCGCGCGCTGTCGGCGAGTTGGAGCCGGACGGCGGCGGGGACTTCGGCGAGGCCGGCGGAGTAGGTGACGACGAGGAAGTCGGACGCTGGCTTGTCGACCTGGATGAAGCCGTGCCGAAGTTGCCAGGCTACCGGCGTGCCGTCGTCTGTTGTCACCGAGTGGACGGTGAGGAGCGGGGTCCGAGTGGGGAAGAGGCGACCGCCGCCGTCGACCTTGAGTCGGTGCGTGTACTGCTCGACGGTGAAGGTCTGGCGTGCTCGGTCTCGGAAAGCTGCTGAGAGCTTGTCGAGGACGAATTCCGCGCGGCGCTTCTCTGTCTCGTTGAGGTCGCGGCCTAGTGCTGCTTCCAGGTCCGAGACGGATGCGAGCGGCAGGGCGGCGGTCATCTCTCCTCCTACTTCTTGGTCTTGGCCGGAGCGGGCTCCGACTCCTCGACAGGCTCGACAGGCTCGACAGGCTCGACAGGCTCGACAGGCTCGACAGGCTCGATGCCGTCTGCGACGGCCTCGACGATGCCGGCGGCGATCATCCCGATTGCGACCTGCTCCTCAACCTCGATCTCAAGGCCGTTGGTTCCACGGACGAGCATCAGACCCCCTTAAAGACCTGAACGGCGGTCGGGCGCAGCACCTTGCCGCCGTACACGTGCATGCCACGGACGCGGTCGGCGAAGGTGTTCTCGGCGCGCATGCTCTCGATCTTGGAGATCTGAGAGACGTAGGCAACCGAGGGCTTGTGCAGGGCGATTGCCATAGGCTTCGCGTTGTCCATCCACGAGGACACGACGACGTCGAAGCCGAGGAGTCGACCGATGATCGCTTCTCGCAGGCCCTCGGTCGTGTTGGACTTATCGAAGGCGGTGAGCTTCGAGCCGTCGGAGAGCAGGCAGTTCTCGAACTTTCCGTTGACGAGCAGGACGCGGCCGGCCTGCGGTACCTTCGCGTCGGTGAGCTTGCCGCGCAGCTCAAGCGCGATCTTGTAGGCGCCCGCCCAGTCAGTGGGGGTGGTCAGGCCGGTCACCGCCGTGCCCTGCGTGGAGAGCAGTCCGGTGAGGAAGGCTTCCGCGTCCTCGACAAGGCCGATGCCGGCGGATTCGGTGTACTTGTCGAAGCTCTTGTTCGACTGCACGCGGTCGATGTCATCGACGAGGAAATCGAAGGACTTCTCCTGATCGATGTTCAGCTCGATACCCGTATTTGCGACCGTGTCGGGCGCGGTCGTGCGCGGCTGCTTGCCGCTGCCGGACGCGGCGGGGAGGACGCCGGTCTTGTAGTCCTTGACCTTAATGTCGACGATACCGGCGATGTGGACCGTTGCCCCGGACTTCAGCTCGCCCTCGTATTCGCGGTTCGTCAGGCCGGTCAGGACCGCCTGGTTGTGGAAGTTCTCCAGGATGGAGGCCGACCAGACTTCGGGGATAAAGTTGTTATTAGCCATTGCTTTGGCTCCTTTCACGGGCTCGCCGTCAGGCGAGACCCATCACGTCGTTGAGTTGGCCCGCTCGGCGGGCCTGATTGATCTGCTCGGCACTCATGGTCTTGAGGTCCTCGCGTGTGAGTTGCTTGCTCGACCTGATCTCTTCACCTCGGTGTCCTGCGTCTGACGCCGGGGCGCCCTTCGGGATCTGCGCTCCTCGCCACGCCAGCAGACGATCTGCAGACGCTTCCAGCTCCTCCAGCGTTGCGCCGGACAGTAGGTCCGCGTCTACGCCCTTCGCCGCGGCGACCTGTGCTCGCGTCGCCTGGACTTCGAGGGCCTTCACGCGGGCCTCAGCCTGCGCAGCCTTATCGAGAGCCTTCTGCAGCTCCGTCTTGCCCTGCTCCTCGTGCTCGTCGAACAGGCGCGCCTTCTCGGCGTTTTCCTTCGCACGCGCTTCGTTCTGACGTGAGAGCGCCTTCCACCTCTTCGCTTCGGCTTCCCAGTCCTTTGCCTGCTCCGTTTCGGCAGCAGCCTCCGAGACCTGAGCCTCATCCGCGTCCCCGCCCGCAGGCGCGTCGGCGGAATCAGCGAACCGCAGATGCGGGCGCTCGTGCAGGTGAATCTTCATGGTCGATCAGTCCTCCCGTTTCGGGTAGCCTCCCCCGCGAGCGCCGTTGCGGCCTCGGCGGGGCTTGATTGTGCGGCTGCGGGTTTAGGCGTTACGCCTTGTCCGCTGTGCCGCTTTGCTTCGGGGCTTTTGGCTCTGCCCACGTCAAAGTGGCGCCGTATTCCCCGTGTGCCTCGACTCGGATTAGCTTCCGGTAGTCGGGCGTTCTGCCTCCTCGGTCGGCTTCGCCGAGCCGGTCGGCAGCGATCTTGTGGACCTGCTCTAGGCGGTCCTCGTCGATGACCTGCTGGCCTGCCGCTTCGGGCGGCAGCGGCTGTACGTCGCAGTCACAGCCCGGATGGATCGGGAGCAGATCTTCCTTGTAGTAGCGCTGCGTCGAAGCGACGACGCAGAGGCCGCAGTTCTCGCGCCCCGTGAGCACACGCCGGTAATACGAACCCGTGTCCGGGTAGGCTCGAAGCACTTGTCGGGATGCGCGGACCTTCGCGAGCTGAGCGTCGCCGCCGATCAGCTGAGTCAAACGCAAGCGCCCCTCAGAGACCGCCTGCTCGACAGGCTTCCCGTCAGACAGCGCCTTGTACACGTCGACCGCAGGGCGGCGGTACACCGTCCGGGGATCGACGCCGCGAGCGCCTAGAACGTCCGCCTTGTCGAGCGGTGGGACGACGAGCTTCCAGCCGAGCTCGTGGGCGCAGCGTGCGAGGTAGGCGCGGGTCAGGTCCGCGATGCGGAGCTGACCGGCGGTGACCCTGGGGACGAGCGCGTCGATCATCTCCTCGACGGCGCTCGCCCGGTAGTTCGGCATGGAGTCCCAGTAGGCCTCGCCGAACTTCGTGATCTGTGTGCGCACGGCGTGGACCTGGGAACTGTAGACACTCGTGAGGTCGTCTAGGTCCGTCACGCTCACTTCTCCTCAAGGTCTGCTGACTGCGTCTCAGGCAGACGCAGAGCGACGGGCACTGCTCCGGTGAACTTGATTCCGTCGAGGCCGACGACCTGAGCCGCTGACTGCGGGGCAACGCCCGCGCGGATCGCTGTACCGAGCGCGTCGAACTTGGTTTTCAGTTCAGACGGACCCCCGTGACCGGAGGCTGCGCCTCATCGGTCGGCTGTGGGTTGTCCTGCAGGGCGAACGCGAGAGCCAGCTGCTCTTCTGCCCGGCGTTGCTTGTCCTGCGCGATCTGTTCCGGCGAGTAGCCGAGGATATTCCGCTGGATCGTTTCCAGCGCCTCGCCCGCGTTGCGGGCCTGCACGGCTGCGGCGTACTTCTCCGTGAGGGAAACGGCGTGCGGAGGCACGAACAAAATCTCTACGGTTTCAGTCTCGTCAAGGTCGATGCCCTCGACCGCGAGCGCGCGAACCATGAGGTAGGCCAGTGCCGGCTTGAATCGCTCGATCCGGTCCTCAGCCTTGGACAGGAGCGCCTTCTGCGGTTGCTCGGCGCCCGAGGCTGACTGGTTAGCCGAGTCGGGCAGCATGATCGACAGCGGGGTCGAGGTCTCGACTGCGAGCTCGCGCCAGTCGTCTTTCGAGGCGTTGAGGATCTCGGTGATCTGGGTCTGGGAGGACTCCCAGATTTCGACGCCGGGAGGAAGCTCCCAGAGGGCGGCGGGCGACGGCTCGAAAATCTTCTGGTAGTCGATTTCGTTCCCGGCCTCGTCCTCAGCTGGCAGGCCCGCCGACCCTTCGGCGCTCTTGAGCGCGCGCTGTCGGAACGCCTGCATGCTGATGATGACGAGCCGCTGGAGCGTCTGCCAGTTGATGCGGTCGATCAGGTCGAGGACGTTCTCGAACTCGCCCTCGCCGAAGCGGTTCTCCAGGACGACGACGGGCGGCGCGCCCTCGAACGCCTGCTCGCCGCCCTCGTCCTGCCGCCAGCCGGACGAGACAGTCGAGATCAGGGCCTTCGAGTCACTGTAGGCAGAGCGAGAGAACGCGGTGCGCTTCCCGGGTGTCCACATCACCAGATGATCGATGCCCGCCGCAGTGTCGCGCCAGACCTTCACAGCCGCGAGCGCACGCCAGGGGCGGACCGGATCCGGCTCGACATACATGTGCTCCGGACGTTCGTAGGTCACGCAGGCGTGCCCGTCCTCGTCTTGTGTGACGAGGAGGTAGCCGCGCCCGAGGGTCGCGGCGTCCCAGATCGCGTCGGAGAACGCGACCTTGAGCCTGTTGTCGCGCCAGATCCTGGCTGCGGCCACCGCCGCCGGCGTCTTATCACTCGCGCCGACGGTCACGCCGTTCGGGATGAGTCGGTCAACGAGCGCGGCGACGACGAGCTTTCCGGGGCTCGTGCGCGCGCGCCGCTGGAACTTTATCCAGGCCTTCGCCAGGTTCGGCCCCATCTCCGGTAGGGGACTGGTGCCGTTGGTGTAGGAGCGCAGCAGGTCTGTCCTGGTGCGCTCCTTGTCCATCTTTGCAGTGAGGTAGGAGAGCCACTCCTCGGGGGTCTTGGTCATGAGGTGGGGCCTCCTTCCCCAGTGCGTTTGTTAGTAGAGTCGTCGCGGAGCGCGGCGCGCCGTCGGCCTGGCAGCACCCTTACCGACCGCGTCAAGGCCAGCCTTATACGCGAACATCGCGCCCCAGGTCGCGTCGATCTTGGAGTAGTCCTGATCGTCGGCTGGTTTGACAAGCACGTATCCGGCCTGGCGCGGGGACTTCCGCGCGTTGAGGAAATGCGCGGTCATGGTCGGATCGCCGTCGTAGGTGACGAGCCCCTGGTGGATCGCGGAAAGCAGCTGAGCGAAGTTCTCGCACGTCTGAGAGACGTTGCGCTGCGGGTAGCGGATCGGCTCCGCCGCGCTGATCTTCGCCCGCAGTCGGCGCGAGTACTTGGCCTCCCAGGTCTTGACGTCCTGTGCCCAGCCTGCCGACGGGTCTGCGTAGAAGCCGACGACGTTGTAGCGCTCGAAAGCGTCGCGCACGGTCTGCTCGATCTCCAAGCGCGGCGGTTGCCAGCCCTCACCCGCCGGGCCGTCCGGCTGCGTCCAGATCCCCACCTTGAACAGGTGCTTCTGAGTGATCGAGTATCCGATGAGGACGGTCGCGTCGGCGATGCCGATCTTCCGTCCTTCCGACCCGTCGAATCCGAGCGTGATCGGCTCGGTTGACGAGATCGTCTTGCTGTGGTCCTCGATCGCGCGAAGTTCCGGCATTGTGAGCCAGGCGTCGGACGCGGAGTTGATCTGGTTGAGGAAGTCGGCGCACATGTCCGCCGGATCGTTATCCGGGTGCCAGAACGAGTCGGCGATGCGTTCGAGGTCCACCCAGCCGGGCTCGCACTCTGGATCGTGGATCGCGCAGCCGCGCGGATCCCGAGCCGAGTCGCCGTAGGCGATCCGCAGGCCCTCGATGAGGGATTCGCGGTCCGTGATGTCCGTGTCGAGTGGCGCCTGCCTGTGGTCGTAGTAGAGGCCTCGTGAGGCTTCCTTCTTGACCTTCCCGGCCTTCACCAGCTCATAGAACCGCGCGGTGTTCTCTGCGACTGACCGCTCGCCGATCGTGAAAGCGTTTGGTGTCTCGATCGTCAAACCGCCGAGCTTGTCGGCGTTGGACCGTAGCGTCTTGGCGAGCTTCGGCCCGCCGTTGCCGGGTAGCCAGGTTTCGGTCTGGTCCATCACGGCCATTACGGCTTTGGCGCCCTTGACGGAGGTCGCCGAGGACGTGCGCTTCTCGATACGGCCACGCCGCAGGGCGACGAAGCTATCCATCGGGTCGATGCCGTACTCGTCCTCAGCGGGAGAGCCGCGAAGCATCTCTAAGAGAGGATCCCACGTGTTCGCCGTCTGGTCGTCCGTCGTTGCCGTTACCTGCACGAGCGGCGTTCGCCGCGTCGACCACGGCACACCGACCGGCTGGCCTTCCGTATCCCACCCGTCGCACAGGACAGGCCCCATCGCTTCGGCGCAGCAGATCGCTGCGAGGAACGGGGACTTGCCCCATCCGCGAGGGCGCGAGAGGACGGCGCGCTGCTTGAGTCGGCGCCCTGTCTGCGGGTCCAGCTCGTACACATGAACCAGGAAGTCGAGCTGCTCCTGCGTCGGAACGAACGGGACAAGCTCGTCCTTGTCCGGCGTCAGCAGGAACGCGGTCATCCAGTCGGCGACGTCATAGCCGAGTGTGGGAAACTCGTCCTCTTCGTCGATTGGCTGCCAGGGCATTACTGCACCGCCTTGAGGACTGTCTTTCGCCCCCTCGCACGAGACGAGACCGGCAAGGCATCAGCGGATGGGCCGTCATCTTCCAGGCCGTCCGCGACGGCGAACTGGATCCGCAGACGCGCGCGATCCTCTGGCGTCGCACCGAACTTGGCGACGCGCAGACGAAGCTCCGCCGCGACCTTGAAGTCGCCCTTCCAGTACAGGGCATGCAGATAGGCCGTGTCCATCAGGAAAGCCCAGTCTGTCTCGGTGTACTCGGCAGATAGAGGCGACTCGCCCCACATCTTCCACCAGCGCTTCGTGATCGTCGGCCAGTTGAAGCGCTTCTTCTTCGGCACGCCGAACTCATCGACGATGACCTGCTCGATAGTCGGAAGCGCCGGCTGCTCGACCGGCTGAGCTGTAATGATCCGGAGCACCTGCGGATCCTTATTCCGACGAGCGCGAGAGCCTTCCGGCTTCGGCGCAGGACCGCGACCAGCCACACAGATCACCCCCCAGCCATTCTGCGGAATATCAACGAAATACGCGTTACAATAAGAGACATGAAAACGTGCGAACACTGCGGACGCCAGCTCAAAGCCTGGGCGCGAGCCGACGCGCGTTTTTGCTCGACACGCTGCCGAGTCGCTCATCACCGCTCGACCCGAGCCGACGAAGCCGTCGGCCTCCCTGTCGAGCTGACCACCCGCGCCCGCTGGGTCAACCACATCAACAAGCGGCCCCTGTGCGCTCGCACGGGCGCGTGGGCATCCGTCACCGATCCGACGACCTGGAGCACATACGAGGCCGCGAGCGCGACCGGCGCGCCCCTCGGCTTCGTCCTCGGCGACGGCGTCGGCTGTATCGACCTGGACGCCTGCCTCGACGAGAACGGCATCCCGAACGAGGCTACTCGCACGCTCCTCGCGTACTACGAGGGCTCCTACGTCGAGATCTCCCCGTCAGGGCGCGGCTTGCACATCTGGGGCACCGCAGCTCCACGCCGCGGCTTCAAGCGCGAGTGGAAGGGGCAGCGGATCGAGTTTTACTCGACAGGCCGATACATCACCATTACCGGCAATGTGTACCAGCATGGGGCGCTCCTGCCCCTCTGACCATCCTCAGAGCACCCACCCTCCGATGCGCTGTTTCGCGCGGCGCATCAACGAAAAGTGCCCCTCGCAAAAACCCCAGACCCGTACAAACTTAGATCGACAGCTCTTGACGGTGGTGCGTTGGTAGGGGAGGGGGTCCCCGGTGGGTGGTTCAGTCGATGAGGCCGGGATGCTTGCGCTTTCGCGGCTGGTTTTTCTTCCGCTCAGCGGCGAGCGCCGCAGCAGCTTCCTGCTGCGTTTTGCGTTTGTGATGCCAACGGCAAAGCCACTGGAGGTTCACCGCTCGGTGATCGTCACCTGGCTCGATGTGATCGCAGTCTGTGCCTGCAGCGGGGCATCGCGTGCCGTCATGCAGCATTGCTTCGCATCTGCCGGCTGCGCGGTCACGCACGAAGGCGCGGCGCTCGTCCCAGTCATCAGGCAGACGGGCGGCGCGGTTTGAGGTCTCCCATGCCATGCCCGCCCCCTCTGTCCGTATGCACTGACCCCCGCTCCACCGGGGCCGATGGGAGCGGGGGTCAGTACAAGTGCGCGGATTGCCGTTAAAGCAGAAGCCCCTCGCTTACGCTCAGGGCCACACTAGGAGAATACGCCGTGACAAGCCCTTCTGCAAGCGACACGCGCCTACATTCTGCGTGTCGCCAGCCTCTCAATATCCCCGACCCTGTAGAGGCGATCCCCGCCCCTCCTTGCCCGGGGCGCCAGCTGCCCCCGCTGTGTCCACTTCCGGACAGTCGGATCCTTGATCTGCGCGCCCGCCAGGATCTCCGCGACGCGGGTCGCCCGCGAGCGCGGCAGCAGAGACTCACGAGCTTTCGAGAGGAGTCGCTCCCAGGCTTCGCCGATCTGCTCGACCGCTCCGCACTCCCGGCAGGTCGTCGCCTCCTCATCTGGATCGCGCACGAGAAGATCAGCGTCGCACTGACTGCACGAGCCGACGTAGACGAGACGCTGTCTGCCGGGGGAGGCGAGGCGTTCCAATCGCGAGACAGAGTAGAGCACCTCGTCTGCGCACTGCTCGGCTTCCGACCACCTGCGGAGCTTATCCTCGTGCAGGTCGAACACGCGCGCGACCATCCACCAATCGCCGGGCCGCACCCAGTAGGACGGACCCATCACGTGCGACAGGAGGAGCGTCGCCCAGGTGAGGATTGAATCGCACATCTCGTCGACCTCGATCATGAGCGCCAGGTTGAGCGGCGCCCGCGACGACGGGACCCCTGAGCCGCCGACCTGCTCACCCGTGCGCACGCCGTGCGACGCAGCATAAGCGAGGTCGCTCATGAGTCCTGGCATCGATGCGGTCGCCACGCGGACGCGGGCTGCGCCGCCGCGAGAGAGGAACTCTCCGTCGAGGAGAGGCTCACCCGTGACCGGGCAAACCCTGCGGTCGTCATGGTCAGTCATCGTATCCCTCCACCCATGAGGCGAGCTGATCGCGTACAGACTCGATGAGTCCGCGACGCGCGAGCATCGAGCCGCCTCCATCGTGCATAAAGACGGTTACTTCTTCTTTACCGGGGACCATGACCTCAGCACAGACCACCCAGGCCCCGGTCACCGCCTGATCTCCATGCCCTGCCTGCACTAGCGCTGAGAGGGCATCTTCTACTTTGCCCCTCAGCTCTTCTTCCTCACTGTTCATCTTCTTCTCCTTCTACGGTTCCGCTTGTTGGTTTGCTGCTGAGGTGCGCGCGGGTGCCCGGCCTGGCCCTTCCCGGCCTGGCCCGTGCCTGCCCTTCCCTTGCCTTCCCGGCCCGGCCCGTCCCGACCCGACCCGAGAGTATTCGCCTTGATACCCTTCAACGTCGGACCAGGGTTCGGACTTGAGTCCGGACTACGTCGAATACGCGGACCCTCGGACGCGCGTCGCTCAGACGCGCCGGGGTCACGCACAGCGGCCTCTGCGGGGCCGCTGGAGCCGCGCCCGGGGTCAACAGGCGCTCCGGACCCTCGGCCCGGGAGCGCGCCCCTCGCGGGCGGCTCTGAGGCGGGGTCAACGGGCGCGCCCGGATCCACGGACGGCGCGGCTTCATATCCGTACCTGGTGAGGAATTCTGCCGACCACACTCCGTAATAGGGCGTGGTCGGGACGGGACGCAGCGGCGAGGCCGCGTCGAACGCTTCCCGCGCGTGACCGCGCGAGGAGTTGCACTCGTGGCAGGCGACCACGAGCCCCTCGACCGGGGCGTCCCCCAGCGAGTCCGGGTCAACATGATCGAGCGTTCCGAGGTTGTAACCGGTCGGGCCGGTCCAGCGCACGATCTTCCCGCAATAGCGGCACTGGTCGCCGTCGCGGAAGATCACAGCAGCTTTCTTGTTCGGGTCGCGATTCTCTCGCGACCGTGCGCGGCGGCGCATGACCTCCTCGCGCGGCTGGACGTGGATAAACTCCTCGTCTGTGAACAGGCGCAGTTTCTTCGCGCCGTCCACCTCAACCCACGTGAGCAGGTCGGCGGCGACCGCCGCATCGATGAGGTGCACAACCCGCGAGCGCTCGCCGTCGCGGAAAGCTGCGCCCCTCTCGATGATTCCGTCTGTTAGGTGCTTGGCCGAGTAGGTCGCGAGCGCCATGAGGAAGCCGAACATCTCGACGATCGAGATGTCCTCGGCGCCCTCCACGTCGTACAAGCTCATGAGCTTCGGGTGGCTCAGCGCTTCATCCCCTACTCGGACCCAGGCCATTACTCGCCCTCCTTCACGTT
>FLSE01341616.1_pt1 | contig 36276 bp, 36 predicted proteins | sample 1550461 | NCBI WGS metagenome assembly FLSE01 (sample SAMEA4031758, study PRJEB14383) | metagenome | biome: human; feature: oral; material: saliva | place: Philippines | collected 2014 | reverse complement strand
ACGTCAATAGAATATTCTTTTTTAGCCTCTGAAAATATTTTCTTAGATTTTTTAATAACATTTTTTATAACGGGGGCTTCATTATAAGCAGGAATGATAATACAAACTTTTTTCATATTATTTATTAATTAACCTTGTAAAATAACTGCCATATCCAGATTTAGCGAGCGGTTCGGATAGATTTTTTAGCTGATCTTTAGAGATCCAACCGTTATAAAAGGCGATTTTTTCAGGACTGCCAATAATCCTACCGGTTCGTTTTTGGATAACTCTAACGAAGTCGGATGCGTCAGTTAAACTGTCGATTGTCCCTGTGTCCAACCAAACATCTCCATTGTCTAAGGTTTGAACTTGCAATTTACCGCGACGTAAGTATTCTGCATTAATGGATGTAATTTCTAATTCTCCTCGAGCTGACGGCTTTACGTTTTTAGCAATCTCTACTACGTCATTATCATAAAAATATAAGCCGACAACTGCGAAGTGGGATTTTGGGGAAGTTGGTTTTTCTTCAATTGATATTGCCTGATTTTGATTGTCAAATTCAACGACACCATATCTTTCTGGGTCAGATACTTTGTAGGCAAAAACTGTGCCTCCGTCTGGATCTGTACATTCCCGCAGAGACTCATCTAAACGCTCTCCATAAAATATATTATCTCCCAGTACCAGAGCTACTTTATCGTCACCAATAAAATCTTCACCAATAATAAAAGCTTGCGCCAGACCATCTGGAGTGGGTTGAGTAGCGTATTCCAGATTTATACCCCATTGTGATCCGTTGCCAAGAAGCCTCTTGAAGCCGTCTTGGTCATCTGGAGTGGTAATTATGAGAATGTCACGAATTCCCGCTTGCATTAATGTAGTAAGCGGATAATAAATCATTGGCTTGTCGTAAATAGGCATTAATTGCTTGCTTATGGCCTGAGTAATTGGCCATAATCGCGTACCCGATCCACCCGCTAAAATTATTCCTTTCATAAACCTCCTACTTTTCTGATATAAGTATAGCAAATAGATATGTTGATTGACAAAAGTGTAAAAATAGGATAAGATACAAGGGTTATGAGTATGGAAACGTATAATTGTAAAGATACAGAAAATTCAGTACAGGATAACTATGAAAGATATTTATCTGATGTATACGATAAGTTATATAAAGATCCAGAAAATGTAGGAAAAGAAAGAGACCGTTCAATTACCTACGTTCCATATCGTGGTTTTTCAGAGAAGTTAAAACAGGATTGTCCGAATATTCACTTTACGAATCTAGACAGTTCAGAAATATCTAAAGCCGTATCTCATGCTGATGTCATCATTAATATTGCTCGTGGTGAAGAGGTCGTTGAAGCAGAAGTCGGTTATCCAGATAGAAATGTAGAGTTACCAGTAGAATCTATAGCTAATACTGAAATGGTCAGCGATCTATATGCACAGGCAATAGAATCAGGAAATGAGAATATTCAGGTTGTTCATACAGGTAGGATGAATAATAAGACGATCGCTATGGCTACAGCTATGCCGATTCTGGGCAAACTTGCTGGTATTGATTATGATAGTGTCATTCATACTTCTGAAGTAGATCTAAAAAGATTGATAGATAAAAAACAGCTTGATATCAAAACTATGATGGAAGAAGTAGATATCAATTCGGAATTGTCTGAGATGAAAGTGTGCGCTCGAGCATTGAAGCGAATTTATAGCGCTCATAATGTTGATTTCGAAAAGGCTACATCATCTGAATTAACTGATGTATTATTAGACGAATACAATAAATATCCGCGTATCAGTACTTCAACATTAATGAAAGAGCAGATGCTGGAGAATGTTGCTGATCAATTATTGAAAGCTGGTAAGAGTGCAGACAAAGTTAGAGAGATAATAGATGAATTAGACGCACATACGGATGAAGAGCCTGATTCAGTAGATACGGTAACTAACTTTACTAACAGTATACCTATGATTTTGGCTAATAAACTAGTTAGGAATGGCTATAACGCTGATGAAGTTGGTCTAATGAGTACGGAGCAGAAAATGAAGTTACTGGCTGATTCTGAGATGACGGCGGTCATTGTGGCTGATACTGCGCACATGCCTCGGGTAATGTAGCTAGCTGATTATTTAATGCCGGATAATTTTAAACTAACTTTCATTGAAAGTAGAACTGGTTTATCTGAAGACATGCTACAAAAATCGATGGAGCGTGAAGAAAGATCTTTTGGTCTCGGTAGCAATTGGCTGTCAAATCAAATGGGGACTAGAAATCCGGCAAAAGTCGGTGAAAAAGCAGACGAGGCCTATTGGGGTGACAAAAGTATAAGCAATGATGAAATAAATAAGAAAATTAACGAACAAGAGTTAACTAAATAATTTACTTAGTTTATCTCGCCAATCTTCTGGCGTAAATCCAGTTTTTTCAATTTTCGTTAAATTCAAAATACTATTTAAAGGACGTTTGGCTGAATCTGGTTTATCTGAGAAGTATTCGGCTGTAGAAATTGATCGTACGTCTGAAGCTGGCTTGCCTGATTTTTCAAATACGATTTTAGCAATTTCAGCCCAACTAACAAACGGACCTTCGTTGGTTATATTATAAGTTCCATATGGTAGATTTGCGTCTAAAAGATGCTTAATACCACGTGCTAGGGTATCGGTAAAAGTTAACCTGCCGATTTGATCGTTTACTACAGACGGTTTTATGTTACGCGCCGCTAAATCTTTCATAGTATTTATGAAGTTTTTACCCTCACCGACAACCCAAGAGGTTCGGACTATATAGTGCTTCGGTGTTGTAGATGCGGCTAAATCTCCGTCGGCTTTGGTTTTTCCGTAAATATTGAGTGGAGAGAAGGGTTCGTCTTCGTAATGGATTATTCGCGATCCATCAAAAACATATTCAGACGAAACGTGTACTAGAGTTAGATTGTGTTTCGTCGCTGCTTCTGCTAAAAAGCGTACAGCTTGGTGATTGACAAGATCTACTTGATGAAAGTTTTCAGGTTTCTCGGCTGCATCAACGTTAGTCCAGGCTGCGGCATTTATAATGATCGATCCATGTTGCCAATCGAAAGAGTCGACAGCGGTTTTATTGGTAATGTCTAAATCTTGATGCGATAACGCCGTCGCATTGGGAAAAACACGCTGTAGTGCTCGTCCTAGTTGGCCGTTAGCTCCAGTAATAAATACAGCTTTATTATCCATTAAATCTCCATAGGAATTACACTATTTAATAGTGGATGTGCGGCGTCTTTTTCGGAAATAATTGCTTGATCCTTATCAATTGGCCAGTTGATTTTTAATTCTGGATCAAATAAATTAACAAAAGTATATTTAGCATCCGGGAACCAATGAGCGTCAACTAGATATGTGTAGGCGACATTATCATCAAGTGTTTGATAGCCGTTAGCTACGCCTTTAGGAACGAAAATTGCCGTACCCGGATTAATCTCGTGCGTGAAAACTCGGCCGAAGCTATCTCCTTTACGAAGGTCACACCAAGCTCCAAAAACACGACCGTTAGCAGTTGATATGAATTTATTCCAAGGCTCAGCATGAAGTCCACGAGTGGCGCCAGTTTTGTCATTGAAACTGATATTGTTTTGTACGATATCGAACGACGGTAAGCCTAAGGCTTCCATTTTTTCTTTTTGATAATTCTCTTTGAACCAGCCGCGATTGTCGCCATGTACGGGTAATTTAATAACAAATAACCCTGGAATTGACGATTCAGTGACTGTAAGTTCATTGTAGTCAGTTGGGTAAAACATAATTATTGTCCTTGTTTTGCATAAGCTGCTTCAACGGCGTCTTTTTGGGTACGCCACCAGTCTTCGTGCTCGCGGTACCAGTTAATAGTTTGCATTAGTCCATCGTGCATACCGGTTTTATTATCTGTGTATTGCGGTTGCCATCCTAACTCGCGGCGCAACTTGCTGGAATCCATTGCGTAGCGCATATCATGACCTGGACGATCGTTGACATGTTCGTACCAATCTTTATCTTTACCCATTAGCTCACAAATCAATTCAATCACCATCTTATTATTAACGTGATCATTATCCGCGCCAATGATGTAGGTTTCTCCTAGAACGCCTTTTTCTAGGATTAAATGAACTGCTGAGTTATGGTCATCAACATGAATCCAGTCGCGTACTTGTTCGCCGGTACCATAAAGTTTTGGCTTGATATCACTTAAAATGTTGGTAATCTGACGCGGAATAAACTTTTCAATATGTTGGTATGGTCCGTAATTGTTAGAGCAGTTTGAGATAGTTGCTTTAATGCCAAAGCTACGAATCCAGGCGCGAACTAGCATGTCGCTGGAAGCTTTAGTGCTAGAGTAGGGGCTGGAAGGCTTGTATGGAGTGTCCTCTGTGAAGCGATTTGGGTCATCAAGCTCTAGATCACCAAAAACCTCATCAGTTGAGATGTGATGTAATCTCTTATTGTGTTTTCGAATAGCCTCTAGAATGGTATATGTGCCAATTATATTTGTTTCAACAAATGGCCATGGATTACGTAAAGAGTTATCATTGTGACTTTCGGCGGCGAAGTGTACAACTATGTCATTTTCAGCGACTAATTTGTCTATTAATTCGGCGTCACAAATATCGCCTTCTACGAATGTAATTTGGTCAGCTACAGTTTCCAAATTAGCACGATTTCCGGCGTAGGTTAATTTGTCAATAACAGTGACTTCATATTCTGGCTTGTGTTTTACGGTGTAATGCACAAAATTCGAGCCAATGAATCCCGCGCCTCCCGTGACTAGCATCTTTGTCATAAGTATAGTATATCAGGTATAATAGAGAAGTTATAGAGGAGGATATTATGAAAGTTGTAACTGTTAGCGGCTATTTTAATCCATTACACGGTGGTCATTTAGATATGATTGAGGCAGCTGCAAAAATGGGTGATTATTTGATTGTAGTGGTGAATAACGACAAACAGCAATTGCTAAAAAAGGGAAAAATTATCCTTAATGAAGAAAATCGACTCCGCTTAATGCGGGCATTAAAGGGTGTGGATCAGGTGATGCTTTCTATTGATGAGAATCCTCCAGTTACAGAAACCTTAGAAATGATCGCTCGGCAATATCCGGGATGTCAATTGGTGTTTGCAAATGGTGGCGATAGATCGGCACCAGAAGTTGTTCCAGAGCGTGATGTTTGCGAAAAGTACAACATTGAAATGGTTTATGGAGTTGGCGGCTCAAATAAAGCAGACTCGTCTACTCGAATTAATCAAGCTACCGGACAGGAAAGCTAGCCTTAGCTTTTCCGACCATATCTTTCATACACAGCCAAAGTTTGCTCAGCCATGCGCTGCCATGAAAATGTCTTAACATGTTTCCTGCCTTTTTTAACGAGTTCATTGCGCAATTTATCGTCAGATAAGATGTCGTCAATTGATTTTGCTATATCCTCGACACTGAAAGGATCAAAATAGTGAGCGGCATCGCCGTGGGTTTCTGGTAGGCAAGTAGCTGTGCTCGAAGCGACTGGCGCGCCGTGTAACATTGCCTCTAGACCTGGCAAACCAAATCCTTCACTGAGCGAAGGGAAGCAATAAACTGCCGTATTTTCGTACATCCAGCGTAATTGCTCGTCTGATATAAAGCCGGTAAACACAACATTTTTAATTCCATGCTCATTTACATATGTCTCGTGGCGAGCGTAATTACTATCTTTTTTACCTGCCAAAGCCAGTGTTAAATCTGGATATTTTTTCTGTAACAAGGCAAAAGCGTCAATTAGCCGTCGAAGGTTTTTATGTGGCGTTGGTCTACCGATATACATAATGAATTTTTTACCAATCAACTCGTCAACAGGTTCGTTGCCTTTTGGTAACTCATCTGCAGACTCCAAAGTTACAGTAATTTTCTCTGGGTTTACGCCGGTGAATTTAATCAAATCATTTTTTACGAAGTTGGAAATTGTAATAATATGTGAAGATTTTTTAGCGACTTTTTTATTGACCCATTTATAAATTTGCTGCTTAATCCAGAAAACGACAGGATTTTTATCAGGATTTTTGAAGCGAACAGTGGTTAAATCTTGCATCGTAGTGACAACTGGACTGGAATTATACCAAACAGGCTGCTGAACCATCGCAAAATGAACTAAGTCTGGATGGAGACTTTCAAGTTGTTTTTTAAAGCCGATTTGCTCGGCGAAAGTGTATTCTTTATATGGGCAAATGACTTTTTGGAAACGTGGGTTGCTTGGCTGCCAACCGTCGAAATCTTTTGGCTTGAGTAAAATAACATAGTCGTTTTTATTGTCAATTTTCTGCAAATAATGAATCAGCCGTTCGATGTACCGACCAGTGCTAGTTCTTAATGTTCGGGCGTCAATTACGATTTTCACGATAATATTCCTTCCATGATTTATCAACTATATTTTTTATCGCTTTATGGAAAATTGCAGCTGAAAATTCGTTTGCCGTGGCTGAGATTTTTGTTGGCGAAACTTTTTTACCAGGAAGTTTCTCTAAGGCTTCTATCAATGAAGAATCTGTTTGCTCAGAAAAGAACCAGCCGTTTTTTTCGGGTTTTATATAATCAAGTGCGCCGCCAGCTTCATACGCAACCACTGGAATGCCAGATGCCAACGCTTCAACTGGCGCAATTCCGAAATCTTCGTGCGAACAAAAAATAAACAAATCTGCTTTTTTAATATATTTTTCCCGTGTGGCATTATCAACAAATCCTAAGAAATTAGTATGTTTATCGGCGATATTCTTCAGGTTATCAACGTCTGGACCTTTTCCGATAATATCTAATTGCCAGCCAAGTTTCTGACAAGCTTTAATAGCAATATCAAGTCGTTTCATCGGCACAATTCGCCCCCAAATCAGACAGCGAGGTTTTTTGGGGATGGACGTTTGCTTGCGATTTTTAGCAAGTGGCGAAAAGCTCGACACGTCAATTGGCGGAAAAATAACCGTACTTTTTCGCTGGTAAAACTCTTCAATATCAGCCTGAATTCCCGTAGAGTTGGCGATAAAAACATCGACTTGCTGAGCGGCATTGAAATCTCGTTTTTTCAGTGGTCGAACTAGGGTTTTTAAGCCTAGGCGTGCCAGCCATTGTGGCCGAAAACTTGGCCGTTTGATGTATTCGTCGTAATGTCGCCAATAAAAATGTGTTGGCGTGTGGCAATAGCAAATATGAAGTTGATCTGGTCTGGATTTGCGGACGAATTTTGCCTCGCCATTTCCCGAACTGGAGATGATAATGTCAAATTCGCTAAGATCAAGCTTAGCGAACCACCACTGTCTAAGAAGTGGCAATAATCGTCGAATTTTTGAAAATGGCCATCGCTGTAAATAGCCGGTAACGACTTTATTATTTAATCTTTCTCGCCATTCATCGCTACAAAAAGAAGTGTAAATTGGCGCTTCTGGATATAATTTATGAATCTCTAGGACAACTTTTTCGGCGCCGCCGCCGTAAATCCAGTCATGAACTATGGCAATTTTCGGCTTACTCATTAATTATCTTTCTGGAAAATAACCAAGCAGGTTTTTAGTAAAATTGTAATATCTAGCCAAATACTCCAGTTTTGGACGTAATATAAGTCGATTCGTCGACGCTCTTCAAAACTAATACTGCGTCTGCCAGATACTACGGCAAGCCCAGTGAGTCCAGATTTGACTGCTAGTAAAACGTGTTTTTTGTCGTAAGCACTTAACTCGTGTGGTACCAGCGCTCGCGGTCCGACCAGGCTGATATCTCCTTTAACAACGTTGAATAATTGTGGTAATTCATCAAGACTAAAGCGACGAATGAATCGACCAACTGGCGTCACGCGAAAATCATGATCAAGCTTGTCGCCGTTTTTACGGTATTCTTCAATTAGCTCAGGCTTACCAACCATTCGAAAGACTTCTTCGTCAGTTTTGCCGTCAAACTTCGCATAATGCGAGCGGAATTTATAGACCTTAAAAGGTCGATTATAACGAGTGAGGCGTTTTTGTTGTTTGCCGTGCATTAAAATTGGTCCAGCCGGGTCGCTAATTTTTACAGCAATTGCCACTAAAAGCATAATTGGCGAGGCGATGATAATCCCAATTGTCCCGCCTATAATATCCATAATACGCTTCACAATTCGCCCATAGCCCATTAGCGGCGTTGGATGAGTGTGAATTAGCGGCACGGAGTCGATGATGTCAATAGTGTGTTTGGTGGTCATAATTCCGTCGAATTCCGGCGCTTGATAGAAATCCAGATAATGTTTCTGGGCAATTTGATAATGTTCGCTAACATTTTTTGAGTCGGTTTGGATGATGACGTCAATTTTATCTCTGGTGAGCGCCGATTCTAATGACGAACGTCGAAGCTTTTTTAACTCAATAGGAATGAACTGGGTTTGTGCGACAATTCCGCTAATCTTAAAGCCGGTTAACGGATTAGTTTCTATAAAATCAGCCAAAACGTGAGTTAAATCACAATTGCCAATTAATACAACACGGCGCGCGCCCAAGCCGCGCTTTAATAGTTTCAAGCGAACAATATTGGCGGCGCTGCGGAAAATCATTAGTAAGATGAAGCCAATTCCAGTGGCATAACCAGCGACAAGTTTGGCTGGGAATAACGGAGTATTGGTGAAGAACGTCACAGAAATCATAATCATAATTCCAGTTATTGACGCTAAAAGTATTCGTCCAAAGTTTCGTAATGGGTGCGTGTAAATCTCTCGGTCGTATAAGCCAAAGAAATAGAACATCACGATCCACAACGGCAACGTCATAAAAATTGAGGTAATAAAATCTATGGCATTAATGCTGATATGGAACGGTCTAGGATCCAGGGAAATTCGCAAAATGTAGGCAATAGTAAATGCGCTCAATAAAGCTAAGATATCAAGAACGACCAGAACAATTTTGAAGTAAAAATCAGACTTTTTCCGCATAATCTCTGGGGTAATTATACAAAAATATGCCGATTATAGCAAAACAATGAATCGTATTTATGAAGCTGCCAAAAAACCAGAAATGCACAAACATCGCGATGGTCAGCGACAAGATAAATTGAGCTTTAATTTTACGGATATTTTTTATGGCGAAAAATATAATTATCAACGGGATAATTAGAAGGACAAATAGCCCGATGATTCCTAAGCCGCTGAGTAATAATATGTAAAAAACGTAGACTGTTTGGTCTGCCGGGACGTTTACATGAAGGTGTTTTTGGATGAAATTACCGAGGTTACCGAGTCCGACGCCGAAGAAGAATGTTCGTGGCGATGACGACCAAGATTTTATGGCTAAGTCACTGGCGCTGAGTCTGTCGTTGGCGGAAGCTTCAACAAAACCGGCTGGCTGGAAAGAATTGTTGCTTGGTGGAATGTTTTCGGCGGGTTTTGGCGACGGATTTTTGGCGACGGATTTTTGCGGAATCTTAATTTTCCCGAGAGATAATTGATCAACCATACTGACAAAGGTATTGTGCGCAATGAAAGGTGTATTGGCATATCTAATGTTGGCTGATGAGAATAATAAGGCGAATCCGAGTAATAATCCAGTGAAGATGATCGGAAGTTTTTTACGAATAAAAGATGCGTCAATTCGTTTTATGAAAGCGATTATAAATAAGGCTATTATGGCGATAAAAATTGCTAAAAATCCGCCACGGGAAAATGTTAAAGATATGGCGAGAGTTGTGAAAAATAGGCTAAATTTGGCTAAGCGAGATTTTGACTGAAAGAGCGCAAGGAAGAGTGCTGGAAGTAGAGAATTGGCGAAGAACTGAGGTTCGGCGGCGAATAAATTGATTCGTGGAAATCCGAAAACGTCAGCCTTACAACCAGTGCAAAGCGTACCAAATCCTGTTGGTTCAAAAGTGGCGACGATGAGCTGAATGATTGCTAAAATCTCAAAAACCAGACCGCTCCATAATCCAACGCTGATGAGTTTACGTTTTTCTGATTTTGACAATTCGCTGTAAATTAAGCCAGCGGATAATCCGACGGCGAGTAAGAATAATAGCGATAACGAATATAACACGGTACGCAGGCGTGCTTCTGCGAAAAATACGCCGACGGTAATGGCGATAAAAATTGCCAAAAATCCGCCGATTAGCCATCGGTTTTTCAGTAATTCTTGGCGTTTTTTAAGTAGTAATGGTAAGGAAAATAACAGTAGGCTTACGGCGACGATTTGATATAATCCTACGCGCAATGACGGGAAATCCAGAATTGATAAGCCTACACTGGGGTGCAGAGCAAAGCCGCCACCAAAAATAATAATAGCCAATAGCCAGAATCGAACGTCGTTAATGTATTTTTTTGCCATATTTTAAGTATAGCGTATGGTGTATACTTTAGATATGAAACTAACGAAAAAGCAAAAAATAATGTTGGATTTTATCGATGGATTTATAAAGGGTAATGGCTATAGTCCGACGCTTCGGGAAATTATGCGCGCTTTAGGTTATAAATCGGTGTCGACGGTAGCAAAACACGTTGATAATTTGGTGGCTGCGGGATTTTTGGAGAAGCAGGACGGCGAAGTTAGGTCTTTGACGCTGAGCAGTGAGAAAAAAGAAGTTTGGTGGCAGAATTTAGCGAAAGAAATTAAGAAAAGAGAAGCGAAAGACGACGAAAAATCACGATCAGAAGTAGATATTTTAAAAAAAGCATTGGAAATTATCCGTCATTAACTTTACAACTACTCAAAAACTCGCTATAATACAAGACATATTCCGGCATAGCTCAGTGGTAGAGCGGTTGGCTGTTAACCAATAGGTCGCTGGTTCGAGCCCAGCTGCCGGAGCCAAATTAGTTTTCCATGAAGCTGTCCTTAATAGGGCAGTTTTATGTAGGTTATTTAACGGATATATTTTATGAAAAAAACTTTCAAATATTACGACATTATTTTAGCTGTATTTGCTGCTATATTATTAATCTCTAATTTAGCAGGGACTAAATTAATTGCTTTTGGTCCGATTATTACAGATGGCGGAGCTATTTTATTCCCAATATCTTATATTCTTGGTGATGTTTTAACTGAAGTTTATGGCTATAAATATGCTCGACGAGCGATTTGGGTGGGGCTAGGTATTATGCTTTTGGCGGTGTTGTGCTTTACGATCGTGCGTTATATGCCACCAGCACCGGAGTATGCGGATCAGGCAGCGTACGAGGCGGTTTTAGGATTCTTCCCGAGGATTGTTGCAGCTAGCCTAGCCGCATTTTTGACTGGATCATTTTTAAATTCGTTTGTATTGGCGAAATTGAAAGTTAAAACTAAGGGCAAAAAACTATGGTTACGATTAATTGGATCGACAGTCGTTGGTGAATTATGCGATACTGTAGTGTTTGCCTTTGTTGCGTTCGGTGGAATACTTCAGGGAATGAACATGCTGACGTATATTCTGATTGGCTGGATATTTAAGACTGTAGTGGAGATTGTTTTCTTGCCTATTACATATCGCGTAATAGATAAGATGAAACAGATCGAAAAAGTTGATGCTTATGACGATAAGACTAACTTTACGCCGTTTAGTGTTGACTTGAAATAGTCTGGTTGATCTTTAAAGCATTTTTACAGAACGCTTGTTTATAGTGGCTTGCATGAAAGCAATAACCACACCCCAACCATTGGCTAGGTCGCGACTCGTAGAATCCGATCCTAGCCCATCGCCGTTTCGGGCGATAGCTAATCCATTTGTCGACATAGTCGTGCCGGTGCTGAATGAGGAAAAAATTCTTCAAAGCAGCATTGAAACGCTTGACAAATACATGATGGAAAATTTGCCATATCGCTATCAAATAACAATTGCAGATAATGGCAGTCAAGATAAGACTTTAGAGATTGCGAACAATTTGGCGCAAAAATATCAATCGGTTCGAGTTGTGCGCCTGGCAGAGCGCGGTCGTGGACGAGCGTTGAAGCAGGTTTGGCAAAGCAGTCAGGCGGATATCCTGACATACATGGATGTCGATTTATCCACTAGCTTGGATGATTTTCTACCGATGATTCAGCCGCTTGTGGCGGGCGAAGCTGGCGTGGGGATCGGTTCTCGATTGACGAAAAAATCAAAGACCAGCCGCGGTTTTAAGCGGGAGTTTATTTCACGATGTTATAACAAGATTATCAAATTGACGTCACGGACCAAATTTAGCGATGCGCAGTGCGGATTTAAGGCAATTCGTCGCGATGTGGCGAAGAGATTTTTGCCAAAAATTAAGGATAATGAGTGGTTCTTCGACACTGAACTTTTGATTAAAACGGAGCGCGCGGGCGTGCCGATTCATGAGCAGCCCGTTACTTGGATTGAAGATACTGATAGTCGTGTGAAGATTGTAAAAACTGCGGTCGATGATTTAAAAGGGCTGCATCGAGTTAATAAAGAATTGGACAATCGTTCGTGGCTTGAGAAAATAGCTCTTCCAATTCTGCTGATTGCGGCTGGTGTGTTGTATATGTTTGGCGCGATGCATAATGGCATGGCGAATAGTTATTACGCGGCGGCAGTACAGGCAGCAAGCCAAAATTGGACGGCGTGGCTGTTTGGTAGTTTGGACGCGGCGAATTATGTTTCAATCGATAAGCCTCCGCTGGCGACAATGATAATGGGACTTAGCGCTCGACTGTTTGGATTTTCCAGCTTTTCAATGTTACTACCAAGCGTATTAGCGGGCGTCGGTTCGGTTTGGCTATTATATTCGGCAGTGAAACGACAATTCGGCTTTGCTAGTGCGATAATTTCCGCAGTCACATTAATGCTAACTCCTGTTGCGGCGTTAATGTTCGGATTTAATAATCCAGATGCTATTTTGACATTTATGCTCACCGCTAGCGGTTACGCATTTCTCAGGTCATTAGAGGGCAGGCGACCGCTTTTATGGCTTGGTCTGGCGGGACTATTTACGGGGCTGGCTTTTAACACGAAAATGCTCCAGGGCTTGATGGTTTTGCCTGCGATGGTGATTGTCTATATGGCGTTCGCTAAGCCGCCAATTGTTACGCGATTTCTACATTTGATGTTTGCAGGCGCGATTACGACGGTGTCGACTTTATGGTGGAGCGTGCTTGTTTGGCTGACGCCGTCTGGTAATCGACCGTGGGTTGGTAGCACGAATGATAATAGTATTTGGAGTTTGATTTTTGGCTATAACGGATTTGGTCGGCTATTAGGAAACCGCGGCGGCGGAAGTGGCGGAACTCCTCCGAATAGTACTGGTATGGCAATAGCAAGCCCTGGCGGAATGGGCGGCGGCGCTCCCAGTGGCGGTCATGGTCCTGGTGGTACTGGATTCGGTGGGCAAACGGGAGTGTTTAGGATATTCAATAATGATTTCGGACCAAACATCGCATGGTTGCTAGTCTTAGCATTAGCGAGCGGCGGACTACTCTTATGGATTTTACGCAAGACTCCGCGGACTAATCGCGGACGAGCGGCGGTGATATTCTGGATGCTTTGGCTGATCATTCACATCGTAATATTCAGCATGACTAGCGGCGTTATTCATCCGTACTACGTGGTGGTTATGGCGCCAGCCGTGGCAGCTTTGGTTGGAATTGGTGTGCCGTTTCTGTGGGGTGCGTACGTCAGACGAAAGTCGTATGCTTGGATTTTACCGATGTTGGTTGGCGTGACGGCGGCGATTGCGATAATTATCCTTAGCTACGCTGGTACGATGACTTGGCTAATGTGGATGGTTGGTGTTCTGGGAGCTATCGGTATGATTGGGCTATTGGTCAATTTGTATACGCCGAAACGTTGGCTTCAGAACTTGGCAATTATCACCTCTGTGGCTGCGTGTATGACCGCCCCGGTTGCTTACACGCTGTCGACAGTCAACGTCACGCATACGGGCAGTATTCCGACGGCAGGTCCGAACTCAACGGCGATGCAGGGAAGTAATAATGAAAAATCTCAGGCAGACAGCGCGTTAGTTCAGTATCTTTTACAAAACCAAAATGGCGCGACTTGGTTGGTGGCGGTGGATAGTGCTAATGAATCTGCGGCAATTCAGCTAACCAGTGGCCAGCCCGTCATGGCAATTGGCGGATTTAACGGCAGCGACACACCACTCACACTTGAGCAATTTAAGAAGTTGGTGACGGATGGCAAATTGAAATATTACGCCGCTAGCTCACGTGGTCATGGCGGTGGTCCAAATGGCGGAAATAGCGAAATCACAAATTGGATTAAGAAAAACGGTAAAGTCGTTAATTATGGAGGTAGTGATGTAACATTATACGAACTGTCTGCATAGGAAATAAACTTAACCAAAGGAGAAATATTATGAGAAAATTAGATCAAGAATCTCAAACAACACCAGAAAATATCTTTAACAATTCGGAAAACACTTCGAACGAAAAACGCTCAATTAGCGTCGGCGCGGCAATGGGAATAGCAATTGGTGGCGTGGTTTTGTGTGGACTGGGATTTGTTGCGGGCATGCAAGTTGGCGGCTCGAGCGGAAGTCAAACGGGCAGGCAAGCTGGCGGCCCTCCAGGAATGAGCCAATCTCAAGGCGGATCTAGGCAACAATCTGGCGGAAATGGCAGCACGTCTCAAGTTCAACCTGATCAATCGGGACAATCGGGTTCATCTTCGGCTGGACAAACTCCGTCAGCTCAAAATAGCACAACCAACACGCCGCCATCAGACGCTTCACAATCTGGTGTAGCGCCGCAACCAACTTCTCAATCCTCTCGACAATAAAAACCAACTTCTCAATAAAAAATTACCACCTCATCACGGGGTGGTAATTTTATGTAGCCATAGGTTAGCGTAGAATTAATAGTCCTGTAGCAACTAATGCTAGAGTGGCGATAACACCTAAGAAGACATTAAATCCTGTGTTTGCAAGTAGACTACTTACAGCATTTTGAGGCTTATTAGCTGGGCTATGAGCGGCAGCTGATGGATTTCCAGGCTGCGGCTGTGGCTGTGGCTGTGGCTGAGGTTGCGGTTGAGGTTGTGGCTGTGCTATCCTAGGGATTGCTGATGTGTCAATAGCCAGAGTACCGCTAAATGTAGCTGAAACTGCTCCGATTGTTACACTTCTTGTCCAAAGAGTATTCAGGATAGGAGATGCTCCGCTAGCTGGCAGTGACAGTAACTGAATATTTCCAGGAGTTGCCGTGCTGTTAATAACGTCTGCTGAGTTGGTCACGGAAATTACATTTCCTGCCAAATCCTTTAATGGCGAAGCGAATGATTTGTCGGTAGGCTTAATACTAGACTGTTGATCTTCAAGATTTAGTGAAGTTAGGGAAGTCAATCCAGCTAGTGGGCTTATATCTGTAATCTTATTCTCTTTAAGTGACAGAGTTTTTAAGGAAGTTAGTCCAGCTAGTGGGCTTAGGTTTGAGATTGAATTGTGATTTAACGACAAATTCTTAAGATTCTTGGCGGCTTCTATTCCAGCTAGGTTGGTAATGTTTGAGTTGTCTAAGTTAAGATCTGTCAATTTTTCCAACTCTACGTCAGTAATTTTTTGATTTGCTGTACGAGTTGTACCAAGTTTTTCTCCTAGTTTTTCATTGAGTAGCTTGCGTAGTTCCGTGTCTTTGACTTCAACTTCTTTGGGTTTTCGTATCTCGTATACGCGGACGTAGTCGATTGACATAGTTGCCGGGAAGCCTTCTCCATTTGTAGCTCCTACTGAGTTGATAGGATCATCCCATGGAGCGTCAATGTAGTTACCGCCAATGGCTAGGTTTAGTCGTAAGAAGAAATCCTGATCAAAGGGTCCATTAGGACTCCCTGTGGAGTTTGAATTCTTAAATTCGGTAATTGTGTGATGCCATTCTCCGTCAATGAAGTATTCAAGTTTGCCTTCAATCCATTTTACGCCGTATGTATGCCACTCCGTAGTGTCATTATTAGTGCCGAACTTACTTGGTGGAATAACGCCTTGGCGATTTCTGTGACTTCCAGCTTGACCGGTCGGTGTATTCTTGTCTCGCCAGTGTGCGTCGGATGCAGCAAATTGGCGATTAGAGCCTTTTGTCTCTACGATGTCGATTTCGCCCCAATCAGGCCAACCAGTACCGTACGGAGAGTTATTAGGACTCATCCAAAAACCAGGCCAAGTACTCTTATTTTTTGGCATTTTTATGCGAGCTTCGATGTAGCCATATTTAAAATATGCCTTATTTTTCGTCTGTACGAATCCGGAAGTGAAGTTGCCAGTTTTAGTGTTACCACCAGTACAGGTTGCTCCTGGTTTGTATAGTCCAATTAGATTTAAGCTACCGCCACTGACATTAATGTTCTCATCTGATCTCGTGTAGCAGTTTCGAACTTGTTGGTTCTCATCTTTCCATCCGCCATTAAGAGCTGTCCATTTAGTCCCATCTAACGAATTTCCGTCAAACTCATCACGCCAAACAGGTTCTGGATTCCAGTTCTCGCTATCTGTTGGTGGATAAGGGCTTCCTGCGCCTTTGGCATTGTCTATTGGCAGGGTAAATAACGCCCCACTAACAATAACACCGACGGCCATTACTGCAGTTACTATTTTAACCTTTGTATTTAAAAAACGTCTTTTTATTAACATTTTTTGTTTTCTCCCAATATTTCTTTATCCATTGTTAGTATAACAATAAGCGGAATAAAAGTAAAATTTATTATATAGTTATTTTAATAACAGGATTACATAGGTGTTGGTTACTGAAGTTTCGACTAAAATAAAAAATTGCCACCCCATAATAAGATGACAATTTTTCTATAAACACCTAAGCTAATTAGCGATTAATCGTTAGGTTTATTGACTTTAGAGATTTGATGTTGGAAACCGCTCTTAGGTCGAAGACAGAGTTGTTCTTAAGAGATAAGGACTTGAGGTTTTTAGCTGCCTCCAAGCCTGTTAAATCGTGAATCTTTTCTGCTTCTGATGCGTTGTCGGCTGCATCTAGGTTAAGCTCTGTCAATTTTTCCAACTCTACGTCAGTAATTTTTTGATCGTCTTTACGAACAGTACTAAGCGCTGTTGACAGGTTTTTATTAAGTTGAGCGCGCAAGTTATTGTCTGGTACATTGACTTCTTTAGCTGTTCGTCTTTCGTATACGCGGACGTAATCGATTGACATAGTTGCTGGGAATGACTCTGGATATTTAGCTAGGGCATTGTAGGCGTTTGACCATTTACTACCTTGGCCGTCAATGTAATCACCGCCAATTGCTAAGTTAAGTCGTAGAAAGAACGACTTGTCAAACGGACCATAAGGTGTATTTGCTGCGTTTGGCCATCCAAAACTACTGACTGTATGGAATTTTACGCCGTCAATGTAATATTCCAATTTTCCTTCAGTCCATTTTACGCCGTAAGTGTGCCACTGAGTAGTGTCTTTAAATCCAGCTGGCAATTTTTTACCTTGGGCATGCTTCTTGTATCCTGGTGAGATTCCCCAGTGAGCATCTGCTGCCGCGTAATCTAAATTAGAACCTTTAGTCTCTACGATGTCAATTTCACCACTGCGAGGCCAACTGCCATACGTAGATTCGTTAGGGCTCATCCAAAATGCCGGCCAAGTACTCTTATTATTTGGCATTTTTATACGAGCCTCAATGTAGCCGTAAGTCCAAAATCTTTTGCCCTTTGTTTCTACAAATCCAGAGGTGAAGTTGCCGCTTTTTTCATTGCCGCTACACCTTTCTCCTGGCTTGTATAGTCCAACTAGATTTAGACTACCATTTTTAACGTTGACGTTTTCTTCCTTGTCCCTATAGCAACTTTGAACGTGGTTTGCACCCCATCCGCCGCTACGTACATTCCAAGACTCTTTATCTAACGATGTGCCATTAAACTCGTCACGCCAAACAGGTTCTGTGTTCCAGTGGGTGCTATCATTTAATGGATAATCATCGCTGACGACACCCTTAGCTTGTCCAGTCGGCAAGGTAAGTAGCGACCCGCCAATGATTAGTCCAGCGGTTATCACTCCAGTTAATATTTTAACTTTTGTATTTAAAAAGCGTTTTCTTATTAACATACACTCCCCTTAAATTTATGTTAGAAGCCAATTATAACAACAAGCATAATAAAAATAAAAGTAGAATAGTCAATTTTACAGCAAAATTAAAGAATGCTCGTTTATCATAATAACTATCATTAACCAGAGAAAGGAATATTATGAATAGAATTCAAGCAAAAGAAGTTAATTTAACAACAAACGAGGCGTTAATTTTACAACAAATCTATGAAGATGGTAGTGATGACGTCGTAGTTTTAGCTGGGCAAGTTGGTTTGTCGCGTCGAACAGTAATGAATATTTTGGTGGATTTGCGTCGTAAAGGTTTGATGGCAATTGATCAGATATACGGTGACGCGTGGGTGCGATTAACAGCACGCGGCAAACGATTAGTCCAGAAAATTTGGCCAGAAGCGCAAATGATATCGATGTGTTAGTATATGAAATTATTGAGATATAAAGGTATAATATATATGTGAGAGTTTTACTGATTGAAGATGACGTTACGATTGCTCGACTATTAAAAGAAGGGCTGGAAGACGAGTCGTATGCAGTTGATGTGGCGAATGATGGCAGCGAAGGCTATCGGACTGCTGCTGCCGATAAGTATGATGTTATTATTTTGGACATAATGTTGCCAGGAATGAATGGCTATGAAGTTTGTCGAACCCTGAGGAATGACGGTGATAAAACGCCGATTTTAATGTTGACTGCGCGTGATACAGAACGTGATATTGTTGAAGGTTTGGACACGGGGGCAGATGATTATTTAGCTAAGCCGTTTAGCTTTGATGTACTATTGGCCCGCATAAGGGCGTTACTTCGTAGACCGAATGAGAAATTGGAGGAAATCCTTCAGGTGGGCGATTTGAAACTTGATCCAAGCTCGAAAAAAGTAACGCGAGCTTCGCAGGAAATTAACTTGACCGCTAAGGAATATGGTGTTCTGGAATATTTGATGCGAAATAAAGGTAAAGTTTTATCGAAAGAACAGATTATATCGCACGTTTGGGATTTTGATGCGGACGTATTGCCGAATAATGTTGAGTTATTTATTATGTTTTTGCGTCGAAAGATTGATAAGCCATTTAAGTCGAAATTAATTCACACGGTTTCGGGTTTTGGTTATAAATTAGAGGAAAAATCATGAAACAGCAACGCGTCAAGCGACTAGCACTGAGCTATTTGGCTGTGATTATGACGTTATCGTTGGTGTTTAGTGTGATTATTTATGTTGTTACCTCGACGCAACTTAACCGAGAACTGCCGCCTGATGACCATATTAAGCAATCAGCGGATATTGAAGATCAATTTCATCATCGGTTAGAGCGACGCGACAATGAAACGCGCGAAATGGTGGTAATATCTTTAATTGCGTTAAATGGTGCGATGCTGGTGTTTGGCTATTGGTTGAGTCTAGTGTTGGCGCGAAGAACGCTGGCGCCAATTGAACGGTCGATTGAGCAGCAAGCCCAATTTGTGTCTAATGCCAGCCACGAGCTAAGAACTCCGTTGGCAGCGTTGCTTTTGAGCAATGAAATAGCGATGCGTAAGCGTGTGCTAACCGATGAAAAAGCTCGTCAGGTTTTGAGTCAAAACGTTGAGGAAATTAAAAAACTAGCTAATCTTAGTAATTCGCTGCTGGATTTGGCGAAGTCGGAAAACGCTTTGAATGATCCAGGGTCAATTGATATTTCTGAAATTATTAAAGAGGTTATAAGGCAGTATTCTCAGGTTGCAAAAGCGAAGCAGGTTAAAATTTTACAGAACGCTCCAGATGGTCAAAAAGTAACTTTGCAAGTAAATGCGGTTCGTCAGATTTTATCAATTTTGGTGGACAATGCTATTAAGTACGCGCCGCAAAAAGTCGGCGAAGTGAAGATTCGGGTTGGTTTGAATAAAAATTCTGTGGAATTTATAGTTAAAGATAATGGGCCAGGCATTTCGTCAAATGATCAAAAACACATTTTCGAGAGATTTTATCGTGCAGACGCGGCGCGGACTCGAACCGACGCGTCGGGCTATGGTTTGGGGCTGGCAATTGCTAAAACTCTGGCGGATCGCTGTGGTTATATTATTCGCATCAAAAGCAAGCCGTCAGCTGGTGCGGAATTTATACTAGTCATTCCAAATTAATAACAGATAGAATATGCTATAATTTACGCATAAAAACATCGCCAGATCACAGCCAGCAGAATTTGTCGTTCAACAATCGGAGACATTTTACGATCTTCCGTGGGACTATGACGAAGTTTCGCCGCGTCAAGCTTTGAAAAATAATGGGCCGCGAGTCGTGCAGAGCGGATCGGCTGAAGGAGTAATGATTGGCGGTAATCTTTGTAGCTTGAACTTGTTGAACGGTACGGAATATTTTCCGAAAATTGAAGGCGATATTATTTTGTGCATTGAAGACGATAGCTATGATTCAATTCCTGAAGCAGTTGAACGAAACATTCAATCCTTAATGCAGCGGCCTTTCTTTCGTCAAGTAAAAGCAATTTTGGTTGGGCGTTTTCAGGGTGGATCTTGGGCGACCGACGACATGATTAGCGACATTATTCTTTCAAAGAATATCGATCCAAAAATTCCAGTGGTGGTCAATCTTGATTTTGGTCACACTGACCCGAAGTTCACGTATCCGGTTGGCGGTAAATGTAAGGTTGTAGTGGGAGATGGTGCTAAAATTGTCATTCGTTGTGGCGACTAGGCGACTTTTGGAGGGGTGCTTTAAGCAATTTTTCAGATGCCTGTACTAAAGTAAAAAAGAGGATAGTTGGCTAATGAGAATTTTACTAGTAGAAGATGATACGGCAATTGCGCGGTCGCTGAAAGAAGGCTTGGAAGATGAAGCCTATGCGGTTGATGTGGCGAATGATGGCAGCGAAGGCTATCGAACTGCTGCGGCCGATGATTATGATGCTATAATTTACGCATGGAAACATTGCCAGATCACGATAAATTATTAACCGACAGATCCTTGCAATGTGCGGCGACGGAGCTGAATGTTAATTCATCCGAATTACGGATCACGCCAGTAAGTGGTGGCTTTTCACTTAATCGTCGAGCACTAGTGTCGTCTGGTAGTCGAACGATTTTCGTTAAAGAAGTTGATGCTGATTTATTGTCGGATGAGGGTGAGCGGGAATTAGGCTGGCTAAAAAAAGATTATGCAGTAACACGCTTGTTACAGAAAACTTATCCGCAATATGTTGCTGATTGGACTGAATTGTCTGATGATGGTCACGTGCTAATGACGAGCAGTTATGCTTCGTCAGATGGGTGGTTGTGGCAACCTCCGACGGATAACTCTGTCGCGGAACGTTATATTTCGACGGTGATAACCGCGGTTCGCGAGTTGGAAAAAATAAAATTGCCGCAGGAGCTGATTGAAGAATTGCAACTACAACCGTTTGTGGCGAGAGAGTTTGGCTTAGATGATGGAATTGATCAGGTTATTGCTGATGCTGATATTCGTCGTCGGTTGATTGATAACTATCAAAAACTATTGACAAGTCAGTTGGAGATTAATCAGCGGCGTTGTCAGGCTATAATTGAGCTGTTAGAAAAGCGCGATGAGTTGATTGATATTTCGGTGCGCGCTAAAGAATTTGCCAAGCAGACGGAAGATTGCTTTAATCATTCGGATGTTCGTAGTGACAATTTGGCATTTAATCCGCAAACTGGCGAGTTGAAGTTGGTTGACTGGAACTGGGCTTCCTATGCGCCCCAGGGATCTGGTGCGACAGAATTTCTGGTTGATATGGCGCGCCATGGTCATGACGTAACGCCGTGGCTAGGTGAGTTGAACGTGGAAATGCTGGCGTCATTTGTCGGATTTTTCCTTACACGTAGCCTCAAGCCACCACTCAAGCCGGGTGATAATCTTCGTCAAATGCAGGCGCTATCAGCGGCTGTTGCTTATGATTTACTGCAATCTATGTAAAGAAAGCATAAATGTAAATAATACAATGTACTTTCATTGACAGACGCTATATATCGCGTGTATATTCAATATTAAGCACTACATATGGTGTTTTAGAAAATAAATAACGTTTTTTGCAACATGCGCCCACTGGAGAGGTTGGGCTGGTTTGCTATTTTTATAAATAAGGAGGGGGAATGTATAAATCAATTAAAAAACGCGATGGTCGAACTGCTAAATTTGATCGGAAAAAAATTGAAAAGGCAATTGAAAAGGCGGGGCTGGAAACTGGTGAATTTGACGCCGCTCAAGCAGTTGAATTGACCGACAAGGTTTTGGGTGTTTTGGAAACTCGTAACCAAAAGCGTCTACCAAGCGTTGAAGATATTCAGGATATTGTTGAGGATGCGTTGATTGACTCTAAGTTTAAGAAAACAGCAAAGGCATATATTATTTACCGCGATCAGCATAAAAAATTGCGCGAAATTACCTCTAATGCGCACGTTGATTTGATTGATAAATATCTGGAAAATTTGGACTGGAAAGTTAATGAAAACTCTAATATGGGTTACAGTCTTCAGGGTTTGAATAACTATGTTTCAGCAGAAATTACGAAGACTTACTGGTTGGATAAGATTTATACATCGAAAATTGGGCAAGCTCACAAAGAAGGCGATTTGCACATTCACGACCTTAACTTGCTAAGCGTTTATTGTGTTGGTTGGGATTTGACTGACTTATTACAAGAAGGATTTACTGGCGTGGCTGGTAAGGTTGCCTCTAAGCCCGCCAAACATTTCCGATCAGCGCTTGGCCAAGTTGTAAACTTCTTTTATACATTACAGGGCGAAGCGGCTGGTGCGCAGGCTTTCTCCGATTTTGACACGCTATTAGCGCCATTTATTCGTGCCGACAAATTGAGCTATAAAGAAGTAAAACAGGCTATTCAAGAATTCGTCTTTAATGTCAACGTGCCGACTCGTGTTGGTTTTCAGACGCCGTTTACTAATATTACACTTGATCTGGAGTGTCCAAAACACATGGCAGATAATCCAGTGATTATTGGTGGCGAGATGCAGGACACGACATATGGCGAATATCAAGAAGAAATGAATATGCTAAACAAGGCGCTGCTGGAAGTTCTTTCTGAGGGCGACGCTAATGGTCGCGTGTTTACTTTCCCAATCCCAACGGTTAATATTACCAAGGATTTCAATTGGGACAATCCGGTGATTGAAAGTTTGTGGGAGGCTAGCGCTAAATACGGCATTCCGTACTTCTCAAACTTCATTAATTCCGACATGGATCCAGAAGATGCGCGCTCGATGTGCTGTCGATTGCGCATTGATAATCGTCAATTGGAATATCGCGGCGGCGGTTTGTTTGGCTCAAATCCGATGACCGGTTCGGTTGGTGTGGTAACGATAAACTTGCCACGACTGGCTCTAAAGTCTAAGAACGAAAAAGAATTCTTTAAGGGGTTGGCTGAACTTATGGATATGGCAAAGGACAGTTTGGAAACCAAGCGTAAAGTTTTGGAGCGATTGACCGACGCTAATTTGTATCCGTACACCAAGTTTTATTTGCGAAACATTAAACAGCGTTTCAATCAATATTGGAAGAACCATTTTTCAACTATTGGTTTGATCGGCACGAACGAGGCGGCGCTTAATTTACTAGGCATTGATATTGGCACGGAAAAAGGTAAAGCTTTTGCTGAGAAAACGCTTGATTTTATGCGCGATCGTTTGGTGGAATATCAGAAGGAAACTGGCAATAATTACAATCTTGAAGCAACGCCAGCTGAAGGCACAACGTATCGATTGGCACAGCTTGATAAAGCCAGCTTTCCAGATCGAGCGCATTTTGCTAATGGAATTGGCGCGGAAGTTAAATGTCCGTTCTATACCAACTCTAGCCATTTGCCAGTTAATTACACGGACGATTTGTTTGAATTGATGGATCTTCAGGACAATTTGCAAACCAAGTACACAGGCGGCACGGTGATTCACTTCTTCTTAGGTGAGCGTATGGATGATCCACAAACTTTGAAAAAATTGGTGAAAACGATTTGTGAAAATTACAAATTACCATACTTCACGTTCAGCCCGAGCTTCTCAATTTGTAAGAATCACGGCTATATTGTCGGTGAGCATCCAGAGTGTCCAAAGTGTGGCGAAACAACTGAAGTTTATTCACGTGTGGTTGGTTTCTTGCGTCCAGTTTCTCAATGGAATAAGGGCAAGCAAGCGGAATTTGAAATGAGGGAACATTATGACAATGCCGCCGAACACCAGCGACTTAGCGCCGTCGCGGCAGCTTAAAGTGTCAATTGGTGGAATTCAGAAGCTGTCGCTCGTGGACTATCCGGGGCACGTGGCGGCGGCTCTGTTTCTCTCTGGTTGCAATATGCGGTGCGGCTATTGCCATAATCCTGAATTGGTATTACCTGAACGGTTGGCGCCGAGTATTCCAGTCGATGAAGTGATGATATTTCTAAAATCGCGAGTTGGTCGGCTGGACGGCGTGGTGATTTCTGGCGGTGAACCAACGGTAAATGAAGATTTGCCGGAGTTATGTCGGATGATTAAGAAGCTTGGTTTTGATATTAAGTTGGATACCAACGGCACGCATCCAGATATAGTTCGCGGAATGGTCGAAGAAGGACTGATTGACTTTATTGCGATGGACGTAAAAGGTCCTCTGGAAAAATATGTTGAGATTGCGGCGCGACCGATTGATTTGGAAGCAATCAAGGAGAATGTTCGGTTGATGATTGATTCGGGAATTGATCATGAATTTCGTACAACGATTGTTCGTGAGCAACTGGAAGTTAGCGATTTTGAGAAGATTGGCGAGCTGGTTAAAGGCGCGAAGAGATTTGCCTTGCAACATTTTCGCACTGGCACGACAATTAGTCCAAAGTTTGCGAATTACCACACTTTTACCGACGAAGAATTTAGAGAAGCTCAGAAAATAATGGAAAGGTACGTTGGAGAATGCGTGATTCATTAGAGGTTGAAATTGTACGCGTCCGTCAGGAAAATCCTGAGGTGAAGACGTTATATTTTGCGCGACCGTTCGACTTTATCGCCGGACAATATATTACGGTTTTTATTGATGGCAGCAGCGTGCGTGAAGGGAAGGCTTATAGCATTTCTTCTATTCCTGACGATGAGCTAATGTCAATTACCGTGAAGAATGTTGGTGGTGAATTTTCTAGCTATTTATGTTCACGGAATGTTGGCGATAAATTACAAATTAGCCACGCTTATGGCGATTTTAATCCGCAAACAGAAAATCCTTTGGTCGGAATTGCTGCGGGCTGCGGACTTAGTCCAATTTGGAGCGTTATGGCAAGTTCTAGCCAGCCGACGTTTTTATATTTTAGCCAAAAATCGCCAGAATATATGGTTTTTGAAAATGAGCTAGCGGCGTCAAATATTAAAGTGAAGAAGTTCAGTACTCGCCAGCAAGTTGAAGAAAAAGACAGTTGGTTTAACGGTCGATTTAATGTAGAAAAAATTGTTCACGAAACATCAGAAGATGCGCATTTTTTGGTCTGTGGAAGTTTGCCGTTCGTTAGAGATGTTTGGCAAAAATTATGCGCCGCCGGTGTGAATGAATTGAAAATTTCAACGGAGACTTTTTTTGAGCAATGAACGAAGGTTTGGCGGATGGAGCGGGCGATTTTAACGTTTTCTCGGCGTTGAATGGCGATGCTAATTTTCAGGATTTATCTTCAAAAATTGATGACGATGCGACTGAATTAAATTTGGTAGAAGCGGTTGCTAGCGGTGAAAAAATTGATACGTCATTTGCCGAAGAAAATGAAGCGAAAACAACAGAAGAATATTTGGACGCTGAAAGACGATCGGAAATTTGCCAAAACGTAGCCAGCGCGGCGTGCGCTAGTTGCGCTGCAGCGGGAACTTGTCCAATATTACGAATGCGTAATTTTGCTGAGGAGAATTTACAGAAGGCGACAGAAGAACGTGAGAGCTATTTATCCGACTTAATGAATGATGATTGTGATTTTGTTGTTGCTGGATATGTCAGTGCTGATGACGAAGAGAAGCCGCCCGAGTCGATTGAAAAAGATAGTCCATTAGAAAATGAGAAGGCTGAATCTATACCAGAATCCGTACCAGAAAAACCTGCGATTAAGTCGGAAGTGAGTGATGACGATGCGTCGATGCGCGTGTCGGCGGAAAATAATGAGGCGAACAAGCCGACGGATGATGAATGTTTGAATAGTGAAAGTGCGTCGTCGGAAAATATTCCAAGCGCGAAAATAATCAAAGAAAATATCCAGCCTAAAATCAACGAAGAGTCGGACGAGACTGAGGTGGCTAGTCAGATTAACTTGGTGGATCCAGAATATGTCGATGAAAAAGTAGACATTCATAAAGAAGATGTGTCTTTTGAGAATCAAGCTCCGACTGTTGATAAAGAGGATGAATTGCCGAGAGAATTACCTATAAAGAAAGATAGCTATATAGGGGATGAAAACAATATAAATTCTGCACCGATTTTGGAAGATTCTACTCCGAAGGAAGGTCTGGCTGAGAAAGTTATTCATAATGAGACAAACTCCTCACCTGTGCGTGATCTTATTCAAGTCAATAATGAAATGGATGTGGCGATGAAAGATGACAATAATAATGCGCCAGTTGAGACAGAGTTGAACGATGAGGCTGTGCGTAAAAGAATTGAATCTGTTGAGTTGACAGAAAATAAGGAGGATTCGCCAATTTTACCGCAACGTGATTTTGAAGAGCGCAAAGTATATTTCGAAGAAGATTCGGAGAATATTGCTGTGGCTGAGATTCCTGATGATCGTGCGGTTGTGAGCAAAACGGATAATGTGGTGGATGAGTTGGGTGACTGCGCAGAATTGAGCGAAGAAGTTACGCGCGAATCGGATGATTTGGGTGATCGTGTAGAGTTGGATGAAGAAGGTGTGTGTGAATTGGAAGAATTGCCGACCAGCAAGTCTGAAGTAATAGGGCAATTTATTCCCGATTTGAAATTAGCCGATGATGAAATCGATCAGAATAATATTGTCGATAAGGTTGTAAAAAAAGTCGCGGAAAAAACTGAATTGGCTGAAGAATGCGGTGAATCGATTGTTGCAGATGATTGCGATGAAATAAAATGCTCTGTAAAAATTGAAGGATCGAGCGATTATTGTGATGACATTGATAATGTTTTGAAAGAAGAGGATTTAAATATTCCAGCTCTTCAAGAAATTCCTGTTTCGTCAGATAATTCATCGGAGGAAAAAGCTGATTATAATTGTGGTGAAGACGTCGCCAATAATACAAATATATCCGGTGCTTATTTGGGGCTTTGGGCTGATGATAGTCCATTGAATCCGGAAGATGATAAGACTTCGAACGTTAGTTATAATTCTAGTGTACTTTTTCAGCTGATAGCATTAGTTGGTTCGTTGGCGGTTAGAATTGTCTTCAAGAAACAAAAAGAATTGTGCAAATAGATGTATAATAAGCGTATGAATGATAAAGAAAATACTATTAATGTCGCTCGTGCTATTATTCGCATTGGTGACGCCGCTGAAAAAGCCAAAGATTATGGTTTGTTGAAATCGCTAGAGGAAATGGTTGGTCAGTTGACTCGATATAATGTTAAAGACGCTGAGGTTGATATGCAGTTGCTATTGGAGTACGTCAAGTCTTTGAATGATTGTGAATATTGTCGAGAGTCTAATGGTGAGATGAGCACTGCTGATTTGATAGATGAAATAAATCGACAATTAGCGCATCTTAGTCAGGAGCAAGTGGATAATTCTAGTAAATTGGCTTTGGAATTTGAGCCGACAGTTCACTTAGTGACTGCGAATTATGCCAAGGATGAGAATGGGACGACTTCTGGTGTGTCAATAGCTTTGGTTTTTAATAAAGATGGCTCGGTAAGTGCACCGCGCGATCACTTCTTGAATGCGGAATTGCTTAATTATTTTAATGATAAACATCAGGTCGATTATCAATTTATTGAAGATGATTTACCGCCGAAACTTCAGGATTATCAATTAGTTGCGGGAACGGCGGAAGCGAGAGAAATCTTGCCACGGGAATTGAAGGTGATAGATTTTTAAGGTTTTATGAAAATCTCCGTACACATTAAACCAAACTCTCGCCATCGTGAGGAAGTTGTGAAAAATGACGACGACACATTGACGGTTTATGTCAAAGCTCCAGCAATTGAAGGTCGAGCCAACGCGGCGTCTATTAAATTATTGGCAAAACATTTTAAGGTTACACCATCCAAAGTTAAATTAGTGCGCGGTGCAACTTCAAAATATAAGATATTTGAGATTGATTAAGTTTATGGATAAACGGCGCCCGGTGTCATATCGCCGATTAAATTTTGTACTGTTACGAATGAATAGCCTTGCTGTTTGAGCGAGTCAAGAATGCAAGGAACGGCATTTACGGATGTCTGATGAATATCGTGCATTAAAATCACAGCTCCGTTGCGAGCGCCAGCGACAGCCCTTGAACAGACGATTTCGCTATTACGATCAGCCCAGTCGCGCGTATCGACAGACCAAACAACTGCCGACATTCCGCGCTGACGGAATTGCTCCAAAACCGCCCGATTAAACGCGCCGTACGGCGGACGTATGATGTTAGGTTTGGTGCCGACGGCTTGTTTTATGGCGTTATTTGTCTGGTCAATTTCACTAGCGAGTTGCTCCGCCGAAATCTTATTTAACTCTGGATGCGACCAAGAATGATTACCTAATTTATGTCCGCGCGACTGCATACGACGTAACGTGTTGGCGCGTGCTGAAACTTTGCTGCCGATTAGGAAAAATGTCGCTTTGGCGTCGTATTTATCCAATATATCCAACAGTTTTTCGGTGTATGGTCCTGGTCCGTCATCAAAAGTTAGAGCAATTGTTTTATTTGCGACGATAGGCGTTGGAGCTACGGGCGCTGGTTTTGGTTTTTCTGCAGGTTTGGGGATGTTGGCGAATTTTCTTGCCGTTGGGTTTTGTAGGTATTTAGAGATGGAGGAAATTGGCACGGTAATTGTCAATTCGCCGTAAGATGATGGTAATAACGATGCCTGACCGAGCGGCCAAGCCAATGAATTGCCGTTATTGGTGACGATAAAATTAGACAAAGCTTCTTTATTTATGATTTCATTCAGGTCAATTTCTGGCTGCTGACGTTGCTTGATGATCTGAGAAATATTATCTTTGGCAGCGGATATGATTGCTTCGGCGGCTTCATCAGATTGTTCAGTAAAATCAGTCAAGCCGACAACTTCGCCAGATTTTTTGTCGAAAGTCCAAAATTGCGTCATTGATGCTGGATGCGCGCCGTTCATATCCTGCTTAATATTGACGACAATCGACAGTGCTTCTGAAGTGTTGTATGTGACTTGATAGCTAATCGTTTCGGTCATTGGCTTGTCAAACACTGTCGCCAGTAAAACCGTATTTTGAAAATCGCGATCAATTTTATCAATCGACTCGCTAATTAAGCGATTAATTTTTTCATTTTCCGTGATCGGATATTCAATTGAAACTTTTTCCCGTTTGTTATCTCTGGTGACAAATTTTGAGCGAATGCCAGAATATTTCGAATCAGCAAAATAATACTTTTCGTCAGATGGCGTAGTCGTTTGTCGTGAGTGCGATTGATTGAGAAAATATATCCCAAATAGCCCTGCTGAAAATAGCAATATCAAAAACGGTATGATAATAAATAGTTTTTTCGATTTTGGTTTTGCTTTTTTTCTCTGAATGCGCATACTATAAGTATAGCACTAGTATTTTGGTTTTGTTATAATTGATGATAAGTGAAGACCGGTTTTACTATAATTTACAACAGAGAGGAATTTACGGAGTGGAACTTGAGCCAATTATAAAAGTCGATAAACTCGTTAAAACTTATGATGGAAATAACGTGGTCGACGGCGTGTCATTTGAAGTTAAAAAGGGCGAGATATTTGGGATTCTTGGCCCTAACGGCGCGGGTAAAACAACAACGTTGGAAATGCTGGAGGCGCTCAGACCAATTGACGGCGGTACGGCTACAATTGACGGCATAGATGTCGCTAAGAAACCTAAGGACATTAAGAATATAATTGGCATTCAGCTTCAGTCGACGGCTTTTTATGATAAGCTGACTTTGCGTGAACAATTGAAAATGTTTGGTAGTTTATATGGTCGGACAGTTGATACTGAGGCGCTGCTTGCTAAGGTTCAATTGACGGAAAAGGCTAAGAGTTATGTTGAGCAACTTTCTGGTGGTCAAAAACAGCGTTTTGCGATTGCCTCGACATTGGTGAATAATCCAAAAGTGTTGTTTCTGGATGAGCCGACCACGGGGCTTGATCCGCAGGCACGCCGAAATTTGTGGGATTTGATTAAGGAAATTCGCGACGAGGGAATTACGATTCTTTTGACGACGCATTATATGGACGAGGCGGAATTATTGTGTGATCGTCTGGCAATTATGGATAGCGGTAAGATTATCACAATTGATACGCCGCATAATCTCATCCAGCAATTATTAGCGCGCGGTTTTAAGAAAGAACAAGTTGTCGAGCAGGCCAACTTAGAGGACGTGTTTATTGATTTAACAGGAAAGGCAATTCGGGATTAACATGAAAAAATATTGGATTGGAATATTTGGGCAAGTTCGCGCTCAGCAAAAGCGTTTCGTCCGAGATAAAATGGCGCTATTTTTCACTTTCCTTTTTCCGCTGATTTTTCTATTAGTATTCGGGTCGGTTTTTAGTAATGATTCAACCAGTTTTAATATTGCAATTGTCAACAATTCACAGACAGAATTTGCCAAAAGTTTCGTTAAAAATGCCAAAGAAAATTCGAAGGATTCGATTCTCAAAATTAAAGACGTTAAAGATATGAATGACGCACGTGAAAAGATGAAGCGGTCGGAGCTTAACGGTATTATTGAGCTTCCAAGTGATTTTGGCGCGATAAAAAATAATGGCAATCATCCTATTCCAACAGGCACTATGAATGTTATTTACTCCAAAGGTTCTGAGCAAACAGGCGGCGCGCTGGTGGCGGTGATGAATCAGATTACCAATAGTATCAATAGTCAGATGGGTCAACCTGAAGCTCCACTTAAAGCTGTTGGTAAAGCGATTGGTGATGAGCAATTAAAATCGTTTGACTACATGTTTACGGGACTATTGACTTTCAGTTTGATGAGTATGGGTATTTTTGGTCTATCTAACCAAATACCGGCTGAAAAGAAACGTGGTTTATATCGTCGGTTACGAGCGGCGCCATTTACTTCGGGCCAGTTAATCATCTCCACGGCAATTCATTATACGACGATTTCCTTGCTTAGTTTGGTGATGATGGTTATCGCTGGGACGTTGATATTCCACTTTAATATGCGAGGCGATTGGGCGCTATTTGCAATGATGTCTGTATTGTCTGCATTTATGACTGTGGGTGTGGGGTTATTAATTGCTGGGTTATCAGAGAACGAAGATCAGTCATCGTCATTGAGTAACTTAATCTCTTTCCCGATGATGTTTTTATCTGGCACGTTTTTTCCACTTCATCTATTTCCAGAATGGCTGCGAAGTATCGCTCAGTTTATTCCTCTGACTCCAGTTACGGATGGATTCCGGTTAATTATGACCGAACATGCAAGTTTTATGGAAGTCTTGCCACAATTCGGTGTTATCGCGGCTTGGACTTTTGCTGTCTATTTCTTAGCCATTAAGCTATTCAGGTGGGAATAGCTATTCAAGGATAGTAAAACAAATAGAAAAACATTACGCTTATCGCAAGCGGGTGCTTGATATTTTTATCACGGGAGTTGCTTAATTCCGCGCGACAAATCAAATAATTATTCGACGCCGCCGGCTCTAAGAATGCTTCTTAATCCGTTTTCGCCGCCGACGAATCCGCTGGTTTGATAGTCGTTAATAACCATGTACGGCAAGCCATTCACGCCAAGAGAAAGAGCTTTTTGGGTATTGTCATCAATCTCTTTTTGGTGTGGCTTTTTGGTCATACAGTCGGAAAATTGCGATTCATTCATGCCTACATTTTTGGCGGAAGTCAGGAAATATTCCAGCGGAAGAGCAGGGATTTTTTGTGGCACAGCAACGTTTTTTACGCCGATTCCTTTGTCGAAATAGTCACTTTTAATGCGCGGGACGATATCGTGGGTGTACTGCCAATATTTATCTTGATCAGCAGCACAAAATGCAGCATGGGCGCCAGTTTCGGTATTATTGGTCATTTCTTTTAGAAGTGTCACTACGCGGTGCTCATAACGAACTTTGCCTGATTTAATATAGTCATTTTTGAAGAACTCTGTGCTGGTTGCGGCTTCGACCTCGGCACAAAATGAACAAAAATAGTCAGTATAATCAATGAATACGTTTTTCGCGTCAGCGGATCCTTGTGACATTTTTTCATTCCACGGTTTATTATCGCCAATGTGACGATTCGGCGGACGATTGACAATTCCATAAATAAACAAAGCCACAATTCCCACGATTACAATTCCCGAAAGAACCCAAATAAGCGCTATGCCTGATGATTTTTGTCGATTCATATTTTCTCCTGTTTAGATAATTCTGTGTACATAAAAATAATCTGACCTGATTTATATAGCGAGAATAAACTGAGCAGTAAAGCTAATAAAAGAACTATTATGCTGGCGATATTTGCGGCGGTGGCGGCGGCAGCTCCCGAGAAAAATAGGGTTACAATTGGCAAGATTAGTGATGTTCCGCAGGGAACGCAGCCGAGTCCAATTGTTGCGGCAATTGATGCAATTCCGCTTAGTCCGACTTGTCGAGATACAGTTTTTTCATTGTCGCGATTATTCTTTGCTGTAAAAATTACAGCGGCGATCGATATACCTTGAAGAATTGACACTACCATAAGCAGTGCGCCATTTGGTGAGGTGAAACTTTGTTTGAAGATGTCTATAATCATCGAACCGAGCAGCGCGATTTTATCGAGGATTGGTAAACGCGACATCATCAGCGGCCCATAAAAATTGGCGTTGATTACGAAATAAATTATCACGGCGAAGGCGATGGTCGCAACAATTGTTATTAGGAAATATTTCGGCAGACCAAGCATTCTGCCGACTCCTAAAAGCGCTGATTTGATGGTTAGTCTGTAGTGCTTATCGTTGCGATTCATCTTGGTAGTTGTGCTATAAAGTTTGCCGGTGTGTTATTGCGATCTCTTTTTAGTTCGTAAATAACCTTTGTTGGCCATGGAATACTATCGATTTTGAAGTATTTTTGTAAATGTGGCAAATAGGTTTCATCGAATTCATTCTGCGACTGTGTTATTTTGTAGCCGTGTGGCGCGCAAACCCATTTGTGAATAAGGTGGTCCACGATAACGTACGATTCTTTTGATTCGCGTTCAAGTGAATCTAGCCCCCAAACCGCGTGAAACATGATTTCGTAAATAGTTTGGTTATTTGCCTTGTAGGTGTACGGAGCGATAGGATTATCATTGTCGTCGCAAACGATATCGGGCATGCTAATCACTGAATTTTTAACAAGCGCTTTGATCCATGTGTAAACTTCATCGTTAACATCCTCGGATACTACTTCGATAGACGTGACTAGGCTTGACATCTCACCGGGACCCCAATCGCGGATGATAATGGTGCCGTCAGGCTTGAGTGCTTTATCTAGCATTGCGAACGTTTTAGTGCGCTCGGGTCGAGATAGATAGCTCATCAATTCGTGAAATACACTCGACATATAGATGATGTCGAACTCATCTTTGGTGTTTTCAAGTTGTTCTTTAGTAACAAAATCAATGTTATTTTCTTGAAGCTGAGATTGAACAATTTGTGAAACATCATAGGCTACGTAGTGAGTTTCTGTTTGCGTCACTTGTTTGATGAATTCTGGCGAGAAACCAGAACCGAAATCAAGCAATTTAACGTTTTTACCAAGATGTTTTGCGATAGCTCCGAATTTGGATGACGCTGTCTGGTTCATTCGCTCTTGATAGGTTTTGCTGGTATGATTTTCCAAGTACTCGCTGCGAATTTGGTTCATATATTTATTATACGATATTCGTAAAGGCAATTCGATCATCCACGGCAGCAACTTTTACTATATCTCCGTCGTGAATTCGCCCGTCGATCAGTTCGAGCGCCAAAGGATCAAGCACGCGTTTTTGAATCAAACGCTTAAGTGGTCGAGCGCCGAAACTTGGGTCGTAGCCGTCTCGCGCCAACATGTCACGAACGCTATTGTCAAAATCCAGCGTTATGTCGCGACTATCTTTAACTTGGCGAACAACTTTTTCTAATTGCACGTCAACAATTGCACGCATCGATTCAGGATGAATGCGATCAAAAATCACAATATCGTCAATTCGGTTTAAGAATTCTGGGCGGAAATGACCACGAAGCGTTTCTAAAATTTGATTGTCGAGCGAGCTAATGTCATCACCTGTGTAGTCCATAATCATTTGCGATCCGACGTTGCTGGTCATGATGATAATGGTGTTGCTAAAGTCGATCGTTCGTCCTTGTCCGTCCGTCAATCGACCGTCGTCCAAAACTTGCAATAGCACGTTAAACACGTCGGGATGTGCTTTTTCGATTTCGTCAAACAAAACCACGCTATACGGACGTCGTCTAACAGCTTCCGTCAATTGACCGCCTTGATCGTAGCCGACATATCCTGGAGGCGAACCGATCAATCTGGCTACGGCGTGACGCTCCATATATTCACTCATGTCAATTCGAATCATGGCGTGTTCGTCGTCGAATAATTCACGGCATAAACTACGTGCGACTTCTGTTTTTCCCACGCCAGTAGGGCCGAGGAATAGGAATGAGCCAATCGGTCGATTAACGTCGCCGAGTCCAGCACGCGACCTACGAATGGCGCTCGCTACAGCTGCCACGGCGCGATCTTGTCCGATGACTTGGCGGCTGATTGATTCTTCCAATTTGGTCAATTTGCTAGATTCGCTTTCCATCAATCGCTCCACCGGAATGCCAGTCCAGCGCGCCACCACGCCAGCGATATCGTCAGGCGTAACTTCTTCGCGGAGCAATCGGTCGTGAGTTGGAATTGCCGCTAGCTCCTCGCGGGCGCTTGCTAATTTTTTCTCCAGCTCCGGTAAATCGCCATACTTAATGCGGCTGGCGGTGGCTAGGTCTGCGTCGCGTTCAGCAATTTCTAATTGTGAGCGTAGATTGTCCATTTTTTCGGTAGTCGTGTTGACAGTTTGCAAAATGTCTTTTTCGTGTTGCCATTTTTTATCAATCACTTCGGCTTTTGCGCGAATCTCGGCAATTTGCTCCTTGATTTCATCTTTACGAATATTGGCGTGGTCGGATTTGTCCTTTTTCAACGCCGCTTCTTCGATTTCCAATTGCAAGCGTCTATTGTTCAAACGATCCAGTGCAATTGGCACGCTTTCTAATTGCATTTTGAGCGAGCTGGTCGCTTCGTCAAGCAAGTCAACCGCTTTGTCTGGCAAGAATCGGTCGGGCAAATATCTGGTGGACAATCTGGCGGCTGCCACGATTGCGTCATCAGCGATTTTTACTCCGTGATGAATTTCGTATTTTTCCTTCAATCCACGCAAGATGGCGACGGTGTCGTCAAAACTTGGTTCGCCAACGTAAACTGGCTGGAATCTTCGTTCTAAGGCGGCATCTTTTTCGACATATTGACGATATTCAGCGAGTGTTGTCGCGCCAATCATATGTAATTTTCCGCGAGCCAGCGCCGGCTTTAACATATTGCCCGCGTCCATGCTGCCTTCGCTTTTTCCAGCGCCAACCATGGTGTGAATTTCATCGACAAAAAGAATAATCTCACCAGCCGCGTCTTCTACTTCTTTCAAGACGGCTTTCAATCGATCCTCAAATTGCCCACGAAAACTAGCGCCCGCCAGAAGACTGGAAATTTCCAGAGAAATTAGTCGCTTATCCTTCAGTGAAGCGGGAACGTTGCCTTTGACAATTCGCTGTGCCAACGCCTCAACAATTGCGGTTTTACCAACTCCCGGCTCACCGATGAGAACGGGATTGTTTTTAGTGCGGCGACTTAAAATCTGCATAGTGCGTCGAATCTCTTCATCTCGACCGATCACTGGATCGAGTTTGCCTTCTCGCGCTAACGCTGTTATATCTGTACCGAACTTCTCGAGTGGTTTAGTCGTTTCTTCTTGATTCATGTTTGGTGGCATAAAATCCTCCTTTTGATTTTTAGTCCTAATTTGTTGCGCCCCAGTAAAAGACAGAATGGTGAAATTTGATGTAGTTATCATAACAAATTAGCACTCTCAGTGCAAGAGTGCTAATAAAATAAATAGTCATTTTGTGATATGTTAAGTGTATGAATATTCTTGTCACTGGTGGCGCTGGATATATCGGCAGTCACAC